>ERZ1026860.105-NODE-105-length-64744-cov-53.932245_pt1 | contig 64744 bp, 46 predicted proteins | sample MGYA00380160_ERZ1026860 | MGnify/ENA primary metagenome ERZ1026860 (study PRJEB33269, sample SAMEA4719796) | human gut metagenome | biome: human-associated habitat; feature: organic feature; material: feces | place: Cameroon | collected 2013-10 ... | reverse complement strand
GGACTATCTTCTGGAACTGCTTAGGGGCGCTAAAATTTGATGCGGTTGCCCTGATTTCACTCTTCCCCGTGTCGAGTTTCGAAGTGCGAATCTTCCGCTTTGGGCCTATGTGAGACAGTGCGCTATGAATGCTTGATAATGAATGCTTTAAGGCTTTGCCTTTGGCTTGATTCAACTGAAGGCAAATGTCTATTCCATTGACTGTTAGGGTTTTGAACCGCACTGGCTGATACTGAGGCGGTGGCGGGTAAGTGCTTGAATATCAATTATAAAAACATTGTCCTGGTGCGATATTCGATACCAGGACAATGTTTAATGCGTTTATAGTTAATGTTTTAATCACCACGAGTGTCCGCCACTCCCCACCTCTCGTTGATGGGGCTTTCGGCTTAGAAGTAGTACCTGAGGCCGATGGAGGGCTGAATGGCTAGGTCGTAGGTGATGGTGTCGGTCTTAATGTCGTGGTCATATTGGCCGTTGGCCTTCATCTTGGTGTGGGTGTAGCCTAAAGACAGGAAACTGACTGAGAAGGCGAAATGGGAGGTCGGGCGGAATTCGAAGGCTCCCGGAGCCAGTTCGAAGCCGTAGCCGAACACGTCTTTGATCTCAGTGCTCCTTTGGGCTTCTGTCTTGGTGGTGCCTAACAAGCCAAACGCGGCGATTTGCGGAGTATAGTAGAAACCGTCGCTGATTTTGAGGTAATATGCCAGCTGAGGGCCGGCGAACACGAGGTTGGTGTTCTGGCGAAGCCATTTGCCGTTATTCTTCTCGTATGGATTTGAGTCGAGGGCGTACTGGATGTTCACTCCGAATTTCCAATTGTCGGCGAAGAACCATCCGAACTCGGCTCCGGCGCTGACCATAGTGGAGGATGGGGTCTTTTCCTTTGACTTGGTGTCCACATTGACGGTATAGTCGCCGGCGGGAGTCAGGTCCTTGCCGCTGGATGCGGTTCCGGTTCCTTTCCCGGTGACAGTGATCACAGGACTTGTCTTGGAATATCCTCCTGAGATCCCGATCATACCCCCGATAGAGATCTCTCCCTTTTTCTGTGCTGTCGCAAAGCCGCACGAGAGAACGAGAAGTGCGGCGCAGGCTGTGATGATTCTTTTCATAAGCTCAAAAACTGATTGTCAATTGATCTGACAAAAGTACTATATAATTCTGGAATACAAAACAATCAGGCTGACTCAAAAGCCATAAGACTCGGAGCTAAGCGACCGAAGGGGTTTGAGGAATCCTTTCCCTATGCCCCTCAGGGGCTGTCACGGAGTGACTGGGGTTGAAATGCATAAAGGGGCTGACCCAAAAGGTCAGCCCCTGATCGCGGATTTTTGACAAGTTCGTTTTTCGGGGTTTTATTTCAAGCCTGTTGTCTCGCAGGCGTCCATATCGCCGTAGTCGAGGTTCTCGCCGCACATCGCCCAGATGAAGGTGTAGTTCTTCGTGGCGCAGGCGGCGTGGATGCTCCACTCAGGGGAGATCACAGCCTGTCCGTTCTTCATCCAGATGTGGCGGGTCTCCTGAGGCTCACCCATAAAGTGGCAGATGGCCTGGTCGTCAGGAATCTCGAAATAGAAATAGACCTCCATCCTTCGGTTGTGGGTGTGGGCCGGCATCGTGTTCCAGGTGCTGCCCGGTTTGAGCTCGGTCATACCCATCTGCAACTGGCAGGTAGGCACGACCTCCTTCACGAGCATCCTGTTGATGACCCTGTGGTTGCTCTCCTCAAGGGTGCCGAGCTCCATATGCACGGCGCTCTCCTTGGTGGTCTTGTGGTCAGGATACGTGGCGTGGGCGTTGGCCGAGCAGAAGTAGAACTTGGCCGGGGATGCCGGATCAAGGCTTCTGAAAGTCACTTTCCTGCTTCCACGTCCGAGGTAAAGGGCCTCTTTGTAGTCGAGTTCGTACTCGTTGTCGCCGGCGGTGACGATTCCCTTGCCTCCGACATTGAATATTCCCATCTCCCTGCGCTCAAGGAAATAGTCGGCGCGGAGGATGTCGATCGGCTTAAGCTCAAGGGGCTCATTAACCGGCATAGCGCCCCCGGCGATCATCCTGTCGTGCATTGTGTAGGTCATATTCACCTCATCCGCAGAGAACACATTCTCGATAAGGTAGCGCCTGCGGAGTTCAGCGGTGTCATAGCGCTTGGCATCCTCCGGAGATGATGCGTAGCGAACTTCCGAATTGATTTTCATAATATGTAAAATTTTAAAAGTCAAGCATTTCTGTCGCGGCGAGGAGGAACGCTCCGACACCGTAGACCTCGCTCATATCCTTGGTGATCTTGCCAGGGGAGCCGGCGACCGGCTGGACGTATTCCAGCTTGCCATCCTCACGAACGTAGGAGCAGAGGGCCTTCCAGCCTTTTTCGACGGCCTTCCTGTAGGTCTTGCCTTTGAGAAAACCGTGGTTCACTCCCCAGGCCAGGCCGTAAGTCATAAAGCCGGACGAGCTGTTCTCCGCTGTCGGGTATTGGTCGGGAGCCAGAAGGCTGGCGTGCCAGGAACCGTTGGCGTCCTGATACTTCAGCACGGCCTCTGTCATCTTGAGGTACAGGCTCTTGAAGTAGTCGTACATCGGATCGGACTGCGGGGTGGTCTCAAGCAGGAAAGTAAGCGCGGCGTAGCACCAGCCGTTGCCTCTGCCCCAGAACACTTTCGCACCGTTGGCTTCTGTCTTGTCGAAGTAGCGGGCATCCCTGTAGTACAGATCATATTCAGTGTCAAAGAGATGGTTTGTCGTGGCGACGAACTCCTCCTTCATAAAATCGGCGTATTTCCTGTCACCGGTGATTTGGGTGAGCATTGAATATACCGGTGGCGCCATAAACAGGGCGTCGCACCAGCACCATCTTTCCTGGCCACCCTTTATCCGAATGTCCATCGGAACATTCGAGCGGATGTCGATCACTGAGTCGGCCCTTTCCTTGACGTGGGCGAGCATAGCCGGATCCTTGTGCGTCTTATAGAGAAGCAGGAAGGACTGGCCCACACAGATGTCGTCAGCGTGGTATAACCTTCTGGCCATCTGCCAGTTGTTGGCCTTGCCGATGTTCATCACAAAGTCCTCGGCGGGCTGGTAGCCGGTTTTCTGCGCCCATTCAACCATCCCGCGGAACAAGGCCCCGTTGGCCCAGTCCAGGACAGCGCGTTTCTTTCCGGTGTAGGTGACGTTCTTGAAATTGGCGATCTGCCAGTCGGCCACACGGTCCGCGATTTCCTTCACGTCATTCTTTCCGGCGCAGAGTGGGGAGACCGCAAGCAGCGCGGCCGCAAGACATAATATTCGTAGCGCTTTTCTGATAATCATCTGTTTGCGGAATTAGTTGAGGGTTATCACCTTGTACTTTGGAACCAGGGCCTTCATTATGCTCCAGCCGATGAGGTACGCTGTCGCGCACACGCAGAAGATGATGAAGTAGCCGGCCGGTTTCCCGGAGAATCCGAGGAAGGACAGGTTGACCTGCTCGGAGTACACGAAGAGCTCACCGGCGACTTTCTGGAGCAGCATAGATCCAAGGCCGCCCGCCATTCCGCCGATTCCGGTGATGGTCGCGATGCTGGACTTAGGGAACATATCCCCGATTGTCGAGAATATGTTGGCTGACCAGGACTGGTGGGCCGCTCCTCCGATGCCGATCAGAATGACCGGGAACCAAGGGGAAATCCTTCCAAGAGGCTGAGCGAGCAGAACGACCAGCGGCAGGAACGCGAAGATCAGCATCGCCTTCATTCTGGCTGCGTACGGATCGAACGCCTCTCCCTTCTTCATCGCTTTGTTGATGAATATGGTAGGAAGCTTTCCGCCGTAGATCGACAGCATCGTTATGGCGTAGAGGGTGAATATCAATGCCATACCCATCGGATCGCTGGTCTTGATCCCGAACTGTGTGTTCAGATAGGACGGGGTCCAGAACAGGAAGAACCACCAGACTCCATCGGTCATAAACTTGCCGACAGCGAAAGCCCAGGTCTGCTTGAACTTAAGACACTCCTTGAAACCGAGTTTCTTCCCGGTTCCGTTGTCGGCCGCCTTCTCGTTGTCAAGTTCCTTGTCCTGCTCGATGTAGGCCAGCTCTTCCTCGCTAACGTGCTTGGAAGTCTCAGGCTTGTCGTAGAGGAACACCCAGAATCCCATCCAGATGAAACCAAGGGCTCCGATGATGATGAACGAGACCTCCCAACCGAAGTTCTTCGCGAGAACCGGGATGGTGAGCGGGGCGAACAGCGCTCCGATAGAAGCGCCTGCATTGAATATGGACGTGGCGAAAGCCCTGTCTTTCTTCGGGAAATATTCAGCCGTGGTCTTGATGGCGGCAGGGAAGTTGCCCGCCTCGCCAAGAGCCAGGATGCTTCTGGCCACGAGGAAACAGTACATACTGATCGTGGAGATGAGCACGGCGGTGTCTCCGGTCGCCTGAACCAGCTCGGCGGCGGTGTGCAGTCCGACAATATGCTCGGTCACGACTCCGCAGAGCGCGTGCGCGCACGCACCGGCCGACCACACTCCGATTGACCACAGGTAGCCTTTCTTGGTACCCATCCAATCGACGAAACGTCCGGCGAACAGCATACAGATCGCGTATATGATCGAGAACAGGGACGTGATCGTGCCGTAGTGCGATTCGTTCCAATGGAACTCCGGCTTGATGAACTCGTCCCAGGTCAGGGACAGAACCTGTCTGTCAAGATAATTCACGGCTGTCGCGACGAAAAGCATCGCGCAGATAACCCATCTGAAATTGGTCTTAGTCTTACCTGTCATTTTCGTTATTGTTCGCTGATTGTTACTGTGAGCGGAGCGCAGACCGTCTTGGCCTGTCCGCTGACATATTCATTCCATTCCTCAGGAGAGGCTACCCCGCCCTGACTCCAGCCGGAGGCGGTCCAGAAATTGATTGTCTCTCCGCATTTTACCTTGAATTTCAGCACGGCGTGTCCGTCCATAGTCTCGGCCGTGGCCTTGAACGGCTTGTCCAGGATCAGTCCGATGCTGATGTTTCCGTCCCTCTCCGGGTTCTTGGAGTCGGAGGCCTGTTCGGTGAAGGCGATGAAATTCTCTCCATCCTTCCTTGAGAGGACGTTGTGCATAACCGCTCCGAGCACAACATCGATGGAATCCTTCTCGGAGTGGAAAACCGTCGTCCAGTGGACCAGTCTGGTGTTCGCGTCAAGGGTCAGAGTCCTTTCGGCGCTGACTTTCACTCCGTCAACGTCAAACTCAGGATAGGTGAACGCGGCCTGGGTGCGTACCGGACCGTCGCAGATATGCTCCTGCGCCGCCCAGTTGTCACCAATGAATATCTTCTCTCCGGAATATGGAACACAGGCTCCTCCGCCAAGTGTGTTGGCCACCTTGTAGCAGTCCATTCCTTCCCCGTGGTTGTGGTGGTAGTCTCCGGCGGCGAACCAATCGTTGATGACCATCCTTTCCGTGCATTTCAGCCAGATGTCCGGTCCGAACGTGCGAGGATCCTTGAGCGCGGGGCCGTAGATCCTGCCGGCGACGAGATTGTTCTCGTAGGCGTAGTCGTCCTTTCTTTCCGGAACATAACGGCTATAGGCCAATGTGTCGAAGAAAGGCCTTTCGCCTTTGGTGCAGATGAAGGTAGCCTCGCTGTTCCCGTCAACCGTGGCCTGGAACAGAACGGCGTTCCCGTCGGCGCTGATCTGTGAAGGAATCTGTTTTCCGTCAGCGTCCTTGATGACGAGGTTGCTCCCGTCCAGCCCTTTTATGCCGATGTCGGCGAGCCTTACCTCCACCGTCTCGTTCTGACGCGCTGTGTCGGAGCTGTTGCTGACCGTAAAACTCTTTTCGATGGCACCGCAGGAAAGCAGCGCCATCGAAAGACATAATAATGGTAAAACGGTTGTTCTCATTACTGAGGCTGTTTTCCGATGTAAGCGAGGATGCCTCCGTCCACATAGAGGACGTGGCCGTTGACGAAGTCGGAGGCCTCTGACGCCAGGAACACAGCCGGTCCCTTGAGGTCATCGGTGGTGCCCCAGCGGGCTGCAGGGGTCTTCGCCACGATGAACGCGTCGAACGGATGTCTTGAGCCGTCAGGCTGACGCTCGCGCAGAGGGGCGGTCTGAGGAGTGGCTATGTAGCCAGGTCCGATTCCGTTGCACTGGATGTTGTACTCGCCGTACTCGGAGGCGATGTTCCTTGTGAGCATCTTGAGTCCACCCTTGGCCGCCGCGTAGGCGGAGACGGTCTCACGTCCGAGCTCGGACATCATAGAGCAGATGTTGATGATCTTTCCACCGCCCTGGGCTATCATTGAAGGAATCACGGCCTTCGAGACGATGAACGGAGCGTTCAGGTCCACATCGATCACCTGACGGAACTCCTCGGCCTTCATATCGCACATAGGGATGCGCTTGATGATGCCGGCGTTGTTCACGAGGATGTTGATCGGTCCGAGGTCGTTCTCGATCTTCTTCACGAACTCGGTCACCTGATCCTCCTTGGTCACGTCGCAAACGTAGCCTTTGGCCTCAATACCTTTTTCTTTATAGGAAGCGAGACCCTTGTCCACGAGTTCCTGCTTGATGTCGTTGAACGCAATCTTCGCTCCTGCCTCCGCGAACGCGGTGGCGATGGCGAAGCCGATTCCATAGGAAGCGCCCGTCACAAGGGCTACCTTTCCTTCAAGTGAAAAATTTACCATAATGAATATAGTTGTTTAGTTCATTTCTGAATATGTCTGCAAATATAGCCTTTTTTTTCTAATCGTGTACGTGCACGGAGAAATATTGCCAAGAAATGCCGGGACAAATGTCATTCAGTCCCCAAAAACGTCCGGAATCCTGCCTTGCCGCCGGCCGGAACAGTCGCTGTGAACCCGACAATGTACGTGCCGGGAACCGGCCTTTCATATTCCTTGAGAGGTGAGTTATAGTCCTTTGGATCGGCGCTCCAGACTTTGTACTCTATCCTTGCGCCTTTCGCGTCGGCGCGCAGGAAGCGGACCTTGTCCCCGATTGTCAGTCTGATTCCGTCCCCGGTCATTTCCGGAGTTCCGTTGGTGACGAGAGTCCATCTGACCTCGGCAGGTTTTTCGTCAAGGGCTTCGACCTTGTCTGTCACGACAAGATCCCTTGACTTGACAACCTCCACTGTGCGTGTGGCTTTGGACACCTCGCCGGCCAGCGCTGGAGTCAGGTCTATGACCGCTCCGGCCTTGCCTCTTTTTTCGATGACTTTCGTTATCTTGGTGAATCCTCCTGAAATATGATCCTTGTCGTTGACTGTCAATGTGCTGTGCTGTCGGTTGTTGTAGGCGAAGGCCCTCCATCTGAGAGAATTTTGCTCCATTCTCCACAGGCTCCCGCCCAGTTTGATCATCGGGCCTTCCAGTGAGGTGTAGGCCGGATTCGGAAGTTCCTTCGCCCAACGTACACCGTCCGCGTCGAACACGAACGATCCTGCGTCCATATGCGAGTGCTGGGCTCCGGCCCCACCGCCCTTGACTCCGAGGTAAACGTCTGATTCAGAGAATGTCCAGTCCGTGTGGAACATCACGACAGGCGTGATCCCGTTGCCTGAATATACTCCCTTCGGGGCTTTCACCCCGCCTTGCGGGATATTCATAGCGAAGGCTGTCATCAGAGGCAGCAGCCTGAACTCCTGGCCGAGATTCAGATAGCGTCCCTGCCTCATCAGCCTTATTTCATTGTAAAGAACGTCCGGTGAATGGAATCTGTCCGCGAAATACCATAAGGCTATCGAAGGAGCCCCGTACTCTCCGCAGTCAGAGTAGTTATAGAACTTTCCGGTCGCCCCGTATGAGTACAGGACGTAACGGCCTGTGTCACTGAATCCCTTTGTCCCGGAGAGGCCGAAATCCGTGCCGACACAGCTTTCCAGCGCGGAAAGCATCAGGACTTCGAACGTGCTTCCGTAGCCCCAGTAGCCCGGTCCCTCGGGATAGTTTCCGTCAGGCGGGTACATCTCGTTCATAGCCTTCCGGTTGGATTCGACAGAGATTTCGATCAACTCCTTGGCACGGTCCGGGAACGTCTCGTACATCGCAAGGCAGCCGCAGACAATCCCGGCGTTGCAGACCTGGTTCCAGTTGTTAGTCATCCTGTAGAACTTCGCCCCGCCTTTCTTTTTCCGCGCGGGATTGACGGCATAGTCCACGAACGCCTTCTCGGCCATCCTTTTCGTGTCCTCCCCCAAAGCGTCGTAGAGCCAGTCGTAGCCTATCGCCACGGCCGCGGCCATCTCTCCGGTGTCGAGAAAGTGCTTTTCGGCGTTCCAGTCCTTGAAACGGCAGACCGTGCGGATGGCCTTTTCGGCATATTCAAGATAGATCCTTTCGCCGGTGTAGCGGTAGGCGTAGGCGCAGAAGAATATTCTTGTGAGAGCGTCCCTGGAGACGTGCAGGAGCCTTTTGTCGCTTGCGTCAAGCTTGTATTCAAGGGGCGTGTCTTTCATCGCGTCCCGCCGGCATATTTCCATAATGATGTTGTGAAGGTCGGACAGATAGGCGGACGTTCCGGATCCTATCAGCGACTTCATCGCTTCAAATTCCTGATTGTCAAGGAATAGCCGAGGATGGTTCCCCGCAGTCAGTTTCGGGTAGTCCGGTGCTTCCGCGCGCACAGAGGCTGAGACGAGAGCCAGTGTCGCCAGGACTATAAGAAAGTGCCTTAGTCTTGTCATTGCTGTTTGTTTTTACCGGTTGCGAGAACCATTCACTTTGCAATATTAAGCATAATCGATGATTTTCCGTGCACGTGCACAGAAAATCTTGTATATTTGTCCGTTTTTCCTTAATATTGTCATCTTGACACTATCGGTGATTTAATATGCAGAACACTAAAGTGACCATAAAGGATGTTGCCAAGGCGGCCGGCGTGACCAACGGCACCGTGGACCGTGTGCTCCACAACAGAGGGGAGGTCGCTCCGGAGACCAAGGCGAAGGTGATGGAGGTGGTTGAGAGGCTGGGGTACAAACCTAACGTTTACGCTTCGATGCTGGCCAGGAACAAGGCTCACAGCATCGCCGTCCTGATGCCGAGCTTCAACAAAGGTGATTTCTGGGAACTGGTACACAACGGGTTGTCCCAGTCCGAGGAATATGCCGGCAGATTCTCCGTCAGTGTCGAGGTCTATTATTATGACCAGTATGACGTGGAGTCTTTCCGGAGCCAATGCCGTCAGGTGCTGGAGGACGGGCACTCGGGCGTGATCCTGGCTCCGATGTTTCTGGATGACACGCTGAGTTTCTCGGCCCTTCTCACGGAGAACAACATTCCGTACGTGATGCTGAACACGAGCGCCGGGACTGACGGCCATCTGGCCTACTACGGCCTCGCGATGTACGAAAGCGGACGCTGCTGCGCGGACATCCTGATGTCAATGTCGGACGAGGACCAGAAGGGCAAGGTCTATATGGTGCAGATCGAGAGGGACAGCAAGGGCCTTTCGGATCCTTCCGCGGACAGGCGCAAGGGATTCCGGGACTACCTGTCCTACTACTATCCGGGTACTGAGGTGGTCACGGTCCTGATCAATCCGAACAGCCCGAGACAGACTTTCGAGGTGCTTTCCGGAGCCTTCGACGGGCTTTCCGGCCGGCTTAACATAGTGACTATGAACTCCAGGATATTCCTTGTGGCGGACTATCTGCGGTCCCGGAATATGTCCGGGATGAACGTGGTAGGCTGCGATGTGCTGGAACGGAACATCGATGCCCTGCGGGAAGGCTATGTGCGTGTGCTCCTTGGACAGCATTCCGACAGGCAGGCCGTCGGGGCGGTGATGGCTCTCACGGACTATCTCGCTCTTGGCAGGAAGCCGAAGGTCAGGGACAACTATATGTCCATAGATATTCTTACAAAGTACAATTGCAAGTTTTACGATTGCTTATAGAACCCCGCGGATGAGAATCAAACCAACCTTTCCAAGCCTGGCCCTTTTGTTGTGCCTGCTGTTGAATCCTTTTCTGAATATGTCTGCCGGCGTTCTTGACGAAGCCCGCAAGTCATTCAAGGAGGCCAGTCTGGTCTCTTATTCCACTGACGATGAGGTGACCGCAAGGTTCCTTGCATATTCGGGAAACGGGGCGAATCTGATCGATGTGCTACTCACCCAGCTGTATCTGTCGGTCCGTCTGCCTGAGGGGGAGGTCCGCAGGGTTATGGATCTTTTTGACGGGGAGAGGTGGACTGACATTGATTACCAGAATAAATCAAGGGGAGGCTGGGTGACAGGTCTTCACGTGACGAGGATACACGCCTTGGCGAAGGCATATTCGGCGGAGGATTCCCCGTTCTACAAGGATCCGGAACTGGGGCGGATCATCCATTCGGCGATGCGCTGGTGGTTTGTGAACCAGCCGAAATGCCCGAACTGGTGGCATAACGACATCGGAGTCCCGAGGAATATGATCTCGGCGATGCTTCTGATCCGTGACGAGCTGACTGAGGAGGAATATTCAGGAGCTCTCAAGGTTACGAGGACATCAGGTTTCGGCCGCACCGGGCAGAACAAGGTCTGGCTGGCCGGGATCCAGCTGATGAAAGGGCTTCTGCTAGATGATGAGGCACTCGCTTTGGAGGCCAGAAGACAGATAGGAGAGGAAATCAGGGTCACATCTGAGGAAGGGATCCAGTCTGACTGGTCGTACCATCAGCACGGTCCACAGCTTCAGTTCGGTAACTACGGCCTTACCTTCGCCGAGAATGTGTCTTTCTGGATAAGAGCCTTGGAAGGCACTGAGCTCGCGTTTTCCGGAGAACAGAAAGACATAATCAGCCACCTTATCCTTGACGGGATCGGCTGGACTGTCTGGAAAGGGTTTATGGACCCGAGTTTCTGCGGCAGGCAGCTGCACATTGACGGTGGCCGTGGAAAAGCCTACGCCCTGGCGGTGGCGGCGCAGAATATGGCCGCCGTGTGCGACAGTGGCAAGGAACTGTTTGAGAACATCTCGCAGACCTGCCTTGAGCCTGATGGCACAAGGAACATCCTCACCGGGGCACACTATTACCATCGCTCAGACTGCGGCATCTACAGGACCCCGCTGTGGTACGCCTCGGTCAGGATGCAATCGACACGCACAATCGGCTTTGAATATACCAACGCGGAGAATCTCCTTGCGAATTTCTCCGCCGACGGCGCGCTTCTGATGATGCGGACCGGAAAGGAATATGAGAATATTTTCGCCTGCTGGGACTGGAGGAAGATTCCTGGTGTCACGTCATACGAGAACGGGAAACCGATCCCGTGCCATAATGACAAGTGGCACAGGGAGAACCATTCCGCGTACGTGAAGGGCAAGGTGGACGGTGAGATTATGCTGACCGTTATGGAAGTTGACCGTGACAGTCTTCACGCGATGAAGTCGGACTTTTTCTTCCCGGACGCGGTCGTGGCCCTGGGTGCGGACATCAGGGCCGAGGATCCGGCGATGACGAGACTGACAACCTCACTGGACCAGACGAGATTCGTCTCGGAGCCGGTTAGGGACCGGAAGTCGAAGTGGGTTTGGCACGACGGGAAAGGCTATGTCTCTCTTGACGGGAATCCTCTCTGCGTGGAGACTTCCGAGCAGGAGGGCAGCTGGGAGATGATGGCCCCTTGTTATGAGGGGATGTCCGACACTCTCCGCGTTTTCAAGTGCTGGGTTGAGCACAAGGTGGCGGCCGGGCCGCAAAGTTATGCGTATGCGCTTCTGCCGGATGCCACGGCCAAGGCCACGGCACGGTTCGCCGGAAGCCGGAGCGTGAAGGTGCTCCGCAATGACGCTTCTTGTCAGGCCGTGTCCTATAGAGGCGCCGTCTGCGCCGTTGTCCATAAGCCTGGGGTCTATGAGCTTGGAAAACACCGCGTTGAGGTGAAGGCACCGGATATCCTTGTCTTGAGAAAATGAGGCCGTGGCGGTACATATTCCTGCTTTTGGCGGTTTGTCTGTGCGGATTCCGGGCTTTCGCCGGTTCGCGCAATGTCGGGGACATCTCGAACCTTACCATACATTCGTTCGCCCAGGATCCGAAGGGCTATGTGTGGATAGCCACTGACAACGGACTTTGCAGGTATAACGGCCACGATTACCTTCATTATTACCACGATGCAGAGGACGCGGGCTCGCTCCCTTCAAACACGGTCCTGTCCTTGGTGACGGACGACAGCGGAGTGCTTTGGGTGGCCACCGACCGGGGTGTATGCTGGTACGATGGGATGAATGACTCGTTCGAGCTGGTCGAAGGCGTCCCCGGAGTAAGCAGGCTGGCTTTCAATGACGGTATGGTGGTCGGCTATGGCGCTGGGCAGGGGATAACGCTTCTGAATCCGAGTAAAAAGAGGATCGACTCTGTCCACAACACTCCCTCGCACGATGTCTTGGTCCTGGTGGCCGACAGGTCCGGCTGCCTTTGGGGCGGACATTCGGACGGGATTCATATCGTGAGGTTCGACAAGTCCGCGGCGGTCATCGCTTCAGAGACGTTGTCGGAGAAATCAGCTTTCAGGAGCGCGGCGGTCGACAGCCTTGGCAGGATCTGGTTCGGCAGGAACAACGGACTGCTTATCCGTGACGCCGGCACGATGGAATCCGTGGAGGATCCCCGTTTGAACAATCTCGTGGGTTTGGTGGCCGGACATTCCGTCACGACGATCCTGCCTGTGCTCGGGACGATGTATGTGTGTATGCCGGGCGTGGGGATATATACGGTGGAACTGAACGACGGGGATGTACGCAAGGATGCGGTCAGGAGGTTCGACCTTAGTTATATGAGCGATTTCAGCTGCGGATTCAAGGACAGTGAGAACCATCCGTGGATCGGCACGATGGACAGAGGCTACAGCGTTCGTTTCCTGGAGAAGAAGAATTTCAAGTACGCTCCGGCCTTGGGGAGGGCAACCTTGGGTAAGTACATAAACTGTGTCACCGCTTCAAGGGGCTCTCATACTGTATGGTTGGCAAGCTATTACAAAGGATTGCTGGCTTTTGACATCCCTACCTCGAAACACGTGTGGTATACCTATGGCAAATGCAAGCCTTTGGACGCTCTCGGAGAAAAGGGCATCCAGGCGTTGGCTTTGGACGGGAAGAGCAGGCTTTGGATCTCGATGGCCGGCAAAGTGGCGGTCTGCGGGACAAAGAACTCGGAGATTCTGGATTCCCGGGTTGTGGCTGACGGGTTTGATGTGAACGCCTTTTGCGAGGATGGTGACGGGACGATGTGGGCGGCCACACCGGTTGGTGTTGTGAGGCTTGATGGTGGGGCGGATGACTGCCGTCTGCTCCAAGGTTCGGATATTCAGGATATTATAAGATTTGACGAGAACCGGTTTCTTGTTGCCGTCAAGGATTCAGGATTGTTCTTTGTCACCCCGGAGACGCTCGGAGTGGAAAGATACCTTTTGGCCGGGGACGATGCCAAGAGACCCCTTGGGGATGTGGCGTGCCTATATATTCATAATGATGAATTGTGGATAGGCACTTCCTCCAAAGGGTTGCTGCGCTGCCGGGAAAATGAGGTGGTCAATGAATATTCCGTCAAGAACGGACTGGGCAGCAATGACATAGCCAGCATAGCCGCAGACCCGGAAGGCAACGTCTGGGTGGGAACATCCTACGGCCTTTCCGTGGTGACTAAGCGCTTTGACAAGCCGATCACATATTACCAAGGCCGCTGGATGGACACGCAGCAGTTCTGCAAGAGAAGCGCGGCGTCCCATTCGGGGAGGATGTTTTTCGGCGGGAATATGGGACTGGCGTTCTTCTTTTCGGACAGGATCATTTCGAACATCTCTGACGAGCCGGTGAATATTGTGCTTACTGGCCTGAGTGTCAATGGAGTGGAACAGAAACCTGGGGAGGGAAAGATCCTTGGCCGTCTCGTTGATGACACCGATAGGATAGTCCTTAAGAGCAACCAGAACAGCATAGGCATCCGTTTCGAGCCTGTCTCGTTCATCGCCGAGGACAACATCGGATTCTCCTACAGGCTTACGGGAAAGTACACGGATGACGAGTGGAATGACATCGGAGGCTACAGGCGTGTCACATTCTCGCATCTGCCTCCGGGGCATTATGTCTTTGAGCTCAAGGCCAGCAACGTGGACGGATTCTGGAGCAAGGATCCGCGCCGGCTGGAGATCGTGATCCGGAAGTCCCCGTGGCTTTCCTGGTACGCCTTGCTTGCGTACATCGCATTGGCCGTCGCCGGGATGATGGCCGTTTCAAGGTTCATAATCAACCGCAGGATGGAGGAGATGGAGCTTCAGGCCGCCAAGGATGACCTGAACCGTGAGAAGAGGCTCTCCGAGATGAAGGTGAACTTCTTCACGAACATCTCGCACGAGTTGAGGACATCTCTGGCTCTGGTCTATGGGCCGGTCAATATGCTATCCAGAGTCCGTGACAAGGTCAGCTTCGACAAGATGATCGAGTCGATCAACTACAATATGAGGAACCTGCTGAATCTGGTTGACCAGCTTCTCAATCTGAGCCGCATAGAGAACGGTGCCCTTCCGTTGTCCGTCTCTATGACCGATGTGCCTTTCCTTCTGCGCAGGCTCACGGACGGTTTCTCGTTCCAGGCTCACGAGAAGTCCATTGAGCTGCTGTTGGACTGTTCAGGAGATCTGGCAGGTGTGCCGGTTGACGCCGACAAACTGGCCAGGGTTGTCGTGAACCTTGTCTCCAATGCTCTGAAATACACTCCGGAGGGCGGCCACGTCCGGATTCTTGCCGAGCGCGTCGCCAGTCCTGACCGGATTCTGTCTGGATACAAAGCGTCCTCCACATACCTTCAGATCTCCGTGACTGATGACGGGATCGGGATGAAGAACGAGGATGTCGCGCACATTTTCGACCGTTACACAAGGCTGGCCCAGACCGAGACCTCGGTGACCGGGACCGGCATCGGGCTGCACTATGTCAAGGAACTTCTGCGTATCCACGGCGGGGCTGTCAACGCACAGGTGCGGAAAGAAGGCGGGATGAGGTTTGTCTTCGCCTTGCCGGCGGACGAGAGCCTCTATGAGATCACGGAGACGGCCAAGGACTTCCGTTCCGATGTGATTGACGGTATGCTGGTCGTGGATCCGGTCAGGGAGGAACCCGTGGAGGATGATGTATGCTGTGATCGGCACAAGGTGCTGGTGGTTGAGGACAATGCCTCCCTGCTCGCCTGGCTTAAGGATATTCTTTCGTCAAGGTATGATGTTTACACCGCTTCGGACGGTGCGGATGCCCTTGACATAGTCAATGATGTCCTTCCTGACCTGATCCTGACGGATGTCGTTATGCCTAAGGTTGACGGCTACGAACTTTGCCGTCGGGTGAAGGAGGACAAGATGCTCAGTCATATTCCTGTGGTCATCCTGACATCCAAGACAGGGGAGGAGGACCGCCTTGTCGGCTATCAGCACGGGGCGGACTTGTACGTGACCAAGCCATTCAGCGCTGAGCTTATCCTCACGCTTATCGGGAACATAATGGCGACAAGGGAGAAGCTCCGCGAAAGCTTCACTTCCCAGGAGGTCGTGACTGATGAAAGCAAGGAGGACCCGATCGAAAGCATCAGCGCTGACGACAGGGCTTTCATCGAAGGTCTCAGGAAATACATCGAGGACAACATCTCGGAGACATCCATCAGCATCACCGCCCTTGCCGGGGAGATGTGTATGAGCCGGGCCAGCTTCTTCAGGAAGATGAAGTCCCTGACCGGTATGACTCCGAATGATTTCATTTTGTCCTACCGTCTCAACAAGGCCGCGTCTATGCTCAAGGAAGGCCGTTGGAGGGTGGGTGAGATAGCCGATATGCTGGGATTCAGCTCCGCGTCCCATTTCTCAAGGGTGTTCCGCCAGAAATTCGGAAAATCGCCTAAGGAGTTCATAATGTAGCAGTTTTCCGTGCTCGTTAACGGAATTGAGATTCACGGACAATTTTATGAGACTTTTATGCCCTGCGAATGCGTTTTGATGGACTAATTTTGCACCATCAAGATTTGCATTCAAGAAATGGACAAGAAGACACTCATCACAATTCTCTCGGCGCTCGTCGCTCTTGGCGCCTGGGCTCAGAATCCAACGGAGCGGAAAGCGGTGGCTCAGACATCCGTCAAGCCTGCCGGGGTCGTAGTCAACAAGGATAGGCTTGAGCACCCTTTCGACGGTTGTATGGACGGCCAGAAGGTAGATGGCTATAGAGGGATATGGTTCACCATCGGCCAGGCCAAATCGGACTATGGCGACAAGTATTCCGGAGGACTGGGCACGTACACGATGAAGCATATCCCTATGGCGGTCTATTCCAAGGAGGCCGACAAGACGTTCTTTGTCTATGGCGGAGCTCCGGACACGGGGGAGAAGTACCTTCTTTGTATGATAGGGTGCTATGACCACAAGACAGGGATGCTGTCAAAGCCCGTGGTCGTGCACGACAAAGGATGCTACGGTGTCTATGACCCTCACGATGATCCTACGGTCCAGATCGACAAGGACGGCTACGTCTGGGTCTTCGTCGCCGGAAGGGCCAACAAGCGTCCTGGCATCCGCTACCGCAGCGTGAAGCCTTACGACATCTCCGCTTTTGAATATGTCAACGAAAGCATAATGGCCTATCCTGAGGTCATCTACGACAAAGAGAAGGGATTCTTCCTGTTCGACACCCGTTACGACGGAGTCCGCAGGACGTTCTTCCAGACCAGCAAGGATGGTGTCAATTGGTCTGATTTCCAACCGATCGCGTCGATCATCGAGCCGGGTGAAGAAAAGTCCGGCCACTACCAGTTCGCCAACTATGACGGCGAGAAGCTGGTCTGCTGCTTCAATCGCCACATCAACGGCGGCGTGGACACCAGGACGAACATCTACTACATCCAGAGCAAGGATTGGGGCAAGACCTGGACCACTGCTGACGGGACTGTCGTCGAGCTTCCAATTCTAAGGGAGCAGGGACCGGCTCTTATCCGGGATTTCCATAAGGAGGGCAGGAACTGCTACATCAAGGACATCAATTTCGATGTCAAGGGCAATCCTGTAATATATTATGTGACCAGCGACAACCATCTTACCGGACCTGACGGCGGAGCCCGCATTCACTCGGTGGCCCGCTGGACGGGAAAGAAATGGGCTTTCACGGAGTTCGCTGAGTCAACACACTGCTACGACAGCGGAAGCCTCTGGGTTGACGGAAAGGTGATGACGATCATCACTCCGTCGGATCCGGGCCCTCAACTCTGGGGAACAGGCGGCGAGATGGTGATGTGGAAGAGTTTCAACGGCGGAAAGACCTGGAAGCGTTACAAGACCTTGACCCACAACAGCCCGCGCAACCACGGTTACGCCAGAAGGCCGCTGAACTGCAACGATGGTTTCTATGCTTTCTGGGCCGACGGCAACCCTGACAAGAAAAGTATCTCGTACCTCTATTTCTGCAACAGCGAAGGCGATGTTTACAGAATGCCTTACAATATGACACAGGACTGGCAGAAGCCGGAACTGGTCAGAAAGGCTGAGAGAAAATAGCCGACTTCATTGATGTTTACCCGTAAATACCATATTCTATCCGCAGTTGCCACCATCCTTTTGGTGGCGGCTGCTTGCTCGGTTTCAAAGGAGGATGTCCTGGAACTGGACGGCACCGGAAAGATCGCTCTTCTCGGCGGGAGGGAACGGGTAGTCTGCAAATGGAGCGGGGTCTCGGACGCTGTCGCCGGCATTTCTCTGGACGGTGCCGGGAACCACTTTGAAATAGATTTCGACGGCAAGGATGGATCTGCTGTCCTGAGTCCGGTGCCGGAAGGGAACGGAACATTCTCCGTGACCTGGCGCGCCAAAAACGGCGAAACCTTCAATGGAGCTGGAATCGAAGTGAGAGTCTATGGTTCTGAATATGAAGGCAGTCTGGAGAACCGTTCTGTCCTTGCTGCCTCCTACACAGGAAGCGGAGTTGAGATAATCCTGAGCTCGTCGTGTCCTGACGACATCAAGGGAATGGAATTTATGTTCACCGCGGCTGACGGCTCAATGAAGACTGAATATGTGGAGTCGTATGGCAGTGGCCGCACACAGACGGTAAGGCTAAGGGAAGCCGGGGACGGACCGCTTACGTACCGCAGCGTCTGGAGTCCGCTTGGAGGTGCGGGTGACATATTCAAAAGCGCCCAGGCCGTGATTGTCCCGGAAACCGGCCCTTCTGTGGACGGTCTTTCGCAGACGGTCGATGGCTATCGGGGAATATGGTTCACCATCGGACAGTCCAAGTCTGAATATGGCGACAAATACTCCGGAGGGTTGGGCACGTATACAATGAAGCATATTCCTATGGCAGTGTACTCGCCGGAGGTTGACAGGACCTATTTCGTCTATGGCGGTTGTCCGGACACGGGGAAGGCCTGGCTCCAATGTATGGTCGGTTGCTATGACCACCGCACGGGGATGCTCAGAAAGCCTAGGGTGGTGATGGACAAGGGCATCCTTGGAGTGAGCGACCCTCACGACGACCCTACCGTCCAGATCGACAAGGATGGCTACATCTGGGTCTTTGTCGCCGGAAGGGCCAACAAGCGCCCGGGAGTCCGCTACCGCAGTTCCAAGCCCTACGACATCTCTTCCTTTGAATATGTCAACGAAAGCATAATGGCCTATCCTCAGGTGATGTACGACAAGGACAAGGGATTCTTCCTGTTCTTCACCCGCTATGACGGAGTCCGTCAGCTTTTCTGGCAGACTTCACAGGACGGTGTGGAGTGGACTCCGTACCGGAAACTGGCGTCCATAAAGGAAGGCTCCGAGTCCAAGTCTGGCCATTATCAGATAAGTAATGTTTTCGAAGGCAAGCTCTGCACGGCTTTCAACCGTCATATCAACGGTTCGGTCGACACCCGCACGAACATCTACTATCTTCAGTCCACCGACTGGGGGCGGACCTGGACGACGGCTGACGGTACTGTTGTGGATGTTCCGGTCACGGACAGGCATTCCGTCTGTGAACTCCGTGATTATCAGAGCCAGGGAAGGAACTGCTACATCAAGGATCTGAACTTTGATCAGGCTGGCAATCCGGTGATACTCTACCTTACCAGCGACAATCATCTTACCGGTCCGGCAGGCGGTGTAAGGCAATGGCACACGCTTTACTGGACGGGATCCGGATGGGAGGAAAGCCTGGTCACCACTTCCACACATTGCTACGACAGCGGAAGCATCTGGGTGGAGAATGGACAGTGGACGGTCATCGCCCCGACTGATCCTGGTCCTCAATACTGGGGAACGGGTGGCGAGATGGTGCGCTGGACCAGCGTGGACGAGGGAAAGACCTGGAGAAAAAGCCTGAGCCTGACTTCGGGAAGTGTGTCGAACCATACCTACGCGCGACGGCCCCTGCGGGCGGCGGATGGATTCTATGCTTTCTGGGCGGACGGCAATCCGGACTCAAGAAGTGTCTCGCACCTGTATTTCTGCGACAAGGAAGGCAAGGTCTACAGGATGCCTTACAATATGACAAAGGAATGGGAAAAGCCTGAGCCGGTCTATTAGATGCCGAGGGTCGGTTTATGAGTATAATTGAATGAAGAATGATAAAACGTAATTAGTAACATTATGAGAAAATCACTTAGACTAATCTTTCTGCCGCTGATGGTTCTGTCGGGCTTGTTCCTGGCGTCCTGTGCGGAAGAGGAAAAGGGAACCGAAGAGGTGGTTGACATCAATGGCCTTTCTGACATCCGTCTGTCCTACGACGGGTCGGAGAACGCCACGTTCACCGTTTCTTCCACAAGGACTTGGTCAGTGTCCAAATCCGGAATGGACTGGTTGACGGTCACTCCTGTCAGCGGCGGTTCAGGAAAGCTCGCGACTGTCACCGTGAAGGCCGAGGCCAACGATGATCTTGAGCGTTCCGGCCGGTTGACGGTCAGGGCGGGTTCTGTGAAAAGAACGATCACAGTCACGCAGGACGCGTTTCCTATCGTCCCTGAAATCAAGGTCTATGATCTTGACACTGACATCATCGCCTTTGATTTCGACAAGACTGATCCGGTAGTGTTCAAGGTCTGGAGCAATGTCGACTGGGCCGTGGAGAAGACCGGTTTGGATTGGGTCGGCGTCTCTCCGGAGTCAGGAGGGCGTAAGACAGAGAGCGTGATCACTGTCACTCCCGAGCTCAACACCGGAGACGCGCGGGAGGGTACATTGACCTTCAAGGGCGAGGGCGCTCCCGATGTGGTGATCAGGATTACCCAGACGAAGTATGTGGATGATCCTGTCTTCAATGTGACCGGCACCGAGGGGAATGCTGTTTCCTTCACGGACAAGGCCGAGACAGTGGCCGTGCTGACGGTCACGACAAACAGGAACTGGTTCGCCGTCAAGTCCGATGGAATGGACTGGCTCACCGTGACCCCTGCCTCAGGAACCGCGAATATGGAAGGTACATCCGTCAAGGTGTCCGCATCCGAGAACACCTCGACAGAGCCGCGCACCGGTACCCTCACATTCAGATGCGAGGACGAGGCGATCGAGGATTTTGTCATCACGGTTACCCAGAAAGGAGTGTTCGTTACTCCTACCGAGTGGACCTGGACGCTTGAGGATTCTGTGCTCAAGGGTACGGAATGGGCGTCCAAAGGCATAGCAGCCGATGACAGCAAGACTGCGGAAATGAGATGGATCGTCGCCAACGATGATTCGAAATACGCGGATCCGGCCGGTCGTGGCTCCATCGTCAGCGGTGACGGTAACGGACACTATGCCTACAAGGGTGTCTGGACGGGTGATAATCTGGAGTTCACGTTCCCGGTCAAGGATTTCGAGGCAGGAACTTCTGTCAGCTTCCAGTTCGCGATGTCCGGTGTCAATTCGGCTCCTTGCTTCTGGACGGTGGAATTTTTTGACGGAGGCGTGTGGACTCCTACGAGCACAAGCACCCTGAAAAGCGCGAAAGGTGTCACGATGGAAGCCACGTATGTGCTCACAAAGGCGAACGCGATCGTGGATGTCAAGGAAACCGCCATATTCAAGACCGCGGTCACCGACGGCACGTTGAAGTTCAGGATCAAGTGTGCTGCGGGAGAGTACACCGTGAACAGCGCCAAGGCCGCGACCCAGGCCGGAAAGTCCTCCACAATCCGTATCCGTCAGTGGAGCGATGGATCCTGCGATGCAATCAAGATCAAGATTGAAAAATAATAACCAATGAATATGAACAGTTGTCTGAAAATATTCCTCTCGCTTATGGTTCCGCTTGCGGCCGCCTCGACAGTGGCCGCGGAGCCGGCGGCGGGTGCAGTTCCCGCAAGGGACATATCTGCCCAACAACAGTCCAAGCAGTTGTCGGTCAAGGGCGTGATTGTCGATCAGGATGGCCTGCCGGTGATCGGCGCGGCCGTTATGGTCAAGGGCAACAAGTCCAACGGTGCGGTCACTGACCTTGACGGCCGTTTTGAGATCAAGGCTCCGGCCGGTTCCGTTCTGGAGATATCCTGCCTGGGCTACACGTACAAGACCGTGACCCTGACAAGCGCCAAGGACTTGAGAATCATTCTGGAAGAAGAGTCCACGATGCTGCAGGAGACCGTGGTCGTAGGCTACGGCCAGCAGAAGAAGGAGAGCGTCGTGGGTGCGATCTCCCAGATTTCAACCGATGACATCGTCAATTCCGGTACCGCCAACATCACGAGCGCCATCACCGGCAAGCTGTCCGGAGTCGTGACGATCGCCAACGGTGGTCAGCCGGGCGACAACGACGTGAGCATATTCATCCGTGGTGTCTCCAGTTGGAATGGTTCCAGCCCGCTGGTGCTTGTGGATGGCGTCGAGAGAAGTTTCTCCGACATCGACCCTAACGAGGTGGCGACCATTTCCGTGCTGAAGGACGCTTCCGCGACCGCCGTGTTCGGAGCGAAAGGAGCCAACGGTGTCATCATCGTCACGACAAGGACCGGTTCCGTCGGAAAGCCTAAGATGCAGGCCTCGGTGTCGTACGGAATGGACTTCCCGACGATGTTCCCGGAGCATATCTCCTCCGCCACGACGGCCGAGCTGCTCAATGTCGCCCAGAAGAACGCCCAGAGTTTCGGCTCGATGATCCCTCAGTGGCAGATCAATGAATATAGGAATCCTACCTCCAGGATCAATTCCATCCGTTACCCTGACAATGATTGGTTCGCGTTGACCACCAAGAGTTTCTCAAGCAGCGTCAACGCCAACCTGTCCGTTACCGGAGGATCCGACAAGGTGAAATATTTCGTCTCTTTCGGCTACAACAAGGAAGGCTCCATATTCAAGGATTTCACGTCCTGGGGCGGCTCGAACTTCAGCTACGACAGGCTGAACTACCGTACCAACCTTGACGTGAACCTGACAAAGTCCACGCTCCTGTCGGTCAAGGTGGGAGGCAACCTCGGAGTCCAGAACGCTCCTACGGGCACCGGCGGTATGAGTCCGTCCGCCCTTTTCGGGCATATGTACTCCTCGTCCCCGATGATGTACCCGGCCTACTATCCGGACTGGATTCTGGACGAGATTCCGGACACGGATTATCCTGACCAGCGTGGAGACCGCATCGCTTCTTCGGCGGGAGCGTTCTACGACAACGCCGTCAAGCTGCTGGGCTACGGATCATATTCCCAGAGCGTCGGCAACAAGCTATACACGGACGTGAAGCTGAAGCAGGACCTTGACTTCATCACGAAAGGCCTCTCATTGTCAGCCAACTTCTCGCTGAGCACCTATTATTCCCGAATATCCCAGAGCGCGAACCACGAGAATCCGGTCTATTACATCGACTGGGATCTTTACGACGCTGGAGTCGGAAACCCTTGGGTGAACAACAAGAGCACCGGGGAGACAATCTACGAGCAGCCTGAGTTCGCCGTGACCAAGGGCGGTGTCGAGAACAACTACTATGTGACATTCTACTGGGAAGGCGCCGTGAACTACGCCAGGACGTTCGGAGATCATTCGGTGTCCGCCCTCGCTCTGTTCAACCAGAGGGAGAACATCCGCACGACGGCTTTCCCGTACAGGACGATGGGACTTGTCGGACGTGTCACCTACGACTACAAGAGAACCTATCTCCTTGAGGCCAACCTTGGCTACACGGGATCCGAGCAGTTTTCTCCGAAGAACAGGTTCGGCCTCTTCCCTTCGGTGGCTGTCGGCTGGGTCCCTTCGCAGTACAAGTGGTGGAAGAAGAGTATGCCTTGGTGGTCAAAGATGAAGTTCCGCTATTCCGACGGACTTGTCGGCAGCGACCAGACCAGCTCAAGGTGGCTTTACTACAGCTCATATTCAAAAGGATCATACGTCACCGAGGACAGCGCGGCCAATGACACCGCCCAGTGGGAACTTGCCCACAAGAGGGACCTTGGCATCGAGTTCGGCTGGCTCAAGAACCGGCTCACCTTGGAGGTGGACCTCTTCAACGAAAACCGTACGAATATGCTCGTGGCTCCGAACGTCACGATGATTGTGGGCACGGCCTACAAGGAGGTCAACAGGGGATCTATGAAGAAGCACGGCATCGAGATCGAGGCTGGCTGGAAGAACGATTTCAAGAATGGTTTCGGCTACGACATCTCGGCGATGCTGTCCTTGAACGAGAACCGCATCACGAACTACGAGGACGCTCCTTACGCTCCTGAGTACCAGAAGACAGCCGGGAAGGCATACAGGGGACAGACCAACGGTGTCTCCGTTGTCGATGGCGGCTATTATACCAGTGTGGACGACATCCACAACTACCCTTCGTACGCCGGTAACTGGCAGTACCTGAATGTCGGTGCCTACAAGTATCTTGACTATTCCGCGGACGGTCTCCTGAACGTGGATGACCTTCACGCCATAAAGGGCACCCAGTACGCTCCTGCGGTGGCTTCCCTGAACTATGGCGTCAGCTACAAGGGTTTCGAGGTGAGAATGCTATGGACCGCCAACTTCGGGAAATATGTCAACTTCAACAGAAGCTGGGAGGTCGAGTTCAACAAGGGTGACTACCGTGTGAACACCTCGCAGCTGGATTACTGGAGGCCTGACAATCAGGATGCTAACCACGCCACGCTGGTCTATGGCGGAGCCTCAGGCCACCCGATGTATATGTGGGCGGGCGGTGACCCGACAAAATCGTACACGATGATGCTTGAGGGACGCACGTGGAGAAAGTCCGACTATGTGAACCTTAGGGAGATCTACCTCGGCTACACCATCAAGTCCAAGGCGTTCCTCAAGGCGACAGGACTGAGGAGCCTTAACGTGTACGCCACGGGAAACAACATTTGGACCGGCACGGGACTGATCGAGGGCGATCCTCAGAGCACGACGTTCACGTCAGGTTTCTATCCGAATATGCTGAGTGTCAAGCTTGGCGTCAAAGTGGGATTCTAATGGAAATGATCAAGATGAAAAAGATACTAAACAGCGGCATAATTGCGTTATGTCTTATTTTCTCCGGATGCGACTGGCTGGACATCAATCCCGAGACAGGGCTTGACGAGACAGAAGTGTTCACCATCTGGGACAACTACAAGGCATATTTTGACTATGTCTATGGCAATTCAGTGGCCAATTCCGAAAGGAACACCAATATCAAGCAAGGCTATCCTCTCTATTTGGACAACTGGAGCCTCCGCTTCACCTGGCTTGCTATGACGGATATGTGTGACACAGGTCGTCTCATCAGGGCGCAAAGCATCAAGGCCGGCACTCTCGGGGCCAATGTGGAGGTGTTCACGACTGATCTGACGAGAAGGCCTGTGTCATATTCAATGTTCAAGATCATCAGGATCTGCAACAAGGCCATCGAGAACATCGACAGGGTGCAGAATATTCCTTCTGAGCAGGACAGGAATGACATTCTGGGGCAGGCGTATTTTGTGAGAGGCTTCGCTCATTTTGTGCTCTGCCGCTATTTCGGCGGAATGCCTTACCTTGACAAGGCTCTTGGCTCCGAGGACAACTGGGATCAGACAAGACTCAGCGCCAACGAGACCTACAGACGCTGCGCCGAGGATTTCGAGCGGGCTTATGAATATCTCGCCGCGGCCGGCAAGACCCGCCGTGACGGAACTTTCGGCAACCCCGGACACCTTACCGCGCCGGATCAGGACAGACCTAACGGTGTGGCCGCCAAGGCGATGAAGGCCAGGGCTTTGCTCTATGCGGCGAGCCCGCTGAACAACGTCTCCGGCCAGAAGGACTGGGAGGATGCCGCCGAGGCTTCCGCCGAAGCTCTGAAACTGGCGTTGGACAACGGCTACGAGCTGCTTCCGATCGGCTCTTGGAAGAACAATTTCATCGCTTCCAAGTACACCAACGAGCACATCTGGGCGTGGAACTACGGCTCCGCCAAGACCAGTTCCTACACCGGAATGTACACGTACTCGATCTCCAACGCCAACAACGCCAGCGGAGATTGCCCGACCCAGAATTTCGTGGACAGGTTCGAGACCATCTACGGGGACCCTCTCCAGACTGAGGAGGAAAGAGATGAGGCCGAGGCTGAAGGTCATTACAACGATCAGAATCCTTTCGCCGACCGCGACCCACGGCTTGACCTTACCGTGCTTCACGACGGAAGCGTTGTGGCCGGCTGCGCGTCAGGTGTGAATATGTATTACGATCCCGATCTCAAGATCTATCCGACAACCAAGATCAGCGGCGCGAGCTCTCCGAGAACCCTTAACCACGAATGGGGCGCGGATGACGCCAAGGGCTGGACCAACACCGGTTATCTTGTGAACAAATGGTGGGACGGAAACTATCAGAAGAGTTATCAGAGGACCGATCCGCTGATCCGTCTGGCCGAGCTGTACCTCAATTACGGCGAGGCCGTGAATGAGGCCTACGGTCCGTCCGGAAGTGCTGGAGGTCTGGACCTTACCGCTGTCCAGGCGGTCAACAAGGTCCGTGATAGGGCCGGGATGCCTGGCGTTCAGGACAGGTTCACTGCGGACAAGGACTCATTCCGTGAGCGTGTCCAGAACGAGAGGACGGTAGAGCTTGCGTTTGAGGGACATCACTATTACCTTGACATCCGCAGATGGAAGATCGCTCCGAAGACAATGACCCAGACCCTTATGGGCATCTATGTCGAGAAAGTCCCTGTCAGCGAGGAATATCCTGTCGGAAGGCGGTACGAGCGCCGTTCGATTCCGGCTAACCGTCAGGGCTCCTGGAAGCAGGCTATGTACTATATCCCGTTCCCGACCGACGAGGTGAACAAGATGAAGAATTTCACCAATAATGAAGTTTGGTAACAATCAGCGGAAATGAATATGAAAAGATACACTAAGACAATCAGCGCCGTGCTGGCGTTAGCGTTGATGGCGGCTGTGTCGGAATCACCGTCCAGAGCGGCCGGCAAGTCTCCCGCGGACACTGTCGATGTCCCGGCGAAGGCCGGCCATAGGGTGAGACAGACACTTGTCCTTCCTTACGGTAATAATTATAGCAAGTCCCTGTCCACGGGTGGCTCTTCCGTCTTTTACGAGGAAGACATCAACAAGTACCCATCCTCTGATTTCAGAAATGCCTTGACCGGTGTCATTCCCGGATTGATCATCACTGAGGCCAGCGGAATGACCGGTCTTATGTCGGACGGGGCACGTGGAGGAATGAATTTCCGAGGATTGGCGCCCAAGTTCGTTGTGGATGGACAGCCGGTCTATCTTACGGAAGTCCAATTGGATCCTGAGGAGATTGAGTCTATGACTTTTGTGAAGGATGTCCTTGACAAGTCGCTTTTCGGCGCAAGGTCTTCGGAAGGAGTTCTTTATATCACAACCAAGCGTGGTCTGCAGGCCGGAAAGATGATCAGGGTCGGAGTCGAGAGCGGAGTCAGTGTCATTGACAGGATGCCGGAATATGTAGGCGGCGCCGAATATGCCTCCTTGCAGAACCAGGCCAGAGACGCTGCTGGTTATCCTGTCCTGTACACGCAGGATGACATAGATGCCTACGCCCTGAACAGGCCGGATGACCTCATCCATCCTTCCGTGGATTGGAGAGGCTTGATGTTCAAGGACACCAAGTCCTACAAGAAAGCCAATCTGACGGTTCAGGGAGGCACGGAGGCGGTGAAGTATGCTGTCTATTTCGGCTATCTTGGCGAAGGTGATTTCTATGCTGCGGGCCCGGCCGCAGGCTACAACAAGATGAATCTCCGTACCAATGCCGACATAAAGATCACCAATGACCTTAAGTTCAGCATAGGTTTGTTCTCCGGTTTGAATTTCAGGCGTAGCCCACGTTTCAGCGACAACGGCTCGTTCAACGAGTTTGACAATTATCTTTCGGTAGCCAACACCACCCCTCCGGTCGCTTTTCCTGTCCACGTGGGACTCAACACCGAGACTGGAGGGTGGATCTACGGTCTGAGCGAGGTGTACACCAGCAATCCTTACGCCGCGTTGACCGAGAAGGGATTCTTCACTGAAAGAGAACGTTCCGGAATCGTCAACGGTACGTTGACCTGGGATATGAACAAGATAGCCAAGGGGCTCAAATTTGAATCTTATGTCGGCCTTAACGTCTTCAATATGGACCGTATAGGGAAGACCCCGGATTATCTTGCAGTGATTTATGATCCGGTGACAGGTCAAAGTTCCAAGACATCCCACGAGGGAGCCAAGGCATCTGGAAAGACCGCGATGGGCAAATGGTATCATCAAAGCCTTTATCTCAATGAGAGGCTGAGCTATACCGGAAACTGGGGACTCAACCGCCTTTCGGCCGCGGCGGTCTATTATCTTGAGACAACAGAGAGAAGCCAATCCGCCTACAGGGATCGTCAACACTCGGTGATTCTGAATGCCGACTATTCCTATGCGGACCGTTACCTTGTGCAGGCTGTGATGAACACATCCGGCTCGTGTATGTTTATGAAAGGCAAGAGGTACGGTGTGTTCCCTTCTCTCGGCCTTGGCTGGGTGATGTCCGAGGAGGATTTCCTCAAAGGTTCCGGATGGGTTGACTACCTCAAGCTGCGAGCTCAGGCCGGTGTCATCGGCTACAACTCGTTCGGTGCGTTGGATCTCTATGAGGATGAGTACCTTAAGGAAAAAGGAGTGAACTTCGGCCCGGCTTCCACTGACTTTGAATGGATTGGCGGCTCCACAAAGTACCAGTCCTACAAGACTACCCTCCAGCGTCTTGGCAACAAGAACCTTACCTGGGAGAAGCGCAAGGAGATCACGGCCGGCATCGAGGCGAAGTTCTTCGGCAACAGGTTGTCCGTTGACGCGAATTACTTCCGCACCCTTCGTGACGGCATCATCACCAACACAAGTGATGTGAACCCTAAACTCTTCGGTTTCAACGGAGTGGCTACCTACGACAACTACAACAAGATCCGTTACCAAGGCACTGAGGTGGCTTTGAACTGGACGGACAAGATCGGTGACTTTGAATATTCAGTCGGCGGATGGGCTGTTTACAACCGTGGCAAGTACCTCCGTTACAGCGAGAACCAGATCAACGACTACAACAAGGTGGAAGGCTCTATGGTAGGGGATTACCACGGCTATGTCTATCTCGGCAAGTACGAGTCAGCCGAGGACATCGCCTCTTCACCAGAGCAGACATTCGATTCAGCGGTGCTGGCCGGCGACCTGAAGTACAAGGACCTGAACGGTGACGGAAAGATTGACTCCAACGACAGGACCATCATCGGCAACACCTCCCCGAAACTGAACTATGCGGTCAATATCTACCTTAAATACAAAGGCTTTGACTTCACGGTTGTCGGGACAGGCAAGGCTTTCTTCGACATTCCGTTCACAAACAGTTATTTCTGGAACGGATGGGGACAGAACAACTACTCGAAGTTCGTGAGCGAGAACATAGGCGGCGACTATCCGCGCCTTTCTTACGACAAGATCTCGAACAACTTCCAGACCTCCCGTTTCTGGCTTCGCAAGGGAGACTGGTTCAAGATCCAGAATGTTGAGCTCGGCTGGTCCACATCGTTCCGCAATTCAAACTGGATCAGAGGTCTAAGACTCTTTGTGCGTGGCTCCAACCTGCTGACCATCAGCGGAATCAAGTATATTGACCCGGAGTCCACTTCGGCCGGTGTCACCACAGACCCTCTGTACAGGACGTTCACCGGTGGTGTCAAGTTGAACTTTTAACGAGAATCGGCAATGAAAAACAATTTACGAATATTCCTGCTTTCAGCCGCCGCTGTACTTGGCGGATGCGACTTCCTCGATCCCCTTCCGATGGGGAATGTGACGGACGAGAACATCTCCGGCTATCCGTCCTACATCAGAGGATTCGTCGAGAAGGCCTATGATATGCTGCCTGAGACGTACATCAGCAACGAGTACATCTATCTTGACGCCATAACGGAGGATGCCGTGATCACGTCAAGCGGCAGTGCGATCAGACGCTATGGCACTGGTGCGGTCTCCCCGGCCTCATATCCTTTCGAGGCTTATTGGACAAGGGACTACACGGCCATTATGTACGTCAACACTTTTCTTGAGGATAATGTAGGCCTCAATACCCGTTATCTTGTTGACAATACAACAAACGCCTTGCTGCAACGCTATCTACAGGGTGACGCCTATGCGATGAGGGCTTGGTACGAGTTCGACCTTCTTAAGAAGTTCGGAGGCGTTGGCACTGACGGGAAACTGCTTGGTTTCCCAATTCTTACCGAGCCTGCCGATGTGTTTGACACAGATCCGGAGAGCGTGGAGAGGAACACGTATGACGAGTGCGTCCAGAGGATTCTGGATGACTGCGACTCCGCGCTTGTGTATATTCCTGAAGCCAACAGGGACTGGTTGGGACAGCACAGCACGATTGACGGCTCTTCACGCTGGAAGAGGATGGACGGGCTTTCCGTGAAGGCCTTGAAAGCGATGGTTTATCTTTACTGGGCCTCGCCGGCCTTCAATCCGGACGGAGATGTCTCCAGATGGGAGAATGCCGCCAAATACGCCGCCGAGGTGATGGATTTCAAATTGTTGAGGGACGGCGCGCAGCCGAACGGCTTCAACCCTGCCGAGAAATTCACTTGGCTCTGGCCTAACTCGCAGGAGATAATATTCACTTCAGGCTGGGCGACGAACTCGAATATGGAGAACCTTTTCTATCCGCAGGGATTCCGCGGCAACGGCTCTGTCGGGGCGACCCAGAACCTTGTGGACGCTTTCCCGATGGCGAACGGCTATCCTATTGATGATCCTCGTTCCGGTTATGATCCGGCAAATCCGTATTCCGGCCGTGATCCTCGTTTCTACAGCACGGTCAACTATCACGGTGCCAATGTGGTACGTCCGTCCAACAACGAGACGATGTACACCTTCGATATGTCTGTCGGTGGCAAGGATGAGGCCGGGGGAGTGGGCAACACCTTGACAAACTATTATGTCAAGAAATATGTGAACCAGGAGTGGAACAAGAACGATGACAAGGTGAACACCCAACCTCGCTCGATATTCTTTTTCCGTTGGGCTCAGATGTGCCTTGCGTTTGCCGAGGCCGCTAACCAGACCGTGGGTCCTCAGACAGAAATATTCGGCTACACGGCGAAGGAGGCTCTGGCCTACCTGCGCAACCGTCCGACAAACGATGGCCTTGCGGGCATTGGTTCGGTTGAGGATCCTTATCTTGATGAGGTCTCCTCAAAAGGCAAGGACGCTTTCGACGCTCTTGTGAGGAACGAGAGGCACATCGAACTTTGCTTCGAGGGACAGCGTTTCTGGGATCTCAGAAGATGGTCCACGGACGCTGACTGGCAGAAGAACATCAATGTCGAGGTGAAGAAACCGGTCTTTGATGGATCGTCCATCTCCTACGAGACCGTCGAGACCCGCAAGTTCAATTCACGCTGGCTCCCGATTCCTTACTACGACGCGGCCAAGACCGGAATGGTGCAGAATGAAGGCTGGGACAACTGGCGCTAATATATTAAAGAAACAGTAATATGAAGAATATCAAGAAAATATCCACCCTGCTGCTGTCCGTCGTGGCGGCTTTGTCACTGACCGGCTGCTATAAGGATTATGTCCAGGACTATGACTACAGCGGTGCCTACCTTGCCTACCAGTACGACCTTCGTACCTTCGTCGTAGGGGAGGGAATGCAGTTCAAGATCGGCGCGGTGCTCGGAGGTGTGATGAAGAATGAATATGACCGTGACATCTGGTATGAGTTTGACGACAATCTGATAACCGAGGATCTCCGGTTCTTCGTGCCGGACGCCGAGACTCCGTTCAACGCCTTTTCTGAGATGAGCGGCCGGACGGCCGTAGGCTCTGTGAGTCAGGACTATGTCAAGAACGCTGTCCAACAGAGCGGTATAAAAGCCTTCACTCCGCTTCCAATGAACACGGTGAAGGTTCCGGAGGGTGACCGCTTCCAGATAAAGAAAGGAAACCATACCGGCACCATCACTGTAAAGGCTGATTCGGCAGCGTTCCTTGCGCTTCCGGGGGCGGGCAGTCTACCGTACTATGCCATCGGCTTCCGTCTGACATCTGCTGATGTGGACACTGTCCTACTCTCACGTTCCTACGAGATCATCGCCCTGAGGTACGAGAATATGCTTTTCGGCAATTGGTATCACGGTGGAAAGACCGTTGTGACCGATGCTTCCGGCAATGTGATCGACACAGATGTCTATCCGACATCCATTCCTTCTGATGAGAAGACACACGAGGTCTATACCCTCAGCACAGTGGCTCCGGATGCGGTCAAGACAAATTACCGGGGAACCGGCGCCGGCTCGGTCAGGATTTCCCTCAATGAAGGCAAGGTCTCCCTTACTTCCGCCGACGCTGTGGCCATTGAGGATCTTGGCTCTGGGTACAACAATGCCAAGCTCTTGCAGGACAGGAAGATATTCTTGAACTACAGCTTCGCCAACGCGGACGGCACCAAGTCGGTTGTGACCGACACCCTGACTTTCAGGAACCGCATCCGTGACGGGGTGAACGAATGGCAGGACGAGAATCCGGAACACTACAAATAGGAACGGCTATGAGGAAATTTTTGAATATATTGGCGGGAATAATGCTCATTGCGGTTTCCGCGTTGTTTGCTGGCTGCAAGGACGATGATGGCTTCATCCTCCCTTACAACCTTAGGATAGAAGACTCGACCGTGCAGTCCGGAGAGAGGCTGAACATTCAAGGTCAGGGCTTTCTGCCCGGTGACGCTCTGGTCTTCGAGACGCTGGACGCGGAGTATAGGTTCCAGGCCATTCTGGAGGAGGGCGACATCACCGCCGATGGCATCAGCGTCACCCTTCCCGACAATTTCGTCTATGAGGAGACCTACAGAATATATCTGGTCCGTGGCCTTGAGCGGGCCGAGATCGGCAGAATGAGAGTCTCGATGGGCTCGATGCAGCAGTTCCGTCTGATGTCCAGCAACATAAGGGTCTGGACCGGTGACTCCGGCGAGCCTTTGGACAGCCCTAAGCGTTGGGAGAACCGTCGCTCGGCCTTGGTGGCGATGTATAAAGACATCCAGCCTGACATCATCGGCACACAGGAGGCCTACCTCTCGCAATGGAATTATCTTAAGGAACAGTTGGCTCCTCTGGGCTATGATTGTGTCGGCAGGTTTATGAGCGACTGGAGCGACAATCCGTCTCCAAAAGATAACAACGAGGAGGTCGAGCTTGGGCAGGCGGTGGGAATATTCTTCCGCACGGATGTCGTAAGCCTTGTCCGCTGGGGAGTTTTCTCATTGTCCGAGACTCCGGACGAACCGATAAAGACTCCGGCTCTCGGAGCCCAATACAAGCGTCAGGCGACTTGGGCCGAGTTTGAACTGAAGGATAACGGACGGAGAATATTCCATCTCAACACTCATCTTGACACAAAGGGCAACGATGTCAGGTCGGCCGAGATGAATCTGATTATGGACCGTGTGAAGATGTACAATGTCGAGGGGCTTCCTGTCCTGATGACGGCGGATTGGAACTCCGCCGCCAGCTCCGTCGTGTTCGACTCCATCAGGAATTCTTACAATCTTGCGAAGGACGCTGCTCAAGACACTCAGGACGATGCCACGTGCAATGGTTATGGCAACAGTAATTCCTACATTGACAACATCTGGTTCTCAAAAGGCAAAGGCTTGAGAATCTTGACATATCGGGTAGTGAAGGCTCAGTACGATCCGGCGATCGAGTATTACTCGGATCATTGGTCCATCTATTCTGATTTTCAGTATTAATTTGGTTGGTATGGCGCGGTCATTTTCCTCGGGGCAAACCCAGGAAGTGGCCGTGCTTGTTTTTTTGTGGTGATTATATTATGGTTGTTTGGGTTATGTGCGTTCCGCAATCGTTTGGATGTTAATGCGATATGGCAGAAGATAGCCAATAGGTATATGATTTTCAAAAATTCTAAGTTGAAATTTTTATGTTTGTATCTTACTTGTAAATCGTCGATTTTTTCTATATCTTGCAGCACTTTAACTAAAATTGGAACTATGTTCCTTGAAGAATTGTTTTATGGATTCTAATTTAAAATAATTATGCTATGACAAGACAAGAAGCGGAAGTCATTCTTCGCAATCGGTTTGGCCTAGATCATTTTTTCGATGAACAATGGTTGGCAATTGATAAGATTCTTCGTGGTGAAAGGGTACTAATGGTAGAAAAAACAGGTTTTGGTAAATCGTTATGCTATCAATTTCCTGCAATAATCTTTTCCGGAGTTACGGTCGTTTTTTCACCATTGATCGCTCTGATGAGAGATCAAGTTCGTACGTTAAACATAAAAGGAATAAATGCGGCTTGTATAAATTCTGAACAGACACCAGAAGGCAATACGCGAGCTATTGAAGATGCGGCCTCGGGGCGAATTAAGATTTTATATATTGCTCCTGAACGGCAAGAAAATTCAGAGTGGATTGATGCCGCCAGAAATAGGATCAGGATGTCTATGGTAGTCATCGATGAAGCGCATACAATATCTGTTTGGGGACACGATTTTCGTCCAGCATTCCGGAGGATTGTTAATTTGGTGAAATTGCTTGATGGAAAACTGCCTGTGTTGGCGGTAACGGCAACAGCTACACCAAAAGTTCAAGAAGACATTAAAAATCAGATAGGTGGCCAAATAACTTATATCAGAGGAGATTTGGTACGGAAAAATTTTAGACTGCGGGTTGTGGAGGTTAAAAGTGAAGATGAAAAGATGATATGGCTTAAAAACAACATCAACACTTTCTCTGGAACTGGTATTATTTATGCCGGAACTCGTGCCCAATCGGAAACCTATGCAAGATGGCTTACTTTTGTGGGTGTAAGTTGTGTATATTATAATGCTGGGTTGGATGCTGATTCTAGAAAGGAAATAGAATCTGGTTTGATGGATAATAAATGGAAATGCGTCATTTCTACTAATGCTTTGGGTATGGGAATAGATAAGCCAGACATCCGTTTTATTATTCATATTCAAACTCCGGCATCTCCTATACATTATTATCAAGAAATAGGACGTTCAGGAAGAGATGGACTTCCTACGGATGTGGTTTTGCTTTATAATGGCTCAATGTCATCAAGAGGAGAGGAAACTGATTTGGAGTTGCCTTTGGCTTTTATTAATGGGAGCAAACCTTCTATAGATAAATATAATAGGGTTATCGAGATTATTCAAAAGGACTTATATGGCCTTAAGGATATATGTATAGGTTGTAATCTAAAACAAACGGAATTCAATGTTATCAAGGAAGACTTGATTGAACAGGGAATAATGCACGAATTATCAATAGGCAAAAGTAAGAAATATGAATATGTGGTTAATGCTCCAAAACTTGATGTGAATAAATTTCAGCTATTACGAGATGCGAAATTAGCGGATTTGCAGGCGATGAAAGCATATATTCATACGAATCAACCACGGATGAAGTATCTTTGTGCATATTTAGGAGATAATTCGCAAAGAGAATATGCGCAATGTGACAATACGAATCTTTCAAAATTATATGTTAATGCTACAAAGGAGGATTTGAAAATAGTTCAGGATTTCTACGAGAATTATTTCCCTACATTTTCATTTAGTCCTATACGAGGAAAGGTTATCAATGGGGTTGCGGCATCGTATTATGGAGTAAGCACAGTCGGCGATGCTATACATCGTTGCAAATATGAAAATGGCGGAATTTTCCCTGATTTTTTGCTTCGTCTTACATTGAAGGCATTCCATAAATCTTTTACAGATAAGCGTTACGATTATATACTTTATGTTCCACCAACAAAATCGGGTGACCTTGTTAAAAATTTTGCGGAAAGAATAGGAAAGATTCTTAATATTCGGTCTGAAAATTGGATATTAAAGACACGTAATACAAAAGAACAAAAAATATTCAGGAATGCATATGGGAAAAAAGATAATGTGAATGAGGCTTTTACTCTTTCTGAAAAAGCGGTGGTTTTTGGGAAAAATATACTTTTAATAGACGATATCTATGACAGTGGTTGGACGTTAAGGGAAATATGTAAGATGCTGATACAATCAGGGGCAGCGGAAGTATCTCCGTTAACGATTGCCAAAACAGTCGGTAATGATTTAGATTAATTATGATTGATAGAGTTGAATATCCATATTGGATAGCTTTGGGTGGAATGTCTGGAATTTTCACTAGAAGAAAGAATGAAATAATAATTCGATGCTGTTATGAATTAGGGCATCCACTTTCGGCTCTTTTTCGTGCGACTAGTGCGGAAAAGTTTTCAGTATATAATCTGAATGAGACGGAGCAAGCACTATTCCACCGAGCGATGGATGATATAAGTAAGTTTTCATATATGGCGGAAGATCTGCTTGAGCAAGGTTTTGGTATTATTCCGGTTTTTGATAGAGGAAACTATCCCAATGAGTTAAAAAGGAATTTAGGGAAAAACTCACCAGTTGTTTTATACTACAAAGGTGATGTGTCTATTTTAAATCAAGAGTGTGTCGCAATAGTGGGGTCAAGGAAGGCTTCTCAGAAGTCTCTTGATTTTACGGATAGCGTAGCAAAATTAGCTGTAGAACAGAATAGACCTACTGTTAGCGGTTATGCTGCTGGAATAGATAGGCAGGCTTTAGATTCGGCAATAAAGTATGGGGGTAAAAGTATAGTTGTCCTGCCTCAAGGAATATTGACTTTTGGAACTGGTTTTCGTTCTTTGTATCGGGAGATTATCACGGGCAATGTTATAGTGACAAGTGCGTTTTATCCTACAGCACCTTGGTCTAGGGAACTCGCAATGGCGCGTAATCCGATTATTTATGCATTGGCAAAGGAGATATTTGTCGCGGAATCTAGCGATAGGGGGGGGACTTTTTCAGGAGTTGAAAATGGATTGAAAAAGAAGCGTACGATTTTTGTCCGAAATCCTGAATCAAATGAGAATAATGCGAATAACCTTTTGATTCAGATGGGTTGTGTGCCGGTTAATTCTGAAGGGGTGGTGCTTTCTGTATTTAGAGATGAGACTAAATGTTCTATGAGTGAGGATGATGTTATAAAAGAGAAAATAGTGGTTCTGCTAAAGCAGGGAAAATATAATTCAAAAGATATTGTAAATCATCTTCGAATAAATTGGACCTCTAATAAAGTGTCAAGGGTTATTATGACAATACCTAATGTGAACAAGTCGAAAATTAAGGGCCTGACATATTATTCAATCCTTCTTCCGGAACCAAGGTTGTTGTAAGATAGATGATTGTGATTTGTAAGAGAATGAGTCCATTTATGTTGTGACTTTTTACAGCAGCGGTGCGAAGAGGCGCATCAGGCTTTCGAGGAGGCGAGAGTACCACGGACGACGGTTCCATTCTTCAAGGGTCAGCTCACGGCACTGATGGAGGTCGTATAGGAATATTCCTTTGTTCATCAGGGCTGTCTCCTCATCGTAGATGTAGGAGTTGACCTCATAGTTTATGGCGAAACTGCGGAAGTCCAGGTTGGCGGAACCGATGCTTGAGAGGTAGTCATCGCAGACGAAGGTCTTGGCGTGGATGAACTCTCCCTGGCGCAGGAATATCCTTACGCCGGCCTGAAGGGCTTCTTCATAGTAAGCTCTGTTGGCGGGGCGCATAAGGATGTTGTCGGCCACTTCCGGGAGCATCAGGCGGACATCCACCCCGCAGAGGGCGGCCGTCTTGAGAGCGTCCATAACAGGCTCTGTCGGAACGAAATACGGAGTCTGGAGGTAGATGTATTTCTTTGCGTGCTGGAGTGCCCATTCGTAGCTCAACTGGAGGATCGGCAGCGGAAGATCCGGCTCGTCAGGGACGATCTGGACCAGCTTGTCTTTCAGGGTCGGGTGGGTGGCGTGGAAGTCTATCTCCACGGCCGCAGAGTCAGCCTTCCCTTTCGCTGTGCTTGTCGAAGCGACATTATTCAAGGTCAGAGAACCTTGTGCCGTCACTTCGACAGGCTCAGTGACCGGATGTGATGGCTCGGTGACCGGTTTCTTAGCCATCGGATAGAACTCGATCATCTCCTTGTCGATCGTGCCGTCACCTGTAAGCCAGGAGTCCAGGAACGTGTACTGAAGCACGGCCACCGCATTGCCGGTGATACGTGTGTGCGTGTCCCTCCAAAGGCGGAAATAGTGATCGTTGATGTTCATCCCGCCCGTGTATCCTATCTTTCCGTCAATCACGACTATCTTCCTGTGGTTGCGATAGTTGAGCTTTGTCGCAAAGTCCAGCAGATGCATCCTCGGATTGGTGAACTTCACGATTTCCACCCCGGCTTTCCTCATAGCGTTGTAGTAGGCCGAGGCTATCGGGAAATTGGCGATGTTCTCGTACAGGAAACGGACCTTGACCCCCTCACGTGCCTTCTGCATCAGAAGCCGCTTGATGGTCTTGCTGCCCTTGTCGTTGCCGAAATGGAAATATTCAATGTGGATTGACTCCTTAGCCGCGAGGATGTCCTCGCGCAGCAGGTCGAACTTCCGCTGCCCGCTTGTGATGATCTCGATGTCGTTGCCGGACGTGACGGAAGGGTAGTTCTCCGCCCCCAGAAGTTTGGCAAGCGGCCGGAACTCCTCACGGATCCTCTCCTCGTTGCTATGTCCGAAAAGGATTCTGTTCAGCTCCGGTGTCGTGCCGGCCTCGAAGATGTCCCTGTACCGCTGGTGCCGACGGTTGAAGATCCAGTGATGTCGGTAGTTGATTCCGAACATCAGATAGAGCGCCAGGCCGACGACAGGAAGCACGGCTATGATCAGCAGCCACGCGAACTTCCTTCCGGAATCCCCCTTGTCAACCAGAATGACTGTGAAGACGCTGAGAATCAGGAGAACGTAGAGCCCTGTGAGAATCCACTGCAACATATTCATTTAGACTAATTCTCCGATGAGTGTGGCGGAGGTGCAGGACAGCACCTTGACATCCACATAGTCCCCGGCCTTGTGCCCCTTGCCCGGGAATACGCACATCTTGTTGCTGCCGGAGCGGCCGCAGAGTTCTTCCGGATTCTTCTTTGACGGTCCCTCGACGAGAACCCTGAAAGTCTTGCCGATGTCATTCTGGTTGCTCTTCAGGCTCAGCTCGCTCTGCAGGGCGATGATCTCGTTCAGCCTTCTGGTCTTGACATCGAGCGGAACGTCATCCGGATAATGTCTTGCGGCGAGCGTTCCAGGTCTTTCAGAGTAGTAGAACATATAGGCATAGTCGAACCCGACCTTGCGGAACAACTCAAGCGTCCGCTGATGATCCTCCTCTGTCTCGGAGCAGAACCCGGCGATCACATCCGTGGTGATTCCGCATCCCGGCAGAACCTCCCGGATCCTTGCCACACGCTCAAGGTACCACTCTGCGGTGTAGCGTCTCCTCATCTTTTCCAGAAGCCTGTCGCTGCCCGACTGGACCGGCAGATGAATATGATTGCAGATGTTGTCGTACCTTGCCATCGTCTCGATCAACCCGTCACTGATGTCCTTGGGATGATTGGTGGCGAAACGCACTCTCAGCTCAGGGCTGATCCGGGCGACCATCTCCAACAGTTTCGGAAAGTCACATCCTTCCCCCTCCGCCGGTTTCCAGTTGTAGGAATCCACGTTCTGACCGAGCAGGGTGACTTCCTTGTACCCTTTGCTGAAAACGTCACTGGCCTCATCCACAATGGTTTGAGGATCTCGGCTTCTTTCCGCGCCCCTGGTGTAAGGAACCACGCAATACGAGCAGACATTGTTGCATCCCCTCATGATCGAGATGAACGCTGAGACCCCGTTCCTGTCTGTCCTGACCGGCACGATGTCGGCATAGGTCTCCTCGTGGGAGAGCATCACGTTGATCTGAGGTTTGTCCGGAGCGATGTCCCGGAGCAGCGCCGGAAGCGTCCTGTAGGAGTCCGGCCCGGCCACAAGATCCACTTTGTGAGTGTCCAACAACTTGTCCTTCAACCTTTCAGCCATACACCCGACAATTCCGACCACTACGCCGTCCCTCTTCTCCTTTTGTTTGTGGAACACCTCGATTCGTCCCCAGATTCTTTGCTCTGCGTTGTCCCTGACCGAGCAGGTGTTGGCGAGGATCACATCCGCCTCGTCCATCGATTCCGTACGCTCATATCCCTCCTTGCCGAGGATCGAGAAAATGACCTCAGAGTCACCGACATTCATCTGGCAACCGTAGGTCTCTATGTAAATCTTTTTGCTCATTACTTATAATCACTCTCTTCTGCAAAGATATGGATTTTTCAGCGAATTAGGATTTTTCATTATATTTGTACAAACTGTATGTAAGAAATGAAGACATTCAAGAGGACAATATTCGGCATTTTTGTCGCCTTGCTGGCCTGTGCGGTCCTGTCCGGCTGCTCCGGCCTGTCCAAAGTCAAGGACATAAAAGTGACCTCCTGCGGTCTGGAGTCATATTCATTGAAAGGGCTGCGCTCGGTTGACGCTGTCTTGGCGGTAGGCATCGACAACCCGACGTTCGCATTCAAGGTGATGGATGTCAGCGGCACCGTAAAGTACAACGGCGAGGATTTCGCCACCTACACGGCCGACACCGTCAGCGTGGAGAAGAAATGCTCCAAGGTCTATGACCTGCCTTGCTCCGCGACGCTGAGCGACGGGGTAAGCCTCAAGCAGCTGATGCAGATCGCGAAGAAAGGCAACCTTGAAGGCTTCACGACTGATGTCACCGCCACCGTGAAACTGAAGAGCGGCGCGGGAAAGACATTTAAATTCAAGAATATAGACCTTAATGAATTGGCAGAATAATTTTATGAATATGTTTGCTCACAGGATCCTGACGACAGCGTTGCTCCTTCTCGGAGTGACTTCATTCGCACAGGCACAGGACATACGCGATTCCGTCATCTACAGGCAGAGCGCCGCGATGGACTCCACCCTTGTAGGAAAGAGTATTTTCGGCTTGCTTTCCGCTGACAGCGGAGTGACGGTGCGCCAGTCCAAGAATATTCAGAACGCGTTCGCGGCCCACATCGCGGCGAATGCCTCCAGGACATCCACCGGGTATCGGGTCAGGATATTCAATGACAACAAACAGACTTCCAGGAATGATTCCGAGACGGCTTTGGCCCGCTTCAAAGGGATGTTCCCCGGCGTTTCGGCATACCGGACATATTCAAATCCATTCTTCCGTGTGACAGTGGGGGATTTCCGGACAAAGTCGGAGGCTATGCAGCTTCTCCAGCAGGTGAAGGCTTCGTTCCCGACGGCTTTCATCGTCAAGGAGAACATTGGCTATCCGGTGGTTGACAGGTTCCACTCCTACACGGTGGAAAGGGTTGAGGCAGAATAATTCAGGAATATCATTATGCTCAAGCAGGGACTCGAACTCAAACAGACTCAGAAGCTTTCTCCACTTCAGATCCAGACGATCAAACTGATCGAGCTGCCGGTTCAGGAACTCGAACAGAAGGTGAAGGAGGAACTTGAGAACAATCCGGTCTTGGATGATTCTCCGGCTCCGGACAAGAATGAAGACAACGATGAGCCGAAGGACATCTCCATCGACGAGATTGACGAGAATGATCAGATTCCTGCCTATAAGCTTCACGTCAACAATTACGGTAAGGACGAGCGTCCACAGTACAACACTTTTTCCGTGAAGGAGAGTTTTACCCAGAGCCTGATGGAGCAGCTCGGGTACCGCAACCTGTCTCGGCACGATCACGATGTCGCGGCATTCATCATCGGCAGCCTTGACGCTGACGGCTACCTGCGCAGGGACATCGACAGCATTGTGGATGACCTCGCGTTCAGGGCCAACATCGAGTCCAGTCCGGAAGAGGTGCTGCGGATGCTGAAGGTGGTCCAGGAGTTCGAGCCGGCCGGGGTCGGAGCGAGGGATCTGCGTGAATGCCTTCTGCTTCAGCTTAAGGCTCAAAGGCAGACTAAGGAAGTGCAGGTCGCCGAGAGGATTCTGACGGACTATTTCGCCGAGTTCTCCAACAGGCATTTTCAGAAGATCATCACCAAACTTGGGCTGTCCGAGGAGGATATGAAAGCGGTTATGGCGAGGATCGTCAAACTGAATCCGGCTCCAGGCGGACAGATTGACGATTCGTACAATGATCAGGCTCAGCAGATTGTGCCGGATTTTGTCCTGGACATCGTGGACGGTGAGCTCAAACTGACGATGCCGCGCTTCAATATTCCCGAGATCCGTGTGAACCGGAAGTATGCGGACCTTCTCGTCGAGGCGCAAGGCTCGTCGGACAGGCAAAAGAAGGAGGCGGCCACTTTCGTCAAACAGAAACTGGATTCCGCAAAATGGTTTGTTGAGGCTCTCAAGCAGCGCTACAACACGTTGGAAAGCACGATGAAGGCCATTGTGGACTACCAGCGGGAGTATTTTATGGACGGGGACGAGTCGCATCTGAAGCCGATGGTCCTGAAGGACATCGCCGAAAGGACAGGCTTTGACATCTCCACTATCTCCAGAGTGGTGAACAGCAAGTACATCGAGACGCATTTCGGAATATTCCCGTTGAAGTATTTCTTCTCCGAGGGACTTGAGAACCAGGATGGGGAGGAGGTGTCCACGCGTGAGTTGAAGAAGGCTTTGAGGGAGTGTGTGGATGCGGAGGACAAGCGTAAGCCGCTGACTGATGATCAGTTGGTGACTGAGATGAACAAGAGGGGGTACAAGGTGGCGCGCCGCACGATCGCCAAGTATCGTGACCAGCTGGACATTCCGAAGGCTCGGCTCCGCAAGGAGTTGTGATGGTCGCTGTGTTTGTGGTCCGGTCAGCGAACTTGTCGAAGTGACCGGCAAGAGCTTCGGGCCGGCCGCGTCAGACAAAAAAAGAATTTCCACACCTACGCTTCGCGCCCTATCCGGGTGAATGGTGTGGAAATTATTTTTTTTGTCTGACGCTCTTCGCGTCTTGGTCGGTAACTTTACAACTTCCCGCCGTAGGCAAGGTCACCGGCGTCACCGAGGCCCGGGACGATGTAGGAATGGCTGGTCAGCTCTTCATCAACGGCAGCTGTCCACAGTGTCGTGTTCTCCGGCAGATGCTTCTGCAGGAACTCGATGGCGTAGATGCTGGCGATAGGGCAGACGAAGTGCGTGTGCGCCGGCTCTCCTCCCTCATTGATGAGCTTGCGGTAGGCGATCTCGATGGAAGAACCGGTGGCGAGCATCGTGTCGGCGATGATCAGAGTCTTGCCGGTAAGGTCCGGGCAGGTGCAGTACTCCACATTGATGTGGAACTCATCACCTTTGTCGTACTTCCTGAAAGCCGCGATAAACGCATTCTCAGCGTTGTCAAAAACATCGAGGATGCCTTTATGAAGAGGCAGGCCGGCGCGCAGAATCGTGGAAACCACAATCTTAGCGTCACTGGTGCGGACTCTCGCTGTGGCAAGTGGAGTGATGACATCCTTCGGGCTGTAGTCCAACACCTTGCTTAACTCGTAGGCGAAGATGTGTCCCAACCTCTCAAGGTTGTAGCGGAAACGAAGGCTGTCTTTCTGAACTGTTTTGTCACGCATCTGCGCAACGATGTTGTTGAGGACCGAATCGGTCTCGCCAAGATTGATGACTTTCATTGGTTTCTCGAAATTGATTTTTCGAAAATCAAAAGTAGGGATTTATTTCCACACCAGCAAATTTTTTGAATTCACCCACTTGAAATACAGCATAATTTATGAATATCCCGTAGTCCGCACCATTATATTCATAGGCTATCCGCCAGAGTCACCCTGTCGTCGGCGAAACTGAAGAAGCAGTCGTCGCAGATTATTATGTGGTCCAGAAGGGCGATGTCGAAAGTGTTGGCGGCCTTTTTTATCCGCTCGGTTTCCGTCAGGTCGCATTGTCCCGGACGAGGATTTCCGGACGGATGGTTGTGGACCATAATCATCGCGCTGGCTCCTTTATCCAACGCTTTCTTGACGACCAACTTCGGATCCACGACTGTCGCCGATGTCCCGCCAAGGCTTAGCATCTCCTTGTGGATTACATAGTTGGCCCGGTTGAGAAGGATTATCCAGAATTCCTCGTGATCCAATCCTGTAAGGATCGGGCGCATCAGCCTGAACACGGACGCTGCGTCGGTCAGAGGAACCTTCCTGATTCCGGGATCCTCCAGGCACCGTCGTTTGCCGAGTTCGAACGCCGCCGCTATGGCCGCATATCTGACGCTGCCGATTCCTCCGATCCCTTTCATCTGCCCGGCATCCATTCCTGCGATCATTGACAGTTTCCCTTCGTTGGCAGCCAATAGTTTGTTGGCCACTTCAAGCACATTCTCTTTTTGAGTCCCCGATCCGATGAGGATCGCCAACAATTCCGCGTTGCTCATCGCTCCGGGGCCTTTTGAGAGCATTTTCTCGCGCGGCCTTTCATCCACGCATAAATCTTTCATTTTCATAGCTTGCCGTTAATTGATTCGTGCCGGCAAGATAAGCATACAAAACAGAAAAAAAGTTAAGAAACGTAAATGTCTCCTAACTTTTTTCTGTTTTTTATGAATATTTCTGTTTCTTATCGGTCGCTGAGCCTGTCGAAGCGTACCGCCTACTTCCTTTCCAGAACCTTCTTTGCGGCCTCGACGATGTGGGTCGCGTCCATTCCGTAAGCGGCGAGAAGCTCGGACGGAGTTCCGCTCTGGCCGAACTCGTCACGTCCGTTGACATATTCAATAGGCTTAGGGGATGTGGCGGCGAGCACTCCGGCGATCAGTTCGCCAAGGCCTCCTGCCATGTTGTGCTCCTCGGCGACAACCACGGCTCCGGTCTTGATGGCGGAGGCGATGACCGTCTTGGTGTCAAGCGGCTTGATGGTCGCCACATTGATGACCTCGGCGCAGATTCCCTCTGCCTCAAGAGCCTCGGCAGCCTGAAGGGCTTCCCAAACCATGTGGCCTGTCGCGAAGATGGTGACATCCTTGCCCTCGTTCAGCACGTATGCCTTTCCGATCTCGAATGGCTCGTCCGGTGTGAAGTCGGCAACCTTTGGACGGCCGAAACGCAGATAGACAGGACCGTCGTATTTGGCCGCGGCGATCGTCGCGTTCTTTGTCTGTGTCCAGTCGCAAGGGTTGATCACAACCATTTCCGGAAGGGCACGCATCAGGGCGATGTCCTCCATTGTCTGGTGGGTGGCGCCGTCCTCGCCGAGGGTTATTCCGGCGTGTGAGGAAGCGATCTTGACGTTGGTCTTGCCGTAGCAGACCTCCATCCTGATCTGGTCGTAAACACGTCCTGTGACGAACTCGGCGAACGATCCCGCGAACGGAATCTTGCCTGCGAGAGCCATTCCTGAGGCCACGCCGATCATATTGGACTCGGCGATTCCGCATTCGTAATATCTCTCCGGGAACTCGGCCGCGAAAGCGTCCATCTTGAGTGAGCCCTTGAGGTCGGCGGTCAACGCCACGACTCTTGAGTCAGCCTTGCCGGCTTCAAGAAGGCCGGCTCCGAAACCGCTGCGGGTGTCCTTCTTACCTCTGTCTGTATATTTTTTCATAATAACCTTAATTCTCGCAAGTAGACAATTACAAGCTGAAAAATTTAATCTTACGTTCGAAGGTGATTGCCCACCAAAAATCAATTTACGTTACCCCTTCCCTAAATCCCTTCCCTCGGGGAAGGGACTTGCTTTCACCGCAAGCGGTGAAGAAGTAGGACTAAAAGTCTCCCAATGTTTCCTCAAGCTGGCTCAGGGCGTTCTGGCACTGCTCCTCTGAAGGTACGCTGCCGTGCCATTTGTGGGTGCCCGCCATAAAATCAACTCCGTGTCCCATCTCTGTCTTGAACAGGATCATCTTCGGCTTGCCGTTTCCGACACCGGCCTTGGCCTGCGCGAACGCCTCAAGGATCTTGTCCATATCGTGTCCGTCGGCGATGATGACCTCCCATCCGAAAGCCTTCCATTTCGCCTCAAGGTCACCGAGTCCGGCTACTTCCTCGGTCGTGCCGTCGATCTGCTGTCCGTTCCAGTCGGTCATTGCGATCAGGTTGTCGGCCTTGTGATGGGCCGCGAACATCGCGGCCTCCCAGATCTGTCCTTCCTCAGTCTCGCCGTCCCCGCAGAGAACGTAAACGCAGTGAGGGTCGTTGTCGGCCTTCTTGGCGAGAGCCGCGCCAACCGCTACCGAAAGTCCCTGTCCGAGGGAACCTGCGGCCTGGGCCACGCCTGGGAGACCTTTCCTTACTGAAGGGTGTCCCTGAAGGCGGCTTCCGAACTTACGGAACGAGCCGAGTTCGGATGTAGGGAAATATCCTGCCCTCGAAAGGATTGAGTAATACATTGGGGTGAGGTGTCCGGCCGAAAGGATGAACATATCCTGATCCTTCCCCTCACGTGTCCAACTCTCCGGGTTCTGATCCATAACATTGAAGTACAGTGCCGTCATAAAATCAGCGCTGCTCATAGATCCGCCCGGGTGTCCGGACTTGGCCTTCACGACCATCCTGATGATGTCCCTCCTTACCTGGGAGGCAATCTTCTTCAGATCTTCTGTTGACTGCATTTTCTATTTGATATTTTGAATTTGAAATATGCTAAATCGTTTGTAGGGCACAAATATAATCCTTTTTTATGTCAAGAAGAAATTTTAACTTTGTGTGTATGTGGTGCCGCTTCCATTTCCCCGAAATCCAAACGGCATCCGGCTTTGAGAATTTAATAATCATTATAGTTAATGGCACACGTAGTTATTATGCCCAAACAAGGGCAATCCGTAGAAAGTTGCATTGTCACAGAATTCAAGAAAAAGGTGGGGGACAAAGTCGCTGTGGGCGATGTCCTCTTCAGCTATGAGACCGACAAGGCTTCCTTTGACGAGGACGCGAAGGTCGAAGGCACCGTCCTTGCCTGCTTCTTCAACGATAACGATGAGATCCCTTGCCTGACCAACGTGATGGTCATCGGCGAACCGGGGGAATCTTTTTCTGAATATGCTCCTTCGGGGGCCGGCGCTCCTGCCGCTTCGGGCGCGGAAGCGGCATCACCGGCAGCCGAGCCTGTCTCATCGGTAACTGATCCTGCCGAAGTGACCGCGGCAACGGCATCGGACGCTTTGACAAACTCGGCGACCGGAACAGTGGTCGCCAACGCCCCTGTCTCCCCGAGAGCCCGCAAATTGGCCGCCGAGAAAGGCGTGGACACCGCCCAGGTCGCCGGCACAGGCCCTCACGGCCGCATAATCGAGCGTGACATCATCGCCGCCCAGGGCGCTCCTAAATCAGGACTCGCAAAGGCTATGATGGCCGACGGCGGTCTCCAGGCACCGGCTGCCGGATCCGGAATCGGCGGAATGGTCAAGGGCTCCGACCTCAAGGTATGGAAGCCGACCCACACCGAGAACCTTGCCGGGGAAGGCGAGGAGTTCAAGGTCGAGAAGATGTCCAATATGCGCAAGCTCATCGCGAAGTCGATGTACAACTCCCTTCAGAACACGGCCCAGCTCACCCATATGCTCGGTGCTGACGCACGCCGCGTCCAGGCTCTCCGCAAAAAGGCGAAGAAAGCCCTTGAGGAAGGAAAGATCGACGCGAACATCACGATCAACGACTTCGTCTGCTACGCCGTCATCAAGGCCCTGAAGAAATTCCCTAAGGTCAATTCTCACTGTCTTGGAGACGCTATGAGGATATTCAATGTCGTCAATCTTGGTTGCGCCGTTGACACGGAGCGCGGACTGATGGTGCCTTGCGTGAAGCACGCTGAGGACCTGAATATCATCGGCTTGAGCAAGGCTCTGAAGAAGGTTGCCGAGGACTGCAAGAAGGGCTCTATCAATCCTGACCTGCTTTCCGCCGAGGGAGCCTCATTCACGGTCTCCAACCTTGGAGGCTTCGGTGTCGAGTGGTTCACACCTGTCATCAACGTGCCTCAGAGCGCGATCCTCGGAGTCGGTACGATCGTCCCACGTCCGAAGGATCTGGGTGCCGGAGTCTATGCGTTCGTCCCTTATCTCGGTCTGTCCCTGACCTATGACCACAGGGCTCTTGACGGAGGCGAGGCTACCCGTTTCCTCAAGCAGGTGGCCGTTGAGATAGAGAATCTTGAAGTTGAATTCTAAAATATTTACGAATATGTATGATTTAGCGGTAATAGGCGGTGGCCCGGGTGGTTACGTGGCCGCTGAAAGAGCCGGTGCCGCCGGCCTTAAGGTTGTCCTTTTTGAAAGAAAATCCCTCGGAGGTGTCTGCCTCAATGAAGGTTGCATTCCGACCAAGACGCTTCTTTACAGCGCCAAGGTCTATAACTATGCTCTGACCGGCGATCATTATGGAGTCTATGTCAAGGAGCCTACGTTCGACTATTCAAAGATTGTGGCCCGCAAGGACAAGGTCGTGAAGAAACTCGTGGGCGGAGTCAAATTGGCAATGAAGTCCAACAATGTCGAGGTCGTGGCCGCCGAGGCTATGATCCAGGGCCGCGACGCGGAAGGCGTCAGGATCACCGCTGCCGACCAGACCTATGCTGCCCGCAACATTCTCATCTGCACCGGTTCAGAGGCGGCAGTGCCTCCGTTCCCGGGCCTGAAGGAGGCCGGAGACGTTATCGTCACCAACCGTGAGATCCTTGCGCTCAAAGAGCGTCCGGCCGAACTCGTTGTCATCGGTGGCGGAGTCATCGGAATGGAGTTCGCCGCTTTCTATAGCACTCTCGGTACGAAAGTGACTGTCGTCGAGATGCTTCCTAAAATTCTCGGCCCTCTTGACGATGAGATCAGCGCTATGCTTCAGAAAATCTACGCCAAGCGTGGCGTTAACTTCTGCCTCAAGTGCAAGGTCACCGGAATCGAAGGCAACACCGTTGTCTATGAGGATCCTGAGGGCAACACCCAGAGGGTCAGCGGGGACAAGATCCTCGTATCTGTGGGCCGCCGCGCCAACATCAGCGGCTTCGGCCTTGAGAACCTCGGCGTTGAGATGCTCCTGAACCGTGGTGGAAAGCCTTGCGGAATCAAGGTGGACAGCAGGATGCGCACGAATATTCCTGGAGTCTATGCCGCCGGAGATGTCACCGGCTTTTCTATGCTGGCCCACACCGCCAGCCGTGAGGGTGAGGTCGCAGTCAACAATATTCTTGGAAAAGAGGATCGTATGCGCTACGACGCCATCCCTGGAATCGTCTATACCAACCCTGAGGTCGCCGGAGTCGGACTAACCGAAGAGCAGGCCAAGGCTTCCGGCAAGGAATATTCGGTCGTCAAGCTTCCTATGGCCTACGCCGGCCGCTTTGTCGCAGAGAATGAGGGCGGAGAAGGAATATGCAAGATCATCGTCGGGAAGAAGTACCACGAGGTGCTCGGCGTGCATATGCTCGGCAACCCTTGCTCGGAGATCATCCACAGCGCCTGCATCGCCATCGAGTCGGAGATGACCCTTGAGCAGCTCAAGGAGGTTGTGTTCCCGCACCCGACTGTTTCCGAGATCATCAAGGAGACAGCGTTCGCGTTGAAATAATTACTTTGGCAATGTCGGTGGAATGACCATCGCCGGGTTGCCGCAAAGAATCACGAAAAACAATTAAGAATATACTGATATGCCAAAAGCGCTTTACATCGATCCTAACGAGACCCTGCGTCCTCAGGATCACGAGCTTGAACTTCCTAAGATTCCTGTGATGACGTATAACAAGACCGTCAAGGAAGAACTGAAGGAAGGCAATTTCACAAAGGAGGATCTTCTCCGCATCTACCGCGATATGTCCTACATCCGCGAGTTCGAGACTATGCTGAATCTGGTCAAGACCACGGGTGGCTACAACGGAGTAGCTTACAATAACCCTGGCCCTGCCCACCTTTCCGCAGGTCAGGAGGCCGCCGCTGTCGGTATGGCCTACTGCCTTGACACCGATGACTTTATCTTCGGTTCGCACCGTTCCCACGGTGAGATTCTTGCCAAGGGACTGCGTTCCATCCAGATCCTTCCTGAGGAGGAACTGAAGAAGGTTATGGAGGAGTTCTGGGGTGGCGCTACTCTTAATGTGGCCAAGAAGGCTTACGAAGGCAATGACACCAAGGAACTCGGAATCCGCTTCCTGCTCTACGGAGCGATGGCCGAGATCTTCGCCCGCACGACCGGATTCAACAAGGGTCTTGGCGGATCTATGCACACGTTCTTCACTCCTTTCGGAATATACCCGAACAACGCCATCGTGGGTGGTTCCGGCTCGATCGCCGTGGGTGCCGCCCTCTATAAGAAGGTCAACCGCAAGAAGGGCATCGTTGTCGCCAACCTCGGTGACGGCGCCATGGCCCGTGGACCTGTCCTTGAGGGTATGACATTCGCCTCTATGGACCAGTTCAACACCCTTTGGGAAGGCGATATGAAGGGTGGACTTCCTGTCCTCTTCAACGTGATGGACAACCAGTACGCTATGGGTGGCCAGACAAAGGGCGAGACGATGGGTTACGTGTTCCCCGCACGTCTCGGTGCCGGATTCAAGGCCGACGCTATGGAGGCTGAAAGGGTTGACGGTTACAATCCTCTCGCTGTCATCGACGCCTTCAACCGCAAGAAGGCCTATCTGCTTGAGAAGAAAGGCCCAGCCCTTCTGGACGTTGTCACCTACCGTTACAGCGGACACTCTCCAAGCGACCAGTCGTCTTACCGTACAAAGGAGGAGATCGAGGCTTGGGAGAAGGAGGATTGCATCTTGGCGTTCGGCGAGAAGCTGAAGGATGCCGGCGTGGCTGATCAAGCCGCTCTCGACGCTATCCGCAAGGAAGTGGACGCCAACATATTCGAGTGCTACAAGCTCGCCATCGACACTGAGCTTTCTCCTCGTATGGATCTCGTTAAGGAGAGCGAGCTTCTGGGCGAGATGATGTTCTCCAACCAGAGTATCGACTCCCTCAGCGACGCCAAGCCGGATGTGAATATGCCGCTGGAGGAGAATCCTCGCGTCAAGCAGATTGCCGGCAAGTCCAGGTTCTATCTTGACAAGGACGGCAAGCCTGCCAGCAAGATGAAGACCTACAACATCAGGGACGGAATATTCGAGGCCGTCGCCGACCGCTTCTACAAGGATGCTTCTCTGGTCGCTTACGGTGAGGAGAACCGTGAGTGGGGTGGCGCTTTCGCTGTCTATAGAGGACTGACCGAGGCTCTGCCTTACCATCGCCTGTTCAATTCTCCGATCGCCGAGGCCGCGATCATCGGAACCGCCATCGGTTACGCTATGTGCGGCGGTCGTGTGATCCCTGAGATCATGTACTGCGACTTCCTCGGCTGCTGCGGAGACGAGATATTCAATCAGCTTCCAAAGTGGCAGGCCATGTCCGGCAACATCCTGAAGATGCCGGTTGTTGTCCGCGTGTCCGTAGGCTCGAAGTACGGCGCCCAGCACTCACAGGACTGGACTTCGCTGTGCTGCCATATTCCCGGACTCAAGGTCTGCTTCCCTGTCACCCCGTATGACGCGAAGGGATTGATGAACGCCGCGCTTCAGGGCACCGACCCTGTCATATTCTTTGAAAGTCAGAGAATTTACGACAAGGGAGAGATGTTCCACGAAGGTGGTGTGCCTGAGGAATATTATGAGATTCCGATCGGCGAGCCGGATGTCAAGAGGGCTGGTAAGGACATCACCATCCTTACCATCGGCGCCACTTTGTACCGTGCTCTTGAGGCCGCTGACATCTTGAAGGAGAAGTACGGTATGGAGGCTGAGGTCATCGATGCCCGCTCTCTCGTGCCGTTCAACTACGAGAAGGTGCTTGCGTCCGTGAAGAAGACCGGCCGCATCATCATCGCAGGTGATGCTTGCGCCCGTGGTTCTTACCTCAATGACATCGCCGCCAACATCACCGAGATGGCTTTCGATGACCTCGACGCCGCTCCAGTAGTGCTCGGCTCCCGCAACTGGATCACCCCTTGCCACGAGCTTGAGGAAGCGTTCTTCCCTCAGCCGTCCTGGTTCCTGGATGCCATCAACGAGAAGATCGTCCCTCTGAAAGACTATGTTCCGGTCAGCAACCAGACCACCGCAGAGCAGATCATCCGCGCGAAGAAGGGTGTGTAACCGCTTTTGAGCCATTTATGGCGAAGGCAAGTCCCCTTCCCGAGGAAGGGGATTTAGGGGTAGGGTAACGTGAAGGGAAAGTATTGAGCCTTGCAGTCGTATAATGGTTATTCAAGGTAATGAATATTCGCTATGTATACTAAAGCCGTAAGATTATATGGTAAGGAAGACCTTCGTCTCGAGGAGTTCGAGCTCCCCGAGATGAAGGATGACGAGATCCTCGCGAAGGTTGTCAGCGACAGCCTTTGCATGTCTTCCTACAAATCTTCACACCAGGGGCCTGACCACAAGAGAGTCCCGGACGACGTCGCCGAGAATCCGACGATCATCGGCCACGAGTTCGCCGGCGAGATCATAGAGGTCGGCTCCAAGTGGAAGGATCAGTTCAAGCCTGGGGACAAGTTCTCAATCCAGCCGGCCCTCAACTACGAGGGTGGCCCTGCCGGTCTGTTGTCCGCGCCTGGATATTCCTATCGCTATGCCGGCGGTGACGCCACCTACATCATCATCCCTTCCGATGTGATGGAGATGGGCTGCCTCCTTCATTACAATGGTCCGGGATTTTATCCGGCATCATTGAGTGAGCCTTTGGCTTGTGTGATCGGCGCGATGCACGCCTGCTATCACACCCATCCTGGTTCATACGTGCACCAAATGGAAATCAAGGACGGTGGCAAGATGGCTCTTCTGGCCGGTGTCGGTCCGATGGGACTCGCAATGATCAACTATGTGCTCCGCCGTGAGGACAGAAGACCGTCCCTTTTCGTTGTGACGGACATTGATCAGACCCGTCTTGATCGTGCCGCGATGCTCTACACCAAGGAGTTCGCCGCTTCACGTGGCATAGATCTCCGCTATGTGAACACCGGCACTGTCGAGAATCCTGTCGAGACTTTGCGTGAGATCTCTGGCGGCACCGGCTACGATGAGGTCATCGTGATGGCACCGGTTCCAGCTGTGGTCGAGCAGGGCGACGACATCCTCGGACAGGATGGCTGCCTGAATTTCTTCTCCGGTCCTGGCCGCTCCGATTTCAAGGCTCCGTTCAACTTCTACAATGTCCACTATGCCTCCACCCACGTCGTAGGCACCAGCGGTGGCAACACCGATGATATGAAGGAAGCCCTCAAGATGATGAGCGAAGGCCTTGACCCAGCCGGTCTGGTGACCCACATCGGCGGCCTCAATGTGGTCCCGGAGACCACTCTCAACCTCCCGTCGATCAAAGGTGGCAAGAAACTGATCTACACCCACGTAGATATGCCTCTCACAGCCATCACCGATTTCGAGGAGAAAGGCAGGACCAACCCTGTCTATGCCGAACTCGACCGCCTCTGCAAGGCCCACAACGGCCTCTGGAACCTCGAGGCAGAGGAATATCTCCTCGCCCACGCCGCCGAGCTGAGCAAGTAGTGTGCTCATCATAGGGAGTGGCCCGCAAAAGAATTTCCCCTTCCCGAATTTTTCACGTTACAAAAATTACGGGAAGGGGATATTCTTTTCGGGCTGCTGTTATGAACGGTATTGTGGTTTGATCTGGTCGCTGAGCTTGCCGAAGCGCCCGCCGAACCGTCCGGGATTTTATGTCGTTATCGCTGCATTGTAGAGGGCTTGATGTCAATTAATTATCTTAAAATTTGCGATTTTGTAAAATATATTTTATAAATTTGTAAAACACAATTTATAAAATTGCTATGTATCAAAGGAGACATCTGAATATCCTTACATCACGAATGGCTGAGCCACGGCGTCGGATGCAGATAGTGATGGGGCCTCGTCAGGTCGGCAAATCCACATTGGTAGGACAGTTTACGGAAGCGACTTCGGTTCCGTTTGATTTTTTCGCTGCGGATAGTGTCAATCGTTTTGACACTTCGTGGATACCAAACAAATGGCAGCAGGTGCGTATGCGGATGGATATTCATTCTGAGCAAGAACATATCCTGATCATTGATGAAGTCCAGAAAATCAGAGGTTGGAGCGAGCAGGTTAAGAAGGAATGGGACGAGGATTCTAGAAATCATCGTAACCTGAAGGTTATTTTGCTCGGCTCTTCCCGCCTTCTGTTGCAGAAAGGACTTGAAGAATCCCTTGAAGGTCGCTTTGAAACCATAAAAATGGGCTATTGGGATTGGCAGGAAATGCACGAGGCCTTTGGTTTTTCGATGGATGAATATGTTTACTTTGGGGGATTCCCAGGACTTGCGCCGGATATTCAGGATGAAGGTAGGTGGCGTAATCTTATGGAGGATTCCATAATATCTCCGATTCTGACACGGGATATTCTTGAGATCGAGGAGATCCGCAACCCGGCTCTTCTAAGGCAAGTGTTTGAACTCGCCTGCATCGAATCCGCCAAGGAATTGTCTCTTACGAAGATGCAAGGAACGATGAACAGCGGTACCGTTCCTACAATCAAAAATTATCTTGACATACTCAACAAGTCAATGACAGTACAACCTCTTCAGAATTACTCTGCATCGAGAATAAAAGAGAAACTGTCTGTTCCCAAAATGCAAGTGTTCAACAATGCGTTCCGCAACAGATTCGGATCATTCTCTTTCGACGAGGCGCGTGTGGATCCTGCGGAGTGGGGGCGTCAGATTGAGTCGGCTGTAGGGGCACATTTGGCTAATAGGTCGATGATGGATGACTATGAACTGTTTTATTGGAGAAATGAAAGACGGCAGGAGTGTGATTATGTCCTGAGAAAAGGACATGCACTGGTTGCTATAGAAGTCAAAAGTGGCAGCGTTGATAAGACCGTAGGCTTTGAAAAATTCAAAGAACAATTTGCGGATAATGTCACTGCCGCATTCATTGTTGGCCCTCAGGCTCTGCCTCTTGAGGATTTCTTCATAATGGATTTGAAGTCACTGTTCAAAAAGAAACTTCTATACTAGCCCTGAGTAGCAGTGTTCGGCGGCACTTTAAGCCGAATCCACTATTATCATCATTCTGTTGTTTTTCGAAAATGCCGCTTGAAGTCCATTCTCTCGTGCAGGATGCGGACAATCAGGATGTCGCCTTGCGGGCGGAGCGAAAAGAAGATTATGTGATGTCCGCAATGGAGTCCATACAGATCAGGCATAATTTCTTCATACTTTTTGGACGTTACAACTGACTTGGATGACAGGAGGTTGCAGGCGGATATCAACATATTGTAATATTCATCAGCCTGCTTTTCCGACCAGGTCTTTACCGTGTACCGCCATATTGAGGTCAAGTCTTCTACGGCTTTGTTGGAATATACAAGTTCCCTTTCCATTTTAGAGTTCTGCCTTAAGCGATTTCAGATGAGCCTTAGGGTCAAATCCTTCATTTATGCCACTGTCAATCCCTTCTCTGATAGCTGATTTCAGAGCCATAAGTTGACTCTCATCTTCTTCCAACAGGCGAAGTCCTGCCCGAATGACTTCACTGGCATTGTTGTACCTTCCTTGTGCTATCTGCGTCTTGATAAAATCCTCGAAGTACCCCCCGAGAGCGACTGATGTAGTTTTCATATTCATTGCCTTTTCCGCAAAGTTACCAAATATTAATAATTGCGCAAGGCCTTTTATGAAAGATTAAATATTCGTGGAGAATCATCCGAAGAGGCAATCCATAGTGAGGTCGTTCTGGACAAGGTTGCGATACTTGTTGTGGGAGACACCAAATGTGGTTATGAGTGCGAGGTGCAGTGCCTTGCGTGTACCAGACACGGTTCTGAACACAGACAGTTTTGACTCAAGTGCCTTGGCGTAGGATGCGTCAATCACAAAAATGTCTTTTGAATATTTCATCTCGCAGACAGTTACGACATTGTCGCCTCTGTCAATCAGAAGGTCAATCTGCGCTCCAGCGTGCGTTTCCGTCTGCGATGCTCTCCAGGAAGCCACGTTAGATAGGATCCCGGATATTCCCAGTTCCTTTTTGATTTGTGGAATATGCTGGAGGCAAACCCTTTCGAACGCTAGTCCCGCCCAAGTGTTGTGCTCGCTTGTCAGGTAAGTGTGGGACCAATAGTTCTCATCTGCAAACCTATCCTTGAGAATGCAATGGTAGTAGAACAGCGTATAATTGTCTATCAATTGATAGATTGCATCTTTCTCTTTCTTCCCGAAGGATGTATAGTGTCTGATAAAACCACATTCCTCAAGATCTTCCAGAATAGCCTTGAATGTGCCACCGTCTTCGATTCCCGTCTTGGCCAGAATTTCCTGACGGCTCAGACCTGCTTTCTTTCCGTTCAAGGCCTCAATTACTTTGATGAATTTCTCCGGTCTGTTGAACAGAACCTGGTACAGCGCTCCAAATTCATCCCTCAACTTGGCGTTTTCGGAAAAGAACAGCTCATCTACATTCTGAGCTACACTCAAACCTCGCCTTAGGAAACTCCAATAATAAGGTATTCCACCAAGGATCATATACATCTCCAACACATCCTTGCGAACCATTGAAAGTCCGGCCGCGGAAGCATATTGCTCACATTCCGACAATGTGAAAGGTGCGACCTTTATCTTCTCGGTAATTCTACCCCGAAGCCCATCCTTGTTCTTCAGAAGCTTTTTCGTTATCCAAGAAGTGGCGCTTCCGCACACAATCAACACGATGTCTTTCTGCGGCCTTGCCGTGGCCCATCCATTCCAAAAATGCTCCAAGGCACTGACCATTTTAGATTTGGGAGTGTCCATCCACGGAAGCTCATCAATGAATATCACCTTTTTGCCGGCAGGTGCGGAATCAATCAACTGTTTAAGCTTATCAAATGCCTCGAACCAGGTCTTTGGGACGGGACACTGGCTTAATCCGGCATTCCTGAGGGAATCCCTGAAAGCTACAAGCTGATTCCTCAGATCACCCTTTGCGACCCCCGTATGCTGGAATGTGAACTGATAGTTGAATGCCTCGCGGATCAGATAGGTTTTGCCGACACGCCGTCTGCCATAGACAGCGCAAAACTGAGAATCCTTCTTTTCCAGTAGTCCCCAAAGGGTTCCGCATTCTTTCTTACGTCCGATAATCATAATAGTCAAAAATAGAGTTTCCGCTGCAAATATAACAAAAATACGCCTATAATCAGCGGAATCTTATGAATTTTATAGACATTCCGCTAGATATAGGGCGTTATTTGTTTTGATAGGTGCTGGTGTTGTTATTACCTTTGGGTAAGTTAGTCCATAGAATAAGGCTATGGAATGGAAAACGTCGGGCGCTTTATCCGTTGACCTCCCAGTGGCCGCCTTTGTCGGGACCGATGCGGCGGATGAGGCCGGAGGCTTTCAGATTGGCGAGATGCTTTTCAACGGCTTTCGGGGATATTCCTATCCTTTGGGCCAAAGAGGCGGAGGTGAGGGAGCCGTCCTTCGACAGCATATTCAGAATTATATCCCTACTTTTCGGCTTTTTCCCATTGCGGGCAGAATAGGCCGGGCCTTCCTCTTCGAGCAGGCCGGTTGATTGCAGGTAGTTGTCGATGTCGCGGCGGAGGACCTTTGCCGTGGTGCTGAACATAAAATCTCTGAATATATTCAAGTCTTCGCTTTCCCGCGCCGCGATGAGCGATTTGATGTAGTCCTCCTTGTCTTCCTTTAATATGATCGAAGGGATAAGGCCGAACTCGAACTGGAGTTGGTTCATCAGCAGGCGGGCCATTCTCCCGTTCCCGTCTGCCCAAGGATGGATGGTGACCAAGTTGAAATGAGCGTCAAAACTTATTGAATATAACTGGTTGATGTTTTTGCTTTTGCTGTTCCGTCTCGCTTCGTTGATCCGCTCGCATAGCTCGGCCAGTCTCACGGGAACCTTATTGTAATTCATATAGGATTTTCCTCCGAATCCGGCTGTGACATTCAGCAGCCGCAGCTGGCCTTTCGCCGATGAAAACTCTCCTAACGCGGTTTTGTAATCTTTCCCGGTGTTCTTCATTACCAAGGAAGAGAGTTCCAGAAGCATATTTGTCGTTATCGGTGTATGTGCCCTCGCATATTCAATTGACCTCTCGTAGGCTGCCTTGAGGTCAAGGTTCATATTCTGTTCCTCAATGCTTTTGCCCTTGATGCTGACACCTTGGTCGAACATAATCTGGTTCTCGACCTCCGTGATTGTCGAACCCTCCATCGCCGTGGAATGCGTGATGAGGGAGTACAGATAGAACTTGTCGTAATCTATCTGCTGGTCGATGCCCAGTCGCCGATATTCATTGATGATGTTTTCAAGATCAGCCGCCATTGTTTTCTACCTACTTTTCTGCAAAGATAGTGATTTTTTCTCCCTATTATTCTGCTTTTCTTCCTACTTTTGAGCTTAGCAGCGATGAAATCTGCTCTGTAGTCATCAATATATCAGATGCTCAAGCAGGGTTGTATTTACGGCAAGGTTTCCATACTCCACAATGCTGAGATATTTCTGCAAATCGCTTTCTGGGTAATATGCCTCGGAGCAGTATGAAATGGCGGTATGCCTGAAAAAGTAAAGTGACCGGAGGTTGGATATTCATAACATGGTGGTCTGTAGATGGTTCTGCCGCCGATTGGACTGATGGCGTTTTGTAAAAGAGGTATCGTTGAAACTCATAGTGCATTGACCTTACAAATGTAGTTCTCGTTGGCCATATGTTCCAAAATGGAACACGTGCTGTTCCTGTCCAATTCTCCGCTGACATTTTTCTTTTGGATAAGGAATCGAAATTTCTGTTTCTTATCATAATCATTAGCACAAAATGTAGTTTCCGCTGAATATGTAATAAAAATATGCCTATAACCAGCGGAATATAGTAATTTTTGCCTACATTCCGCTAAACATAGCGGTGTTTTGCTGTGAAAGCGTCTTTCCGCTAATATGAGTTGCGTGGAAGGTAAGGTCTTGAGAATCAGTGAATATGATAATTCCCTTCAGCCGATGCCAACTGAAGGGAATCCACGATTGTATTAATTTGTAATAAGTTAGGCTCCACGGCCATCTATAGGTTGCTTAGACCGGAACTGTATCCGTTGGATGCCGCCTTGTGTATCGGTGTAAAACCGCTACTTGCTCTGTGCCTCGTAGTCGGCCTTGACTTGCTCAAGGAGTTTGTCGGCTTTGGCGTAGCCGTCGGCAGGGGCTTTCCAGATGATGGCGAAGAGGATCACGCCGACAATGCCGAGGGCGATGGCGACTTCGAAGACAGAGTTCCAGCCGAACTTGTCGGCGAGGGCTCCGAAGACGAGACCGGAGATCGCGGTGCTGGCGTAGCCGAGGATGCCGGCCATGCCGTTGGCGGAGGAGGCGACACGCTTCGTGGCCTGGTTGGACAGGCATATTCCTATAAGGGCCTGAGGCATGTAGATGAAGAAGCTTGCCATGATGATCAGGGCCACTGACAGGCCGCCCATCTCCTTAGGGGTGAGCCAGAAGAGGATGAAGCAGGCTGTCGCGCTGGCCAGACCGATAAGGCAGGTTCTGTGGGCCTTGCTGCCGAAGAACTTGTCTGTGGCCCAGCCGGCCAGAAGGGTGCCCACGATGCCGAGAACCTCGGTGATGCCCACAACCGTCGAGGCGGTCTGGATGCTCAGGCCTCTGTCCTGGGTGAGGAATGTCGCGCCCCAGTCCAGGATGGTGAACCGGATGATGTAGATGAAGAAGTTGGATGTCGCGAGGATCCAGACGATAGGGTTCTTGAACACCATCTCCTTGACGAATCTCTTGTAAGCGAAATCAGTGAACTCCTTAGGCTCCGTGACGACCTCCTTGACCGGAGCGTTGTCGTCAATCTCCTCAGGATCTGGCAGTCCTACTGACGCAGGAGTGTCCTTGAGGCCGAAGAGAACCAGAACGGCGCCGGCTATTGCGAGGAGCGCAGGGACGAAGAAGCACCATTGCCACGCTGAATATGAGAAGTGGTTCAGAATGAAGGTTCCGCAGAGGAATGCCACAAGGCTGGCTCCGATTGAGTGCGAGCTGTTCCAGATGGCCTGCTTGGTGGCAAGCTCCGAAGGCTTGATCCAGTGGGCCATGAGGCTGCCGCAGGGAGGAAAACCCATTCCTTGGGTGTAACCGTTTATGAGCCAGAGGCTTCCGATGAATGCGACCATCCCCATCGTGGCCTTGCCCTCGCCGTCCATAAAGTTGAACAGGCCGTTCATCTCAGGACTGAGGCCAATGAATATGTTCACTAAGGCGGAGAGGAACAATCCTGCTGCCATCATCTTCTTGCGGCTGACGCGGTCGGCGATGAAGCCGTTGATGAACCTTGAGAGGCCGTAGATGATGCCGTGCAGGGTCAGGAACAGACCGAGTTTGACCTTGCTGATACCCAGCTCGGCCTCAAGGGCCGGCATCGTGATGCTGAAGTTCTTCCTTACAAAATAGAAAAGGGCGTACCCGATCATCAGGATGATGAGGGTTCTCCACTGCCAGTAGTTGTACTTTTTCTTTACTGATTGATCCATTCTTTTAGCGTTTTAAAAACGGGGGACACAAAGATACAAAAAACGGCATTCTTAATGAAGAAATTGTTATTTTTGTAGGATATGAAATGAGCGGTCGCGGAGCTGTTGCTTCGCCCGGTCGCTGAGCTTGTCGAAGCGGCAGTTGGTTCGACAGGCTCACCAATCATCGAAGCGGTCCCTGAACCTGTCGAAGGAACCGGATAATGAAAGAAATTAATTATTAATGAATATGACAGAAAACTATAACAAGTCTCTCACCGCAGAGCAGAAAGCCAAACTTCGCCGGATCAAGCATCTGGCCCTGGATATGGACGGCACCATCTACATGGAGAACAACATCTTCCCTTTCACTGTCGAAGTGCTCGACACGATGAAGAGGAATGGGGTAGGATATTCATTCCTGACGAACAATCCGACGAAGTCGGTCGAGGATTACCTCAAGAAACTCGCCGGAATGGGAATCCCGGCTGATGAGGGCAACATGTACACGACCCCGATCGCCACGATCGACTACATCAAGAAGAATTTCCCTGATGTGAAGAAGCTCTTTATGTTGGGTACTCCGAGCATGATCGGCCAGTTCGAGAAGGCTGGCTTCGTTTCCTGCGCAGACGATCCTGATGACGTTCCGGACATGCTGATCGTGGCCTTCGACACCACGCTGGTATATTCACGTCTCTGCAGGGCCACCTGGTGGGCGAAGCAGGGCATCCCGTACGTGGCGACCAATCCTGACTGGGTTTGCCCGACGGACGCGAGAACCATTCTGGTGGACTGCGGCTCGCTTCAGAAGTGCATCGAGGCGGCTTCCGGCAGAAGACCGGACAAGGTGATGGGCAAACCGGATCCTACGATGCTTGACGGAATCCGTGACCGTAACGGTCTGCAGGCCGACGAGATAGCGATGGTCGGAGACAGAATCTACACGGACATCGCTATGGGCCACAACGCCGGAGCGGTCAGCGTGCTGGTGCTTTCTGGTGAGACTACCCTTGAGACCGCTCTGAAAGTGGCCGAGGACGCCCGCACGAACCCTCATCCTGAGCACTACCCGGCGGATTTCATCGTCCGCGACCTCAAGGAACTCGGAGATCTGATCCTTGAGAGCCACAAGGACTAAATTCCCGATGAAAGTCCTTTTCATCCACGGACTTGCGTCTTCCGGAGCCTACAAGATGGCCTCCTCCCTTCGGATTCTCCTGAAGGGAAGCGAAGTCATCGCTCCGGACGTGCCCATCGAACCCACCGAGGCATTGAACCTTCTTGAAGGAATATGCCGGGACGAGCGCCCCGACCTCATCGTCGGCCTGTCCCTTGGCGGATTCTGGGCACAGAAACTCCGTGGCTACCGAAAGATCCTCGTCAACCCTGACTTCCACATCTCACGTCTCCTGCGCACAATGACAGGGGAGCGTGAATATCTTTCCCCGCGCCGCGACGGAGCCTTGACGTTCACCGTCACCGAAGCTTTGTGCGATGAATATGCTCGTTTGGAAAGCGTTGAGTTTGATGGACTTGCCTCCGAAGAGGTCGCATTGACCACCGGAATGTTCGCCGACCGTGACGAGATGGTCAACTGCAAAGACGAGTTTGAGGCTTATTATCCAGGCCGGTCGCGTTCCTACCCTGGAACCCACCTGCCCAATTACCCTGAGATCAAGAAATATATCCTACCTGTAATCGAATATGAAGTATCTGATAAATAACTCCACCGACCCGTATTTCAACCTTGCGTTTGATGAATATTGCCTTGAGAACATCCAGTCCGAGGAACCGTATTTCTTCCTCTGGAGGAACCGTCCGTCCGTGATCATCGGCCTTAACCAAAACGCCTACAGCGAGGTGAATCTGGAATATCTCAATTCGCACGGCATCACGCTGGCCCGCCGGGTGACCGGTGGCGGGGCCGTCTATCACGATCTCCAGAATATGAACTACACGATCATCGGCAGGAACCCGTCCCCGCAACCAATGGTGGACGCTCTGCGCAGCCTTGGCGTACCAGCCGAGCTGACAGGCCGCAACGACATATTCGTAGAAGGAAGAAAGGTCTCCGGCTACGCCCGCCGCGTCTCCCACAATCAGGAGATCATCCACGGCACGCTGATGTACAACGTTGACCTTGACACTCTTATCAAGGTGCTTGACACTCCTACCTCGAAGATGCAGGCCAAAGGAATATCCTCGGTCAAGAGCCGTGTGGCGAACCTGAAGGAGTATCTTCCTCAGTTCAGTTCCTTGGATGAGCTCCAGGCCAAGCTTCAGGAGATTCTTTCAGCAGGTGACGGCCAGATGCCCCTCTCCGCCGAGCAGATCGCCGAGGTCCGGAAGCAAGCCGACGAGAAGTTCTCCACCTGGGATTTCATCTATGGTCACTCCCACGAAGCCGATTTCCGCTGCAAGGCCAAGCTGGCCTGCGGCAACGTCGAAGCCAATCTCCGCATAGACCACGGCCTCATCGACCGCCTCGATTTCACCGGTGATTTCCTTTTCGACACCCCCGCCGAAGAGTTGTCCGTCAAGATGATCGGCCTCCGCTACGATCCCGCTGACATAAAGGCCTTCCTTGCGTCCCAGCCCGTCGCCTCCTATTTCCGTGGCGCCACCGCTGACGACCTCGCGACCCTACTCTTCAAGCATTCCGCCGAGTAAACCGTCTTCGCCAGCCGCGAAACCTCCCGAAAACGCTCCCGTCGCCATCCATTTGTACCTCGACGGCAGCAAAATTGCCCGAGAATGTTACCGTAGCCCCTCCGCAAGTTCCTCTCCGGCAACGAAAACGGTCATAAGTGTCGCCACAGCCCTACAAGCGGACCTCTTCGGTAACGAATATGCCCTAAAATGTCACCAGGCAGCCAAAATGTTCTGACAGAAATATTTAAAAACAAATGAAAGTTAGAGTAGTAACGATTATACTGTTGTTTGTATGCTGGTTCAATGTCGGTACACCGGCCCTTGCTCAAGAGTTGACTCCTTACAGGACATTGAAATATACCCAGAAGGACACCTCGGCGCTCTATATGGACATCTACCGTCCGGCGGATGGGAGCGTGACCGAGATTGACGGCCGCAGGAAGTCGACGATTCTATACGTGTTCGGCGGCGGATTTATGGAGGGAAACAGGCGTGACGGGACGGCGATGGAGTGGTTCCGGGATCTTACCGATGCGGGCTACGGAGTTGTTGCGATCGATTATCGACTTGGGTTGAAGGGAGTGTGCGGTGTGACCGCCTCTGATTTCACGGTGCTGCTGGACAAGGCGATACACCTTGCTGTGGAGGATCTTTTCAGCGCGACATCCTACCTGATCGAGCATAAGGACGAGTTGGACATCGACCCTTCCAACATCGTGGTGGCGGGATCCTCCGCCGGGGCTATCACCTCGTTGCAGGCCGAATATGAGATCTGCAACAGGACAACGTATGCATCCATATTGCCGGAAGACTTCAACTATGCGGGAGTGATGTCCTTCGCCGGAGCGGTGCTGGTGAAGAAATCTTCTAATGAATATGCCAGTGAATATGCCCGCAGACCTTGTCCGATGATGCTGCTGCACGGCACTGATGATGAGCTGGTGCCATATTCAGAGATAGATTATGCCGGGTATTCCTTCCGCGGTGTTGACGCTCTCGTCAAAGTGTTTGCCAAGAACGGTTTTGACTACAGGGCCTACCGCTATCTGGGTAACAATCACACGGTCGCCGGCTTTATGCACTTCACTCTGGATCTCCAGAAGTCTTTCCTTGAGCGTAACGTGATGTCCGGTCAGAAGTTGAATGTTGATGCCCTGATAGAAGATCCGTCCCTCCCGTTCTATCCTTCCGGCAACAGCGATCTCTATGGTATCAAAGCAGATTGATCCGTCATCCCGTAGTCAACCCTTTCGGTCACTGAACTCGTCTGGTCACTGAGTTTGTCGAAGTGACCAACTAATCCTATGACGGCACCACATTCGGTCATTTTGACAAGCTTGGCTGCTCGAACAAATCCCCGCAGATTCGCCAGATGGTCTCGGCGGAGTAATGCTCGCGGATGTTTTTCTTTGAATATGCCGATGTGTTGTCTAGGTCGGCTCCGCTGTCTATCAGCAGTTTGAATATGCGGCGGAGGTCATCTGTCATCTCTGGGGTGATCGGCAGCGATTCATACAGCCGTCCTGTCTCCGGATTCACTATCGGGCAGAGTTTGTTTGCCTCGGCTACCGCCTCCATCAAAGAATTACGGCCATCGTAGTCAGTCTTGTTCACGTCCGCACCAAGCTCGATCATCCGTTTCAGAAAACTGAACGAAATGTCGGCCTCTTCCTTTGTATGAACCCAGCGGAACTCTCCTGTCTTTGGGTCCTGAACATAACGCCGTGCGTTCCGTACTGCCGAGCAAACCGCATCGAACAGCACCGGATACCCCACACTGCTCCCATACAGTTTATATTCAGGACCTGCCATATAGTTGACATCCGCCCCGTTCTCCAGCAGGAACCAGGCGATCTCCCTGTGCCACCCCGTGTTGAGTGCCACCTGCAGCGGTGACATCCCCATCGTCTCCGCCGGTTTCTTCGGCACCACCGCGCGAACCAGTTCCGGTTGCCATTCGACTAGGCGCTTAACCTCTTCAAAATCATCCTCTTTGATAGCCTTGAATATGTCCGTTTCTTTTTTAGTGGGTTTCTCTGTCATATTAAGAAGCTGTTTTGATTTGTTTGAAATGTTCTTTGAGGTGAAAGAATCTTCATTTTCTTCCCGCTTCTTCAGTCAGATAGCACCGCTATCCTCCTTGGAAGAAGCGGTCGAAACTGAAGTTTTTCACTCTCAAATCTTCAAACAAACAAATCAAAACAGCTCCTAATTATGTGGTTTCAACGAATGAAAGTACATATAAAAAGTGTTTGAGAGAAGAATGAGGAAAGTTTACTGGTAA
>ERZ1026860.104-NODE-104-length-65270-cov-14.761374_pt1 | contig 65270 bp, 53 predicted proteins | sample MGYA00380160_ERZ1026860 | MGnify/ENA primary metagenome ERZ1026860 (study PRJEB33269, sample SAMEA4719796) | human gut metagenome | biome: human-associated habitat; feature: organic feature; material: feces | place: Cameroon | collected 2013-10 ... | reverse complement strand
CTAACAGCGTTACCTCTATCGGAGTGGGTGCGTTTTGGGGTTGCAGCGGTTTGACGACATTGAACTTTAATGCCATCAACTGTCAGGATTTTTCGTCATACTATTCTGATAATCCTTTTGACGGCACCTCACTAACCACGGTCAATATCGGAGACAGTGTACAACGAATACCTGCAAACTTTGTCAGAGGTTGCAGCGGTTTGACTTCGGTTACCATTCCGAACAGCGTTACTTCCATAGGAAATAGTGCGTTTTACGGTTGCATCAGTTTGACTTCGGTAAGCATACCGAGCAACATTACTTCCATCGAAAATGGTGCGTTTGCCTATTGCAGCGGTTTGACTTCGGTAACCATACCGAACAGCGTTACTTCCATAGGATGGCAGGCGTTTTACGCTTGCAGCAGTTTGACTTCGATTACTCTTCCTAACAGCGTTACCTCTATCGGAGTGGGTGCGTTTTGGGGTTGCAGCGGTTTGACGACATTGAACTTTAATGCCATCAACTGTCAGGATTTTTCGTCATACTATTCTGATAATCCTTTTGACGGCACCTCACTAACCACGGTCAATATCGGAGACAGTGTACAACGAATACCTGCAAACTTTGTCGGAAATTGCAGCGGTTTGACTTCGGTAACCATTCCGAACAGCGTTACTTCCATAGGGAATAGTGCGTTTTACGGTTGCAGCGGTTTGACCTCGGTAACCATACCGAACAGCGTTACTTCCATAGGAGGTAGGGCGTTTAGCAGTTGCAGCGGTTTGACTTCGGTTACCATTCCGAACAGCGTTACTTCCATAGGAGGTAGGGCGTTTAGCGGATGCAGCAGTTTGACTTCGGTTACCATTGGCAATAGTCTTACTTCTATCGGTGATAGAGCATTTTACGAATGTCTTAACTTATCCTCGCTTATATCTTTGGCTACTGTTCCTCCTACTATCGGCAATGAGGCATTTCCTTATCCGAATATATGCACGGTAACAGTGCCTTGCGGAAGTTTGGAAGCATATACCGCTTCAACATGCTATTGGAGTGTGTATTTCCCTCAACGTATTACGGAGAGTTCGTCCTTTGAGCTGTCCGTATCTGCAAATGAAGAGGCATACGGCAGAGTTGAAGTGGAAACGCAATCTTGCAACGTCAAAACTCTTACTGCCATTGCAAACGAGGGTTACGAGTTCACCGCTTGGAACGACGGCAATACGGAGAACCCGAGAACGGTAACTATTACAAGCGATACCGCTTTCATGGCGATATTCGCGGAGGCAGTAAGCACGCCGCGGTGAACGATGCGACGATGGGCAGTGCCACCTACACCATGGACGGCAATACGGCAGTACTTACGGCGACACCTAACGAGGGTTACGAGTTCACCGCTTGGAACGATGGCAATACGGAAAACCCGAGAACGGTAACCATTACGAGCGATACTGCATTCGTGGCAATATTCACTGCAAACGGTTCGTCATCTTTGCAAGAGGTGAACGCAAGGGAGTTCGCAATGTTCCCCAACCCTGCGAAGAGTTTCGTGAACTTGGAGTTCGAGACATTGCAGGAGAATACCTTGCTTCAAATTCTCGATATCAACGGCAGAAGAGTAAGAACGCTTGACCTCAAAGCCGGCATCGAGACTTTGCGAATAGACGTAAGCGACCTGCCGAAGGGTGTTTATACCATCATGCTTGGCAACACGACGAAAAAGTTGATAGTGGAGTAAGGTCGAGAAGTTGCAAGATACTCCAATAATGAAGCCGCAGGCATATTGCCTGCGGCTTATTTTGCACAGATACTGCCCGATATTGTACAATCGACCGCCGAATGCGGTTCATGAATGCAGACTTTGACGGAGATATATGGTAAAAACAAGTCTTGCAAGGGGCTGTGCAGGCTTAACGCGGGGCGTTCAGGGCGTTCTTCAAATCGATTTCCTCCATGGTTACAAGCCCGTTCATTATGGCATACAGCGTAAGTGCTGCCGAAGAATGTATGTCTGTTTTCCTTGCAATGTTTCTTCTGTGCGTGGTTACGGTGTTCACGGATATGAATAACTTTTCCGCAATGGCTTTATTGCTCATGCCTTGAACCACACAACAAATCACTTCTCTTTCTCTTTCGCTCAGTTCTTCCGTTTCTTTTGCCTTATTCGTTGCATTCGTTGCAGGGTTTTTGAGATTTTTCTCTTCCAATCGCTTCACTTCTTCGACGAATAGTATCGTCTCCATTTTGCAATGGCACATAAGGTCTTCCTCGAAAAGGAATATATCGTAGAGAACCGAACTCAAAAGCGTTCTGTCCGTTTGTCCGTTGTAGAATTTGATGATGAGTTTCTTCAAGTCCGCCAATTTATTTTCCAAAGGTGTGCGGTGCATAAGTGCCATTTCAAGGCTCATGTTGCCGACTTTTTTCCCTTTCAGTAGCGAATCCACGTATGGAAAGACCTCTTTCTCTTCCCGTTCCATGTGTTTGCGGACAAAGACGCAGTATTCGTCATAGAAACGGATAATCATGAATGCCGCTTCGTTGTTTGTCAGTGTGCCGAGGGCTTCAAGGAGTTTGCGTCTTATGGAAGGGAGAATGAAATCGAGGTAATAGGCATGGCTGTTTTCGAGATAGTCGCAAAGACACTTCAATGACAAGCCGACAGAGGGCAAGGGATACTGCCGAGCCTCCGTATGGAAGTTCAAGACCGCAAGAAAGGTGTTGCAATCTATTCCTTTTTCATCGCAGACCTGCCGTATGGTCTTATCCCCGAAGCCGCAGTCTATTCCGAAACGGGATACTACGCACAGCAACTTGAAGTTCCCGCATATCACATCGTACAATCTGTCCGTCTCAAAGCAAATTCCGTTCATCATATTTCGATTTTATGCAAAGGTATGAAAAAAATCGGCATGAGTTCGCACGATAACCCTCTCGCAAAACACCGTTTTCACGGCACATTTCGAGAATATCGTTTACACGGACACCGTTTCGCAAACCGGTTCCGCCGGTTCCACCTTCCATTTCAACGGAAAAGACCTCGACCGAACGGGCATTTACAACGACACCTTGCAGAATATCGACGGTTGCGACAGCATAATCACGCTCCATCTGACCGTTCTCTCCTCCCTGAACGACGTTTCCGCACACGCAATCGCCCTTTCGCTCTACCCGAACCCAGCAAACACCTACGTATTCCTGCACATCGAAGGCATGAAATGGCAAACTACCGTTCGATTGTTCGACATTCAAGGCAGAAAAATCAAGGAATACCGCCTCGAAAACGCCGGAACCCACTTGCAAACCGCCGCATTGAATGCCGAATGCACTGTTTGCATTCCTTATGATTTCGATTTGCGAAACGGTTTTGCCCGTTAACGATTTTCAATTTCTTTAACTTCATACGTGCCTGCGAAATTTCCGAGAGGCGATACGGCTGAAAATATCGGAGTATTTCGGCGTTTTGCAAATGCTTATGCTTCAATATGTTATGACGGTTTCAGCCTTTTCGACATCGAAAAACGCCGTTTTCATGGTGAAAAAAGGCTGTTTTCATGGTGAAAAAACGCCGAAAACGCAATTGAAAAACGCCGTTTTTAAAGAAAAAAACGGCGTTTTCGGATGGTGAAAACGGCGTTTTCCGACTCGGGCATGGTATTTTCGTGTTTCAAGAGGGCAAAATGCGAAAAATTTCACGCCGATTTGCGATTTCATTTTCTTGCTTTTCGGTTAAGGAAACGGGGTAACTGGGTTTTGATTTTTGCAAATGTAATGAGAAATACGCCTTTTTCGGCACTTGAATGCGGCGATTGCGGATTGCATTGCCGCGGATTGAAAAAGGAAAGGGGGAAATCCGAGTTGCGATTTCCCCCTTTGCCGATTGCGAACAGGCGTAACTGCCTCTGTCAAACGGCTCCCCGTATGTCCCAAATGTGGTTTATGCCGTGGCGATCGAGGTATTCCTGCATTCCTTCGAGGATTTTTTTGCCGGCATAAGGGTCGATGAAGTTTTGGGTTCCCACTTGTATTGCACTCGCTCCTGCCAAAATGTATTCTATTGCGTCGGTTGCGTTGCTTATTCCGCCCAAGCCGACGATGGGAATTCGCACTGCTTTGGAGGCTTGATGGACGCATCGCAGGCCGATTGGCTTGATTGCAGGGCCGGATAAACCTGCTGTTACGGTCGATAAAACGGCCTTTCTCTTCTCCGCATCCACCGCCATGGCAAGGACGGTGTTTATCATCGAGAGCGAATCCGCCCCTGCTCCCTCGACGGCTCGGGCGATTTCGGCTATGGATGTTACGTTCGGCGTCAGCTTTACCATCAAATGCTTATCGTAAACCCGCCTTACCCGCGAGACAACCTCCGCTGCCATTTGGGGATTTGTGCCGAATCCCATGCCGCCTTTCTTGACATTGGGGCATGAAATGTTCAATTCTATTGCCGGAATGTTCGCAAGACGGGAGATTTTCTCCGCAACCGTGCAGTATTCCTCGATGGTGGAACCGGAAACGTTGACAATCACATTCGTTTTATAGTCCATTATCCGCGGATATATCCGTTCGCAGAAATAATCCACCCCTTTGTTCTGCAAGCCCACGGCGTTTATCATTCCCATAGGGGTCTCGCACAGACGTAGGGCGGGGTTTCCTTCGCGTTTTTCGCCCGTTGTTCCTTTGACTATTATGCCTCCGAGCATCTGCACATCGTAGAAATCCATGTACTCTTCCCCGTAACCGAAGGTGCCGGAGGCCGTCATGACAGGGTTTTTCAGCTCAAGCGAGCCTATTTTTATCTTCAACTTATCCATATAACGATACATTACCAGATTACTTCTTCGGAATTGAAAACAGGACCGTCGGTACAGGTGCACCTATGGCCGCTTGTGGTTTGCTGAACGCAGCATAGACACGCCCCGATGCCGCAAGCCATCTTGTTTTCGAGGGAAACGAAACACTCGATGCCCCTTTGCCGGCAGCTTTCCGCCACAGCTCTCATCATGGGAGTGGGACCGCAGGCATAAACACAGTCGAATTGCTTGGCGAAAACGCTGTGTTCCGTCACCATTCCCCTCTCTCCGAGGCTTCCATCCTGCGTTGCGACGAACACATCTCCGTATTTATGGAACTCCGGAAGGTCGAGAAACTGTTCCCTATCCCTGTATCCGAGCAGAATATGGGGGCGTACCCCTCTCGAATGGAAGGATTTCGCCAGAAAAAGCAGAGGAGCCACCCCGACTCCGCCACCTGCAAGCAGCACATCCTCGCCCCTGCACTCGAAACCCCTGCCCAGAGGGTAAATAAGGTTCACACGCTCGCCCTTTTCGAGCATGGAGAGCTGTCTTGTCCCCTTTCCCGCAATCCGGATAAGCAAAACAATGGTGTTTGCGGCGTAATCCACATCATGAATGGAAATGGGACGTCGCAAAATGATACCTTCGGTTTGTCGAACGCCGACTTCCACGAATTGACCCGCAGTTATCTCGGGCAAAGGACTGCAAGCCCGCAAGCTCAACTTGAAAAAGGCGGAACCCGATGCTCGGTTCCCGACCACGACAAAGTCATCGCAATGTTTCATATCTTCCTTTAACGATTAAATTTCAATTTTTTGCAGGTACAAAAGTACGAGAAAATATCCGATTGTCGGGATTTATACTTACCTTTGCAGCTTCTGAACCTATAAAACAACAAGATATGAAGTCGAAACGCTCAAATCTCATATTGTTACTTGCAATGCTTTTCTGCTTTGCAGGCTGTGAAGTCGAGTTCGACCCGAATGAGGAGTGGAAACAGGTAACCATCATTTACGGAGTATTGGATCAAGACAGCGACACCACCTTCGTTCGTGTGCAGAAAGGGTTTCTCGGCAGCGGAAACTACATTGACTTCGCAAAAGAGAAAGACTCCGTTTATTACAGGCAGAATGAAATAGATGTTTTCATGCTTTCCTATTACCCTTGGGACAAAAACAATGCGGGAGACACCTTGTGGTTCGATTATTCCGAAACCACGACAAAGCAGGACGGCGATTTCTATAATGAAAAGGCTCCCATATACCGATGTTGCACCAAAGGCAGATTGAATCACGCCGAAGCCCTGAAAAAAGAATACAAAATCGTGGTTCGCAACAAGAAATCCGGAGATGAAACATGGGCGACGACCCGTTTGATAGGCGATTACGACATAACGGCACCGGGAAGAATAATGACTTTCATACCGAAAAACGGAAAGAACATGATGAATTGCAGTTGGTACAACATCAATTCCTCCGTCGCATCAAGCGGACAAGGCATCATTGCAAAGGTTTTCCAACCATCGATGAGGTTTTACTATCGTGCAAACGGTGAAGAAACGTTCACGGACATCGATTTGGCAATGAAATTGAACACAAGCAACAACCCGGGCTTTGAATTCAATTACAATATAGACATGAGCGACATCGTCAACGGCTTGAAAAGGAATTTGGCTTCGCAAAAAGGGACTTGCTCATGGACGAACCGACAATCCGCTTTCGAGCTATACGTCAATTCTTGCAGCTTGGAGATGTACGAATATTACTCCAACAGCCGACAAAACGACAATCGACTAAGCGACAAACCCATATACACGAACATAAACAACGGATACGGTTTGTTTGCGGCAAGGAGAAAGCACATAAAACTGACATTCACGAGAGAAGACCCGAAGTTGCAGCAAGCGATAAAGGCATTGAATTACGGTTTTTGACCACTTGTCAAGCGTATGTTGGCAATAAATCAGTATCTTTGCAAACTGAATTTTCAATAGAACGAACAAAAAAGAAACAGGATATAAGAGATGAATGTAACAAAGGAAATGACAGGCGACTTGACGGCTGTATTGAAAATCGATGTAACAGCCGCCGATTATGCAGAGTCGGTTGAAAAAGAGTTGAAGGAATATCGCAAAAAGGCAAATATGCCGGGATTCAGACCCGGACAAGTACCGATGGGAATTGTCAGAAAAATGTATGAAAAATCCGTATGTGCGGAACAGGTACAAAAACTGATGACAGACGCCATGTACAAATACATAGAGGATAACAAACTCGACATTCTCGGAAATCCCATGGCGAACAACGAAAAGACACAAGCCATAGATTGGGACAACCAAAAAGATTTCACTTTTTATTTCGACATAGCGTTGCAACCGGAGTTCCAACTTGATTTGGATTCTCAGGACGTAACCTACTACGACATTGTTCCGACAGAAGAGATGTTGAACAAATTCGTTGAAGACATTCAACGTCGTTTCGGCAAGTTCGAGTCTCCTGAAACAATAGAAGAAACAGACTTGGTGTATGGAGAAATAGAGGAATTGGACGAGAATGGCAATGTGAAAGAAGGTGGCATAAAGGTTACCACATCTTTGGCAGTCGATTTGATTTCCATGGTTACCATAAAGAAGAAATTCATCGGTGCAAAGAAAGATGATGTCATAACGTTCAACCTTGCAAAGGCATTCAAAAACACAACGGAAATCGCTTCCATGTTGAGAATAGACAAAGAGCAGGCAAAGCAATTCAAATCCGATGTCAACTTCAAGGTAACCGGCATAAGCCGTGTAATAAAACATGAATTGAACGAGGAATTGTTCGAGATGGCTTACAAAGGCAAAGGGATAAAGACCGAAGAAGATTTCAGAAAAGCAGCGAAGGAGGATTTGTGCAAGACCTATTCGAACCAAGCAGACCGTTACTTCATGGATAGTGCAAGCAAAGCATTGGTCGAGAACACGAAGATGGATTTGCCTGACGAGTTTTTGAAACGTTGGCTCGTGGAAATCAATCAAGGCAAGGTCGATAGCAAGGAAATCCTCGACAATTACGACAAATACAGAGACTCCATAAAGTGGCAGCTAATCGAAGGCAAACTTGTGGACAAATATAAATTGGAAGTAAGCGGCGAAGAGGTGAAGGACTACTACAAAACCGCTTTGGTTCGCAATTATTTCCCTGTTCCGGAAGATGCAACGGAAGAGCAAATAAAGGAAACGGAAGAAGCTGTCGAGAAAGTGGCGACCAACATGCTTGAAAACAAAGAACAAAGCAGACAGGTTTACGAATACTTGTTCGAAGATAAACTCATAAAGGCTTTGAAAGCGGATATGAAACATCAAACCAAACAAGTAGATACCGAAGAGTTTGCCAAAATAATCAAGAGCTAAAGAATGTCATTGAAATGCGGTATAGTTGGTTTGCCCAATGTGGGCAAATCAACTTTATTTAATTGTTTGTCGAATGCCAAGGCGCAGGCGGCAAATTTTCCTTTTTGTACCATTGAGCCCAACCTCGGAACAATCAGCGTTCCTGACGAACGCCTGAACGTGCTTGCCGACTTGGTTCACCCCGAAAGGATAGTCCCTGCAACGGTGGAGATAGTGGATATAGCCGGTTTGGTGAAAGGAGCGAGTAAAGGAGAAGGCTTGGGAAACAAATTCCTCGCCAATATAAGGGAATGCGACGCTATCATTCATGTTCTAAGATGTTTCGATGACGACAATGTCGTTCACGTCGATGGTTCGGTAAATCCTATACGCGATAAAGAAATCATAGATACCGAACTTCAACTGAAAGACCTCGAAACAGTGGAAGCACGCTTGCCGAAGGTCGAAAAAGCGGCAAAAAGCGGCGGAGACAGAGACTCGAAGGTCTTGTTGGATATTCTGCTTCGTTACAAAGCAGCTTTGGAGCAAGGAAAAAGTGCAAGAACCGTTACATTCGAAAGCAAGGACGAATTGAAACTCGCCAAGGAATTGTGCCTTTTGACAGCCAAACCGGTACTATACGTTTGCAATGTCGATGAAGCGAGTGCAAAAGAGGGAAACAGATACACGGAACAAGTAGAGAAAATAGCCAAGGAGGAAGGTGCGGAAATCCTTATCGTTGCCGCAAAGATAGAATCCGACATTGCGGAATTCGAAACCTTGGAAGAGAAACAAATGTTCTTGGAAGAATTAGGATTGAAAGAATCAGGCGTGGCACGTCTCATAAAATCCTCTTACCGTCTTTTGAACCTGCAAACATTCCTTACCGCAGGCGTGCAGGAAGTCAGAGCATGGACATTCACAAAAGGTTGGAAAGCCCCTCAATGTGCAGGAGTAATCCATACAGACTTCGAGAAAGGCTTCATACGTGCCGAAGTAATAAAATACGACGACTATGTAAGCCTCCGAAGCGAAGCCGCATGCAAAGAAGCCGGCAAAATGAGCGTGGAAGGCAAGGACTACATCGTTCAAGACGGAGACATAATGCACTTCCGCTTCAACGTATAAGCCCGTTCCGAGCAAACTACGAATTTATCCTTAACGACAAAAATACAAACCGAGCATGCAATAGCCGAAAGGTCTGCATACTCGGTTTCTTTTTCCATCAATGCGACAAACACTGCCTACCGCAAAGATATACGAGTAAATTTAATATCATCATTCCAAACCAATTCATCTGTCATATCTATATCCGGCAACAGAAAATCTTGCTTATCCGGATACTTTTCTAAAATCATTTCATCCGATACAGACAAACGTTTGCGTATCTTTTTGAAGAACTTAACCTCCGAATATTCTATCAGATTATCTGCTTCTATTGTTCTGAATGCTAAATCTACAATCATCATTTGTTCTTGTCCGGACAAATTCATTTCAGAGATTTCATTCAAGTACGAACGAAAGAACATTTCCCCATTTCGATTGACTTCTTCAATCCACTTGTTCAAGAAGTTCTCTGTATCCATACCTTTGAATAATTCATTACTTGCACAGAACTGTCTGACAATCTCTTTTTCTGCTTCTGCAATATCTCCATCGCATGTCATGCAACAGAAAATCGTTTTCAAATATAATTCTTTCTTTACCATGCTTTGTTACTGTTAAAATCCAAGTTTACGCTTTTGTTCATTACCCCCTTTACCTTCCATTTGGTCTCTGATTTTCTCATATTTTTTCAAATCATCAGATGTTAGAGATGGACGAGTCTGTTTGATAATACCTTTCAATATTTCCATCGTTATTTTGCTCTTTTGACGCAATGCATAACGAGAGGCATTATTCACTATTAACTGTATATCTGCCGAAACGTAATTATGTGTCAATTCGGCAAGTTCGTCATAATCAATTCCAAAGTCGTATGGACGATTGGAAAGATACAATACAAACAAGGCTTTTCTTGATTCCCTATCAGGAACTCCTATATAGTATTTGTTTTCCAATCGTCCTGCACGTAGCATTGCCGAATCTATCATGTGCGGGTAGTTTGTGGCACCAATAACAAAAATTCCTCTTTCTCCGGTCCTGTCCATCTGTGCCAACATCTCATTCACTGCACTTTTTGACATTTCATGAACATCACTTTCTCTGCTTGGCACAAGTTCGTTTATCTCATCTATAAAGATAATTGTCGGAGCATGTTGTTCTGCCTCTTTGAACATATTGGAAATATTCTCTTGAGTGGCGTTAACGTATCGACTTTTCAGTGTTGCAGGCGTAATGCACATAAAATTGAAGCCGACTTCCTCTGCGAAATGTTTTGCAAAGAATGTTTTGCCACAACCGGGAGGTCCATAAAGCAACATACCATTAGGAATACTTACACCATACCGTTTATATTCTTCCGGATTATTGAGAGGTTCAATAACTTCTTCACGTAATCGTTGCTTCAACTCTTCCATTCCTGCAACAGCTGCAAAGCCTTCGCCTTCCTTCTTGATAGCGGAAGAAGCTGGCGTATTGTCGGATTGTTGTTGTGATAAAATCTTACGTTTCGTAGATTGGCGTTCAATCTTTACATCTCCGTCAATAGCCTTTATAAACTCATCAGCACTTTGAAATCTATCTTCGCTATCATAGCTTAAAGATTTTGCTATCACATTCAGCAGTTGGTCGTCAAGTTCATACTTGTTCTCCTTTGTGAGTTCAAGTTCTTTATCTCGTTCTTCCAAGATGGAATCAACAATATCTTGCCCACGCTTCCTTGAAACATCTACAAACCAAGGCAACTCTCCATAAAGCAGATGGTATATCATCGCTCCAACAGAATAGAGGTCTGTCTGAACAGAGTACACACCAGAGAATCGCTCTGATGCAAGATAGAAAGGGTTTAACTCATCCAAGTCTGGTTTGGTTGGCAGTTGGTTCAAGAATCTTGCATGGCCAAAATCAATAAGTTTCAAATCTTGCAATTCCCCAACAAGATTAAGAAAAACATTTTGTATTGTCACCTCATTATGGATAACAGGAATTGGCCGTGAATGCAGAAATGACAATGCTGACAATACCGACTTTGCTATTGTTTTTATCTCATAAACGCTGATTTCATCATCACGGATAATTCTCTGCGACAAAGTTTCTCCGCTTACAAATTCGGTGACGAACCAAGCATATTGACTTCCGTTCATCATCATATTGCCAGAGTCCACAAACTGACAAAGATTATGATGGTGCAACAGTTTGGCAATCTCAACCTCTATCACTCGACCATTATCATCAATCTGATTACGATTGAGTTTTGAGTAATTGATAAGTTTCAAGAAGCGAGTCTCGCCACTTGTATCTTTCACACGATAAGTTTCCGCATAAGCCCCCTGCTTATGCGGAAACACTACCATATATGGACCTATCTTATCGTTCTTTTTGAAATGCATAATTCTATATGATTTTCAATGTTTCTAACATTTTAGATAGCCTTAGCACACATTTTGGTCATGATTTATATATTATATCAAACAACATCAAGAAAGCTTTTCGATTGCCTAACTCGGAAAGAGGAATTTCACTTATGTCGCCATGTTCAACTAAACCAAAGAATTGCTTCGAATGATTTTGGTGTTCAATAACCAATTTTCCATTTGAAAAGAAAATACGTTTGGTGTTCTGTCTATTATAGCATACACCATCTACACAGACTCCATTATTGTTTAGAATCAATGCATCAGAAAAAATTACATTGTCTTTAAGCATAGGAAAAGTCAGTTCTCTATCAAACTTATGATTTTCAAAGAAAAACATCGTCCACACCTGCTCAACTTTCTTCAGCATACAATATTCTTCACTAGCTTCTTTGGGATTCATTGTGTCCTCGGGCTTCTTATCAGAATACGACCCAATTGCATTATATGCCAAATCATAATGTTCACCATCTGAATTTAGTTTTTTGTATAAAGCGAAAAAATAGTCTGTACCAGCATAACTATAGTTCATCTTTTTAATAGTTTCGCCTGTAAACAAATAAGATAAATCTTTGAAAAGAATTATCTTCTTACTTGTAATATTAGTGCGACTATCCATAAAATTCACCACGGCAAAACCTTGCTCTCCAACAAAGTAGTCTGTTCCTGTAAATGTTGTATCGCAAAAAACAAATGCAAAAATAAGAACTGCCAATGTCAAAATGATTCCACATATATAATGCTCATAAAAGAAAGCCCAATATCCAATGAGTAATAACAGAGAAACGCTGTAACCCAATGCTTTTCTTTTATATGCTTCTTGTGGAGATAGGGGAATGTCTTTTGAATTGTTAGTATCACAATAAAGTATATTCCCAAGTTCATCGGGAATATACTTAAATATTGATTTACTGGAACCCAATAGTTCCAATTGCTTTTCTTTCCAGATACTGTCCATAGTTGTTCTTTTTATTTCAATAGTCCCCCTGCGTTAGCTGCTTCCTCATCCGGTAATAGTTTGAATATTTCTGCTACTATTGGACGAAGTTTTTCAACAGTAGGATTGTCATTAATCTCTTCCATTCCTCGATTTATAAGTTGTCTCGCCCGAGAACTATCTTTCCACCTTATAGAACCGAAACGGTCATTAAGACTCTTAATCAATCCAATACATTGATATATCATTGTAAGACTAAAGAACAAAGAATGAATCTGTTCCAATACCTCTCGTCCTGTTTTCGGGTCTTTACTTCTAATAACACTATCGGTTTGCAATCTAAGTTGATTAACGACCTGAGCAGTTTTTTCATTTCCAAGATCATTCTGGGCTTTCTCCAAACGTTCAAACTCTTCTCGAAGTTCTTTTTCTACACGTTGCCATTCTGTACTATCTTCAAGTTTTTCCATATCCCGAAGCACTTCTCTCAAATGCGAAAGAACCATTTTCTTCTCAGAACTATTGGCATACTCCTCTTTCACTTCATTCAATCTCCTTTCTAAATCAGAAACCGAAATACCATCTGCTGAAAGACGTGCAAACATTGATGAAGCATCGGAAAGACCTTTCTTTATCTCTTTGTCTGCATCTTCTCCCACCGAGTGTTCCTTTGAAGTATTAAGTACCTTCTCAACAGTAATATCTGTTGCAAGAAAATGGACTTCAAGTTTCATCTGTTCTGAAGAATCAACTTTCAATGTAACACCAACCAAACTGTCTTCTGCAATGAGTTCATTGACCTCTTCACCCGTTATCACCACATCACCGACATGTTCATAAAGCGAAGCCGTCTTACCCTCTGCCTGCGAGAAGTCATCAACTTGATAAACAGGAATTGTCAACACATCACTTTTCACTCCCGGACGTAGCCGTTTTGTTGTTCTATGGTCTTTATTCACCACTCCTATTGCCGGCAAAGGTTTATTCTTTTCCAATCCATCTGCCATACAGAATACAGCTCGTTGCTTATCATTATTCCATATAGCAATGCCTATGTTATAAGGCAATGGAGCAGCACCAACTTTTGTTCCTTGTATAATTGTAATTTCCTCAGGAAAGCAAGGTAATGAATTTCCTTTCTCATCATACACCACAATAGAAAAAGAATTTGGTTTTGATTCCAAAAGGCTTACTTCGACAACATCTCCCATATTATTTATCTCAACCCTGCCACTTGACCAAGCCTTATCTGCTCGAACCAACTCAACCCACACTTTTTCGTATGTATTATCGTCAAGACTTAGAGTTACATATTCAACAGTTTCAACAGAAGTCGCTTCATAACCTACTTTTAGCTTGACTGTACCGACTTCAACAACTTCATCATTCACTTCTGTATCCAAAGTAGAAGCATAAAGGGCTGCTCCTGTGGCAACAGCTGTCATAGGGTCTATGCTTGTATCCACATTTGGAGTAATCTGTTCTCGTAACATCCGCCTGATAAGCGGGCTGTGGGTAGGTCCGCCGACAAGAATCAACTTGTTTATTTGGTTTCCCGATAGTTTGTTCCTCTGCAAAAGATTTTTGCATATATCAACCGCCTTTTGAAAGTACGGACGCATCACCTCAAAAATCTCAGCCTGAGTTATAGTAAGGTCAAGTTCTATCTCTTCACCATCTTCATCTTCACCAAGCTCACCCAAGTTCGATATAACATCTTCTTTCTCCTTAAATGATAATTGATTTTTTACATCTTCGGCGTATGTTTTCATCGCGTCTCTAAGAAGTTCTTTCTTATCAGCATCCTTCCAGATGTTGTCAATGGAATAGTTCTGTTTTAGATACGGAACTATGATATCATCGACTATAGCATAATCGAGATTCTTTCCTCCGAGATAATTATCTCCTTCAGTATCGAAAACCTGCATGATTCCATCTTCAACTTTCAAAAGTGCTGCATCAAATGTTCCGCCTCCGAAATCAAACACCATCCACAAACCATTTTTATCATCGGAGTCAAGACCGTATGCCATAGAAGCAGCAATAGGCTCTTGTAATAATTCGCAATGGCTGAAACCTGCTAACTTTGCTGCCTCTATTGTCGCAGTCTTTTGATTGACTGTAAACTTTGCAAGAACTGTAATCACTACCGAATTAACCGTTTCATCTGTAACAAATGATTTCAAAGTTTTCAATACTTCTGCCGACAATTCCTCCGAAGAGTAATCCCTGTTCATAAATGAACTATGATAACGAGTTGTTGTTGCCATCGTTCGTTTGAACTCAACGTATGCGTTTGAAGCCTCTTTGTTCCATGACTTTGTAGCATTACGTTTGTCTTCCTTCATTTTATTGTAAGCAGTCTGACCAACTTTTATAGAACCCTTTTTGTTAACACAAACACACGAAGGCATTGTGTCCATTTGTGTATCTGTCTTTTTTATCACAGGTTCTCCTTTTTCCATGCGGCAGATAGCGGAATTTGTGGTTCCGAGATCTATGCCATAGTCTATTTTGTTCCTTGCCATGATATTTTGTTTTAAATGTTTTGACTTACTGTTATTTGTGCAGCTTGTATCATCTGCCCATTATAGTTGATTTGTGGTTTGGTTATACCTGTGATGATTTGCTTGCCTTTTTCCAAATCTTCATCAGCAACGAAATTGGCGATTACTTTCATGCCTTCATTGTATGGCTTTCCAAGCATATCGACAATTTCATAACCTTTGGCAGAAAAATTATCTTTTATTCGCTCCACAGCCTTTGCCAGCTGCTTGTAACCCTTTATCGATGAATCCATACGAGACATATTCAGCTCTATCCTGACAATTTCATCTGCCACCTTCAACACAAGAGAATGATCTATTTCGTTTTTCCCTTCTGATGTTGAACTTGCCTCAATTTGTTTTTCCGCTATTTCAATCAACTTATTATCAAGACTAAGAGCCTCCTCCTGCATTTTGGTTTGTGCAATTTGCAAAGCCTCTTGTGCTTTGCGCACATCGCCTATTGTTGAAGTCCCTAATTTTATACGTTTTGTCAATCTGTGTGCTAAACCTATTATAATAGCAAGAACTACGATTATAGTTACAATTCCCCACAACGTGCGAGCATGAAGCAAATCTTGATTTGTACGAACATTATTATCCGTAGCATCAATCTTACCATTTAAGTTCACTCTGTCTGTAGATTGTACTTCTTCTAAAGACTTACACTTGTTCTGTAAACTATCAATAGCTAGACGTTGCATTTCGTTCTCCTTTACAAGTGTTTGTATCTTGCGTTCTGCTACATGCTGGCACTCAACAAGCTTTCGTAAATTTTTATCTGCGTTTACTTGCTTGTTCTGCAAAATAGAACACTTTTCTTCCAAAGCCTTAACCTTGTCTATATCATTTATTGGCTTGGCATTTATTTGCTGAAAACACATAGTTGTCAGCATTAAAATTAAAAACATCTTCCTCATATCTTTATTGAATAAATAGGTCTGCTCCAATTAACACTAATACTCCTGCTATAAAAAATCCCGCTACAAAGTCTCCGTCATTTGCAACACAAATTGCACCTGCAACACAACCAAGAATAATCCAAACTATAAAAGCTATCAAACAACCATTATTTGAAGACGATTTAGAATTTGACGAGCTGTAACTGCTTGATGATGTTGTCTGCCTATTCACAGATGTTCTATTTGAGGTTGGTGTATAAGAACGTGCTGTAGAAGACGAATTTCCCTGAGACGTTCGTAAAGATGACAATCTTGGTGTATATGTAGATGTAGAAACACCCAATTGCACACATAACCCTTTTAGTATAGAACGATTCTCGCTGTATCTACCATTCTTATAATCACTTTCCATATCAAAGCCATCCATTATTCTCGTGGCTTTCCATGCTTCTTCCAAAACAGATTTTACATGAGAAATTCCAAGAATCGCCGCTAATGCAGCGTTAGAGTCATCCTTGTCTGCACTAAATATAGATTGTGCCTCATTTACTTCAGCAATAACATTACTAAGAGCATTACCAACTACTCGTGTTGAAATTTTTAGATAATATTCATTTGACCCACCGAGTTTTTGCTTCATCGATTGAAGATGAGGCTTTGTATTGTTCAGCAATGTAACGGCATGGATTATTTTGTCCGGTAATTCACAGAATTTCTTCAATTCCTCGTGTATAGCTCTATCCTCTGCAAAAACCTCAGATGGCGGTAGGTTATCAATAATCTTTTGAAGTATATCAACATTTTCCTTACATCTGTCTTTTGCCATTTTGCCGACAACTATGGACAGGGCATAACGTTGAAGTTTCATGGCATTACGAGCTGCGTCAGCCGCTTCCGAATCATTAAAATAGTCGATTCCACATTGGAGAATTGTCAAACCGAGTTTGTCTGCTATCATTTGATATTGCACATCGGTTGTCGGCAAAAATGCTTTTAGTTGAGGTAAAAGTTGCTGAGCCTGCTTCATCAATTTAACTCCGGCATTGTAACGAGCCGTTATGCCTTTACCTCTTGTCGCCTCTGCTACACCTATTGCTGATTGAATGTCGTTTATTATAGGTTTTATTGTTTTTTCTCCAATCTGCCTCCTCCACTCCTCATTGGTTATGTGTGGAAGAATAATATCTGCCCCTACCTCATCACACAAAGTATCCAAGAAAACATTTTCCGCTTCAGACGGGGTTACCGCGGTATCACTTCCAAGTACAAGTGTTATAAATTGTTGAACAAAATCGGTATATAGTTTCTGCGACAACAAAAAGACTTGTGAATAATCCTCTCTGATACATGCACAAACAATCCTATTCTGCAACGAAGAAACAGAGTCTTTCTTTTCCCAAATACTTATTGCATCATCAACATTTCCTGCAAAAAGATGCTTGAACGCTATTTCATCCAAAGGAGAACTGCTCACAAACCAAAATTCTGCATATTTCATTTGCTCTATTGGCAAACTCAGTTTCGTTTCCGCAATAGCTATATTTTCAGTTGTACGTACAAGATGCGGTAACAAATCCGGCAAATCCAAAGGATAGCTTATCTGCTTACCGACTTTAAGAAAAGCTTTTAACTTCGTCAAGTTTGCCACTCGTTCCTTGGTCGAAGAATTTGTGAAGACTCCAAGTAAACGATATGGATTTTCGCCTATTATTTTCATGCCGACTTACAAAATGTCAGTCGACTCCTATTCTGACTCTACATTATTTGATATATACCACACACGAAAAAAGCGTGGAGTCGATCTGTTACTCGTCCCACAGCGTAGAGGCCTTCACAATGCCCGAATTGTCGAAACGAGCAACGCCGAAAGCCCCACGCTGATGTAAGTATTAAATAACTCCAACAAGAAAGCAATTTTACTTTCAAACAGAACTCATACATACATCCCATGAGGCGTCCCCGTTGCTTTGTTTTTGACAATTCATCTTAGAAGTTTGTGAAGTTTCTACGCTGTCAAAACCAAAGCGTACAGTTACGCCTTTTACGTATATGCGTCTTCATTTCGACCATATTCCCACCCATCGGGGCTTTCGGTTGAATTAAGACGGTGCAAAGATAATATTTTTCTGAAACAATGCAAGGCTTATAAGAAGAATAAGTAAAGTATTTACTACCGACTGCAGATATATCGAACCATGGCATGGCAACATATACCAATCCCGCATACTCATTTTCCGTGAATAAGGGTTCAACATATTCTTTCTTATCTTGTAATAATCCGGAAACTGAAATGTCAAATCGGAAAAGTATAACGGATATGGGACATCATGAACATTCGCACGCATCTCACATAGATGGAAATTTGAACAAGACATTCATCATAGCCATTTGCCTCAATCTCGCTTTCGTTGCTGTGGAAGCCACAATCGGTTGGGTTCAGGGTGCGTTGGCTTTGCTCTCCGATGCAGGGCATAACCTTTTGGACGTCTTTTCCCTCCTGCTCGCACTGCTCGCATTCCGTCTTTCCGCAAAAGCGGCGACCAAACACTTCACTTACGGAGGAAAGAAAGCCACTATTCTTATTTCTTTGCTTAATGCAATCCTGCTTCTCGGAGCCGTAATAGTAATTGTTATCGAAAGTATAGAGAAGATTACCGACCCTGTTCCGGTAAATGGTGTTGCCATAAGCTGGACGGCAGGCGTGGGAATAGTTGTAAACGGCTTGACAACGGTTATGTTGATGAAAAAGCAAAGCCATGACTTGAATGTGAAAGGTGCTTTTCTGCACATGCTTGCAGATACATTGGTTTCTGTCGGAGTTGTCATAAGCGGAATTATCATCGTCTTCACAGGAAACACCCTCATAGACCCTATCATAAGCATTGTCATTGCAGGCGTTATACTCTTCTCGACATGGCATTTGCTCGAAGAAAGTCTGAAAATGGCATTGGACGGCACTCCGAGCAACATCGATATCGATAAGGTGCAAAAAGAGATATTGGCAATACCATACGTGGAAAGCCTCCATCACCTTCACATCTGGGCAATCAGCACAACGGAAACGGCTCTTACCGCACACATCGTTCTGAATGACATCTCAAAGTCTCAAAGCGTCAAACAAGACATAAGGCACAAACTCGCCTCGTCGGGCATCACCCATTGCACGCTTGAAACCGAAGCTGCAACCGATGATTGCGAAAACAAACTCTGCCGATAATCAGAATCACGAAAAATCGCTTAATCATCACTTCTGCGATTGAACGACTATTTTAGATTTTCAACGGTTTGGCACAACCATTTGAGAAATAACAGTAACGAATTGGCAACCGTGCGATTTTCAGCGTTTTGCGGTGCTATGCTGTCAAATAACTCGTTTCTGATGCAAAGGTAAGGAAATATCCAATACATGCAATATTGAAGAATAAATAAAATACCGACTATTGGGTAAGTTTGTTTAATCTCATTACGATTGAAGTTTGGCTTCTGCCCATTTTGGCTGCTATATATTTCACACTTTTACCCTCATCATGCAATTTCAATAAAAATTGGTCTGCTCCTCTTGTCCATCTTTTATTGGCATTAGGGTGCTTTACGTAGTTTTCTTCTGAAACCCTTTCGGGATGTAAGAACTCATCTACAAATACAGAAGGGAAACGCTTGTCATATAGCACAAGGGTTTTCATCTTTGCCCTTGTTATTGCCACATAAAACAATCTACGCTCTTCTCCATATGGAAATTGGTCGCTTTTAGTGAGTACATATTTAAGCACAGGGTCATCACTCACAAGAGAAGGGAAGCCATACGTATCTTTATTACATTGCAAAAGTATTACATAATCGGCTTCAAGACCTTTTGATTTATGTACGGTCAAAAACTCGATTTTTCGTTCTCCTATTACGTAAAAGAACCTATTACCCTCTTTAATGGATTGATACATAAAAGAAAGGTAATAATCATCAAATGAATAACGTCCTAACAAAAATATAGATTTATCTGATGGAATAGATGCCACAAGTTGTCCTATCGTATTGCAATAATCTCGCCTATCGTAAGAATAGAACTCCAACTCTGTTTTCATTTCAGAACTGAACGAGTGTATATCTTTTTGTATTTGGGCTTTATTGCGCTGTATGAAGTGAGAGGACAACGAAACCAAAGGTTCTCCAAATCTGTACGTAGTTTCAATTTTGTTTATCTCCGTTGCTCCAAAGTATTCGGGGAATTGATTAAAAAGAGCCATATCACTTCCCGAAAAACGATATATGGATTGCCAATCATCACCCACGCAATACAACTTTGCAGGTGGATTTCCGTCTCGTAATACTTTCAAGAAATTGTAGCGGTCAACTGATATATCTTGAAACTCGTCCACAATGATATAGTCATACTCGACAAGGTGCGAAGTACGACATATTTCCGTGGCTTGAAGAATCGCATCGGTAAAATCAATTTGATTACTATCGCTTAATGCACTTATATAGCGCTCATATACAGGTTGAAATATATTCTTGATAATAAAAACACTTCGCTTATCATCTGCATTCTTTGCTTGTTTCAGAACTTCTTTAACTGATTTACAACTTGATTTTACTAATGTCACGAAAGTAACAGCAAGTCGTATAAATGCCTTTTCTTGCTTACTACCTTTTGGTAAAACCAAATCATATAATTCTTCATCTGTTTTCTCTTGAATTGGTACACCTGCGTCATCTAATAATTTTCGGAGTTTCCCCCTTATATCAGAGTAATGGAAATCTGCACTTGATGTTACTAAAAGTTGAGTGCCAAATTTCTCATGAGCTGCTTTCTTCCAAGTTATACCATCATTATATTTTTGATTGGCTTCTTCGTATGTTATATTTTTGTCTTTTGCAAACCAAGCGGGCACAAGACTATGTTCATCAACTCCAAAATGTTCCAAATAGATGCGTTTGATTACTCCTGCTTGCTCAAAATATATTGAGAAATCGGGGCGATATTGAGAATGCATTTCATCTGCTAATTGATGTTCGTATGGCTCTTCATATCTGAATTTTACTCCAAGTGATGATAAGACAAAGCATATCTTTTGCTCCTGTTTACTTCTCACATATATAGCCCGACCATCCATATCGGGAAACATCGCTTTTAGCTGCACGTTTTTTTGTTCCGACAACTTTTCTCGCCTTTCATTCTTGCGCTGTTCCCAATCCGCTTCATTAGATTGGTAATCAATGAAATATTCTACTACGCTATTCTTAAAAGCCTTATTCTCTAATAGAGTGTGATAAATATCTATAAACAAAGAATCTATATTATCGCAAATAGATGGCTTTGTACCTGTCGCTTTTCCGATAATATCAATGGCTAATTTGTGAAATGTATAACCTTTCAAGCCATTAGTAGCCATTCTTTCCGTAAGTTCGGCTGCTGCTTTGTTCGTGTAACTAATGAGTAAGATTCTATGAGGTACAATGCCTTTTATTTCTGTTAGATACTTGACTTTTCCAACAATAGAAGAGGTCTTTCCACTACCTGCGCTACTAACAACCAAGCAATTATCTTCTTCTGAAACGATTGAGCGTCTTTGCTGCTTATCCAATGGATATTTCAAACAATGGTCGAAAAATTCTTTATGTGTATCAAGTAAAGAATTTATAACCGCATCATTATGTTGCTCGACAATCTTATTGATATTCCCAAAGTCACTAATTAGGTTTGAGATTGCTACAGATGGAGTGATATTGAAGGCTTCAAGTCTCTTGACTAATGAATGCGCCTCTTGAAAATATGGTATATAATAGTTTGTGAAATCCTTTTCTTGCGTTGCAGAGATTATCTTACATGAAAAAACATTATTAAGGTCGGTCGGAATATCAATAAATGCTTCGTTATTTAATGCCGACAATCTCTCTTTTGCTTGCTCATAATTGGATTTATTGCTATAAGAAGATATGTGGTTTAACTTTTCTGAAAGTTCCTTGGATTTGTTTTTTAGGCGTATTCGTATTGTGACTACTGCTATAACAGAAATAGCAACAAGAGAAACCACAACTATAAGTAAAACCAACTGCATATCAGAGGATGATGACTATTTAAATTTTTCAATCCACCTATAATCATCCCCCTTGGTACTCCATTGGAATTTCCACATGTCACCTGTTCTATCATTTATGAGATAGTATTGATACATGCTTGTCAATGGTTGAATAGAGAATATACATTTTTCGTTATCAGATACTAATTCGTACTTGTTTATAGGTATGCAAAATAGATTATCTAAATTTTGTGTACTATATTGGACTTGCCATAGTCGTCCATTATACGAATCTAACAGTATGAAAGTCCACATATTTTGGGTGGCAAACATCTGAAACCTATTAGTCCAATTTGAAGTTGTTTCTGGATATGCAAGAGAGAAGATATTGATTGGGGCAGCAAACATATAATCCTCACCTTTTACACTAAATTGAACTTGCCAATTTTTACCTGTATATGTATCAAGCATTATGAAAGTCCACATATTTTGTGTTTCATAAAGACGAAACCTACTTTCATTATCCCCTGATATTTCTCTTGCACTGCAAACAATCCAAGACTGACCATCATCCTGAATTTGCTGTACTTCACCTGTCATCGTATTTAAACGAAGCTGGTTATGATAGTTTCGCGTATTATACATTTTATAAACTTGAGCATATGATGCCAACGTAATAACCATCAATGCAAACAATACTATAAACTTCTTCATAATCTATTGTATTATTGGTTATTAATTGATTTTATTTTTCAGGGAATAAACTTGACAATGCTCGTCTGATAGCTTGGCGAATATCATCAGCTTCTGTTTCTCCTTGTCCTTCTGCTGTGCAAGAACATATCATTTCATTGGTTTTTGCAGAACTAAATTGTATGGTTACTTCTATTGTATAGCCTAAACCTCTGTTACGCCTACCACTCTCGCCATAATTGACGATTAAGGTTTCATTCGCTAATTCGGATTTGAGTTCAGGCAATATAATATACCCCTGTTTTATCAATATTCCTGCTATCACATCACTCGGATTAACACTTTTGGTTGTTGAAGAGCCATAGATACCATATTGACCTCCATATGTACCTCCTGTGCTTGATGTCAATTCCTTTGTCGGAGAAATGTATGCGTATTTATACATTTCAATAGGAGCATTCCTTACTATTACAGGTGTTCGAAGTGGTGCACACCCATTTGCAAATAGAATGGTGCAAATAACTAATAGCCAATTTTTAATTGCGTTCATACACTACACATTTATCCTCCAGCTTCCACAAAGGATGGGTTAAATCACGAAGCGTGGAACTGTATGCCACACTCTTACTTGAAGGTTGTAGGAAACCTTGGATACGGATGTAACAACAGCAGCCCACGCTATAGCGTGAGAACCACTATGCTATCCTTGTATCCAATTTGAAAATTTCCTACGTTTTCAAGTACAAGATAAGCATAACGCTTCTTCTTTTTTCTTATGTCTTGGAAGGAGTTGCCTCAATCCGAATACAAAAGTACAAAAAAATCCGTGATGTAACTTCAACTATCACGGATTTGTTATGATTTACAGCTTAATACTCCTATCTTGTTTCTTTGTAGGCATTCCCAACGCTTCCATAAACTCGTCTTTCTTGCGCCTGAACCAACTGACGTGCGAAATACCGTCTATGTTGAGTTCAAATTTTCACTCCGTGTTCTGTTTGAGAGAACAAACTGCATTGTCTGTTTTGAAATGCCGGTTAAACTCACGGGAATATAGTTCACCTTTAATGGAAACATCCTTGAACGTGCATAGTTTTCTAATGACGACATCGCCAAAGTGCAGAGTGTCACGCAGGAACTTTATTGTCGGCATCAACTTCTCCACATATGGGAAATTGCATTTGACAAAATTCACGAACTCGGACAGCTTACTATTCTGTTGCTCGTATGTGCTTTTCATTTCCTGCATCTGTTTGGCTTGCTGTCGTTCCCGTTGTCGGACTTCTTCTTCAAGTTCAATGATGCGGTTTTGTAGAGCTGTGTTCTCCCTCTCCAGCGTTTTGACCTTGTTGGGTGAATGTCCCTTGCGCTCGGCTGTGCCCGACTTTCTTGGCAAATTCTGCGTTGTGCTGCTCGAACAGCTTCAACAGGGTCTCATGCTTGACACCGATACCGAGATAGGTGTCTTTGAGCTTGGCGGCGGTTACATACCCGTCCGTCTGCATAAGCTCCTGATAGCGGCGGTTCACGTCCACACGGATTTTATCGACGGCACGGTTGATTCGCTGCGCCTCAGTGCTCTTGCCTGAAGCTCGGCTGTTTTTCACGTCCCACAGGCGTGGGGGAACGTCCAGCTTGCAGCTGAACTGTTTAATCTCGCCGTCCACCGTGATACGGCACATCAGGGGCAGGTTGCCGTTGGGCTTCGCACTGCCTTTCTTCACGTAGAATAATACTTTGAATGTACTTCGCATAACTCACACTTTTTTGGTTACAAAATTAAGTTACAGTGAGTTACCGACAGATATGCAAACCTGCGCAAATCGCAGAAATAGAAGCGTTTAGCTAAAAACTTTCATCCGTTACGGCAGTAATGGGCTGGTAACTGAACTCCTGCCGCATTTGGCTTTAAAGTGGCTTTCAGCTGTTTCCTTACCACACAAAAACGAAGCGTAACGAACACTGTTTCAGTGCCATTCGCTACGCTTCGCTCAAATTTGTCTTCTCACCATGTGCTTATTTTACACTTTTGAACTCCAGTAATAGATATAAACCATTATCTGTGGAGTTTGTCGAATATCTTATCCTCAGATACTTCCCAGTAGCCACCTCTATCTCCTCCATGACGAATAATAATACCATCGACTTTTAGGCGATTGATGTGTTTTTGGATAGCACTATGAGATATACCGATAGTCTTGGCAAGTTCATTTCTTGTGATTGCAGGATTATCTTTTATTAGTTGCAGTATAATGTCAATGCTTCTCTCATCATTCTTCTGACCACCTTTCTGACCACCTTTCTGACCACCTTTCTGACCACCTTTCTGACCAATCAATTCATGGTTGTTCTCAACTTCATCTCTATCGCTGACATAGACACCTTCGATACCGGCAATATTGAATTTTGGCAATATCAAGACAAAGCTATCCCAAGGAGTTAAGAATGATGGTTCCATACCTTCCTTGTAACCATCATGACCTTTGTAAGCAGAAACAATCTTCTTAAAGCCGGAACCACGACGCTCCATATACTTCAAACGGCTGAATATATCTGCAAGCACAGGATTGCGACGACGAGAAGCCATGTTCATCATATCTGTATTCTTTATAGCCCCGCCATCTATAAGGCCACCGGGGGAGAATATCTCAAGTCTATCATCATACATGTCGATATGTACTTCACTTCCAAGTTCCAAATAACTTCTATGTATGAGAGCATTTACCAATCCTTCCTCTACGGCACGCTCCGGGTACTCCGGATATTCAAGTCTATTATCTGCAGTCTTACGCCATGCTTTCTTAGAGTTACGACGTACAAAGTCCATACCCGCTTGCAAAAGTGTAACCAGACTGCCACTGTACTCTTCATCGTCCAAGGCATCCATGACTCCATTTGCTTTATCCAATCCATTCCAACGGGTACAAAACAAACGTGAATGGCGTACCGGTGAATAGTCAGCAAGAAGAGCTCCTGCATTCGTCAGTTCTCCTTTCTCGTTGACGATACCAAATGACTCATAATCACTTTCTTCAAACGAACGGTTGGTGCGATTAAAGTAAGTGGCACGTAGTACAGTGAAGGACATATTTTCAAATTTCCAACGAGACACAAGACTGTCATACGACATATTTGAACCTTTAAGCACCAATTCCTTATGCTTCGACACACTTGCCACCACACTTTCATTTCCCACACGCACAAATGCTTGCATCTGCCCATCGCCAATATAGTAATAAGGTGTTTGACCACCCGGCATTACGTTCAGTACCACGAACTCTTTATCCTCACATTTGGCGAATGACAGATTGAAGTCAGGAATAGGGTCAAGATGTGCTTTGATAGCTTCACTAATCTTTTCAGCATCGCCTTTGGCATCAACAAGTCCTATCAGCGTATCATCATCGGCAATTCCCCACACAAGTTTTCCGCCAATGCCATTAGCGAATGCACTCACACTCTTGCACCAACTCTTAGGCTTCTTCACTTCCAAAGCCAGTTTCTTATCATATTCAGTAGTCTCGCCTATCAGTTGGCGAATATCAAGTACTTCCATTGGATTCATGCCATAACCCACTTAAACGAATTCTCTGTTTTGAGAACTCACCGGATTCAACTCACAAATACTTATCGGTTAGACCATTTATCGATTTGCAAAGTTAGCAAAAAAGTACTCATGAAAAATTAGAACGCCGAGTTTTTTCCTTGGTCAATCAGTCTGCTCCGAATAAACTTAGCTTCTCTTTTCCATGACCGATAAGAGTGTCCGAAGTAAATGTCAATACCAAGTGCAGTATTTATGGTTCTTGCCGATTACTGTATCTAATCTCCAAATCATAATCTATCATCTTCTCTTGCAAAACAAAAAAATGCGTGCGACTAATCAAAGTCGCACGCATTGGTTTATTTTCGGATTGATGTTTCCCTTGCGGGTTTATTTCACTTCCTCGAAATCGGTATCGGTAACTTCGCCGTCCTGATTGTTTCCGCCATGGTTTGCATTGTCGGAACCTTGATTAGGGTTTGTTCCCTGCTCTTGGTTTGCACCTGCGTTCTGAGAGTACATGTCGGCAGAGGCTGCTTGGAATACCGTATTCAACTTCTCCATCGCTTTGTCTATCGCCGGAATGTTCTTAGACGCATGAGCCTCTTTCAATTCTTTCAAGGCGTTTTCTATTTCACCTTTCTTATCGGCAGGCAATTTCTCGCCGTTCTCCTTCAAGGCTTTCTCGACTTGGAAAATCATTCCGTCCGCCTGATTGATCTTCTCTGCCTCTTCCTTCAATTTCTTGTCGGCATCGGCATTAGCTTCGGCTTCTGCTTTCATTCTCTTGATTTCCTCCTCGCTCAATCCGCTGGAAGCCTCTATCCTTATGGATTGTTGCTTGTTGGTTGCCTTATCTTTCGCAGATACATTCAAGATACCGTTGGCGTCTATATCGAATGTTACTTCGATTTGAGGCACTCCTCTTTGTGCAGGTGGAATTCCGTCAAGGATAAACCTGCCTATGGTCTTGTTGTCGGTCGCTCTGGTTCTTTCACCCTGCAATACGTGGATTTCAACGGAAGGTTGATTATCCTGTGCTGTGGAGAAGACCTGAGTTTTCTTCGTAGGTATGGTAGTGTTTGCCTCTATCAATTTGGTCATCACTCCACCTAAGGTTTCTATACCCAAGGATAGCGGCGTAACATCGAGCAACAACACATCTTTTACCTCTCCCGTCAAGACACCGCCTTGTATTGCGGCACCGACTGCAACAACCTCATCGGGATTAACGCCCTTGGAAGGTGTTTTTCCGAAGAAATCTTCAACTATCTTTTGAACGGCAGGGATACGTGTACTACCACCGACCAAGATTACTTCGTTTATCTGGCTCTTATCCAAACCTGCATCAGCCAAGGCTTTCTTACAAGGTTCTATCGTGGCTTTTATCAAGTCATCGCAGAGTTGCTCGAATTTCGCTCTCGACAATGTGCGTACCAAGTGTTGAGGAACACCATCGATAGGCATTATATAAGGAAGGTTGATTTCCGTTGTGCTTGACGAAGACAACTCTATCTTCGCTTTTTCTGCCGCTTCTTTCAAACGTTGCAAAGCCATAGGGTCTTTTCTCAAATCGACGTTGAAGTCTTTTTGAAATTCTTCCGCAAGCCAATCGATGATTCGTTTATCGAAATCATCACCTCCCAAGTGTGTATCTCCATTTGTGGATTTCACTTCAAATACTCCGTCTCCCAATTCAAGGATTGAAATATCGAATGTACCGCCACCAAGGTCGAATACTGCGATGTGTGCATCTTGATCTTTCTTATCCAATCCGTAAGCCAAAGCCGCAGCAGTCGGTTCGTTGATTATTCTCCTTACTTTCAAACCTGCGATTTCTCCGGCCTCCTTTGTGGATTGACGTTGTGCGTCGTTGAAGTATGCAGGCACCGTTATAACGGCTTCCGTTACCTCTTGACCCAAATAATCCTCTGCAGTTTTTTTCATCTTTTGCAAGATGATTGCCGAAATTTCCTGCGGAGAATACAACCTTCCTTCGATATCGACACGCGGAGTATTGTTATCGCCTTTTACAACCTTGTAAGGGACATTGGCAATCTCTCTTTGAACCATGTCATAACTCTCACCCATAAATCTCTTTATCGAGTAAACTGTGTTGTGAGGGTTTGTGATTGCCTGACGCTTTGCAGGGTCGCCCACTTTTCTCTCTCCGGAAGAAATAAATCCCACTACGGAAGGCGTTGTTCTTCTACCTTCGCTGTTTGCTATCACTATCGGTTCGTTGCCTTCCATTACTGCTACGCAACTGTTCGTTGTACCTAAGTCTATTCCTATTATCTTTCCCATAACTCTTATGTTTTTATTGTTCGTTATTTGATTGATTGTTTACACCCTTGGATATTCAACTTCCGTGCCAAAATCGAATAAGCCCGTTTTGCTGACAAATTGTCAGATTTGGCATTTCCACAAATCATGAAGAACGGACGATGTTGCAATCACGGCTATCCTCTAATAGGAACAAGACTTCACAGAACCTTATAAAGCATCTACCGTGATTATATCCGGATTACCGAACATCTTTTCGGCATACGAACTTATTATGTCAAACGAATCCTTTGCTATAAGGCTGTTTCGGCATTCCTCTTCCTGCAAATTCTCATTTCTTTCCACCTCCTCACGAGAGAAAAGATTGAATATAAGAGTATCAAGCCTTATTCCCCTGCTTTTCATGGCTTCAAAACCCAAAAGCGAATGGTTGATTGCTCCAAGGAAAGGATTGGTTACGAAAACAACCTTGTAATTCATCTGTGCCACGTAGTCTATCGTCAGAAAATCCTCCCTTATCGGTACCATCAATCCTCCTGCCCCTTCAACAAGAACCCTGTCGTATTTGTTCGCAAGGTATTGCGTTTTTGCATTTATGGCATCAAGTTCGACCTCTTTTTTGTCCAAACGTGCGGCAAGGTGAATCGATGAAGGAAACGAGAACATCTGTCCGCAGGTTATTTGATTTACATCGTCCTCATTCGGTTCCATTCCCATTATGCGACGATGTGTCAAGATGTCTTCCGACATGGCAGTGCAACCTGTCTGAATGAATTTCTGAGTAATGGCATTCATACCTTCCGAACGCCACTTTGCGGCAAGGAAACCTGTGGCGTATGTTTTTCCGATATCCGTTCCTATGCCCGAAACGAAGTAAATATTATCTTTCATCATGCTTTCTTTTTTTCAACAGCAAATAAACAGGATTATATGTAAGCATACACTTACCGGAATGAGTAAACCGCCTTTCGTATTCGGTTTTGAACCGCATATACTCCGTTTTCGTCCATCGCTTTTCCTGCACGGCATTGACGCCGGTAGCTTTGAGGGAATACAGCAACTCATCGGGAGAATCGAACCCGACTTCGACAACCTCTTCTTTCAAGAACAAAGTTTCGAAAAAGGGTTCGGCTTTATCCGAAAGCTCCTTTGCATTCATATAATCCAGACTTCGGAAACCCAAATCGGCAAATTGTCGAAAATTCTCCTTGCCGAAAGAAGACAACAACAGCAATCCCTCATTGCACAAGGCATTATAAGATTTCCGAAAGAACATATCCATATCTTCGAACCACTGTACACACGAGGCGGAAGCTATAAGATCCACATTACAAGGGTAATCTATTTTTTCGGCATCGCCTTCCAAAAATCCTATACCATCGACAGGCGGCTTTGAAAAAGCAATATCATTGGCAATATAACTTTCAAAACTCAACCTTTCGAGCAATGCCTTCGTCAAAAAGCCGCTTCCGCAGCCTATTTCGAAGCACCGCGAAGGCATAATGCAATGCCCGCTCTCTTCTCCGGCTGTACACTTCTCCACCAATAAGTCTGCCAAAGTTTCCGCAACCTTTCTTTGCACCACGGCATACTCTTCGTATGTCTTCGCAACCTTTGAGAAACGTTTCCCCACCAAGCCCTTATCCGACATCGTTCCTTGATTTTATTCTTTCGACGAAACACGCCGCCGGTTGATGCCTACAAAAGCACTTTCGCCAGCATTTCGCAGACGAACCGACCATTTTCTCCGTCGAAAAGCCATTGCATATATTGCTAAACATGTTCTATCGTGAAAATGAATTGTTTCTGTATCTTTTTTCTGTATCTGTATAAAACCAGATAGTACACAGCCGTTGCCAAAAGAGCGATAAGACACGAGACGGCTTCATCGAGTCCGACTATTTGCAGACTTGAAACCATTGCAAGCATAAGAACGACAAACGGCAACAAGAATGCAAGCAACACCGCTTTGAAGCCGAGTTTCGTACTTATGCCTACCTTGACTCTATCGCCTTTTGCATATCTGTCTGCCTGCGAAGTATGTACCTCTATCTCCTTTTCTTTCTTATCCGACGAGGAACAAAAATCCCGTGAATGGCAACCTGCACACGCAGACATCTGTTCGATTTTCACCACAACCTTTTCGCCTTCGCTTTCCACCACAACACCTACCCTTGTGCCGCAATCCTCCATATTTCTTTGTCTTTCGTCTCTAAATGACCTTGATTGCCGAACTCGAAATCCAACCCTCCTTGCCGTCTTCGGTTTTTACTAACACCTCTTCGCCTGTACGTTTTTCTATTTTCACTTTCTGACCCTTGAAAAGTTTGGTATCGTTATCCGAAGACGAGGCTTGATTTCCTTTCAAACTCACATCGGAAGAAAAAACTATCGCATAATCCTTGTCGTGTATAAGATTTTGACGATACAAGCCCAAGCCGAAACTGCCGAGGCTCAACACCAAGGCAAGCAAGCAAAGGTAGAACAAAAGCACTTTTCTATCGACATCGAAATAATAAAGAAAGAAACCGACACAACTGCAGGCGAAAAGCACACAAAACAAAATTGCCCAAGCCAAAGGAGACATCAGATTTGCCAAGGCTTTTACCCAACGAAGCAAAAAGAAGTCCTGCATCACATAAACCTCGCCTGCAAGACGGCTGCGGCAGATTTTGTAATTCGTCATCAGCGTTTCATCATTCGGCGTAAAGCGTAAGGCTTTCTCGTAATAAAGTATGGCAGTAGTGTAATCGCTCATTCGAAAAGCCGTATTGGCAATGCAATGATACAACTTGGCATCCGGATTATCCTTTTCGGCTTTTTGATATAATTCCATCGCCTTCGCATAATCCTTATTCTTATACGCCGCATCTGCCTGCGAAACATTTTGAGCCGAAAGGCTGCTTGTCATACAGACAAAGGCAGCAAGAATGAAAGGCATTGCCTTTGCCATGGAATGTTTCCTGCTTTTGGTCATATTGGTTTCTATATCGGTAATCGTTGCCACTGTTTGCTCATATAATTTACGATATTCCGAAGGCTGCTTGTTTTGAGAGAAACGGATATATTCGCAATTTGAAAGCGTTTGAAGAGTATTCTCCGATATCGTTTCCTCCAAAGAACTTCCTTTGAGAGCTTTTTGAATGTTCTCTATGTTCAAATCGTAGGTTGCAATCCTGAATTTGTCGCTAAGATAGTTCCATAATGCCTGACCGATTTCTTTCTCGAACGCCTCGCCTTGTCCGTTTCTCAAATACATTTCAGCCTTCTTCAACCTCTTCACGGCAACCCTGTTGGCCTTTTTCAGCTTCATGCCCGAAACATCTTCTCTTCGTTTGATTTGTTGCTTGGTGAAATATATGGCAACGACAAGTCCTGACAAAAGAAGCAACAATATGATATATAAAACAGGAGACGAAAAGGCTTTTATCGAATTTGCATCTTTGGAAACCCTGCCTGCTGCAATGTCGGTTATGTCCATATTGCGATATTTCTCTCTTTCCGACATCTGCTTGGCAAATCCGCCATCGTTCTTTCCTTTCTTTATGTTCAATCGGAAGTCATCGGTGGAAAGGGTTTTGTATTCCCTCTTTTCAGGGTCGAAATACGTAAACTTCAAAGCCGGTATGGTATAAGTACCCTCAACCCTCGGTATAATGATGTAACGGAATGTACGACTGCCGCTCTGCCCCGCTGCGGTCTTGGACAGTTTATCCGAAATATCAGGGTCATACACCTCGAATTGTTCGGGAATTTCCAACTTCGGAGCTTCTATCAGGCTGAGGTTACCCTGTCCGCTGATTGTAAAATCCAAGGTTATCGCCTCGTTTGTCTTGCAATAAGACGTATCCATGGAGCAAGAAACATCGAACCTGCCCACTCCTCCCGAAAAATCTTCCTTACAAGGCGGCAAGTCCTCGACCTCTATCGTCAGAGCATTGGTCTTCAATTTTTTGTTGACCTTTTCAAATACCGGAGTTACATTGGCAAAGAACGGATCGTTGAAAAACGCATCGAAGAACGGGTCTCCCGTCGATACCCTCTGCCTTTGAGTCGTTCCTGTTTGAAGGTGTGCGACCACTTCCAAACCCATGGGTTGTATGTGCAAAGTTCCGGACTTTTGAGGATAAACCAAGACTTTGCGAAGAGTGGCAACCTGATATGACTTTCCGTCTATGATTTCTCTTTCCAAGATAGGCGTTGCCTGATTGTCCAACTCCTCCACCCAAAAGCCCTGAGAGGACGGGAATTTATCCACCATATATTCCGAAATAGGCACAAGAGTGTATATCTTATAGGATATTACTATCTCCTCACCTTTGAAAACTTTCGTCTTGCTTGGTATCGCCCTTACGAAAACGGCTTTATCGTCTATCACTTTCACGGTAGGGCTTGCCGCCGTATTGTTCCGATGATTTGCTCCGCCGCTGTTCTGCGAACGTTTTGCCATGGAAGGATTATCCTCCACGCTTATCGTTACGGGTTTCGTCGTATATAGCTTGCCATTCGATTTCACACGAGCCGAAGGTATGGTTATCGTTCCCGTTGTGAGGCTTTGCAGCCAAAAAGTGAACGTCGTCGAACTGTTATCAGTGCGTTTGCCGTTTATTATGCTTACCGAAGAGGAACGTGAAGTCGAGGGACCTCCGAGTATATTGACGTTACGAAAGGTCGGAGCGACGAAGTTGCCGACCTCCGAGGCGTTTATGGTGAAACTAACCCTGAATCTCTCATGTAAACCTACCACTTTCGGAGCTTCACATTTGAATACAATATCTTGCGACAAAAGATTGAATGCCGCAAATAAAACCGCAAAAAATACAAATACTCTTCTTTTCATCTCTACCAATCTTTTTCCACTCTGCGTTTTTGAACCTTATCATCTTTCTGATGCTTTATCTTGTTCAGAGTATTCTTCTCATTGTTCTTCAAAGCCTCCAACATACGGTTCACCTCTTTCTTGTCTTTCTTTTCTCCCTGTGCGTTTTGCGAATCTTGCTTTTGATTTTTCTTTTCACCGTTCCGGTTTTCCGAATCTTCGTTACGATTTTTAGAGTTGTTATTTTGATTTTGTTGTTGCTGCTGTTGCTGTTGGTTTTGCTGCTGTCGATTGTTTTTGTTCTCCTGCTCGTTCTTCTTCAAAAGGTATTGCGTCATGGCAAGATTATACTTGGCATTGCTGTCCGACGGATTCAGCCGCAGGGTCTCTTTGTAATACTCTGCCGCTTTTTGAAGATATGTTGTCGATTGTTCTGTATTTTTCACCGTATCGGATTGAGACAACTTGAAATTGGCATTTCCGAGATTATAAATACCGTTTGTACGATTCAGTGTATCCTCCGGAGAAAGAGATTTCAAAAACGAATCATAGTATTTGGCGGCAGTATGCAGTTTGTCGTCCTTTCCCTGTTTATAAGAAGCGTTTGCAAGATTATATTCCGCCTTTGCATAGTTGGAATCCGCCGCCAAAGATGCACGATACGCATCTTCCGCTTGTTTGAACTCCGATTTGGCAAACGCTTTGTTGCCTTTTCTCAATTCGTTCTTTTCTCTGTCGCAGGCGGTGCAAACACAAACAAGCACCGACAAACACAACATGATTTTCTTCATCTTCTTCCGAATTTATTTGCCGAAAAAGAATTTACGGTTTATGTACTTGTTCTTACGCTCGAAGATTACGTACTCGACCGACAGCAAAACCAATGCAATCATTGCAGGAATATAAAACCTGCTTTCATAGCTTTTGTATGCCACCGCTTCGTATTCGTTCTTCTCCATCTTGTTTATCCTTGCCAGAATATGCTCCAACCCTATCGAGGAGTTGTTCGCACGTATGTATGTTCCGTTTCCTTTGTCGGCTATTTGTTTCAAAAGGTTTTCATTCAACTTAGTGAGGACGATGTTGCCGTTTGCGTCCCTCTTGTATTCGTTCGTTCCGTTTCTTTGCTTGATAGGAATGGGCGTTCCTTCTCCTCGTCCCAATCCTATGGTGTTTATCACCACTCCGTCGGAAGCTATTTCCTTCGCTACTTCGAGTGCATCCTCTTCATTATCCTCTCCATCGGAGATAAGGACTATGCTGCGGGAACGTTTATTGTCCTGTTGCTCGCCGAAGGCGGAAAAGGCTGTCTTCAAGCTCTCACCTATTGCCGTTCCCTGTGTTTCTATCATGGAAGGTTCGATTATATCTATAAAAGTCTTTGCCGCTGCATAATCACTCGTCATGGGAAGTTGGATAAAGGACGTTCCTGCGAAAACGACCAAGCCTATACGGTCGCCACGAAGCTGATTTATCAGGCTGTTTATGGATTGTTTCGCTCTCGTTATCCTGTTCGGTTTCAAATCTTGGGCAAGCATGCTGTTGGAAATGTCGAGGCATATTATCAAATCCGTTCCCTGTCTCTCTTTCTTGCCTACCGATGTGCCGCTTTGCGGATTTGCCACTGCAATTACAAGAAAAAAGAAGGCTATGTTAAGCAATGCGAACTTCAAATTCTGTTTTCCCACCGACAAATCGGGCATTATGATTTCCTGAACCCTTGTCGATGCCAAGTCTTTCAACTTCCGTTTCTTGGAACGTACGTAAAAGAAGTATAGGACATAGAACAATGGTATCAATATCAAAAGATACAAAAACTGCGGACTTTCAAAACGCAACATATCTCTATTCTTATGGATTGGTTCTAAATATGGTTTTTCTCAAAAGGACTTCCAAGCAAAGCAGAAGCAGAACGAAAGGTATTAGTTTTTGCCCCACATCGGTCGATTCTTTGTAATAAGCTACATCTATCTTGGATTTTTCCATTTTGTCTATCTCATCGAATATCGTTTTCAAGGAAGAACCTTTCGTACTGCGATAATACTTCCCTCCCGTGGTCTTTGCTATGTCTTGCAACAGAGCTTCATCGATTTTAACCTCTATGTTCTGATATTGCTTGCCGAAAGGGGTTTGGTAAGGATAAGGAGCGTAACCCATTTTTCCTATTCCTATGGTATAGACCCTTATGCCGTACTCTTTTGCAATGCTTGCAGCAGTCAGAGGGTCTATTGCACCCATGTTGTTCACTCCATCGGTAACGAGGATTATCACTTTGCTCTTGCTTTTGGCATCTTTTATTCTGTTTATCGCCGTTGCCAATCCGTCTCCTATTGCCGTACCGTCATCTATTTCCCCACTGCGTATGGAGGAAAGAAGTTCCAACAAAATGTTATGGTCGATGGTCGATGGGCATTTGGTATAGGCTTCACCTGCAAAAACGACTATTCCCATATTATCGCTTTTCCGTGCCTCTATGAACTGCTGCGTTACTTCTTTTGCGGCTTCCAAACGGTTCGGACGGAAGTCTTCCGCAAGCATCGAAGTAGAAACGTCCAACGCAAAGACTATATCTATGCCTTCTATGCTTTTTTCATCTCTTGAAAAATGCGTTTGCGGACGTGCTATTGCAAGTATCAGCAACGCAAGTGCCGCATAACGCAAGTAATCCGGCAATCTTCTCAATCTTAACCGCCATGTCTTTCTTGCTGAAGAGAATTGCGAGAGGTCGGAGTAAAGGAAATCGGCATGTATGCGTTTGTCGAAACGATACCTGAACAATATCAGCAAAGGTATCGCCAGCAAAAGAAACAGCAAATAGGGATATTGAAAACTTATCTGGTTCATCATTGCGGATTTTGAGGGTTTTCAACTTGCTTTGTGCTATTCACAAAGCTTACAGCCGAATTCCACATATTTCGGTCTGTGATTTGATCCGGTTGATATTTGGCGAACTTGACCAAATCGGCTGTTGCAAAGAGTTTATGTGCCGTTGCAAAGTTTTCGTTGTCGATTTTGCTGCAATGCTTCATTTGCTCGTCAATCTGCTGCGTCGTCATCTCGTGTGCAGATATGGCGAAGCGTCCCTCCAAGTATGTCCACAGAATTTCGCACAGTTCACTATAATATTGTTTCTTCAATCCCTGTTCGCTCAAACGCTTCAATCGTAAATCTTCGAGGCTTTGCAATGCAACGATATGCGGTGCCACATAGACCTCCGGCTTTTTTTGCTCCACTGTCTCTACCGGGCGATTTTTCAAATACCTCATCATAAAGTACATTCCAACAATCAAAGCCGCTATAACCAAAATCGCATAAATCAAAGGCAATACTTCTTTTATGCTGAAAGGTTCTTCGATTTGACTTTTTATGTCTTTGATTTCTGTTTTCGCAGTGTCTATGGGATATTGCAGCACTTCTATTCGAGTAGGCAGAATTTTATAAACCTTTTCGCCGCTTTTGCTCTCGCATCTCACATAAAGACTGTCTCCAACATTGCGAACGCCCGGAATGAAACTCATGTATCTACGGCTGTATTGCAGAAAAGTCTTTCCGGCTTCTTTTAAAGTGTCTGTCAGGGTGGCTTGCAATTCCAGACTGTCAGTGTTTGGAAATTCGTTAATCAGTTTTTGGTCTTCACCCTGCACAAACGGGACACGGAATTTCAGTTCTATGACATCACCTATGTTATATTGTCTTTTGTCGCTCCTGCTTCGTATATCTTGAGCCGACAGACCGATACAACATAAAAGCACACTATACAAAAGGAATATGACTATCGTTCTTTTCATTCGTTTATCTCCTTCCTTCGGCAGCGAAAAGTTTTACCAACTGCTTTATATAATCCTCTCCGCATCTTATCCTGATGTTGTCTATGCCGTATTTCTTCATTTCATTCGTGCAAAGCATCTGCTGTTGTTTGCGATAAGAAGCAAAATTCTCCCTCGTCTGTTTGTCGGAAGTATCCACCCAACGGATTTTATCGGTTTCCGTATCTTTGAATTGCACCAATCCCATGTCCGGAAGGTCGAACTCTCTGCTGTCGTTGACGAATATGCAGGACAAATCATGCTTACGGGCGACTATGTGCAGACTGTCGCCGAATGTTCCGAAGCCATCGCTTATCAGAAAGCATGTCGAACGCTTCTTGACCACGTTATTCAAAAATATCATCGGACAAGAAAAGTCAGTGCCGCCGTTTGTACGATTGAATGAAAGCAATTCACGGATTATGGTCAGTATGTGGGATACTCCTTTCTTCGGAGGGATATATTTCTCCACCTTGTCGGAAAACAAAATCACCCCTACCTTGTCGTTGTTGTGGATTGCCGAGAACGCCAATACGGCGGCAATCTCCGTTATCACTTCCGATTTGAGATTATCTCCCGAACCGAAAAAGGTACTTCCGCTTACATCAATCAGCAAGACGACGGTCAGTTCCCTCTCTTCCTCAAACACCTTGACGTACGGGTGAGTACTCCTTGCGGTTACGTTCCAATCTATATTCCTTATCTCGTCTCCGTAAGAATACTCCCTGACTTCGCTGAATGTCATACCCTTCCCCTTGAACGCACTATGGTATTGTCCTGCGAAAACGTCCTGCGAAAGCCTCTTGGCTTTGATTTCTATCCTCCTGACCTTTTTAAGTATGTCCTCCGTGTTCATTTCTCAATCAAGGAACATCTATCTTGTTGATTATTTCGGTTGCAATGTCTTCCGATTTGATGTTTTCGGCTTCTGCTTCGTAGGTAAGACCTATTCTATGACGGAGAACGTCCAAGCATACTGCTCTCACATCTTCCGGAATGACGTAACCTCTTCTTCTGATGAAAGCCAATGCCCGTGAAGCCAAAGCAAGGTTTATCGTTGCACGAGGAGAAGCTCCGTATGCAATGAGAGGCTTTATTTTGTTCAAACCATACTCCTGCGGAAAACGGCTTGCAAAAACTATATCTGTGATATAATTCTCAATCTTGGCATCTATATATACCTCTTTCACCACCTCTCTCGCATGAATGATGTCCTGAGGCTTTATAACAGGCGAGATGGCCTGACTTGTAGGCGATATACGACTTCTCAATATTTCTTTTTCCTCTTCCTTATTAGGATAAGTTATCACAACCTTCATCATGAACCTATCCATCTGAGCTTCCGGCAAAGGATATGTACCCTCCTGCTCTATGGGATTTTGAGTTGCAAGCACCAAAAAAGGCTCTTCCAATTTGTAAGTAGTCTCTCCTATTGTTACCTGCCTTTCCTGCATAGCCTCCAACAAAGCCGACTGCACCTTTGCCGGAGCTCGGTTAATTTCATCCGCCAACACGAAGTTGGAGAATATGGGACCTTTCTTCACGGAAAAGCTTTCCTCCTTCGGGGAGTATATCATCGTACCGAGAATATCCGCAGGCAAAAGGTCGGGAGTAAACTGTATTCTGCTGAATTTGGCATCTATGCACTTGGCAAGAGCCGTTATTGCCTGCGTCTTTGCCAAGCCCGGCACACCTTCAAGCAATATATGTCCGTTTGCCAACAAACCAATAACCAACCTTTCAACCATGTTTTTTTGTCCGACAATCACCTTGGAAATCTCCAAAGAAATCGAATCCACAAAAGCACTTTCCTGCTCGATTTTCTTATTCAACTCTATTATATCCATACTTTCACGATTGAATTTCAATATCGACAAGAAAAACGCAGATTAAAAACATTTAGTATCCGCACACGAAGAAACAATCACCCCGTTAGGCAACATGAGCCGACCGAATTTACAAATGCGACTTTCGATGAGGGGTAACAATTTTGTCCTTGAATTCAAACCGACAAGGTTCCGAAACTGCTTTCTTGCTTCTCCAAATTGCAAAGCAAGAAAGCGACACGACCTAATCGGCATTTTGTCAAGGGTTTGTTCCGTCATGATTTATCGAAGTGCTTTTTGAAATATGATTTTCGGGAAATTCATACTGCGGTTTTGCTTTGCATGGTATCTTTTTTATGGTTGAAAAGAATGTTTCCATAGGCGGAAGATGAGAAACGAACAGTCCGAAAAGCGAAATGACTTTTCAAAAATGTGGCAGGACATCAAAGAAAAGTGAAACAATGAAAAAATTGCTCCATAAACAAGAAACACCCTTTCACGATGCCGAATAAGAACGATTTTACTATACCATCCTTAAATCGGATTTGCAATAAATCGAAACAAATTAAAGGTTTGAGATATGAAACAGCGAATACATAGACCTTGAAAGCAAACAAGTAACAAGAGAATGTCGATAAAATGAAAATTCTTTTGTACTTTTGCAGCGTTAAAATAGTAAACATCAAAACACACAAACTATGAAAAGAAGATTTCTTTCCGTTCTCGCTTTACTGATCGGCATTGCGGGAGCCGTGTTCGGGCAAACGCCTGCAACACTACCGTACAGTTGCGATTTCGAAGCAACGGGAGATAATGGTTGGACGCTGAAAAACGGGGCATGTACCAACAAATGGCATGTGGGAACCTTTTCTTCCCCTACGGGACACAGCGGTTCACTATTCATTTCGGAAGACAACGGGGCAACAGCCGGCTATGCTATTAGGGACTATTCCGTTGTAATTGCAGAAAAGCTCTTCCAAACAGGAGAGACCGACTCTCTCGCAATCGGTTTCGACGTTACAATAGATGGCGAACATAATTATGATTACTTGAAAGTCTTTTGGGTTCCTGCCGATACGAATTTTGAAGCCGCAAACAGCGGTCCATACTTTGCGATGAGAGATTACATCACAAACGTTATAATGAGTAATGCACCTTCGGAGGCCTCTCGTTATATCTACAATACGGAAGGCAGGCAGAAAGTCTATATTGCAAACGAGCCGAACACATTGAAAAAACTGGTATTCGTATGGAAGAACGATGGCGGTGGGGGTTATCAACCCGGAGCGATTATAGACAATATCAGCATCATCGGAGTGAATGCCGGATGTGCAGAGCCGACGGATTTGACCGTGGCAAATATATCCCAAACAGGTTTCACCTTGAACTGGAACGGCAATGCTTCAAATTATGAAGTACGTTTGAACGGAGGAACTCCGGAAACAGTCAATGCAACGAGCAAAACATTCACGGGCTTGGCCTCTGATGAGTTTTATGCTCTTGAAGTACGCAGTCTTTGCGAAGATGAAAATTCCGAATGGGCAAGTCTTGGTTTTACATACCAAGTACCCGAATCTCTTCCGTACACTTGCGACTTCGAGGCAGCCGGCAACAATGGTTGGATACTGAAAAACGATACATGTGCCAACAAATGGTACGTAGGAACCTTTTCTTCCCCTGCCGGACACAGCAGATCATTGTATATTTCCGGTGATGAGGGAGAAACAGCCGGCTATGACACAACCGGTCACTCCATTGTGATTGCGGAGAAAATCTTCCGAACAGGAGAGATGCCTTATCTGTCAATCAAATTCGACCTGACCGTAAAAGGAGAACCTGAATTCGATATGTTGAAAGTCTTCTGGGTTCCTGCGGATACCAACTACGATGCTTCGACAAACGAAGTATATTATGCCGAAAGAAGTTTCGGCGAATATGTAATCATGAGCAATGCGGACGATAGTACCCAATACTACCTTAGTAGTTTGAATGGCACTCAGGAAATGAAGGTATTCATTCCCAACGAGCCGAACTCATTGAAGAAATTGGTATTCTTATGGACGAATGATGAAGATTATGTTTCACAACCGGGTGCGATAATCGACAATATCGAAGTAAGAGAGGTTTCGGCTCCATGCAACGCACCTACGGATTTGACGGTAAGCAACATCAGTGCCACAAGTGCCACAGTAAGTTGGTCGGGTACGACATCGGATTACGAAGTTCGTTTGAACGGAGGCATGCCCGAAACGGTAAGCACGACAAGCAAAACATTCACAGGCCTGACAAATGGAACATCTTACCTTATCGAAGTAAGAAGTCTTTGTCAGCAAGAAAATTCTTCCCCATGGGAAAGAATTGAATTTTGCACACAACAAACTCCTGTAACATTGCCCTACAACTGCGATTTCTCTGCAACGGGCAATAACGGCTGGTTGATTAAAAACGGCATTTGTTGGAACAAATGGTTCGTGGGAACACCGGAAGGAGAAGGCAACAGATCATTGTATCTCTCCGGAGACAACGGAGCAACTGCAAGCACGATTGCAAGCATGGGTGATGTAGTAATAGCTGAAAAGCTTTTCCAAACGGGAACAAGCGAATATATTTCCATAGATTTGGATTTGGAAGCAAGCGTAAATACTTTAGGCTGGGCTGATTACTTGAAAATTTTCTGGGCTCCTGCCGATAGCATTTTCGATGCAACGAACGATCTTAGAGATGCTTATGCTTACTACGGTCCTTGCTATGGAGATAACGTCATAATGAGCAACAGCGGAATCGATACCATATATTATACCTACAGTTCGGAAGGAAGACAACAGATGAGCATCACTTTGGAGAACGAACCCAACACTTTGAAGAAATTGGTATTCCTTTGGTTGGGCGGAGAAAGAGACAGAGACGAATCCGTCATCATAGACAACATCTCGATCAGAGGCGTGGACGCACCATGTGAAGAACCGACTGATTTAACAGTAAGCGACATCAGCCAAAACGCAGCAACAATAAGCTGGAACGGCAGTGCAAGCGGATATGAACTTCGTTTGAACGGCGACGTTCCGGAAGTCGTAACAGGAACAAGCAAGACATTGAGCGGGTTAACCCCCGGAGAATCGTACTTGCTTGAAGTGAGATCCGCATGCACCGACAGTCGTTCGCAATGGAAGAGTATAGGATTTTCCACAAGCCAGTATGCCGTTTCAATACCTTACTCCTGCGACTTCGAAGCAACAGGCAACAACGGTTGGTCTTTGAAAGATGACGATAATGCCAACGAATGGTATATCGGCACTCCGACAGAGTTGATGAGCGGTTCGTTATATATTTCCGGATCAGATGGAGCAAGCATAGAATACGACAGAAACAATCGTTCCGTCGCGATAGCGGAAAAGACCTTCCTGACCGGAAGCAGCGACTCTTTGACCATAAGCTTCGATTTGCTCGTCGGAGGTGAAGCAGGTTTCGATTTCTTGAAAGTCTTTTGGGCTCCGGCAGATTCAATCTTCGAAGCCGACAGACATGCCAACTATGCCGATATCGAATGGGAGGAAAATGTGATAATAAATAACAGCAGCAATACGCAACACCACTATATGTCCAACATGGACAACTCCGAACACATAAGCGTTAACGTGCCGAATGAACCGAATACTTTGAAAAAATTAGTATTCTTATGGAAAAACGATAGCAGCGACGGCGACCAACCCGGTGCGATAGTGGATAATATTTCCATTACCGAAACAACAACCGGCGAAGCCCCTGCTCCATGCTATCCTCCGGCAGACTTCGCCGTTACGAACATAACCGCAACGAGTGCAACGGTAAGTTGGAGCGGACTTTCTTCCACTTACGAAATCAGGTTGAACGGAGGAACGACCGAAACGGTGAACGGAACAAGCAAGACTTTCACAGGTCTGACCGGCAGCACTGTTTACATGGTCGAATTGCGAACCGTATGCGAAAACAACAACTCTCCATGGACAAGCACCACGTTTATGACAAACAATGTTGCTCCGGACTTGAATACTCTTGCCGCAACAGACATTACCGAGACAAGTGCAATATTGCACGGCAGCGTAACTCGCGGCAGTGAGATAATCACGTCGAGAGGTTTCGAATACAGAAAACAAGGTTCAAGCGAATGGTTGGAGGTCTTTGTTACTTCGGCAGGCGAAAGCATGAGTATGGTGATTTCGAATTTGGAATCGGAAACCGCATACGAGTATCGTGTCTTTGCAGAGACAGATGACGAAGATTATGAGGGACAAACCATGACATTCACCACTTTGCAATCATTGGGATTGGCTGAAATCGAAAGCGGAATATCCGCAATCGTTTATCCTAACCCTGCAAAAGACAGAGCGACATTGAGTTTGAAAGGTTTGACGGCAAATGCAAGAATAATCGTCAACGATATTCAAGGAAGAATTGTCCTTACCGATAACATAGCCAAGGGAAGCGAAAGCTATGAACTCCACCTCGACGGCTTTGCAAGCGGCATTTATACCATTGCAATAATAAGCGGAAAGAATAAAACAACGCACAAGTTGATAGTCGAATAAAGCCGCAAAGAGGCAAAGAACGAAGGGAGCTGCAAAGCTCCCTTTTTTATTACCCGTTCCGGACAACGGACAAGAATACCGCCTTCACGGATAGTCGAATACCCGCCTTGTCCCGTAAAGATTCCGAAAACGCCGACCGCAATCTCTCCTTATGGAATGCATGGCGAAACAACCCTCTGACAACCACCCGACCAATCGAGCCGAACTCCGAAAGGAAAAATTCTTTCGGAGTTTTATTTTCGAGAAACGGCGTTAGACCGAAGCATTGCTTTGCAATGGTTCAATCAAGCAATGAACCACCCGCATCGGATTGGGATAAAAATCAGCATTCTTTTCATGTATTCGTTGAATGATTGCAAGAATTGTCGTACATTTGCCTTTCAAATAACATTAACAAATAAAATCTATTTCAAAATGAAGAAAATCTTGATTTTCGCCGCAATGGCAACAGCATTGTTCTTTGTTTCTTGCAATGATGACAAAGACGAACAAACGGAAACGATAACCGGCAAACCGCAACAGGAGGAATCTCTCCTCAAAGTAAAGAAATTGAAAAACATCGTAGCTCTGCAAAACTTGGAAGCCATAGATAGTGCAATGGTTTCCATGGGTCTTGAAGCCGAAGAGGATTTCATTCAAAACGGTATAAAGTTTTACGTGTATGATGATGAGAATTCGGTTTATCTGATAGCGTTCTACAATGATATATCCATATCTTGTTCCCTTATGGAAGACGGAGGAACAATGGAAGAGGCATTCAAAAGATATGAACTCAACAATAAGGAAGCCAAATCTTATCTGGAAACCAATCCGAGTGTATCTTATGCAAGCGGCTTCGTGTTTGATGACGGAAACTATGTGGAATACGATGATGAAAGCAAATTCATGGAGACTTACAATACGATAGATAAAAGTACGGTGGGAATGATTAATCAAATCTGGGGAACAGAAACTTACGAGCAGGTGCAAAGCATGTATCAGAAGATAGCTGCGGAAGAGGAAAGCCTTTTTATAAATACCATAGGTTACTCCGATTACAGTTTCATCTATGCAAAATCTCTTGATTTACGAGAGGTCATTGTTGCAGCACAAAAGACGCTTTTGAAAAGGCATATCGCAAAATAGGTCGCAGGAAGAGAGTCTTCAAACAGGCTGTCTGGTCTTGTCGGTAAGATAATCGGAGATGACGAAGGGAGGTTCGTCATCTCCGATTGCTGTAAATACAAAGACCCTATCGGATACACCGACAATGGAACTCACGTTTGCCGACAAATAAAAATCCTTTGAATAAGCCGAAGCACATATCTTGATTAAGTATCGAAATCACGAAACTCTTTGATGAAAACTTCGGCTTTCATTCTCTTCGTGGGCGTTTTTTTGCTACCTTTGCGACCACAACAGATGGTTTTACGTATAAGTTGCATCTGCAACTTGATTTGAGCATTGGTGGATATCATGAGAAGATTTAATTGGTCGTTGCTGTTGAGCGTTGTGGCTGTTGCCATCGGGCTTGTTTCGATTTGCTGTCAGGTTTTTATTTTTTCCAAAAGGCTGCCTTCGCCCGAGGCGGAATACAGGGGTATGATTAACGAACATCTGCAAAATTTCTCGGCTCCTTTGCCGGATTCGTTGAGCCTTTGCGGGCAGGTGGTGCCGTTGGATAATGTGTTTGTGAGGGAGGCTCTGGACAGGGAGTTGACGGCTATCATGTATCAACACAGTTCAACGTTCTTGGTTTTGAAGCGTTCTTGGAGATTCTTTCCCGAGATAGAGCGGCTGCTTGCGGAGTTAGGGGCTCCGGAGGATTTGAAATATCTGGCGGTGGCTGAGAGTGCTTTGAATGATGTTACCTCGCCGGCAAAGGCTTCGGGCTTTTGGCAATTTATGCCGGCAACGGCAAAGGAACATGGTTTGGAGGTGAATGCGGAGTGGGACGAGAGGTATGATTTGAAGAAATCGACCAAGGCGGTAGTGCAGTTTTTGAAGGCGGTGCATGGTCGGTTGGGGGATTGGGCTTTGACTTGTGCGGCGTATAACTGCGGTGAGGCGGGGGTGCGTGCAAAGATGAAGCAGCAGGAATGCAGGTCTTATTGGGAGTTGGCAATAAATTCGGAGACGGCAAGGTATGTGTATCGCATTCTGGCATACAAAATCCTTATGCAGAACCCGCAACAGTATGGTTTTTATGTGAGGAAGAAGGATTGTCATCAACCTTTGGAATATAATGAGGTCGTGGTGGATTCTTCCATTTCGGATATGGCGGCTTTTGCGAGGAAGCTCGGTTGCCCGTACAAGTATTTCCTGCGGATAAATCCTTGTGTGCGGTCCAATAAGCTGGCAAACAAATCGGGCAAAAAGTATGTTTTCCGCACCTTGAAGCAAGAGAGCCTGTCATGGACTTATTTATGTTCGAGAATAAAGGACGGAAACGAGTTCTTGAACTGATTTTTCGTACTTTTTTCATTGGAAGACTCGGCTCGTTCGAGACGATATTCGGCAAAATACCGCTGAAAATAAATCGTTTTTGCTTGCCAATCAATTTTTTTTGTATCTTTGCAAACTCTACCAGAGGTCGTTAAGTCCTCGCTCGGGGAGTAGCGAACTTGTGTCGAAGAAGAGTTTTATAAATTATAATAGGTTAGAAAGAATATGACAAAAGCAGAAATCGTTGCAGAAATTGCACAAAGAACGGGCATAGAGAAGATGGCAGTTCAGGAAACTGTGGAAGCATTCATGACTGTACTGAAAGATGCCTTGACAAGACCGGAAGCAGAAAATGTATATTTGAGAGGTTTCGGCAGCTTTATCGTAAAGAAAAGAGCGGAGAAAACAGGTAGAAACATTTCCAAGAATACTACCATCATAATACCGGCTCATTACATACCTTCCTTCAAGCCTGCAAAGGTCTTCATGGAATCGGTAAAAAAGAACGTGAAACAAGTAAAATAACAATCTAAATATTCAGAGTTATGCCAAGCGGAAAGAAAAGAAAAGGCCATAAGATGGCAACGCACAAACGTAAAAAGCGTCTAAGAAAGAACAGACATAAGAAGAAATAATCTTCTCGTTGGACTTTTGAAATGCTATTGCGGAACATTTAGACGAGCAGATAAGTGTTTCGCAATACTTTTTTTAATCATCTAATACCGAAATCAAGTGAACAAGGATTTGATTATCGATGTAAAGCCGTCAGGGGTCGATATTGCTCTCTTGGAGGATAAGCGTCTGGTGGAATTGCATCAAGGTAAATCGGAAATGACCCACGTTGTAGGCGACATCTTTCTCGGTCAGGTAAAGAAAATATTGCCGGGTTTGAATGCTGCCTTTGTGGATGTGGGCTTTTCGAAAGATGGTTTTCTACATTATCTCGACTTGGGCTTGTACTACAATGCCCTTGAAAAATTCACCAAAGCCGGGCTTGCCAACAGTTTGGATTCGGTCGATTTCGCTTCGTTCAAAGACAAAAAACTGGAAAAAGGCGGCAAGATAGGAGAAACGCTCAAACAAGGACAGATTATTCTTGTGCAAATAAGCAAGGAGGCAATCTCCACAAAAGGACCGCGATTGACAACGGAACTGTCCTTTGCAGGGCGTTATTTGGTGTTGACACCGTTTACCGACAAAGTCTCCGTCTCTCAAAAGATACAATCCATGGAGGAACGGAACAGGCTCAGGAAACTGATAAAAAGCATAAAGCCCGATAATTTCGGCGTTATCATACGCACAATAGCCGAGGGTAAATCGGCTGCCGATTTGGACAATGACATGAAAGGCTTGCTTGCAAGATGGGACACCATAAAAAAGAAGTTGCCCAAAGCTTTACCGCCTGCCAAATTGGTTTCCGAATTGGATAAGACCTCCGTCATATTGAGAGAACTGTTGACAGAGGAATTCAACAGCGTGTATGTCAACGATACCGACTTGCACGATGAAATAAAGGGATACATCACTTCCATTTGCCCCGAGAAAGAAGATATACTGCATTTGTACAAAATGCAAACGCCTATATTCGAACAGTTCGGAGTAGCCTCACAAATCAGAAATTCTTTCGGCAAAGTGGTTACAATCCGCAGCGGGATATATCTTGTCATAGAACAAACGGAGGCAATGCATGTGATAGACGTAAACAGCGGACACCGCAGCAAGTCTTCCGAAGATCAGGAAGAGAATGCTCTTCTCGTGAACTGCGAGGCTGCCGTGGAGATAGCCCGACAGATGCGTCTGAGAGATTTAGGCGGTATCATAGTGATAGACTTTATTGATTTGGCTGTATCAGCCAATCGCAAACTTCTTCTCAACAAGATGGAAGAGGAAATGCAGAAGGACAGAGCAAAGCATACGATATTGCCTTTGAGCAAATTCTGCCTCATGCAGATAACGAGACAGAGAGTAAGGCCTGCAATATGTGTCGATCTCTCGGAAGTATGCCCTGTTTGCAAAGGAAGCGGCAAAATACAATCCTCCCTTTCTGTCATAAACGAAATAGAAAGCGACATAAAGTATCTTGCTCAGGAGCAGAACGAAAAACAGCTCACTCTCTTGGCACACCCTTTCGTTACTTCATACATAAACAAAGGGTTGTTCAACAACCAGAAAAAACAATGGGCGAAACGATACGGTATCAAATTAAAAGTAAAGACTTCGACTGAAACAGGCATTATGGAATACGTATTCCTCAACGCCTCGGGAGAAGAAATAAAATTGTAGAAAACCATCGTCATTAAAAGAGAAGCGGCACAAGTCAGTTGTGCCGCTTCTCTTTTTTAATCGTTTATAGAAACGAAAAAGGGGAGCCGCATGGCTCCCCTTGAAGTGTTTACCGATTGTCTGCTTATTCGACTATCAGCTTTTGTGTGTTTACTTTATCTCCGCTTACGATACGGATGTAATATACGCCGCTTGCATAGTTGCTTGTGTTGAGTTCGTAGGTTTCAACGCCTGCCTGAATATCGTCCGTCAGGATTATTCTGCCTTGCAGGTCGCTGATGATTACTTTGGCGGTGGTTGTCAAGCCGCTTAGTCTCAACATTGCTTTGTCTTTTGCCGGGTTCGGATATACGATTGCGGAGATTCCGTTCTCGATGTCTGCCAAACCTGAGGCTGCAAGGGTGGTGAAGTTCATCACTTCGCCTTCAACTGTTCCGCTTGCGGTGGTTGCAAAGGCTTTGTACTCGTAAGCTGTTTCCGCTGTGAGGTTGTTGACCGTTGCCGTAAGGGTTGTGCCTGTTGCGGATACGGTTGTCCAATCCGTTGCGGTGGTTGCTTTGTACATGAAGCCTTGGGCTGTGATTGTTTCACTGCCTGCCGTGATTGTTCCGTTCAAGGTTGCTGCTTCGTGCGTTACGCTTGTCGCTGCAAGGGTGGTTACGGTAGGCGGTGTTACGATTACAGGTGCTTCTGCGGTTGTGAAGTTCATCACCGTGCCTTCAACCGTTTCGCTTGCTGTGGTTGCAAAGGCTTTGTACTCGTAAGCTGTTTCCGCTGTGAGGTTGTTGACCGTTGCCGTAAGGGTTGTGCCTGTTGCGGATACGGTTGTCCAATCCGTTGCGGTGGTTGCTTTGTACATGAAGCCTTGGGCTGTGATTGTTTCACTGCCTGCGGTGATTGTACCGTTCAAGGTTGCTGCTTCATGCGTTACGCTTGTCGCTGCAAGGGTGGTTACGGTAGGCGGTGTTACGCCTTGTGCGTTTTGTGTGGTGAAGCTTGTGCTTACCCAAGCCGATTGACTGCTTTCGCATACGGCTCTTACTTCAACGGTGTAGGCTGTGCCTGCGGTCAAGTTGGTGAATGTCTTGCTTGTCGTGGTAACGGTTTCCGCCGTGCCGCCTGCCAAGCGTACTTCATAGCCGGTTGCCGTTCCTGTCCAGCTTACGGTTGCTTCCGTTTGGGTAACATTGCTTGCTGTAAGAGCGGTAGGTGCGTCGCAAGGATCGACTTGTGAGCTTTGTGTGGTGAAAGTTGTGCTTACCCATGAAGAGTTTCCGCTTTCGCATACTGCTCTTACTTCAACGGTGTAGGCTGTGCCTGCTGTCAAGCCTGTGAAGGTCTTGCTTGTCGTGGTAACGGTTTCAGGCGTGCCGCCTGCCAAGCGTACTTCATAGCCGGTTGCCGTGCCGTTCCAAGTTACTTCTGCCGATGTCTCGGTGATGTTGCTTGCTGTAAGGGCGGTCGGTGCATCGCAAGGGGCAGGAGTGTCGCCACCTGTCTCTTCTATGGACACATTGTCAATGATTGCTCCCGGTTGAGTTCCTCCTCCACTATCGTTTTTCCATACGAATACCAACTTCTTTAATGTATTCGGTTCATTTGCTATGGTAACACTCATAGTTTGAGTTCCTGCTAACAAATTCACAAAACGATAAGAGGCATAGGTTGCGTTATTCATTATTACATTTGAAGTATAGTCTCGACTTCCATAGTAAGGAGTTGTACCGGCGGCTGCGGTATAAACCGTATCGGCATTAACCCAATATACCTTCAAGTAGTCATACGAGCTTTCTCCTCCAATCGTCAAATCGAAGCTGATGGTCAAAGAATCGCTTGTTCCTGTTTGGAACAACTTCTCTGCAACAACAACAGAGGCGGAGGTGAGTGTATAGGCAGCAGTCGTGCCATTGTCATTTGTAATATACAAAGAAGCATTTGTCGCTCCGCTCGGAGTACCTACATGCCACTTATTGGTGCATGTTCCATTCTTCAATAACCAACCGTTGGATCCTTCAGCCTCAAAGTCGCAAGTGTATGGAATGGATACCTCAACCATTTGTGTCGAGAACGAAACCATATTTGTTGCTTCCGACTCCTCAGTGCCGCAATCCGTGGTTACATAGACCTCATATTGCGTTGAAGCATCCAAACCGGTCAAAGCCACGCTTACATCAGAGGCTGGTACAGATGTGTATTCTTCCGTTCCTGTTGCTCTGTAATAAACATTCCAAGCAGAGTGGCTTTCATCGTTATCCGTCCAAGAAATAGTTGCCGAGTTCGACGTAATATCGGATGCAACAACAGATGTAGCCTCAGGTCTCATACAAGAAGGTACAACCTTTATCGTAAGGTCATCTACGTACATATTTCCGCCAAAACCTGACACAGCTTTGAGAATTACATAATGTGTACCGCTCAATTCTGTAGGGAATATTATTTCTTGTTCTTCCCAACCTGTCGTTGTCGAATGTAATGCAACAGTTGTCAAAAGTGTTGCTCCTTCTTCAGTTGGAAGATTGTTGACATAAACAAGCACTCTGTCATTATTGGTTGCATACAATGTAGTTCTATACATCCAGAACGACATCATCATATTTTGCGAGAAATCAAAAGCAGGAGAAATCATAGTGGAAGTGCTTCCTTCTGATGCACTAAAACTTTGGTACTTCAACATATTGCTACCGCCATGAGGACTGCAAGAAGGAGATGTTCCGGTACTTGCTGTTGTCCAAGAATATGATTGGTTACTTGTTGTAACATCCCAACAATTCAATCCGTTCTCAAATCCCTCGCTGTAAGGGAACTCACTTATGGCATCATCGAAGCATCTTGTTCTGAAGTTTATTACAGATGATGGTGCAGATTGACTTGTACCACAGTCTCCTACAACATATAAGCTGTATTGTGTTGTGGCAGTAAGGTCTGTAAGTGTTACCTCTGTTGTTGAAGCAGGGACAGCGGTGTACTCTTCATCACTTGCTTGCTTATAATAAACTATCCAAGCGGTATTTGTCTCATCTGCTATGTTTACCGTTGCGGAGCTTGCAGCAGGTACTACCGTAATATCGGCAACTTGAGGTCTCGAACAGTTGGAAATAGATACCGTAACCTCGTCTATACGCATGTAGTTACCCGGTGTTGAAGCATAGAATGCCAAACGATACGAACCGACTAAATCAGTCAAAGGAATATCGAAAGAAGTATAGTCTGTTGAGTTGATTGTTATGGTTTGTAATAACTGGAATAATGATGTATCGGCTCTTGAAGTCATGTCTTCGTTCTCATCTACATTGTAGTACATTATCTTCAAAGTTTCATCTACACTGCTTTTCTTGGCAACAAAAGATAATGTTTCTGTTCCTGCCAAATCAAAAATAGGCGAGATAAACCAATCGGATGTCGTATCGGCAGAAACTGAAGTCGAATTGTACATATACAAGTGTCCTCCTGTACCATTATAAGAAGCCGAAGCGATATTACTGTGTTGCCATTTGTATGAAGAGTGCTTACCGTTGATATTAATCCAACACATAGGAGCATAAACATCCGAAGATGTTATATCTCCGGAACGATACCAAATAGGAGCATCGAAATTCTCGATGAATGGAGTTTCTTCCGTTACCGTAATATTCTCACATACTGTTGCGAAAAGATAATACCCGTTACTATTGTCCGGAATGAACAAGGAAGAGTCCTCATCGCAAAGAGTACGAACTCTGACATCGTACATTGTTCCGGAAGTGAGGTTGTCTATTAAATTACCTTCCAAACTTGTTGTAACATGTGATTGCCATTCCGTTGCATCATGAACTTTGTATTGAATTTCCCACTGTCCGCCTTCTTCAGCTTCGATGTTAAAGGTTAATGAATTGGCAGTCGCTCCGTCATCTGCAAGGTCGATATCGGTAGGGGATGCACAATTTATCGGTATTATGGAAATATTATCAATCTGAACGCCGACGCCGTCTCCGCCACTATAATCTTGTTTCCATGCAAAAACAAGTTGTTTTACGGAGTTGGCAACCGTGTTACCATCAATAAATATTTCTCCTTGGAGAACTTGTCCTTCCGTCAAATTGAACTTGGTTATACCTCCTGAATAAGTAAATCCCGGTTGTACAGTAGAAGAACCTGCCCAGTTTGGCAAAGAAGTTCCTGCAACTAATGTGGTATCCCATCTTAATAATCCGACTTTTACATAATCGAAGCTACTTTCTCCACCTCCTTTGTAATCGAAGGTGATTTTGTAGAACGGTGCGTTACCGAATTGGATATTTCTTGTGGCATATACAATCTTGGTTCCAGCGACATCATAAGACAAAGTAGCTCCATTATCGGAAGAAAGATATAATTTATGTTCCTCCGGTGTTGCTGTTTCTGCTCCTATGAACCATTTGGTCGTCATTGTTCCGTTGATAAGTGTCCATTGTGCATTTTCCTCTTCGTCTTCGAAATCGCAAGTATAAGGTATCGCCGCTGCAGATTGCGGTGTTGCTACCGTAACAGGATTTGACCAAGAACCACCACAGTCATATTGAACCATGAAAGTATAAGTGGTATTCGGTGTAAGGTTATCTATTTGATAAGGTAAAGTAGCGTCATTAGGCACATTTACGGTTTCTACACCTTCTGCACCCGGTGTTATGGTTGTTCCCTCGATATATGCCACTGTCCAAGCACTTTCCACATTAGGATCAACCGCCCAATTAACCATAATAGTTGTAGGACTGTTTGCTTCGGCAGTCATTGACAGCATATCTGCACATTCTGTGTGTTCCTCGATTTTTACATTACCTATATGCAGGTCATTGTCTTGATTTGCCACCATTACTCTTTGTTCTCCGTAGAAGCCTATCATCACATTGCCAGTATATCCGAGTTCTGTCAGATTTGCTTTTATTATCTGACCGCTTGGAGATACCTGAGAAAGGTCTTGTGTCGTCTGTCCTTCATAAGGTGCTTCCCATGTCAAAGCATCGATGCTATCCCAAGTCGAACCTCCGTTTTGAGAAATCAAAACCATGAACTTTTGGTTCGCACAACCTACCGGAGCTACGGTGCTATTAAATTTTGTGAAGGCAAGAGAAAATTTCAAATCGTATTGAGTGCTTCCATCGCCTAAGTCTATTGACGGACTAATCATCCAATCATATTTATCCGAAGAACCGGATCCGGTTTTATAGATATTGAGTTTCGCATGTTGTAAACCTGATAGGATACCCGGCTTTGTCTGACTGGTCCAAGATGTGCTTCCATAAGTCAAAGGTGTGGTTGCGATATCCGAAAGAAATCCCTTTGCTCCTTTCCAACAAGAGGTCATTGAGGTAAGAGATGGGAAGGTTGTGAAATCTTCAACAAACGGAACAGGGTATGCGGAGCAAAGAGTCGCTACGCTTAAAGATGGAGCCAAGGCGAAGCCTGTTTCTGTTCCATTGCTACAAACGGAAGTTACATTTATTGTATATGCAGTCGCAGACGGAAGTTCTGATAATGTATAGTTGGTTTCTGTTACAGGAACCACGGTCCAATCTGCTCCACCTGTCTTATAATACAAATTATAAGAGGAAACTCCTTCAACTTCATTCCATGAAACACTGATTTCATTATCTGTTACATTCGTTACTGCCAAACCTTCCGGACGTTCACATGTAGGAGCTGCTTTCACCGTTACATTATCCACATACACCGAACCATGACCTATGGTTTTGTTTCTGACGAATGCCAATCTGTATTGACCGGACAAGGAACTGAGGTCTATTTCGTACTCAAGATAAGATGTCGTAAGGTTTGCCAAAGAGTCTATTGCCACAAAGTTCGCAGTATCGGCAACAGAGGTCATGTCCCCATCGGTCAAAGCATACGCATATATTCTCAACTCCGGAGTATATGATGTGGAAGACTTCTTGGTATAGAACGACAACACCTCATTGCCCGTCAATTCCAAAACAGGAGTTATCAACCAATCATCGTTTTTATAGGTAGCCAATGTAGCAGATGATGAGCTATATCCGGACATATATGCAGCTTTACTGCCTTCATAAGACGTAGAAGTAGTTTCCCATTTGTAAGAAGAACCACCTCCATTAACATTCAACCAGCAATAAGGAGCTGCAATCGTTCCTGTCATCAAGTCCAGATTATTCCAATTACTTTCAAAGCCTTCAAACCAAGGGAAGTCGGAAATAACAGCACAAGGGGTCTTAAATGTCTCTATGTCGGAAGCAATGGCAATATCAGAACCATTACATATAGCCGTTACCCTATATTCATATACAGAAGACATAGCCAAATCCGTCAATTCCACAGGAGAAGACGATGTTACGCTGCTCCAAGTTGAATTGCCTTTAATCCTATATTCAACAGTGTACTCTGCATTGTTGTTATTATCGGAAATTTCTATAGAGGCAGAGTTATCTGTTACTGTTACAAGTGTAGTGTCAGGTGAGGAACAGGCAAGTTGATATAAATTCAAATTATCAATCGTTATAGCAGGTTGTGTACCGACAGAAAAATCATTTCTCCACATAAGAGCCAATTTGTATTGACCTGTGTAGCTTGCCGGTATTTCCATACCATAATTTTGCCAACCGTTGGAAAAGTTCATTTTGCCGGTAATGGAATAAGAATCCGCAGGGACGATTGAAGAAAAATCATAGCTTGTTGGAAGTAGGAATACTCTGAAGTAATCAGCAGCACCTTCTCCGCCACAATTCCAATCAAAAGTCAAACCATAACGATTGCCTTCTTCAAGGTTCACAAATGCCCAGGCAAAGGCAGTTGTCGTTGTGCTGATATCATAAGAATTGTTCACTCCGTTATCATTGCTTACATACAAAGCACCACCCTCGGTAAGTTCTCCATCATCACCATAGGTATGATTGGCTGCTGTGCCGACTTTCCAAGCGTTTACGGCACTGCTGTAGAAGTTCCAGTTGGTAACAGCAGTCGGGTCATCGAAATTTTGTGTGTAAGGAATAGATAGCATTATAGATGCATCAGGCGAAGTTCTGAATGAAATTGTCTGAGCACTACTTGTTTCATCTCCACAAACAGAATATACTTTAACTTGATACTCGGAAAATACTTCAAGATCACTCAATGCATAAGAATTACTGCTTATGGTATTGCTTGCGAGCGTCCAATCCGTATCCGTCGCGAGTTTGTATTCAACAGCAAAAGTAGTGGAGGAAGCATCGCTTTCCCAAGAAATCTCTGCTCCGTTTGCAGTAATATTCGACACTGCAAGGTTTGTAGGCGGATAGCAAAATCCTGCCGGAGGCTCAATATGGAAAATCGTATTGAGTCTGTATCGGTATGCCGCCTTAGTTCCTACCGTACCCGCATTGTCCACTGTGATTGGGGAGCCGTCAAGATAGCTCAATACAGACATGTTATCAGTCGTTGCAGTCTGTCTGAACTTAACTCCACTGGTATAGGAAAAGGACCCATGTCCATTCGTAAAAGCTAGCACGAGATTGTCCGTGCCATTATACGAGAAAGGTGTTGTGAGATGGATTGTTATCCAGCCCTGAGAGAGACTTACAGAACCTTCATAAACAACCGTCAAAGAGTCTGCAGGCACGAAACTGCTACTCGACATTTGAGTACGGTTCGTGCTTCCGAGGTAAACCTTGGCATTGTTGATTGTTTTTGGAGTAGAATAGTCATAATAGAAACTTATCGAATCTATTTGACCCGGTATAAGTTCTTCCGCCAAAAACAACATCTGCGAATGCGAATAATTGTAGTTATAATGGAACGGAAGAGTATTCGTGGTACTCGTCCCCGTTCCTACTGTGATTGGCAGCACACCTTGTGCCACCATCTGCGTCAGCGACAACACTGCCGCCAACAGCATGAATAATAATTTCTTCATTGCATTTGAATTTTTAGTTAGTAATTATTTTGACGGCTCAAAGATACGAAATTATTGTATTACCCACAAATTTCAAGACGGAAAAATGTATCGTTTCACAACTTTATCGCTTTCCGATTATATTTTGGCACACTTTTTGCTTATATGATTACATCGCACTTTTTCAGCACTTTACGTTTCTATCATTTTCTTCTTGTTTCACTTCATGAAAATTTTCTTGCATTTTATTTCATGAGAGTGTCATTGCTTTGTTTAATTATCGTTTTTCGATAATTCGACGCCCCTTTTTATTCCGAATTTATGGTGTCATAAACGAATTAACGATGGTAAAAACGCATTCTTTTCTTCGTTTCTCTTCTCGTAAAGGCTTTTATCTGCGGATTGGGAAATTATACATATCTTTGCAATCGCATGGTAGAGACATGGTTTCGCCGATTTGTGTTTGCAGGACGGTAGAACCGATAAGCCTCATGGCTCTCCGCAATAACAAAAAACCGAATAATGTTTGTCGCAGGGGCTTCGGCAGTATAAATGTTTATGTATATGAAAAGATTTGTTTCTTTCATCGCACTGCTTGCGGTGCTGGCTATGGGTTCAACGGTGTTTGCCCAAACGAATGGTTTATCTCTACATCTCGGAGGCTCGATGCCGGTAGGTAGTTTCGGTAAAGCGGGAGATGCTTTCATGGAAAGATATTCCGGAGACGGCGGTGCCGCAAAGGGTCTCAACCTCGGACTGAAACTCCAATACGGAATACCTGTTCCGATATTGCCTTCCATAAGGATTATGGTTACTGCCGATGCGATGTATAATGATTTGCAATCCGACGTGAAGGATTTGCTCGAAAAGCCTTCCGAGGTGGCGAATGATTTGTTCGACATAACAAGTCCGAAGTACTTCAATGTTCCTCTCATGGCAGGTGTGAATATTTCCCATTCCCTTTTGGGTGCCGTGAAAGTGTTCGGAGAAGCAGGCTTGGGCGTTAATTTCAGAATGGTTACCAATTTGGAAAGAACCATCTCCGTTCCCGATTTGGAGGGTGGCACGAAAGATGTAACGACTTCGGTGAGTTTCGACAATACCCGCACCTTTGCATTCCAAGTCGGCTTGGGTGTCTGCCTGTTGAACCGCCTCAGCTTGAGCGTTCACTATTACAATCTCGGCAAGGCGGAGCTCAGCGGTTCTCTGTCTTCGACGGAAGAGGCTGCGGCTCTGCTCGGTTCATGGGTCGATGAGGCAGGAAAATTCTCCAACGGCGAAATAGGCACTTCGATGTTTATGTTGAGACTCGGATTTCACTTCTGATTTCCTCTCGAATGCAATAACAAAGAAAGGATATGCCTGACAGGTATATCCTTTTCTGTTATTCGTCGGTCGTGCAACGCCGTTCTACGAAAAAGAATCGATGGTTCGATTTTTCCCTTCGCCGCTTTATTTTGCAGAAACTGCGGTTTGCTTACGGCGGACTTTGCAAATCGCTTTCTTCTCTCTTTGTCGTTTTGTTGAGAGCGGGTTGGATTGCTATAAAAGCGAGATGAATTGCAGGGTGTCTTCCTCGCTCGTTGACCAATCGGTTACGAAGCGTACGGGGGTGCGTACCTCGCCTCGTTTGCCCCAGAGTTCGAAACTTACGTGTTGTTTCAATTCGTCTATTTTCTCGTTCGGCAGGTAGAAGATTTGCTGATTGGTAGGCGAGTCGGCGTATGGCTCATATCCTTTGGAGAGGAGAGCTTGTTTTATTTCCATCGCTCGTTCTATTGCGTTGCGAGAGAGACGGAAATAAAGGTTATCGGTGAAGAGGGTCTCGAATTGCAGTCCCAACAGGCGACCTTTCGCCAATACGGCTCCGTGTTGTTTCATCAAGGGGAAGAAGTTACGCAACAACTTGCGGTTTGGAACGACCACGGCTTCGCCGAATAAGGCTCCGACTTTCGTTCCGCCTATGTAGAAGACATCGGCACAGGCGGCAATATCTTTCAGACTGACTGTATTGCCTTGGGCTTCTATTCCGTAGCCGAGCCTTGCTCCGTCTATGTAGAGAGGTATGCCTGCATTGCGGCATACGTTGCGTAGGGCTTGCAGTTCGTCGAGTGTGTAAAGTGTTCCGTATTCCGTGGGAAAGCTGATGTAAAGCATGCCGGGGGCAACCATGTGAAGGTAAGTGTCATCGGCATAGAAGTTCTCCATGTATGTTGCAAGGTCTTCGGCTTTGACTTTGCCGTTTTCGGAAGGCAGCACAAGCACTTTATGTCCGGCAGCTTCTATTGCTCCTGCTTCATGAACGTTTATGTGTCCGTTCTCTGCCGCCATTACTCCTGCATGTTTCGGAAGCAGTCCGTCGATGACGGTTGCATTGGTCTGCGTTCCTCCCACCATGAAATACACGTCTGCATCTTGCAATCCGCATGCGGAGAGTATGAGTTCCTTGGCTCGTCGGCTGTATGAATCGTCTCCATAGCCGGAGGTTTGCTCCATATTGGTGGAAGCGAGTCCGGCTATTATTTCCGGGCAGGCTCCTCTCATGTAATCGGTATCGAAATGTATCATCGGATTTTGTTTTGCGGTTCTTGTCAAATTATGTCTTGCAATGGAAATCGTTTATTCGAAATAGAGGTGTTCCACAAGGGTCTTCGCTCCGAGGAGGATAAGTATCACGCCGCCGAGAACCAATGCAAAGCGTGGTTTGATGAAATGTATCTTCTCTCCCATTCTTACTCCGAGCAGGGAGAAGAGAAAGGTGGCAAGGAATATCATCGAAACAGCTATACATTGCTGCATGAATGCCCATTTTATGCCGAATGTTATGCCGACGATAAAGGCATCTATGGAAGTAGCTATGGATAAAAGTACGATTACCTTGGGATTGGACACATCGAAGACTTTTTCTTTGAGTTTGAATTTGCGTCCGTCGATTACCATCTTTATTCCCATTATGCACAAGAGGGCAAAAGCTATCCAATGATCGGCTTGCGACATGAAGAGAGCGAAAGCGTCGCCGAGCAAGGCTCCCAACATCGGCAACAAGGCTTGGAAGAATGCAAAACTGAACGCCAGAAGAAGGGTTCTTTTCCTCGTAAGGGTTTTCTGCAAGCCGCAAGTGATGGATACGGTGAAGGAATCCATGGAAAGGGCGACCGAAAGGAATATGATTTCCAAGATATAAGCGGGACTAATCATGATTTATGGTTTTTGTTATATGAATGAATTGTTCCAATGTGAGTTGCTCTGCCCTTTTTGTGAGCAGCGGTTCTTCTATGTTTGCCAATGAAAGGTTCAAGGGTTTGAGAGAAGAGCGCAACATTTTGCGTCGCTGGTTGAATGCGGTTTTCACAAGACGGACAAAGAGGGTTTCGTCGCAATCGAGTTGTGTTGTCGTGTTGCGGACAAGTCTTATGACGGCTGATTTCACCTTGGGAGGCGGTGAGAAGACATCTTCATCGACGGTGAAGAGATATTCGCCTGTGTAATATGCGGAAAGGAGTACGGAGAGTATGCCGTAGGTTTTGCTTCCGCTCGGAGCGACTACTCTTTCTGCGACTTCTTTCTGGAACATGCCGACGACTTGATTTATGATGTTGCGGTTGTCGAATACCTTGAAGAGGATTTGATTGGATATGTTGTACGGGAAGTTACCCATTATGGCATAAGGTGTCGGGAAAATGGTGTTCAAATTCATTTTCAGAAAGTCTCCGCTGATTATATTCTGCTTCAATTCAGGGTAATTCTCATTGAGATATGCTACGCTTTCGGAGTCTATCTCGATGAGTTTGAGTGCTTTTACGGCAGAGTTGTCTTTCAAGTATTTTGTCAACACTCCCATGCCGGGACCTATCTCCAAGACGGAGGCTTCTCCACATAGGCTGTCGGCAATTCTCTTTGCTATACTCTCATCTTTCAGAAAATGCTGTCCGAGGTGCTTTTTCGCTCTGACTTTATCCATGGTTAGGGATATGATTGTTGTATCGGTAATACAAAAAGGAAGGAAGCAAATATGTATGCTTCCTTCCTCTTAAATGGTTTTACATCTTACTCACCCAATTCTGCACGTTGGAATGCAGTAACGGTTAAGTCTTTGTCTATTTTCTTCAAGTGTTCTTCCACGGAGACTTTTGCCTCACGTGTATATTCCTGACTCAACAATGTGCTTTCTTTGAAGAATTTGTTAAGTTTGCCTTCCGCAATCTTTTCAACCATGTTCTCAGGTTTTCCTTCTTCTCTGACTTGTCCTCTGTAAACTTCCATTTCTCTTTCTATGACTTCCGCAGGAACGGTTGCCTTGTTCAAAGCCACGGGTCTGCCGGCGATAACCTGCATTGCCATTTCCTTTCCTTCTTCATCATATCCGGTTTTGGACAATCCCACAACGGAAGCCATTCTGTTGCCGGGGTGTACGTATGCGTATGTGGCAGGAGCTTCTATCGGCAAATAGTGGGATAGTGTTATCTTCTCGCCTATCTTTGCCACTTGCTCTATAATCATCGTTTCAACGCTTACGCCGTTTATCGCAAGGCTCATGACTGCTTGCAAGTCCTTTGCCTTGGCTGCTATGGCTGCGTCGAGAACGGTTTTGGTGAAATCGACAAAGCCATCGTTCTTTGCAACGAAGTCCGTTTCGCAATTCATCATTATGACTGCGGCAAAGGTTTTGTCTTGGCTGACTGCTGCCAATACTGCACCTTCGGAGGCATCTCTGTCGGCTCTCTTGGCTGCAAGTTTTTGACCTTTCTCTCTCAAATAGTCTATTGCCTTGTCCATATCGCCGTCGCATTCCACCAATGCTTTCTTGCAATCCATCATGCCGACGCCGGTACGTTTTCTCAACTCATTGACAAGTGATGCTGTTATGTTTGCCATATCTTTTTATGCTTATTGGTTGTTACTTCTTCGAAACGTTGCGTTTTGCTATTTGCTTTCTCGGACGTTTCTCCATGTTGTCTTCTGTGGAACCTTTTACTTTTCTGATTTTGTTGCCGTCTTGTTCTTCTGCATCTTCATCGTCAAAGCGTTCTGTCGCCATGCTTTCGTTTTCTTCTTCGTTCTGTTCTGCCGCACGACTGTCCTTGTCCATTTTTCTTTCCTGTGCGCCCTCTTCTATCGCTCTGCACACGTAATCGATTATCAAAGCAACAGATTTGGAAGCGTCATCGTTCGCAGGAATTGCAAAATCGACCAAGTTAGGGTCGCAGTTGGTATCCACCATTGCAAAAGTCGGTATGTTCAAACGTCTTGCCTCTGCTATGGCGATGTGTTCCTTATTTATGTCAACGACAAACAACGCCGATGGCAAGCGGGATAGGTCTGCGATAGAACCCAAGTTCTTTTCCAACTTTGCTTTCTCACGAGTTATTTGCAATCTCTCTCTCTTGGAAATGGTCGTCGTGTCTTTGTCGGACAAGAGTTTCTCCAAAGAGTTCATCTTTTTAACAGCTTTTCTGATGGTTACAAAGTTTGTAAGCATTCCACCGGGCCAACGCTCTGTAACGTATGGCATGTTTGTGCCTTTTACTCTCTCTGCAACTATGTCTTTTGCCTGCTTCTTGGTGGCAACGAAAAGTATTTTCTTTCCTGATTTTGCGATTTGCTTCAATGCTGCCGCTGCTTCTTCTGCTTTGGCTGCTGTTTTGTGCAAATCTATGATGTGAATACCGTTACGCTCCATGAAGATATAAGGAGCCATTTTTGGATTCCACTTTCTTTTCAAGTGTCCGAAGTGAACACCTGCGTCAAGCATTTGATTGAAATCTAACATCTCTTTTTCTTTTTGTTTACTTTCCTTATTAACTAAAAATCAATCGGCAAGTAGTCATTAGCAAGTTGAAATCTCGCCGATTTGGATACTAAACAATATCCGATATACTAACGTTTGCTGAATTGGAAACGCTTACGTGCTTTCTTTTGACCCGGTTTCTTTCTTTCAACCATACGAGGGTCTCTTCTCAACAAGCCTTTCGATTTCAATGCAGATCTGTCTTCTGCATTTACTTCGCACAAAGCTCTTGCTATACCCATACGCAAAGCCTCTGCCTGTCCGGAAATTCCGCCGCCATCGAGGTTTGCCTTAACATCGTATTGACCTTCTGCTCCCACAGTCTCGAAAGCCTGTCTGCAAATATATCTTAACGTGTCCGTAGGGAAATATTCCTTGTAGTCTCTTCCGTTAACGATGATTTCGCCACTGCCTTGTTTCAAGTAAACTCTTGCAACGGCACATTTTCTTCTTCCTATGGTATTGATAACTCCTTCCATATCGCTTATCTGATTGTGTTAAGGTTTACTAATCTCGGCTGTTGAGCCTCAAACTTATGCGTTGCTCCTGCTACGACATGCAGATTTCTGTATAGTTGGCTGCCCAATCTGTTCTTAGGCAACATTCCTTTTACCGCATGCTCGATAACTCTTATCGGAAACTTCGCCATGATTTCTTTCGGAGTGGAAAAACGTTGTCCTCCCGGGTAACCGGTATGACGTACGTAAACCTTATCGGTGAACTTTTTGCCGGTGAATCTCACCTTGTCGGCGTTTATTACTATTACATAGTCTCCGCAATCTGCGTGAGGTGTGAAGCAAGGTTTGTGTTTACCTCTCAAAACATTCGCAACCTTTGTTGCCAAACGTCCCACGATTTCGTTTTCTGCATCGATGACAATCCACTCTTTCTTTGCAGTGGCTTTGTTCGCCGAAATCGTTTTATAACTCAATGTACTCATTTTGTTCGTCGTTCTGATAACATTAAAACTACTTTTGCCGCCATAACGCACTTCAAACGGGCAGTAAGAAGTACGAGTATTATCGGCTTAACTTTCTCCTTTTCAAGCAATCATAGGATAATACGGGTTCGCTGACCACTCGAATCGGAGTTTGCAAAGTTACTACTTTTTCCCTATACTCCAAATAATCAGTCTGTTTTTTTGCGATTTATTGCAGCATTGACTTTCCGAATACCCCTTTATGGCTATCTTTGCAAGCGTTGAATGAAAGAGAGAAAATGCACGAGAAAAACAATACGACGAATTTCGATTCTGCCAAAAAGCGTTTGAGCATCAAGGAATGGGACGAAGCGGACAGACCGAGAGAAAAACTGATGAACTTGGGAAGACAGAGTTTGAGCAATGCGGAATTGCTTGCCATTATCATAGGCAGCGGGAATGCCAAACAAAGTGCGGTGGATTTGGCGAAAGATATACTTGCAAGCGTCGATAACAGTCTGCACGAATTATCGAAATTGTCTTACATGGATTTCTGCAAAAGATTCGACGGAATCGGTCCTGCGAAAGCCATCAACATTGTTGCGGCATTGGAACTCGGGTTCAGAAGAAAAGAAGCCGAAATATTGCAAAAAGATAAAATCTCCTCTTCTCACGATGCCTATCTCGCACTATCCCATCTTATGTCGGACTTATCGTTCGAGACCTTTTGGATAATACTGCTCGATGTGAAAGGGAAAATCATCAAAACTTTGTGCATGAGCGAAGGAGGTCTGACAGAAACCTCCATCGATGTGAGAAAGATTTTCAGATCGGCATTGGAATATGGTGCTGTTTCGATTATACTTGCCCACAACCACCCGTCCGGAGAAACTGAACCGAGTTCATCGGACATACACACGACCCGAAAGATATGCGAAGCGGGGAAATTGCTGTCGATAACGGTACTCGACCATATAATAATAGGTCTGGATACTTATTACAGCTTTATGGATAACGGGAAAATGTAAGTATCATGAAAGACAAATAAGCCGCAAGCGTTATTGCCTGCGGCTTATTTTATTGAAGTATCTTGCAACTTCTCGAACTTACTCCACTATCAACTTCTTCGTTGCATTGCCGAGCATGACGGTATATACACCCTTAGGCAAATCGCCGAGGTCTATTCGCAAAGTCTCGATGCCGGCTTTGAGGTCAAGCGTTCTTACTCTTCTGCCGTTGATGTCGAGGATTTGAAGCAAGGTGTTCTCCTGCAATGTCTCGAACTCCAATGTTACGAAACTCTTCGCAGGGTTGGGGAACATTGCGAACTCACTTGTATTCACCGCTTGCAGTGAATATTGCCATGAACGTTGTATCGCTCGTAACGGTTACCGTTCTCGGGTTCTCCGTATTGCCATCGTTCCAACCGGTGAACTCGTATCCCTCGTTTGCAGTGGCAGTCATGATTTTCTCATTGCAACTCTCTCCCGTGCTTATGGCAACGCTGCCAAAGGTTGCATCATTTGCCGAAACATTAAATTCTAAAATCTACTCCTCCGAAATGCGTTCTGAAAAGTATTCATTCCAATCACTTCCTGCATAAGCACCAAGACTTCCGCAAGGTACTGTCAAAGTGCAAGTCGAAGGAACGTTGTAAAATGAAGTATTATCGATTGACGGAGGAGTTACAGCCAAACATCTAACCGAAGTCAAAGCGGGGCATCCCAAAAATGCCCTCATGTCGATAGAAGTAACGCCGCTACCAATGGTTACCGAAGTCAAACTGCTGCAACCTTCAAACGCATAACTTCCGATTGAAGTAACGCTATTACGTTGTGCCGTTGTATTCGACAGAATTTGGAATAACAACCGCCGTTCACGTAGTTATTGGAATCTGAAACGGAAGAATAATACGTTACTTTAATCGTACTACCCGATGTGATGTCGTAGTAAAGTGTTTTCCCTTGATGGGTGTAGGAAAAGTCGTATGCCATCGCTTGGAGCGAAAGCATCATCATTGCCACTGCAATTATCGATCGGCACAGTGGCTTGCCGAATTTTGTTTTTTGTCATAATTACGACACATTAAAGCCTTACTACTGCAGAGTCACTGTTTCCATCACGAAAAACAGAAAAAATAGAGAATCCTTTCAAACAGCGTTCGCCGTGTTCGCAAAATGCCCCATACCCTCTTCACATTCTTTATCATTTCAGCTCTTTCGCAAGCATTGCAAATTAACGATTTTCAATTCCTTTAACTTCATAACTCGCGAATTTTCCGCCGGAGGGAATTTACTCGAAATTTTCCGAGTATTTGATGGTTGAGCAAAAGATTGTATTTCAACATCTTGCAAGCATATCGAAAACCGACCGGAAAAAGACGGCGTTTTGACGGTAAGA
>ERZ1026860.102-NODE-102-length-65714-cov-23.338507_pt1 | contig 65714 bp, 69 predicted proteins | sample MGYA00380160_ERZ1026860 | MGnify/ENA primary metagenome ERZ1026860 (study PRJEB33269, sample SAMEA4719796) | human gut metagenome | biome: human-associated habitat; feature: organic feature; material: feces | place: Cameroon | collected 2013-10 ... | reverse complement strand
AACAGGCACAGGAAATGGGTATCAATCTTATTTCCTCAAGCCATATTGAGACGGTATGCTTATTGTCCAAACTCAATACGAAGCAACATATCGAGATTAACTTGGATATGGATGAGATGGATTTGACCGATGCGGAAAAGAAAGCCACCTACCAAGAAATCAAAGATTATGTGTTGGAGCACAGCGGCTTGAAAGTCAGCAGCTTGTATATCGCACAGGTAAAACAGAAGTGCGGTATCATCGAGCGTGAGAACTACAATAAGCCGAAGTCTGAGGACGCTAAACAGCCGCAATGCCCGCTGGATAAAGAAAAAGCAATCAAGGAGGCATTGACGCACTTCGGCATGATTTAAGGAGGGCGGATATGACGTATTTGATTTCTTGTGAGTTTAATATGGATACTGCCTGTGTGGAACTGAAATTCACCGATGGCAGTATGATTGCGATTGATACCATTGCCGTTGAGAACGAGGTTGCCCGTAATATGTATGAACGGTCAGAGCTTGACTATCTGATTTACAACGCTCCATCGGAGTATGCTGACCTCATTTTGAACGGTGATCCCGAAGCATATTTAAGAACTGAAACAGAGTATAAGCCCCTTGATTAACAATGTCCTCCGTTCTGATCACTATATTTTGTCGGTATGAGCGATATTTTTGCGTATATGGTAGAATTTTTCACATTTTTATACTATAATATCATATTGAATAATTGTGTCCATATATATTTACGGATTTGAGGAGTTGAGATATGAACATACAACAGTTTTGGTCTGATGTTCTCGCACAGCGAGCAGACGAGATAAGAGAATATTTTTATGCTGATGCTTATGTGAATTGGCATTGCTCTAATGAGCATTTCACGATCGAGGAATTTATAAGAGCCAACTGCGAGTATCCAGGAGATTGGGATGGTGAGGTTGAAAAGATCGTCACAACGGATGATATGATTATCACCGCAACATGAGTGTACCCCAAGGATCGCTCCGCTTCGTTCCACGCTATGTCCTTCATCAAGCTCAAAGGCGATAAGATCGTCGCTATGGACGAGTATTGGGCAGACGATGGCGAAGCACCAAAGTGGCGACAAGATATGAACATCGGGAGAAAGATAAGATGACAGAAGCACAGAAAGAAACACTAAACTTTTATACGACGAATGACTATTTGCTAATCAACGGACTCCTTTGGGGAGAAAGCGAAAAAAAGATTAACGCATATATCGACATCATCAATCAGGATGGATTGGCTGTAATGAAAGAAGCCGTCGAAATGGGATACGATGTTCGGTGGGGGTGTAGTAAAGAAGAAGGCGAAAGACGATATAAGATCTATCAAAAGCGTTTCCCAATTATTGATAGCGAAAATATAAGACACCAAATCATTGAACGGGCAAAAGCTGATATTGCAAATATGATGTCTTGTTCAGAACCGCTTATATCGGAATTGGTGTTGTACCGAAATATTAAAACAAACTTTGTTAGCAACCTTGAAGAAGGCAGTATTATTAAGTATTTGGGGTTTTCCTCTTGCAGCCTAAATCCGCATACTGCGGAGGATGCAATGTACGGTTCGGGTGGATGCACTTTAGCCGAAATAATCGCTCCCGTCGGTACTCCTGCCATTAGGCTTGACTTAATGCCCGATGTGCAGAATGAACCAGATGAAGTCATTTTGGCTCCGATGGAGTTTCTCATCACTAAAGTTGACGGAGAAAGCGGCAAGATATATATGACGGCGAGAGCGTAAGGAGCAATATGGACAAAAAAGGCGAGTTTTACTATGAAGCAACAATGCGAAGCTGCCAAATTGCGGCAGCAATTCAAAAAGAATAATTCCAAAAACTATGTCTATGCTCTAATAGGCAATCATTACAAGTCTTGGTCAGGTTTGAAAAAACAACTGACCGAGAATTTATGTGATACGTTACGTGGCAGAATAACTTTTTTCTAACTCGCTACCACGATGTACACAATTCGTATGGCAGAGCATCTATTAGACTTGACGGAAAAGAGCTTACGAATTTTTCGTGGGTTGATATGTACAAGCAGGAATTTGATGTCAATGAAATGTGGAAAACAACAGGAGAATGGGATTACGATAATTCTGAGTTCAAAGAAAAATGGAATAATGAAGCGACCTTTTTCGATTATGATTTTCTGTCAGCGGCAACTAAGTACTTGCAATTGTCCATTAAGGATGCATTGAAGAGTGAGAATTCTCTCATCAGGGTTTTTGCGATTATGGATAGACGTGTTGGTAAAAGAACACTAGAAAAGATTCGGAATGCATATTCATACAAAGAATATCCTGAATGGGTACAACAATTTTATAGATTAAGAATGGAGAAGAATGAAGCGTAGATGTATTTATTGCAAACAGGAAAAAGGAGTCAGAGTTTAATAGAGAGTATAGTTTTAAACGTAGCACATATGAGAATAGAAATCATTGAGGACGATAATGAAAAGAGGAAGTTTATAGAGGCAATTGACGGCGCCTTTCCGCGGGGATTGGTATCCAGAGATAATTACGAAGAGATCTTAAGCAAAATATGCAAGCATGCAGTTTTTATTGGCGCAGATAATGAAGGACAGCCTGCAGGATACGCAGCGTTGTATGCGAATAATTTAGAAACAAGAGTTGCATATATCAGTATGATCGGCGTATTAGGCTGTATGCAGGGGAGGCACATTGGAAGTCAGCTGATGAGAAAATGTATTCAGGTAGCGCAAAATAACGGAATGCAGTTTATCAGACTGGAAGTTTTAAATGCTAATAAAAAGGCCATTGATTTTTATCACAGGTCAGGTTTTCAATTCGAGGATAAATGTTCTGATGACAGTGTATATTTAATAAAGAGTATAGACGATTCAGAAACTGTATAATGTAGACAAATAGCCACGCTTGCGGATAGATAGAAACAAGAGGATACGGCATGCATTTTAAGAAAAGAAAGGGGATACAAGATACATGATTTTATACCATATGAGCCAAACTTTAAAGCTCGGCGACGACATGACACCGGATTTTCAGGGAAATTGGGAACTGGTGTATCCATTTGTACAGGCGCTGGAGCGAGGGGCGGACTGTTTTTACGGCATGGTGCTGAACGGAAAATATCTGATGGCAATGCTGCAGAAATTCAAGTTGCAGGAGTGGTCAGATTATGCAAAATGGGCTACGGAAGGGGCTTTTGAGTTTGTTCGGCAGAATGAATTTCCGAATAGCTGCAGCCGCATGAAAGGCAATTATTTTTACGATGATCTTCCGAATTGTAAAAAGCTCTACGCATATGATTGGGGAGAAGAGAGCATAGAAGAACAGCAGAAGATGCATCTTTTTGCGGTAGAAGTAGCAGATCCGGCGCCCCAGCGGCGGGATATGCGCGTTTATGACGAAGCTTATGAGGCTATGGCGAGCAATCAGGATATACAGTTTGTTTTGAATTGTGCCAGAAGGTATTTTTCCGGACAGCATACGGAAGAACCTGTTTGGGAGATCCTCAGCGATAAACCGGCCAAAGCAATCGAGGATATTACCAGCTATTTGCGAGAATAGCATGGAAATCGACCGGCATTGGAATGACAAAGCAATGCAGAGCTTCTGCACTGAAGACAATTGTAAGTGAGGTGATTTCAGCAACCGTGCATTTCACAGCGTTATAGTGGCAAAAAACTTTTTCGGCAAAATTATCAATCAGCGTGAGCCGAGCCCATTTTAAGTATTAAAGCAGGAGGAGGGCGGCCATGCCTTGGGAATCTTTCGCAGCTCCTGTCGAATCTTTCGGAAGCGCTCGGGTACTTGGGCTACATCCATTTTCTGGGGCGTTTCGGTAGTCCCGGCTTCTTTTGCCGTTTCATAAAACCAGCATTTATACTCTACCATATCTATGGTGCGCTGTAATTGTTCCATTTGGGCAAGCAAAACCTGTTTTTGCCGTTGAAACATGGCCAGCCGCAGCGCAATGGTATCATCCCCCTGTAAAGCCATTTCCACATACTGCCGGATGTCTCGAATAGACATTCCGGCTTTTTTCATACAGCCTATGACTTGCAGCCATTCAAAATCAGAGTCCTGAAATATACGGATACCGCCGGAGGAACGCTCTACAAAGGGAAGCAGACCTTCTTTATCATAATAGCGCAGAGTGGACGCAGTGACTCCCAACAGCTTAGCCATTTCTCCCACTGTGTAGACCATTGAAAAATCTCCTTAGAATATCTAAAAAATACTTGACTTAAAGTACGCTTTAAGTTGTAAAGTGTACATAAAGTTCAAGGTCATCATACAGCTGAAGAGATACGCTGTCAAGAAACATATATTTGGCAGCGGGTAAGGAGCGAAGAACTTGTTTGGAGATATTGGCTTCTTTGCCAACATATAAATCAAAACTGTTATGCAGGAGGTATTACAAATGAGAAGTACAAAGAAACTTGTTAGCTTGCTGTTGATTGCTATGCTTTTGCTTTCCTTTACGGCATGCAGGGGTAATACAAACAACGGGATGCATGAAGAAGCGATGCAGAGTGAGTGACTGCAGCCCCTTCTTTGGCTCCGGAGGAAACAGACAGTACAGCGATAAATGAAACTGTAAACGATACAACTTTTGCTCAACACCGGGTGTTGGTCGCATATTTCTCCGTCACAGGTCACACGGCTCGGGTGGCACAGGATATCGCCGGTGCAGTGGGAGGAGATCTGTTTGAAATTGTTCCGGCTGTCCCTTTTACATCTGAGGATCTTAACTATAACGATGCTTCCGGCCGTGTCAGCCGGGAGCATGACGATGAATCTTTGCGTGAGGTGCCCCTTGCCGTTTCCCGGTTGGAAAACTGGAATAAGTACGATACTGTATTTATTGGATACCCTATCTGGTGGGGAATTGCTGCATGGCCTGTCAGCAGTTTTGTAAAGAGCAATGACTTTACAGACAAAACGGTTATTCCTTTTGCAACATCTGCTTCGTCTGGTTTGGGTGAAAGCGGAAGACTGTTGGAGCAGGCCTCTGGCACCGGCGACTGGAAGGAAGGGAAACGATTCACTTCCGGTGTATCGGCAGAAACCGTGCAGGCATGGGTCAATGAACTGAATATAAAATAAACAGGGAGGATATATTTATGTATAAGAAAGTGTTGATATTAGCCGGAAGTCCCCGTAAAGGCGGTAATTCAGATACCATGTGCGATGCATTTATGCGTGGCGCACAGGACGCAGGCCATAAGGTGGAAAAAATACGTGTAGCAGAAAAGAAAATTTCCCCCTGCTCCGGTTGCTATTATTGCACCAGGCATACAGGCATATGTGCGCACAAGGACGATATGGCGGAGGTCCTGCAAAAAATGATTGAAGCCGATGTGATCGTCCTGGCCAGCCCGGTCTATTTCTATTCCATAGATGCTCAGCTCAAGGCAGTTATTGACCGCACCGTAGCTCGCTGGCAGGAGGTCAGAAACAAGGAGTTTTACTATATTGTTACAATGGCGGATGAAGCACTCTCCTCTGCAGATACCACCCTTGCCTGCTTTCGCGGTTATGCGGATTGCGTAGAAGGTGCAGTGGAAAAGGGAGTGCTTATCGGCAGCGGCGTATACGAAGCGGGGCAGGTAAAGGATACTCCGATTCTAACTCGGGCATACGAGATGGGCAGAAACGTATAATGCGAAATTATGTTTGGAGGCATGCACATGAAGTTTGAAACCAGAGAAGCATTTGAAAAGGTGAATATGTTTGGCACCGGTGCAGAGAACATCGCATATGCCAGGTTATTTGCGGGTGATTCTTTTTTAAACCCGTTGACGGATCCTGAGTGTGGTTTGTTCGCCGCCAATGTAACCTTTGCTCCCGGCTGCCGAAACAACTGGCATATCCATCATGCAGATAAGGGCGGTGGCCAGCTTTTGCTTTGCACGGCAGGAGAAGGCTGGTATCAGGAGGCTGGCAGGGAAGCCGTTAGCCTGCATGAAGGCAGCATCGTGATGATACCTGCAGGTGTAAAGCATTGGCACGGGGCCAAGAAAGATAGCTGGTTCAGTCATATCGCAATAGAAATACCTGGTGAAAATTGCAGAAACGAATGGTGCGAACCGGTGAGTGATGAAGAGTATGCAGCGCTGTAAGGCTGTAAGGAGAAATACGCAGGGCGGTTAAGCAAACGGCTGAGCGGTATTTACATGGGAAAGGAAATCTGGAAGGAGGATACACAATGATACTGAATGAAACATATACGCTGGCAAACGGTATGCATATTCCCAAACTTGGACTTGGTACCTGGTTCATTGAAGATTCCAAAGCGGCGGCTGCCGTTTGCACTGCGGTGAAGCAGGGATACCGTCTGATCGACACGGCGCAGGCATATGGCAATGAATGCGGGGTAGGAGAAGGCGTGCGTGCATGCGGTATTCCCCGTAGAGATATTTTTGTGGCCAGTAAGGTGGCTGCGGAACTGAAAACATACGAAGGGGCAGCGGCTTCGATTGATGAAACACTCGCCAGAATGAAACTGGACTATCTGGATCAGATGATCATCCATTCTCCGCAGCCATGGAAGGAGTTTCGCGATAAAAAACGTTATTTTGAGGAGAACCGGCAGGTGTGGCGTGCCCTGGAGGATGCGCAGGCAGCCGGCAAGATAAAGGCCATCGGTGCATCCAATTTCTTGCAAGACGATCTGGATAATCTTTTGTCAACCTGCCGTGTCAGACCCATGATCAATCAGATTCTGCTGCACATCGGTTGTACGGATTTTGCACTACTGGAGTTTTGCCGTGCCCAGGGCATTCAGGTGGAAGCATACTCACCGATTGCCCATGGGGAAGCGCTTAAGAACTCAGTCATAGTGGATATGGCGAAGAAATATGGAGTATCCCCGGCACAGCTGTGCATTCGTTATGTAATTCAGCTTGAAACGATGGCTCTCCCTAAAACCGCAGATGCGGGGCATATGGCGGATAACGCTGCTGTTGATTTTGAATTGTCTCAAACAGATATGGAAAAACTCAAGCATATGGATCCCATCCGGGATTACGGCAGGTTCAGCATCTATCCGGTGTTCAGCGGAAAACAGCAGGCATAACGAAAGTAACTCATATTTAAAGGAAAATGAGCAAACCGGAAATAGAACCGGTCTGCTCATTCTGCTGCTGTGCCTGATCTAACTTAGTCGACTACAAATTCAATAACATATTCACTATTGACTGCAGGATCGGCCTGAATCAGGCGCTGCAGAATATCTTTTGCATTTTCCAACGCCTTCTCCAGGAGACCATTTTCAATGGCACGCTTTTTCATGGCTTCTTCTGTCTTTGCATCAAATCCTACTTTATCACTGACGGAGATATTATTGAAAATATTGTCCTTCTCGTTGAGCAGTTCCACACTGTCGCTGTTTACAGAATATGAAAGTATCTCAGCGGGAGGCAAAGCAACAATAATTTTTTTGTCAGATTCATTTATCTGGATGGAAACTTGATCCAGTTTGACTCCGGCTTTGATCACACCATCCCATTTTAGAATAAATGATTTTTCGGTGAACGGAATATTCCATCCTTTGATTTGCTTGGAATCACGGAATTCAGCTGCATCGGTAAAGAGATATTCAATTGTGGCCAATTCGCCGATATCGTTGATCTGGCTGTAAATGATATCCAGGTCGATTTTCGGAGAAGCCGGGCTGACAACGATCGGCGTTTTTATCAGCTGTTGAATGCGGGCATCCTGTTCTTGCAGCTGTGCTTTTAACTCTGCTATTTCAGAATCAGCATTTTTCCTTGCTTGCTTTCCACCGGACAACAAGGCAATGAGGATCACGATCAGAAGTGAAACAAAGACAATGACTGCTGTGATGTTTTTTCATCATCAGATGTAAATGTAATCAAACTCCAACAAAAATTGCTTGACAAGTAACCGGTCGGTAACTATACTAATGCATACGGATTTGCAAGAGGGTACTGCAACTGGGGATATCAAAGAACGGATACTTAAAACATCCAGAAAATCGTTTCTGAACAGAAGTAGCATTTTCTTCTTCAGCTCAAAGGATGCTGACAGATTTATAAAAACCGAAAAAGACTATTGATTCAGCAATGAAAACAGGTGTATTCCTGTAAGGAGAAACAGAAAAGACTCTATGATAAAAGTAAAAAAAGTTTTAGCGTTGTTACTGACACTTTGTTTCTTGGTGCCATTTGGAGCATGTAAAAAAGAGGAGCCCTTTAAGGAACTGCAATGTGTTCAACCTCCGGCTCTTTCTGCGATGGTTCCGGTTGGCGGCACTGAGGCCGCCTTATGCTGGACAGACTATGAAAACAATCAGACTACCTTGCAGCTGATAGATATTGCAGCGGATACCGTGCGCAGGACGGTGACATTGACCGGAGCATGGAGCTTAAAGGAACAGACATTTGCTGACGGCAGGCTGAGTTTATATAACCGTGAAACCGGGACGTGGAAGTTTTTTACCGCTGATCTGGAAGAGACGGGGTTCATGACGACAGAAAACATGGACGGGTACTTTTCCTATGATGGCAATACTTACTATTATCTCAATGATCATGTGCTGTGCCGTAAAAGCGTAGCGGATGGCATCCAGGAGGAAGTCCCGTTGAATATCCAGCTGCGTTTTCTGGATATTACAGCTTTTGATGGGAAAAGCGGAAGGATGGCGCTGCATTTCTACCTTTCTCCATATGGAAGCGAATGTGGTACGGCGATCCTGAATGTGACCACCGGGCAGCTTGACATGCTGCAAACGGAGTACAGCCAGACTGTGTTTACGGAAAAGGGAATGTGTCTGCTGACCTTTGAAAATGATGCCATGGGGTATTCTCTCCGCTGCGGCTCAGAAGATAAGGGGTATTACTTTGTAGATGCAGGTATCTTTCTGGATCGCGGAAATGATCTGTATGCCGTTCCGAACAGCCCGTATCTCATAGGGACAGGTCGTGGATCCACCTTGTACATGCCGGGAGAAAAGATTCGAGCCTGGTCTCTGGCGGATCTTGGCATTTCGGAAGATGTGTATTTTTCCTGCTTCCTTCCGGAAAAGGCTGTGCTGTTGATGGCGGTGTTTCGGGATGGATCCTTTCACATATATGCCATGAAGCCAGAGGATATTTCCTTTGAAGAGCTGGCAGAGGGAGCGCTGATCCCCTCACCGTTGGTGGTGGAAGAGGCTTTAGCCCAGTCTTACTGGCAGCAGGCAAACGGAATACCCGTACCGGAATCGTTGGAGGAGGCCAGAAAGTTTGCGGATGCTTTGGAGCAAACCTACGGAGTGCGTATCCTTTTGTCCTCTCAATGCAGGGAAGCGGCTGCTCTTTGCGAATACCCTATTGCGCTGACGGAGACCATGGGGGAGAAGGAGCAACTTGCCTGCATACAAAAAGCACTGGAAGCATTACAGCGGACGCTGGCACTGTATCCAGAGGGATTTCTGGCTCAGTTTAAAAACAGCATGGGGGAAGGAGGACTGCGTTTTTTGCTGGTAAGCGAAATTTGCAGCGGATTTGGAACGATCGGCTGTACGTTTGAAAGCCGGGACTGGCAAAATATAGCGCTGGATATACGAAGCGCTGAGGGAATGGACGGGCTGCTCTGCCATGAGATCTGGCATGCAACGGAAAATCATATTTTATCGGCGGACTACAGTGCATTTGATCCGGAAGCCTGGGCGGCCCTGAACCCGGAATCCTTCACCTATTACGAAACGTTTTTGTGGAATGAAAATGATCGGCGGCAGTGGACTCTGTATTCCGGAGGTCCGGAGGAAACATATTTTGTGGATGGGTATGCCCAGTCCAATGCAAAGGAAGATCGGGCACGCATCATGGAATATTTCATGACCCATGAAGACGAAGCCCGGCTGTTGAGCCAGTCTCCCTGCATACGCCAAAAACTGCAATGGATGTCCGCTGCCGTTCGACGCTGTTTTAATACGACCGGTTGGGATAATGTTCGCTGGGAAGCGTTGCTGTAGGAACTGTGCAGCTTATGAAAAAAAGCGAAAACCGCATAGATACTTGTACAATAGGATTTTCCAAGGAGATACAAAATGAAAAAAGTCAAACGAAATATTATACTGCTGGTGCTGCTGCTTGTGCTGATAACGGGCTGCAGCAAAGAAGATGGAGGCGAGGCCATACAAACGACTGCGGAGACGTCTGCAACGGATGCGGCATCCCAGCCTGCGAGGGAGAGTCCCTCTTTTTCACCGGAAGAAGCATGGAAAACTGTTTTTGAAGAAAGCCTGTGGGAGAATTACAGCGTTAGGCCGCATCATTATGAAGATATAGGCAACGGCGTTTATCAGGTATACGTGGAGATCGGAGGGAAAGTGGTTCCCTTTGTCGCCGTAGATTCTGCTACAGGGGAGTATCACGGCTAAGCAAATAAATTTGTCAGCATGCCTGCAAGTGCAACAATAAAAGGCCCCGCAAAGGGCCTTTTTGTATTTGAGATGCTTGGATACATAAACGACTACTTTCTGAAGATTTGATTAAATATGCGAGCAATTTAACTTTTAAATCTGTCAGAAAAAAATGGTTCATTCTTCAGCATTTGTGGAAGATAAGTTGCAAGAATTTTCAAGACTTCTTCAGCTATTTGGGGATTAGTCTTGTGTTCCTGTTCCTGAATGCTCAAGGCGCTTATCAAGTCAGCATAGGTTCTACTTCCGACTTGTGATTTAAAAAGAATTTGAAAATGTTCTTTCAATTCAGGAATAATTCCTGGTGTGGTCATTCCATCATATGGCACCATAGGTGAAAGAAACGTTTGCTTCTTTGGTTCATCAGCGACACTTTGATCTCCTAAAATATGAATGTAATAAACTATAGCGCAAAATGCATCGCATTGTTTATCGGAAGGGTGTAAGACATCCCACAACCATGGCCAAGAAGGGTATTTTGCTCGAGGATAAAAGAGAACTCTGTTGACTGAATTGAGTAAAATGCGTTTTCGGAGGTTCCAAAACTTCATGTTGGGATATTTTTCATAATTCCATCCTAAGTGTGTATACTTTCGATGTGTAGTTCCTGTGACATTTTTTTTGTCAGATGAAACGTGAATGTTCAAGTCTAGCTCTTCATATGATATATTAAGTTTCGGCACTTTTAGATCGCATAAATACTTTTGAATAGTATCATAGCACTTTTGTTTCCATTGCGCTTTATCGTTTGGTGAATACTGATCAATTGCCAGAGCGGCAGCATTTGCAATAACTGTAAATGCTTTTTTTTCATCACCCCGCAAAAATTTATCGCGGTCACCAAAAAAAGCATATTTCAAGTCGGCGTCATGCTCTTTTTGATCATCATGCGCCAATGTCAGTGGACAAATGGACATGACAAACAAAAATGCTAACAAAAAAGCAACAGATTTTCTTTTCATTTACTTCACCCGTTCAAACATCACGCTGTTTTCCCACACTTTAACATACTCATGCCATTTGTTTTTGTAGCCTTCCCAGAACTTGAAGTAATCGTACCAAACCTCCTTCGTACCCTTTGTCTGGTACTCAAACAGATAGGCGGTCAGGTCAATCCCTTCCCGGGGCTGGATTTCAATGGTTATATCCGCATCGGGTACCCAGGGATGGTCGCCTGCCTCTTTACTTGTATACGCCGCCTGGAAGGTGCTGATATCGCCATCTGTTATTCTTTCCACCGAATTCAACTGCCAGTCGGTAAAAACGGCGGGCTCTTCTGCATCCGGCTCTTTAACGGTCACAGTGATTCGCGCATTCTCTGTCAGACAAAATGCGGGCAGTTTCAGGTTTTGACCTTCGTATTCAATTTCTATGGGTGTTTCCTGTGTCTCCGGGGTAAACCAGTACCGGCTGTCCAGAGCAGTGGTCAGGAAGATGGGCTCCCCTTTCAAATGCAGAATCCCTTCTATGTTTCGCTGTTCGCTTTCAGAAATGTTCAGCTTGTCAGCCAACGCAAACAGCAGTTCACAGTTTAGCAGCAGGGGTTCGTAAACCGGGGGCATTTCTTTCTTTCGGTTTTCCTTAAGCATCTTGTTATAGTTGCTGATCTGCTTTTTTTCTTCCTTTGTGGCGCCTTTGGGAACCGTTTTTTCCTGTACAGGAGCCAAATAGGCGGCATTCATGGCCCGCTGCTCGCCTACAAGGTAATTTACATTATCCAGTGCAATGCTGTAAGCTTTTTGCAGATAGCTGCTTTTTCTTGTTTTCCCATACAGATCCATATAAGTCTGTGCGGCAAAATACCGCAGCGCCCAGGCGTCATGGTCGGTGTTATCCAGTATGGACTGTCCATAGTGGGCGGCAAACTCTTCATACTTGTGAATAGAATATATCTTTTCTGCAGCCGAGATCATAAGCGGTAAAATTTTTGCCAGCTCATAGTCCCTACGGAATATTCTTGCTTCCAGCCCTTCATAAGAGGCCAGCGCATCGAGACTCTTTGCGTAGTTGCCGTTGGCATAGTAGCTTTCAGCCAGGATCAGCCAATATCCTCCGTATGACTGATACGTATTCTGATTGGATTCAAGAAAACGAATGCGGCCAACGGTGTTATCATTGTTTTTCCACTCAATAAGTTCCTCCACTGCGTTTTCCGTCAGCGTCAGATCTCCGGGCAGATCGTTATCCCGCACCATGGAGATCATATAACTGAATGTGCCCTTTCGGCTGCTGTGCAGAACTTCAGCTTCGTCATCGTCCAATGCCCAACCATCTTTAAGATATTGCAAATCAGTTTCCTTGGTATAGGCTGTGTAGCTGGAAATGGAGTCTACGGCCATATATACGATGGCAACAGCCAGTTTTTCCGGGCGAAAAGCCTGCATGGCACTCATAAGAGCCAGTGGGTTTGGCATTGCTGCACGGATTGCTTGTGCCTGATTTTGTTCATAGATATATTGCAGGCGTTCCCGCTTCACATCTATCATACGGTAGCTTTCCATAATATCCAAAAGACTGGTCAGCTGGCTTTGAGTGCGGCTGTCCACGGCATTAGGATAAGTGTTGTTAATCAGTAAAGAATAGGCTTCTTCCATGTATAAGCGGCTGTTTTTGGATGCGTTGATATCTTGCGTCAACACAGTGATGTAATTCAACATGGCAATAGCATTGCGCTGCTCGTCACTGAGCTCAACTTCTTCAGCGTGGACAGGCATTGGCAAACCAATTATTAAGGTACAAACAGTCAGAGCAAAGGCAAACAGTCTAACGAGAAAGTGTTGTTTTTTCATAATCGCCCCTCCTTATAATGGAAACAAAGACATTATACAACAGTTTTCTTTGAATGTCGAGCAAATATAAAGGAGTTAACAAGAAAACATATAACAAGGGGCGTGGATAGGAAACAAATCGGTTGACAAAAGTACGAAATCATACTATACTTCCCAAGGTTTAAATTGTACTATGAGGTGCGTATGGAGATCGACTACGGGGACATGATGTATCGCATGAATTGCCTGGCTTCAGATCTGGATGCCCTGTATCATCAGGCAGCACTGAAACTGGGCGTGTCAGACAGCGTAATGGTGGTTCTGTATCTGATTTATGAAAAGAAAGGGAAATGCCCCCTTCAAGCAATTTGTAAGGAGACAAGTCTCAGTAAGCAGACACTGAATTCTGCTGTCCGCAAATTGGAACAGGAAAACATCGTGTATCTGGAGCATATTGGCGGCAGAGCTAAGAACGTATGCCTTACAGAAAAGGGGCGGGAGTATGCCGACAGAACGGTTGCGCGGCTGTGCAAGGCCGAATGCAGTGCCTTTATCAACTGGACGGAAGAAGAGATTTTCCAGTACTTACACCTTATGGAAAAATACAATAACGATTTTCGAAAGCAGATAGAAAAAATGTAAAGGAGACAACGTATGCATATCATTACCATCAGCCGGGAGTTCGGCTCCGGAGGCAGAGAACTTGGAAAACGTTTGGCGGATCTGCTGGAGTGCGACTATTACGACAGTGAGATCATTACCGTCGTAGCCCGTGAAAGCGGTTTGGATCCCCATTATGTGGAAAAGAAGCTCGGCGATCATGGCTGGCAGAATCTGCCTATTACATTTCGGGGTACTTTAGGTTCTGCCGCTTATATGCAATCCTCGCAGGTACAGCTGCTGCTGGAGCAGAAAAAGGTTTTGGAAAATATTGCCGCTTTGGGGAAGGACTGTGTGATCGTAGGCCGTAATGCGGATACCATACTGGCAGCATGGGAGCCGTTTCGGCTGTTCGTGTGCGCAGGAGAGAAAGAAAAGCTTTGCCGCTGTCGGGAGCGGGCTCCTGAGGAGGAAAGACTTTCGGATAAGGAACTGCTGCGCAAGATAAAGCAGGTCGACAAAGCACGGGCACGTACCAGAGAGATCCTTTCCGGATCTTCTTGGGGGCAGCGGGATGCTTATGAACTGATAGTCAATACCAGCGGATGGGAAATAAAAGAACTGGCGCCGGTTGTAAAAGGCTTTGCAAAAAGCTGGTTTGGGAGGAGGCAATGAAACAACAGATACAGCTTTCGGATCATTTTACCTATGGGCGTTTGATCCGGTTTACCTTGCCGTCTATCGGCATGATGATCTTCACCTCCATCTACGGGGTGGTAGATGGTTTTTTTGTCTCCAATTATGCGGGAAAAACGCCGTTTGCTGCGGTAAATCTGATCTATCCGCTGCTGATGATCCTGGCGACCGCAGGCTTCATGTTCGGTACAGGGGGATCCGCTATTGTAGCAAAAACTCTTGGGGAAGGAGATAAGCCGAGAGCCAATCGGTATTTTTCTCTGTTTGTATATGTATCAGCCGGCCTGGGTGTCATTCTGGCCGTACTTGGCATCGCCTTTACCCGTCCCCTGGCCCGTCTTTTAGGTGCAGAAGGAGAAATGCTGGAAGCGGCTGTTCTGTATGCCCGCATCATACTTCTGGCACTTCCATTCAACATGCTGCAAATGCTGTTTCAATCTTTTTTTGTTACGGCTGAAAAACCGCAACTGGGGTTGGCTGTTACCGTATCCTCCGGTATGACAAATATGATTCTGGATGCCGTGCTGGTGATCCTGCTTCCTCAGGAGTATAAGCTGGCCGGGGCGGCTGCTGCCACAGCTCTGAGCCAGGTAGTAGGGGGCGGAGTACCGCTGTTCTATTTTGGGCGGAATAATGACAGCATCCTGCACCTGAGCAGAACCGTCTTTGACGGGAAAGCCATAGCCCGGGCCTGCGCTAACGGTTCTTCGGAGTTTATGAGCAATATTTCCATGAATCTTGTAGGCATGCTCTATAATATCCAGTTGATCAAATATGCAGGAGAGGACGGAGTAGCTGCTTACGGTGTATTGATGTATGTGAGTATGATATTTTCTGCGGCCTTTATCGGATATTCCATTGGAACGGCACCTGTTTTCGGGTATCATGACGGAGCCAAAAATCATGGGGAACTTAAGGGGCTGCTGAGAAAGAGTCTGCTGATGATTGGTTGTTTTGGGGTGGCCATGGTGATTTCCGGAGAGCTGCTTGCAGAACCTCTGGCCAGGCTGTTTGTAGGATATGACGAAGGGCTTATGGCTCTTACGATTTCCGGATTCCGTATTTTTGCCCTGAGTTTCCTGTTCATGGGCTTTGCTATCTTTGGATCCGGCTTTTTTACCGCCCTGAACGATGGGCTGACTTCTGCCCTGATTTCTTTTTTGCGTACCCTTGTGTTTCAGGTGGCAGCGGTGCTGCTGCTTCCTCTTCACTGGGGTATCGATGGGATCTGGTGGTCCATTGTGGTGGCGGAGGTCATGGCGGTAGTTTTTTCGGCGCTGTTTCTGGTGCTCAAACGTAAAAAGTACGGGTATTGATTTCAGGTTATGCATAGAACCTGAAAGCTGCCTGCGGGTAAGCTTCAGGTATATTTCCCGTCAGCGAGACATATCTGAGCGGACAGATTGCCTGGAGTGTCGCAGAAACCATTTAAACAGCGTCCATCTGATTCGAAAGCTGGTAACATTTTGCAGCAAAAGAGGGTTGTTGGCCCTCTTTTTATTATGTACCTCAGCCGCAGAAAGAGAAGACGCAAAGTATATATGTTTGTTTTTGGAAAACTTCTCTCGCCATAAAACGCTCCTTGTGGTAAAATGGTTCTGATACAAATTAAGAAGGAGATATTTTCATGGATACTCTCAGGGGCAGTTTGAATAAAATTCTGTCCGCCGGAGCCCGGCGCTTTATTCTCAGTAAACCTGTTTCAAAAAGCGAGTTGTATATAAAATGCACACTGGAACAACGCACCGGTTTTTGGCAGCTTACCCGGTACACGCAAAAACAGGCATTTCATGAGAACATCCCTTCGGAAGACCTTCTTCAAGCGCTGGAGAATACCATTCAGGATCATTATCTGCAGGTCAATGCTTTTTCGCCGGAACGAGAACATTGTATTTTGTTGTCCAGAAAAGGAACCTGTACCTATCGGGAAACCGTTATGCCTGCAGAAAGTAGGGCGGCAGCCGTTCGAGAAGAACATAACAGAAAGAAGCAATATATTCTGGAGGAAGGTAAACCCATCGCACCATTGGTGGATATGGGGGTCTTTACCCGGGAGGGAAAGGTGGTTCGTTCCATGTATGATAAATTCCGCCAGATCAATCGCTTTCTTGAGATTCTGGAGGATGAACTTGCCAACTGGAAAGGGGATTCCATTCATGTTATAGATTTCGGTTGTGGAAAATCCTACCTGACATTCATCGTCTACTATTACCTTACGGAAATCAGGGGGATTCGAGCGGAAATTATCGGGCTGGACCTGAAGGCAGACGTTATAGAAAAGTGCAGCCGGGCTGCTCAAAATTATGGATATGACGGATTGCATTTTGAAAAGGGAGATATAAATGGCTATAAGACTCCCTTTGATGTAGACCTGGTTATGACGCTTCATGCCTGCGATACCGCTACGGATTATGCTTTATACAATGCTGTGCAGTGGAAGGCAAAGCTGATTTTTTCCGTTCCCTGTTGTCAACATGAACTCAATGGTCAGATGGAGCCCGGTACTCTGCCTATTCTTAGCCGCTATGGAATTCTGAAGGAACGTTTCTGCGCGCTGGCCACCGATGCCATTCGGGGAAATCTGCTGGAATACTGCGGATACAGAACTCAACTTATGGAGTTTATCGACATGACTCATACGCCTAAGAATATTCTTATTCGGGCTGTCCGCCGTCCCGTGTCCAATGCAAAGAAGCAGCAGGAGGCGCTGGAACAGGTGCGTGCCCTTACAAACGAGTTTCAGTTTCATCCCACGCTCTGCCGCCTTCTTCTATCTGAAGCAGAGGAACAAAAGCCCATTTGTAAGCAGCCGCACAAGGCGGATCAATTTTGCAGTTTGGTATGTGCAGCGAATTATACCATCAGAGGAGGAATTTAGCATATGCAGATAAAGATCCGTGCAATCTTATTTATTCTACTGTCCCTGTTTATGATGGGCGGTTGCCGGGAACTGAAGTATAAAGGCACGGAGAAAGAGCAGACTGAGGAATCCCCGGAACCATCGATCCATATTGCGGGGCAGGAGATCCCTCTTTCGACACAAAAAGTGAAACTTTCTCCTCAGACGGATGAATTTGACGCATTGGAGCAGCTTACATGCCTGAAAGAACTGGATCTCTCCGGCTGCAGGGAATATGAACGAATCTTTGCCTATATGGAGGCGCATCCTGACGTTCATGTGCTGTATACAGTAGACTTGGGGAATGTGGAAGTATCCAATGAGATGAAAAGTGCTCAACCAGAGGGTATACTGGAGCCGGATGTGCTTTTGCAACGTTTGGCGTGGCTGCCTGCTTTGGAAAGCCTGGATATTCGCCACTGCGAGTATGAAATAGAGGATATAAAGGGGTTTCTGACTCAAAAGCCAGATCTTGACTGGAAGTATACTCTCCGCTTTGATAATGAAGCTTATGACAGTGAACTAACACGGGAGCTGGATTTTTCGGCTTTGTCCGGGGAGGAGGTCTTGGCAAGAAAGAGTCTTCTTGCACTTCTTCCAAACCTTACCTATGTGAATCTTACCAACCCGGAAAAGGCTGGAGCGAAGGTGCAATGCGTCCTTACTCTGGAAGAGCTTGGCCAGCTTCAGACTGCCTGCCCGGGAGTGGCCTTTGATTGGCTGTTTACGGTTTTCGGAAAAACTTTTTCAACTGCAGATACTGCAATGGATCTTAAAGGGATTCGGGTAGGAAATCAAAATGTAGACAAACTTCGAGAATACCTGCCTTATATGAATGTCTGTACCTTATTGGATATGGACGGCTGCAACGTATCCAACAAACTTATGGCTCAGATCAGAGAGGATTTTCCTGGTATGAAGGTAGTTTGGCGGGTACGCTTCGGGCGGTATTCCTGCCGTACGGATGCCCGTGCTTTGCGTGCGTCTACAGCAAACCCCAAAGCCACTACGGCAGAACTTTCTGTATTGCAATACTGTACAGATATGGAAATGCTGGATCTGGGGCATAACAGCTTCAATAATATTGAATTTGTCGCTACCATGCCAAATCTTCGGGTGGCAATTTTGGCTATGAGCTATGTAAAAGATATTTCTCCTTTAGCCAACTGCCCCCATCTTGAATATTTGGAGCTTTTTTCCAGCTTTATCTCTGATCTGTCTCCGCTGGAAGGGCTTACCGAATTGGAACATCTGAATATTGCTAATAACAGAATAAAAGATATTACTCCGCTGCTGGGGATGAAGCAGCTTAAACGACTGTGGATCGCTCGGAATGAGTTAACGCAGGAACAAATACAGCAGCTCCGGGATGCTTTGCCTGATACGGAAATAGATGCCGAAAGCCACAATCCCACCGGCGGTACCTGGCGCAAGACGGAACGGTATTTTCTGCTCCGGGAGCAGTTTCATTACGATAATACACGATGGGGCAACGACAAGGACCCCGCATAAGGAATGCTTCTTATAAACACACATGCGGCCTTTTACGGCCGCTTTTTGCTTGTTTTCCTTTGAGGGCAGTCATGCAATGACGAAAAATAGCTTGTGAGGGCAGTCAATATATGATACACTAATAGCCAAATGAAATGGAGTGAAATATGCGCATATTAGGTATCGACCCCGGGTACGCTCTTATGGGGTATGGCCTGGTAGACAGGGACAGCCGGGGAAGATTTACCGTAGTTGATTATGGTGTGGTGGAGACCACATCAGACGAACCTTTGCCGGAACGGTTGGAGAGGCTTTATGCCGGTACCAGACAGCTTATCGAGATGTATAGCCCGGAATGTGCCGTTTTTGAAGAACTGTTTTTTTACAGAAACACCACTACCGCTATTGCGGTAGGTGCGGGCCGGGGCGTGGCCTTACTGGCCGCCCAGCAGAAAAGACTGCCGCTGTATGAGTACACTCCCATGCAGATCAAACTGGCGGTGACAGGGAATGGCCACGCAGACAAAACACAGGTGCAGCATATGGTGCGGCTGTTGCTGAATTTGCAAAAGACACCCAAGCCGGATGATGCTGCCGATGCGCTGGCCGCTGCTATTTGTCATGGTTCTACCATGGGACCGGCGGCAGAAGAATACCGTATCCATTAAAATGTTCCATTTCGGTTCAGAAGGGAGAATGTTATGTACGCCTATTTCCATGGCCCGGTGACGGAACTTACCAATGATAAGGCAGTGATAGAAGCCGGAGGCGTTGGGTATGAACTTAATATAAGCGCTATCACAGCCCGGAAACTGATCATGGGGGAAGAAGCGGTGCTTTATGCCCATCTGCATCTGGGGGATGGTATTCAGGCTTTATACGGCTTTTATGATCCAGAGGAGCGGGAAATGTTTCGCCGCCTTCTGGGGGTTTCCCGGGTAGGGCCAAGGCTGGCGCAGTCCATACTCTCCTATTTGACACCCTCGGATGTTGCTGCGGCTGTATTGACAGAGACCACTTCGGCTTTTGATCAGGTACCGGGTATGGGAAAGAAAACCGCTCAGCGGGTCATACTGGATCTGAAAGAACATGTAAGCCCTCAGGAACTGAAGTCACTGCCGGGAAAGAAGGATGCTGTTGTTCCTGTGGCGGCCAATATGCAGGCAGAAGCGGTGGCAGCCCTTACGGCCTTGGGTTATGATGGGCTTACAGCCTCCAGAGCTGTTACTGCGGTAGAAGAAGCAAAAAACGTAGAGGATCTGATCACGAAGGCCCTGCGCAAGCTGGCCCGATAAGGTTGGGAGAAGCAAATGAAAGAGGATGACCGCATCATTACTTCCTCCATGCGCCAGGAGGATGAGTCAACGGAGTACAGCCTTCGGCCCAGATTTCTTTCCGAATATATCGGACAGGAACAGGTCAAGGAGCATATGGCCATTTATATCGAGGCCGCAAAAAATCGCGGAGAATCTCTGGATCACGCTCTGCTTTACGGCCCTCCCGGCCTGGGCAAAACCACATTGGCCGGGATCATCGCCAACGAAATGGGCGTGAACCTTAAGGTTACCAGCGGACCGGCGATCAGCCATGCGGGGGATCTGGCCGCTATATTAACAAATCTGGGGCCGGGAGATGTGCTGTTTATCGATGAAATTCATCGCCTGAATCCTGCTGTAGAAGAAGTGCTTTACCCCGCCATGGAAGATTACGCTTTGGATATCGTTATCGGCAAAGGCCCCGGAGCCAGGAGTATCCGATTGGATCTGCCAAGATTCACGCTTATCGGAGCTACCACTCGACTGGGGATGCTTTCTTCTCCTCTGCGTGATCGCTTCGGCATCAAGGAGCAGCTTCAATTATATGCGCCTGAATCTCTTATGGAGATCATCTTGCGTTCTGCGGATATCCTGCGTATCGGCATAGACGAAGAGGGGGCATTGGAAATCGCTTCCCGCTCCCGTGGAACACCGCGGATTGCAAACAGACTTTTGCGTCGGGTCAGAGACTATGCGCAGGTGAAGGGATCCGGTGCTATTGATGTGCCTACGGCGCAGAAAGCACTTTCCATGCTGGCCATAGACGAATTGGGGCTGGATGCTGTAGACAGGCGAATGCTTACCGCCATGATAGAAATATTCAGAGGCGGTCCCGTGGGTTTGGAAACCATTGCGGCTTATACCGGAGAGGATGCAGGAACAGTGGAAGACGTTTATGAACCTTATCTGCTTAAGCTGGGGTTTCTGGCACGAACCAATAGGGGGCGTATCGTACTGCCTGCAGCCTATGCACACCTTGATTATCCGGTGCCTGCACAGGCGCCCATGAGCCAGCAGACAAAAACGGAGGTATAAACCATGTTCGGAAAAAGGAAAATTATTGAACAGCAGAATCAGCTTATTGCCTCCCAAAAGGAAAGGCTTGAAACGCTGGAAAAAGAAAATGCGGCCCTGAAAGAAAAGTTGTCTTCCTATCAGTCCATGGAAAACGCTATATCCAGAGCTATGACTGATGCTTCTGCCGCAGCCGACCGGATCCGGGAGGACGCCCGCAGAGAGTCAGATGATATTCATGAAGCCGCCCAAAAGGATTTTATGGCCTCCCGCAAGAAAGGGGAGACTGTAGTGGAAGATGCCCACCGCAGTGCCAGAGATATCATCAAAGCTGCGGAAGATAAGAGCCGGGAACGGTATAAACAGACGGATGAAGCCGTAGCCGCCTATGTGCAGCTGCTCAGCGATTTTAACGATTCTGTTCGTGAGCAGGCTCGCCAGGCTGACGAAAACGCCCAGAGGTATGCACAGCTTTGCCAGCAGCTTTCCAAAAGTATGCCGGAATTGCTTAAGGAGCTGCCTGCTCTGAAAGAAAAGGCTGCTCTGAAAGCGCCTGTGGAGGAATCAGCCGAGGAGGAGGGTCCTCTGCCCACAGTCAGCACCCTGCTGGAAGCGCAGACGGAGGGGGAGACCATCTCCACAGAAGAGTTGCTGGATAAGTCTCTGTAAGGGATGCGAACATACAAGGAGCTGTTCTATGAAAGAGCGTAAACCTGCTTCATTTTGGATCTGCTTGGGAGTTGTTTTGGCTCTTACTGTTTTGCTGACTACATGGACAAGCTTACGGCTGTATCCCGGGCTCGTGAATGCTCCGGTGCCTGTGGGGCAGGAACGCGTATATACCTTACTGGTGCAGCAGCGGGTAAATCTGGGTGAAGTGTGTATATACCTGGCGGCCGTTCTATTGGACATTCCTTTTGGAATGCTTGCATTGGGGACTGGATCGCTGGCAGCCTGTTTGATCCTGGGGGCGTATGGCTCCATATTGCCCATGCTAATCGGCCGGCTGGGCGCTATGCTCTTGACGGTTCTGGTGGGAATAAGAAAGCAGCGGGATTGGCACAATACCCTGTTGGTCGTACTTTTAAATGCAGCATGGTCGGTACTGGTTTATTTCCTTTCTGATTTGTTTGCAGGTGTCGGATATCATGCCGCTTGTGTGAGTTTTGTCAGCCATTTGGGAGAGTCATTGGTGGCAGGCGGCTTTGGATTGCTGTTTATCCGGATAAAGCAGAGCCACATGCAGGAGTTGGGCGATAAACGTTTTGTTTCCGTAACGGAATACCCTACGGAAGCATCCGGAGAGAAGCCGGTTCAGAACTGAGGTGCACTTATGAAGCTGACAGTCTTAGGCAAGTTTGGACCGTACCCACAGCCGGGAGGATGTTGTTCCGGGTATCTCATCGAAGATGGAAACACAACCATTGCTTTGGAACTGGGATGCGGGGCTATGAGCAGGCTTCTCCAGTACAAATCTCTGGGAGAGATAGACGCTCTGGTATTATCCCATTGGCATTATGATCATTGCGGGGATGTGCCCATTCTGCAGTACGCTTTGGAACAGGGGCAGAGAGAAAACAGCCTTCCCCTGTATGCCCCTGAAGAAGGGCTTCTCCTGAACAATAAGGTTTTCGAAAGAAATGCGTTGATTCATGGGGAAAAGTTTACTGTGGGCGCTTTACAAATCACCGTCTTTGGTGTACAACATAGCGTGTGTGGTTTTGGTATATTATGTGAAGATTCTCAGGGAAAAAAGCTTTTTTATACCGGTGATACCCGCTACTTTAAAGATTTGGCAGACTACGGAGCTGGTGTAAATGTGCTTTTGGCAGATACCTGCCTGCTTTCGGATCCGGAAAGTGGAGTAAAGTTTCATCTTACCGCCGCCGAGGCAGGGAGGTTGGCTCGTGAAAGCGGTGTAAATCGGTTGCTCTGCACGCATATATGGGGTGGAGGCTGCAATGAGCAGGAATTGCTTGCCCGTACAGGATTTTCAAAGGCAGCCGTGGTGCAGGAGCACATGACCTATCTCATTTGACGGGTATACAGTGAGACTACTTTTATATAACAAACAGGAGGAAATGAATTATGGCTAAGAAAACGATCGAGGACATTCAGGTAAATGGCAAAAAGGTTCTTTGCCGGGTGGACTTCAACGTTCCCCTCAGTGAGGATGGAAAGGTTTCCGATGACAAGCGCATTGTTGCAGCCCTGCCCACTATCCAGTATCTTCTTGCCCATCAGGCAAAGGTTATTCTCTGCTCCCATTTGGGACGGCCCAAAGGCAAGGTGGATATGAAGTATTCTCTTAAGCCCGTGGCTGAGCGGTTGGCAGAGTTGCTGCCCGGCGTGCGTGTGCAGTTTGCTTCCGATACCGTGGGTGAAAGCGCGCATAAGTGTATTGACGACATGAAGGACGGAGAAATCGTTCTGCTTGAGAACACCCGCTTCCAGAAGGAAGAAGAGGCTAACGATCCTGCCTTTGCCAAGCAGCTGGCAGATCTGGCAGACATCTTCGTATCCGATGCTTTCGGTACGGTTCACAGAGCTCATGCTTCTACTGCAGGCGTTGCTGCTTATATTCCTGCCGTGGCCGGGTTCCTTATTGGCAAGGAATTGGGCATCATGGGGGAAGCGCTGGAAAATCCGGTTCGCCCGTTCGTTGCTATTCTGGGCGGTGCCAAGGTAGCTGACAAGATTGGCGTGATCAAAAACCTGCTTGCCAAGTGTGATTCCCTGCTTATCGGCGGCGGCATGGCCTATACTTTCTTCAAAGCCATGGGCTATGAAATCGGCGATTCCCTGCTGGATGAAAACAGCATCGATCTGGCCAGAGAACTTATGGCAGAGGCCAAGGAGCGGGGCGTGAAGCTGTTGCTGCCTGTAGACACAGTCGTAGCGGATAAGTTTGATGCAGAAGCCAGCTATAAAACTGTGGACGCTAATGCGATCCCTGCCGGATGGATGGGCATGGACATCGGGGAAAAGACGCGTGCACTTTATGCCGATGTTATCAAGAATGCGAAGACCGTTATCTGGAACGGGCCCATGGGCGTGTTCGAGTTCCCGAACTTTGCCAAAGGCACGGCAGCTGTAGCCGAAGCCTGTGCGGAGTGCCAGGGGACGACCATCATCGGCGGCGGTGATTCTGCTTCTGCCGTAAAGAAGCTGGGGTATGCTTCCAGAATGACTCATATTTCCACCGGCGGCGGTGCTTCCCTGGAGTTTCTGGAGGGTAAGGTGCTTCCCGGCGTAGCCGTATTGAACGACAAATAATCTTGTGAACTTTATAAATCATTAAGGAGGAGTCTAATATGAGAAAGCCTATCATTGCCGGTAACTGGAAAATGAATATGACCCCGGATGAGGCCAAGACTCTGGTCGTGGCCCTTATGCCTCTTGTGCGGGATGCCGCATGTGATGTTGTGGTATGCCCGCCTTTTGTAGATCTCCCTGTTGTCAGTCAGCTGGTCAAAGGCACCAATATTCAGCTGGGCTGCCAGAATATCCATTGGGAGGAGAAGGGCGCCTATACGGGGGAGATCTCTCCCAAGATGCTTTTGGCCCTGGGTGTAAAGTACGCCATTATTGGCCATAGCGAACGCCGCACCTATTTCGGCGAGACGGATGAAGGCGTTAACAAGCGTACCAAGGCAGCTTTGGCCCACGGAATCACTCCTATTGTTTGCGTTGGAGAGACGCTGGAGCAGCGTGAAGCCGGCGTGACAGATGACTGGGTATGTGGACAGACTACGGCCGCTTTTAAGGATATTCCTGCTGAGGATGCTGCAAAGGTAGTAATCGCTTATGAACCCATCTGGGCTATTGGGACCGGAAAGACTGCAACCAAAGAGGATGCCAATGCTACTATTGCGGTTATCCGTGGTGCTATTGCAGGTATATATGGGCAGGAAATTGCTCAGCAGGTGCGCATTCAATATGGCGGCAGCATGAACCCAAAGAATGCTCATGAGCTTATGAGTATGCCGGAGATCGATGGAGGCCTTATCGGCGGAGCTTCCCTTAAACCCGTAGATTTTTCTCAGGTGGTGCATTACTAATGGCTGCTCCTATTACTGCATTGATCATACTGGATGGCTTTGGGCACAGGGATGCTGTTGCCTATAACGCTATCCGTACAGACGGCGCTGTTCACTTTAAGAAGCTGTGGGAGAATTATCCTCATACCTACATTCAGGCCAGCGGCCTGGATGTAGGGCTTCCCGCCGGACAAATGGGCAACAGCGAGGTAGGTCATTTGAATATTGGCGCAGGCCGTATCGTGTACCAGGAACTTACCCGTATCACCAAGTCCATTGATGATGGAGATTTCTTCCGGAATCCGGCTTTTCTAAAAGCAATGGACAACTGCAAGCAGAAGAACTCGGCGCTCCATCTTATGGGGCTTTGTTCTGATGGCGGTGTGCACAGCCATTTGGAACACCTGTATGCTCTGGTGCGAATGGCAAAAGAGCAGGGACTCAGCAAGGTATACATTCATTGCTTTATGGATGGCCGGGACACGCCTCCCAGAAGCGGGGAAGGATATATCCGGCAGCTGGAAGAGAAACTCAATGAGATCGGTGTCGGCGAAATCGCTACGGTCAGCGGCCGGTACTATGCCATGGATCGTGACAACCGTTTTGAACGGGTGGAACGGGCATATGCTGCTTTGGTGTATGGGGAGGGCTTTACCGCGGAAAGCGGCCATGAAGCCATGGAGAAGAGCTATGCTCGCGGGGATGCCGATGAGTTTGTGCAGCCTACGGTTATCCTGAAGAATGGAAAGCCGGTAGCTACCGTGCAGCCTGATGACAGCATTATATTCTTCAACTTCCGTCCTGACCGGGCTCGGGAATTGACCCGCGCGTTCCTCTTTGCAGATTTTGACGGCTTTGAAAGAAAGAAGGGCTTTTTCCCACTGACTTATGTATCCATGACGCAGTATGATAAGACCTTTGAAGATAAGCTTTCCGTAGCTTTCAAGCCGGAGACCCTGCAGAATACTTTGGGACAGTATCTGGCTAAGCTTCATAAAACACAGCTTCGTATTGCTGAAACGGAGAAATATGCGCATGTGACCTTCTTCTTTAATGGCGGCGTAGAGGCTCCCAACCCACTGGAAGATCGGTGCCTGATCCCTTCTCCCAAGGTAGCCACTTATGACCTGAAACCGGAGATGAGTGCTTATGAAGTAACGGAAGAAGCTGTCAAACGTATTGATTCCGGAAAATATGATGTAATGATCCTTAACTTTGCCAATCCGGATATGGTGGGGCATACAGGGGTCATGGAAGCGGCGGTCAAGGCTGTTCATGCTGTAGATGCCTGTCTGGAGAAGGTAGTGGACGCTATCCTCCGCCAGGGCGGACGGTGCATTATCACCGCAGATCACGGCAACTGCGAATATATGTGGGACGAGAAGCAGAATGCTCCGTTCACCGCACATACTACCAATCCTGTGCCTTGCGTACTGGTGGATGACACTCGTAAGAACATGAAGCTTCGCTCTGATGGGCGGCTCAGCGACCTGAGTCCCACGTTGCTGGACCTTATGGGAGTAGAAAAGCCTGCGGAAATGACGGGAAATACCCTGATCATCCATTGAAAATCATGAAAACGGGGCGGATTTTCACTTGCATTGTCCGCCCCTGCATGATATAATAGCCACTGCAGTTTAATTGGGAGGAATTTGAAATGGCTTTAGCTATTCAGATCATTTTGGTGCTGGCTTCCATCGCACTGATCGTGTCGGTGCTGGCTCAGAACAGCAAGTCCGCCGGTTTGGGTGCCGCTTATGGGGAAGATACCGAAACTTTTGGCTCGAGAGGCCGTGAGGCTGCCAAGGAAATGAAGCTTCAGAAAGCTACCATGATCCTGGCAGGGGTCATTGCCGTGCTGGCTCTCGTGCTCATGTGCCTGTAAGTGCACAGTTGCAGGATGCAGCGTAAAACGGTGCAGCGTGCATGTGCTGCATCGTTTTTGCGTATAGTAAGGAGGAGATCATGCCCGTTCATAAGGGGATAAAACTGGCGGCTCAAAACAAAAAGGCCCGCCATGACTATTTTATAGAAGATACCCTGGAATGCGGCGTTGCGCTGGTTGGGACAGAGGTAAAATCCATTCGCAAAGGGGCATTGAATCTGAAAGACAGTTATGCCCGTGTCAAAGACGGTGAAGTGCTTCTTTATCGGATGCATGTCAGTCCATTTGAACAGGGGAATATCTTCAATCACGACCCTTTTCGAACCCGTAAGCTGCTGGCGCATAAGCGGGAGATCACCAAACTTTATGGCCTTCAGCAGGCAGACGGCTACAGCCTGATCCCTCTTTCGGCTTATTTTAAGGACGGAAAGGTTAAGATCGAATTAGGCATATGCAAAGGGAAGAAATTGCATGATAAACGCCATGATATTGCTCAACGGGATGCAAACCGTGAGATAGACCGGCGTATGAAGGATTATGTGCGTTAAGACTTGGGGGTGAAATGGTTTCGACGGGGATAGTGGAGGCTGGATAAGCGAGCCGAAGCCCCGCGCTTCGTTAAAAGCGGGAAACGTCTAAATATAAAAGACAACTATAACGCACTTCCCGTTGCTGCTTAAATAGCGCAACGCGTCCGCCTGCAAAGACCTATCGTTGCAGATACGGGCGTCATTTAGGATAGGGAACGAACCAGCCAAAGCTTTGCGGCTGGCCGGATCTATGAAGCTACCGGACCTGTTGCCCCGCCGCCGGGGAAGCAGGAAGGGGAATACTTGTACGGCGGCTGCGCTCGGAGAAATTCTGGTTGACAGATCTTCGGACAGGGGTTCGACTCCCCTCACCTCCACCAAAATAGAAAAAGTGCCTGTTTGCGGGCACTTTTTCTTGTTTTTATAGACGTTTTTTGGCTTATTTTCTTGTTCGTTTTGATAATTTTGTCGTACTTTTCCATTTCAGCACCGGTTTACGACACATCTGGAAATATTTTTCCCACGAAGTTTCCCACGAAAGTTTACTCAAATGAGAAATTATTCATTCTTTTCAAGATCATCAAACAACCCGTTCATAAATGCATTCACGCTGTTGTCTACCTGCACACGTTCTTTTGAAAATGTATGCTGATACACTTTCCGGAGCATGTCTGGCCATTTCCAGCTGCCTCTTTCTATTGTATAGTAGTACTTTGTATATTCGGGCGGATATATTCAGGTTTCAAAAGTATATATGCCGAACCTGTTTTTTCTGGATTTCTGGTAAAGTTTTGCCATACAATCTTTCTGTATACAAGAATGAAATATCCGGACTGCTTTTTTAGTGCATCCATTTCTTGTATGAATGTACATGATTCTATATAGATATAGATTCTGGCCGACCAATATAGACACAAGTCCGCTATTACCCAAAGAGTATGTTAAAAATTTTCTTCAGTTTCTTTAAGCCATTGAAAAAGAAATTCCATCTGCTCATGAGTGTGGAACCAGTGTTCTCCATGAGGCATGACAGTCAATGCGGCGTGGTGGGTGCGGGCAAAGTCGGTAATAGTATCCAAACTGGTAAGTGCATCTGTTTCTCCGTATAAGATGCGGGTAGGAACATTCCAGTTTTGCGGATGAGTGCGCACGTAGTTAAGATACTCCCAGGAAAGAGTTTGCCCAAAGTCTGTTTCTATGCGTTTTCTTTTTTGTAATTCTTTTTCCGTAACATTTGCCCAACCCATCATGGTTTCAATAAGCTTCTCCATAAGCACAATCGGTGAAATGAAGTAGGCTTTCTCCAATTTGCTTTGGGGCAGTGCCTCCATGGAAAAGTAAGCACCTATGCTGTTTGCAATCAGGGTTATTCTCTCGCTGCTGCTACACATGCGGTCAAAGACGGTAGGAAACTCTTCCCGAGCTTCCCATGGAGAAGTAGCAGTATACACCATCCCTTTTACTGCACAATCAGGGAATAATGGCTCATAAACGGAGGCTTCTTCAGCACGACCTCCTTGTCCATGCACATACAAAATAAGACGTTTGTTCATAATGATCCTCTCTCGATATTTTAATGACCTGTTGGAAATCAAAATGCTTTTGACATTGCGGTCACTCAGCATGCAATAATAAAAACGCACGTTATGAAACACACGTTTTATAACGAAAACATAGTATACTTTATCCATGCATGTATTGTCAATAAGAAAAAGTTACAATGACTCAATTATATATGATTTCTAACCGATGTAGCCGCCTTGACAATCCTTTTGAACTGCGGTATTGTTAAATGGTTTTTCAAACAAGTATTAAGGGAGGATATGTATATGGCAGGCACCATTTCCAGGGGCGTTCGAGCACCTATCATCCGCAAGGGAGATGATATTGTTTCCATAACTGTAGATTCTGTCTTGCAGGCTGCCCGTGAGGAGGGATTTTCTCTGCATGACCGGGATGTGATTTGTGTGACAGAAGCTGTGGTAGCTCGGGCTGACGGTAACTACTGCACGGTCGATGATATTGCTGCAGATGTAAAAAGAAAGCTTCCTGGTACTGTAGGTGTCGTGTTTCCTATTCTCAGCCGGAATCGTTTTGCCATTTGCCTCCGCGGTATTGCAAGGGGTGCTAAAAAGGTAGTGGTACAGCTTTCTTATCCTGCTGATGAGGAAGGAAATCACCTGGTGGACGAAGATGCCCTCATGGATGCAGGGATCAATCCCTATTCCACAGCATTGACGGTAGAAGAGTTCACAAAGCTCTTTGGCGTTCCGGTACATACTTTTACCGGAGTGAACTATGTGCAGTACTATACGGACCTTATCCATGAAGAAGGGGCAGAAGCAGAGATATTTTTCTGCAATGATCCCGCTGCCATGGCTGATCGGGCAGACAGTATCCTTTGCGCCAATATTCATGAACGGGAACGTACCTGCCGCCGTCTGCGCAAGGCAGGAGCTCAAAACGTTTTAACCTTGTGCGATATTATGAATGAACCCATCAACGGCAGCGGCTTTCAGCCGGAATACGGTTTGCTGGGTTCCAACAAGGCTACGGAGGAGCAGATAAAGCTCTTTCCCAAAAATGCACAGGCCGTAGCTGAAGGCATTCAGGCAGAAATGCTTTCCAGGACAGGCGTTCATGTGGAAGCCATGGTCTACGGAGATGGTGCTTTCAAAGATCCGGTGGGGAAGATTTGGGAATTGGCGGATCCGGTTGTTTCTCCCGGCTATACAGCAGGGCTTTATGGCTTACCAAATGAATTGAAGCTCAAGTATCTGGCAGATAATGAGTTTGCCGGGTTGAACGGAGAGGAATTGAAGGCAGCTATCCGTCAGCGCATTAAGGAGAAAAATGATGACCTGAAGGGCAGGATGGAATCTCAGGGTACCACCCCCAGACGGCTGACGGATCTTATTGGCTCCCTGTGTGACCTGACCAGCGGCAGCGGAGATAAAGGCACACCCATCGTTTTGGTCCAGAACTATTTTATGAATTATGGCGATTAAACCGCATACACATATTGAAACAGGGCACGGAAGTTTCCGTGCCCTGTTTGCCTGTACTATTACTTGCTTTCAATTACTGCCCGGCGTACTTCTGTGACCAGGGAGGGAGAAACGGAAAGCTCATCTATGCCTGCAGACATATAGAAGGAAGTGAGTGCTGTGTTGGCAGCGGATTCCCCGCAAATACCTACCCAGATGCCGTTTTCATGAGCAGCCTTGGCAGTCATGGCAATTGCTTTCAGTACAGCAGGATTGGCCGAATCAAACAGATCATTTACATTAGGATTCAAGCGGTCTGCTGCCAGCGTGTATTGAGTAAGATCGTTGGTGCCGATCGAAAAGAAATCCGCTTCCTTTGCAAATGTATCTGCCAGTAAAGCAGCGGCAGGTGTTTCTACCATCATGCCTAACGGTACGTTTTTAGCTGTGGAGATGCCTTCCTTTGCAAGTTCATCCTGCACTTCGGCGGCGATTTTTTTTGCCAATCGCAACTGTTCGATGTGCGAGATCATGGGGAACATGATGGAAAGGTTTCCAAAGGCGCTGGCGCGGTATAAAGCCCTGAGCTGCGTGCGGAAGATATCCTGCTGTTTCAAACAGATGCGGATAGCCCGGTATCCCAGCGCAGGGTTATCTTCTCTGGGGATTTGGAAGTAGTCTGCCTGTTTGTCACTGCCCAGATCCAGTGTGCGGATAACCACCGGTCTAGGCGCCAGAAGTTTCAGAACGGTCTTATAAGCTTCAAACTGTTCTTCTTCTGAAGGAAAGCTATCCCGGCCCAGATATATGAATTCACTGCGGAAAAGTCCTACGCCGTCAGCGCCGGCCTTTAATGCTTTTTCCGCATCCTGAGGGCTGCCAATATTGGCACATACCTGCACTTTATGCCCGTTACCCGTAATGGCTTCCCGACCCCAATAGGCCTGCAGGCCTTCCTTGTCCTGCAGAAACATATCCCGGCGGGCAGAAAACATGGCTTGTTCTTCCGGAGTAGGATCGATGGCCACTTCTCCGCTTCCTCCATCCATCCATATTTCTCCCTCTTTGGGGAGGCGGTCATAACCATTTTCCAGGCCAACGATGCATGGAATACCCATGGCACGGGCCAAGATCACAGAATGGGAGGTGGAGGAACCGCGCCGGGTGATAAAGCCCAGAATAGCATTTTTATCCAGCTTAACCGTGTCACTTGGATAGAGATCTTCGGCAGCCAGAATGCATGGGCCGGTTTTCAATGCGGTTTCCTGCTCACCTTTAAGGATACGAATCAGTCGATTGGAGATATCCATAACGTCCGCGCCGCGCGCCCGCATATAAGCGTCGTCCATGGCGTCGAAAACAGCTTTCATTTCATCTCGCGTACAGGCAACGGCCCATTGTGCATTATGCCCAGCTTGAATGTTTGCACGGATGCTGTCGGTAAATTCCGGGTCTTCCAGCATCATTTGATGCACGGAAAATACATCTGCGGAATCGGATCCGGCTGCCTTTGCCTTTTCATACAAATGGGAAAGCTCCTGCCCGGCCTGCGCCAGAGCTTCTTCCAGACGTTTGCATTCTGATTCTGCTCCTGATCCGGGGCCGTCTTCAACGGAAAGATCGGTCTTAACGAGAGTACGGATGGGACCCACGGCAATCCCCTTGGAGGCGCCTATTCCTTTAACGATCATGATGTAAGGTTCTCCTTTCGCTTTTTTGCTTCAGTATAGCAAATCTCAGTGCGTTTGTCATGCACATACGCAGTATATACAGCGAAATTTATTGTGTTTCTTTTGGAGGCGTGCTACAATGTGCCCATGAAACGCTATAAATATTACGCTTTCGATTGGGATGGTACTCTGATGGATACCAGATCCATGTATTATGAAGCATTTTTGCAGGCAAGAGCAGAAAGTGCGGAGGAGATTCCCATACCGGATAATTTTGGGTATCTTTTCGGCGAGCCCTGCGATGTGGCATGCAATCTATTGGGGGTGAAGGATCCTATAACTTTCCGGGACCTATGGCTTGGATTTTTTTTAAAAAAGTGTCTGGCTGCCGCCCCTTATCCTGGGACTGGAGAGACTTTGGCAGCATTAAAGGCTGTAGGAGCCCGGTTGTATCTGGTCAGTTCTCGAAATCGCTTTACGGCTTATCCCATGATGAAAACGCCTGCTTTTAAAGATCTATTCTCTGGCAGCGCTGTTTTTGAAGACTTGGCCGCTCCCAAACCGGCGCCCGACGCATTGTATTATCTGCGGGATACATACGGGGTCATATTGGAAGAAACGCTTATGGTCGGCGACAGTTCTCAGGATTTTCTGTGTGCCAGGTCGGCAGGTGTATCTTTTGCTTCTCCCGGGTGGAATCCGGAAGCAATTCGTGGAGAAGGGATACAGGTGCTGCCCACTCCGCAAGCGCTGCTGCAATAAAGGAGGTTTCCCATCAAAAAGTTTTTTTCTATCCGGCGCCTATGCATTATGGCGCTGTTTGTAGCTTTGCAGATTGTGCTGGCCAGGTATCTGAGCTATCAGATCTCCCATAGTACACGCATAAGCCTGGCAAACGTCCCTAATCTTTTGGCGGGAATATGGCTGGGTCCCATAAGCGGTGCTTTTACAGCTATGACTTCTGATATTCTCGGAATGCTTCTGCAGCCTTCCAGCGGGGTGTATTTTCCTCCCATGACTCTTACACCCATGCTGTTGGCGCTTTCAGCCGGGTATCTGTATCGTTGGTTTGGGCGTGACAAATTTATCTGGGCCCTACCTGCGGCATTGCTGCTGGGTGAGGTCGCATCTGCTCTATATGGCACTTTGGCTTTGACCTGGTACTATCAGTTCTTCGTTAAACAGACTACCTTTGCCGCATTACTGGCTTTGCGAATGCCCTGGAAAATGGTGCTGTCCATTTTGGATACGCTGGTATGCTGTCTATTGCATAAGCTTTTATATGAAAGGATACTGAAAAGGACCATCGATTATGAATTATAAGGAGACGATTGACTATATACATTCTGCATACTGGACGGGAACAAAGACCGGTTTGACCCGCACTCGGGAATTGCTGTCATTGCTTGGAAATCCGGAAAGGGAGTTGCGCTTTGTCCATGTGGCGGGTACCAATGGAAAGGGTTCTTTTTGCGCGATGCTTTCGTCTATTCTTGTCTGCGCAGGATACAGGACGGGCTTATATACTTCTCCATATGTCAATCGCTTTAATGAGCGTATTGCCGTCAACGGGCTTCCGATCCTGGATGAAGATCTGGCAGAACTGCTTACCCGCATTCGTCCGGTAGTGGAAGTAATGAAAGAAAAACCTTCGGAATTTGAGCTGATCACCTGTGCGGCTATGGAGTACTATAAAGAACAGAAATGTGATATTGTGGTGCTGGAAGTTGGCATGGGCGGGGAATGGGATTCCACTAACGTTATTACAGCCCCTGAACTTTCCGTGATTACCGCCATGGCCTATGATCATATGCAGTATCTTGGCAATACCATGGCAGAGATCGCCGCTGCCAAAGCCGGCATCATCAAGCCAGGCGGCACCACTCTTATCTATGGCGAAAACAGAGAAGCGGAGGCCGTTTTTAAGAAGGTTTGCGAGGAAAAACATAATACGTTGATATATTCCCATCCGGAGCGGATCATAGAGAAAGATAACACTCTTCAGGGGTATACCTTCAGTTATCCTGGTTTTGATGCACTGCATCTTCCTCTTTTAGGCCCTCATCAGCTGCATAATGCTGCTCTTGTATTGCGGGCGGTAGAACTGCTGCGGGAAAAGGGATGGCGCATACCCGAAGAAGCTGTGCAAAAAGGGTTGAAAACGGTACACTGGCCGGCCCGCATGGAGCTGCTCCATACACAGCCCACTGTATTGGTCGACGGCGGACATAATCCTCAGGGGGCACAGGCTGCCGCATCTGCATTGAAGAATCTGTTTCCGGGGAAAAAGATTCGTTTTCTTATGGGTGTTATGGCGGATAAGGATGTGGAAACCATGGTGGAAACGCTTCTTCCATTGGGCGAAATGTTTTATACCGTGACGCCTCATAATCCACGTGCCATGCAGGCGGAAACACTGGCGCAAAGGCTCAGGGACTTGGGCGCAAAAGCCAAGCCGGAAGAATCTTTAGAAAAAGGAATACATGCTTTTCTGACGGAAGCGGGGAAGGAGGATATTCTCTGTGCTGTTGGATCCCTGTATCTGGCAGGCGATGTGCGTCGGGTGGTGCAGGAATACTACGCAGGTAAACTGAATTTTTGATGGCTTTCTGGCACTGTATATAGCTAAAAAATTTAGAAGGCGAAATCTAATGCAAAACCAATTATTCGAGTTGGCAAGAAAAAGACGCTCCGTTCGTCGCTATGCAGGCGACCACATTGCAGATGACGTGATTACAGAGATCATGAAGGTTGCGCTGACCGCACCATGTTCCTTTGGGCATCATCCCGTAGAATTCGTTGTTGTGCGCGATAAAGACATGATCGAAAAAATCGCAGCATGCAAGAAACTGAGGGAACACAAATTAACGGTGCCGATGCGGTTATTGTTGTATTTTTTAAAACCGAAAATGAAAAACTCAGCGAATTCTGGATCGAAGACGGAGCCGTGGCATCTGCTTATTTGCTGCTGGCAATCGAGCAATATGATTTAGGTGCCTGCTGGGGGCATATCAGGAACAGACAAGGAAACAACGGAACATCCGATGAAGAGATGCGAGCACTGCTCAGTATTCCTGATGGATATACAGTGTTGAATTTAGTTGCTTTTGGGGAAAAGGGAGAAAGCAAGCCTCCTTATGAAGAACGTAACTTGCAATATAAGAACATACATACGGAGAAGTTCTAATAACGTGTGTAAAAGACCACCAATCTTTAGACGATATTCGTAAAAACATGAGCCCCCGGCCTGTGGATTCAAACCATAAGCCGGGGTTTTGTATCCATGTTTATCTTATCTCTTTAAAGTTCTTGCGGGATCTCAATGTGATCACTGAATTCCGGTGTATAGTCAAAGGTAGCGGACTCTGCTTCCTGAGTAAACACATTGGTCATTCCAAGCGCTATGGCATGATCTACAGCATTTTCATACTCTCGCCGGGTAAGCCGTCGATTCAAAGGCACTTTCAGGTCTTCTCGTGGCGTGTACTGACACATAAGCGATACAGGTGCATCTGCGCCAAAATGTTCCCAAATGACAGAGAGAATCTTTCTGGTATCATATATGCATCCAGGAAGTACCAGATGCCGAATAAGTACACCTGTTTTTGCAAGGCCATTATCATCCAGCCTAAGGGGCCCGCTGTAAGCGTACATTTCAGTAATAGCGGCAATGGAAGTCTCAAAATAGTCTGCAGCCGCAGAAAAAGCTTTGGAGAGCTGTGAGTCAAAGTATTTTAGATCCGGCAGCCATATATCCACATATTCACTTAGTCGGCGAACGGTATCCCGTTCCATATACGCATTGGTATTGTATACTATGGGGATATGAAGTCCTGCCTGTCGAGCCAGAGCAAGTGTCTCCAACAATCCTTCCACATGAGGCGTGGGAGTCACCAGGTTAATATTATGCGCGCCGCTTTTTTCCATCGAAAGCATGGCGGTAGCCAACTCTGCCGGTGTAACATATTGCCCAAGCTCACCCTTTTGCAACACCATATTCTGACAGAACACGCAGCGCAAATTACAGCCGGAAAAAAATATGGCACCGGAACCTCTCGTTCCACTGATGGGAGGTTCTTCATAAAAGTGGAGGCCAATGCGGGCAACCTTCATCTGATAGGTGCAGCCACAGAAACCTCTTTGCAGATTTCTGTCAATCTGGCAGCGGCGCGGGCACAGAATGCATTCTGCCATTAGAATACCCGCCTCCCGCATACAAAGTTCCTGGTCCAGTAAGCGCCGGACATAGAGCTTTTGATGACCTTTCCGGAACTGGAAGAAGCATGGATAAAGGCACCGCCGCCAATATAGATACCTGTGTGGCTGACTCGCTCTTCTTTGTCATTTTTGAAGAATACCAAATCACCCTTCTTCAGGGAGTCTATGGATTCTATCAAGGTCCAGGAATCCTTTTTTGCATAACTGGCAGCGTTGGTGCGGCTTACGTTTACACCGCAACTCTTAAGACAGTAATACACCATGCCGGAGCAGTCAAAAGAATCTGGGCCGCGATTGCCCCATACATAAGGTTTTCCCATCTGGGCCGCCGCCGCTTCACACAAACCGCTTGCGGAATTGGAATAGCTTCCGCCGGAAGAACCACCTCCCGTATCTGGCTTTTTAGTGGGGGCAGCCGTAGGTTCCGGAGTGTATTCCGGAGCATCTGGGGCAAAAGGCGTGGGAGTATCTTCGTTGCCGATTTCTCCGCCAGAAGGCGATTTCGTGGGAACCTGCGGCTCCGGCGTCAGCTCCGGTTCCTGCGGTGCTGGCGTAAAACGAGGCTGTTCGCTGGCCTTGCTGGTCTGTCCTGGTTTTGCAGTAGGCTTTGGCGTGGATTTTCCGGGTGCCTTGGTGGCAGAGGGTTTCTTTGTTCCGGCTGCAGCAGCTTTAGTGGAAGTTGGTGCAGCCGAAGCAGCTGCGGGGTGCTCACTGTCAGATTCTTTGGCTTCCTGGGAATATAATATCTCCCAATCTCCATAATCCAGTATGCCATCAGCAGAGAGATTGTTGCGGTATTGAAACTCTTTTACCGCCTGTACCGTTAATGGCCCGAAATAGCCGTTGCTTCGGCCGGTATAGTAGCCAAGCTCATTAAGCCGCTGCTGCAAATTCAGAACATCGGCTCCGGCATCACTTTCTTTAATGCGGTAAGTCTGGGCATCATCGGAGAAAAGCATGGTTTGCATCTGCTCGTCCGCAATGCCGGTCTGCTTAATGGAGCATGCCCGCTGAAACAGGATCACCGCATTTTCAATAGACGTATTATAATAAGTGGAAGGTTCGTCCTGATCCAGATACCCCAGCTCCATCAAACGTTGCTGGAGTTTCTCAACTGCGGCATTATCGTCTCCCGGTTTGAGCGTAGTATAGTGGGCAAGCACCAGCACGGCCTCGGGCGAGGCCGTGTTTTCGCTGGTGTCGTTTTCTCCTTCTGCTTCGGGGCTGGAGGAAGCATTCAAACTTTCCGGCGGTATTGTTGTTTGCCCGTCAAGTACAGGGGTGCCGGGGGGGAGTGTGCTGCGATCGGCAACGGTTTGTACGCGCAGCACGCCTCTGGAAAACAGAGGGATCAGGATCACTGCGATAAGCAGAATAAAAAACACAACGGCAATGCAGAAGCGAGCCGTAATATGCAGATAAGGATACTTGTGTTCAGAAGTTTTTTTGCTGTTTTGTGTCATACCTGCATTATACAATGAAAAAAAGCTTCTTTGTTCAGGAAAGTTTGAATTTTTTGCAAAAGGTTCCCTTCTGAAACGATTCATGGTATACTAACATCGATTCTGTATAAAAAGAATGGATTGATATGGCTATCTTAACGGCAGTACAGCTAAAAAAAGAATTTGTGGTGCGAACGCTTTTTTCCGGCGTTTCCTTTGAAATAGCATCCCGGGATCATGTGGGTCTCATTGGCGTAAACGGCTGCGGTAAAAGCACGTTGCTCAAAATGCTGCTGCGGCAGGAACCCGCGGATGACGGCTACATTTCTGTGACGGCAGGCACCGTCATCGCTTCCATTGAGCAAACACCTGCTCTGGAAGAGGGTGTAACGTTGTTTGATTTTGTGCTGCAGGCCCATGGATCCTTATTGGACTGGGAAAAAGAGCTTTCCGAATTGCCAGAACGGATCCATCGGGACGGAACAGACCGGGACAGACTTATCCGCCGGCAGGCCGATCTTACCGAACGGTTCGAGCGGGAAGGAGGGCTGACTTTCCGCAGCCGTACCCGTTCGGCGCTGATGGGACTGGGGTTTTCTTCCCAGGAATTGGAAAAGTCTGTTACCCGGTTTTCGGGCGGACAGGTCGCCAAGGCCATGCTCTGCCGGGCTATTCTGAAAAAAGCTGATCTTCTGCTGCTGGATGAGCCCACCAATAATCTGGATGTGGCGGCCATTACCTATCTTCAGGATTTTTTGTCCGCTTATAGAGGTGCTTTTCTCCTTGTTTCCCATGATCGTGCTTTTTTGGATGCCGTGACCAACCGCATATTCGAACTGGAAAACGGACATTTGATTCAAACCCGTGGGAACTATACGCGGCATATGGAGCTGAAACTCAGCGAGCGGGAAGCGGCTCAGCGCAGGTATCAGCGCACAATGAAAGAGATCAAGCGCATTGAGGGGATCATTGTTCAACAAAAGCGCTGGAATCAGGAACGAAACTATGTGACCATCGCATCCAAAGAAAAGCAGATCGCTCGTCTGAAAGAGACATTGGTACTGCCTGAAAAGGATCCCGCACAGATTCATTTTCACTTTCGTGGACCGGAACCCAGCGGAAATGAGATACTTTCTGTTCGGGGGCTGAAAAAAAGTTTTAATGGACGAACCGTCTTTGAAAATGTATCTTTTTTGATCTGGAAGGGGCAGACTGTATGCCTTATCGGTGCTAACGGGTGTGGAAAGAGTACGCTGCTTAAGATACTGATGGACAAAGAGCAGGCGGATGATGGAATATATACCATCGGCGCCGGCGTGCGGTTGGGATATTTTGAGCAGAACCTGGACGGATTAAATACGGATAATACCATTTTGGAAGAGATGCAGGATGCCTTCCCTCGTTTGCTGGAAGGGGAGATCCGTAATTACCTAGGCGCTTTTCTCTTCCGCGGAGATGACATCTATAAAAATATTGGCAATTTAAGCGGTGGAGAGCGGGCTCGGATAAAGCTTCTGAAGCTGGTTTTAGGCGGAGCTAACGTATTACTGCTGGATGAACCCACCAATCATTTTGACATTCAAAGCTGCGAAGTGCTGGAAAAAGCCTTGGAGAGTTTTGAAGGCACGGTACTTATCGTTACACATGACAGGTATCTGGTACGGCGTATGGCCGATCGGGTGTTGTACTTGGGTAGAAACGGTATTCAAGAATTGGAAGAACAGGAGGGGGAAGATATTTTCTCTCTGGTGAAAGCACCGGAACCTGCACATGCGCAGGAAACGACGGAAAAAAAACAGAAGGAAAACTTTTATAAACAGCAAAAACAGAGCCGCATTGCATTAGCGGCGGCCCGGCAGCAGGCAGCCCGCTGCGAAAAGGCCATTATGGAAAATGATCTCCAATGCAATCAACTGCAGGCAGATATGGAAACGGCCCAACAACGGGGGGAATATAGCCGCATACAGGAACTCTGCGCCCGATTGGAGCAGTTGCAGAAGGAAAGCGACCGTCTGTATGAAAAGTTGGAGCAGGCGGAGAATGAACTCGCGGCGCTGGAAGAACAAATGGAACAGAACGGATAAAAGGAGGCAGCGCAATGAATTGGGGCGGGATGCCTATTGGCTTTCGGTTCTATGTAGAAGACTATAGCCGTGAAACAAAAGAGCGCTGCTGGGCCCATGTGCTCCGGGCGTTGGAATATGCGGATTTAACGGAAGTATCTCTCCACGAAGGAGAAACGGAGGAGGCCTTTCTCCCCGGGCAAAAAGTGTATATTCCCGTGGTTGGGGCAAAATCCATCAAAATCAGCCGGAAAAATGCCATGCTTTGGAGGGAGGATCCGGCGCTGATGGGGCAGTTAGCGCTTTATAGGCCATTGATCCAGGAGAATTATATGGAGCTGTTTGCCCCTACCCGGCGTTTGGCGGATGTGACCATGTCTGGAGAGATCCGCCCGGAAGCACCGGGGGAGGACCTGTTTCCCAAAGCGATTCGACGCCGAGAGCCCATAAAAAAGACTGGGCGTCTGCTGGTGTGGGGAGAGACCGCTGCTTCTGTGGCAGCTCGCATGGAGACCTTGGCCAGGGAAGAACCGACTTTGGGCGGCAGGCGGGTTGTGCTGCAAAAAGGACCTGATGCCGTGCAGTATGCAACAGTTTTTCGAAGAGGACAATTATTCAGTCAAACGCTCTCAGACGGCATTGACGGAGAAGCCAAATGCATATTTGGTATTCTGCCAGGAGGTGTGCTTCTGTGCGACAGTACTGCCTGCCCGGGAAACCATCTTCCTTTCAGTGGTGAATATGGAATAGGGCAGTTGTTGCATATGGCACAAAGCTGGGGTATCACAAAAGCAATCCTTCTTACTGGTGGGAGCGGCTTTGACAAAAGTGTTGTTCCCCACATGGAACTGACTTTGGATCCACCTCTTATGGAACTGTATGATATGCGCCGGGCTTTGCGCAGCTGCACAGGTATTTACCTGAAAGTGGAAACGGATCTCTTTGCAGAACTTGAAAAATAAAACCTGCGGGCTGGAACCGCAAAGGAGTATATATGAGGATCGTAGACATTATAACAAAAAAAGAGGCCGGTATGGAACTGAACCGGGACGAACTTACCGCCATGGTCATAGGGTATGTGGACGGTATGGTGCCGGACTATCAGGTTTCTGCTTTTTTAATGGCGGTAGTTTTTCGGGGGATGACCGACAGGGAAACGGCGCTGCTGACTGATATTATGATGCATAGCGGAGAGGTGGCGGATCTGAGCAGTTTGCCGGGGGTAAAGGTAGATAAACATTCCACCGGCGGCGTGGGGGATACCACTACATTGATCCTGGCTCCTTTGGTAGCTGCTTGCGGAGGCACCGTAGCGAAGATGAGCGGCCGGGGGCTTGGACATACCGGCGGAACGCTGGATAAGTTGGAATCTATTCCTGGTCTTTCCGTAGAGCAACCCATATCCCGGTTCCTGGATATCGTTCGTGAACTGGGGGTAGCCGTTATTGGCCAGACGGGAAATCTGGTTCCGGCAGATAAAAAGCTGTATGCTCTGCGGGATGTAACAGGTACCATCGGAAGTATTCCCTTGATTGCATCCAGCATTATGAGCAAGAAGCTGGCGGCCGGTACGGATGCTATTGTACTGGATGTAAAAACGGGCAGCGGCGCTTTTATGCGCACAGTGGAAGAGGCAAAAAAACTTGCTTCCCTGATGGTGCGTATCGGGGATCATCTGGGCAGGCGGTGTATGGCCGTTATTACAGATATGAACCAGCCTTTGGGACTGGCCGTAGGCAACGCACTTGAAGTCAAGGATGCAGTAGAAGCGCTTTCCGGCATGCTTCCGGAAACAGATCCGCTGATGGAAGTTTCCTTACTGCTGGGGGCCAATATGCTGCTGCTGAGCAACCTTTGCACCAGTGAAGAAGAAGGTAAGCAAATGCTTCTTGCAGCTATCCGCTCAGGGGCAGGACTTGCGAAGCTTAAAGCCATGGTAAAAGCTATGGGGGGAGACGACAGCTACATAGATCCGATAAAGATTCGGGAACTGTGTGCTACACGCCGTCAGATTCCTCTTTATCCAAAGGAGGAAGGATACCTTGCTGCCATGGAAGCAGTGAAGATCGGCCTTGCTTCTCAGCTGTTGGGAGCGGGCAGAGCCAGAAAAGAGGATACCATCGATCCGGCGGTAGGGCTTATCATGCACAAGCGGGTAGGATATCGACTTGAAAAGGGAGAACCCTTCTGCACGTTGTACGTAAACGACGAGACTCGTTTGAAGGAAGCGATAGAAACCATGTATACCGCCATTACCGTTTCTCAGGAGAAACCGGCTGCAGCACCTCTGGTATACGATATTGTTCGCTAACTAATTTTGAATGGCCTATGGGCCGGAAAGAGAATCAGATGTCCTCTTTTATCATTATTGACGGAAACAGCCTGATGTTTCGGGCGTATTATGCTTTGAACACGCCCATGAGCAATCGGGAAGGTGTGCCTACAGGGGCGATCCATGGCTTTTTGAGCATGCTGCTCAAACTTCTGGAAAGGGATCCATCTTATTTGGCCGTGGCTTTTGACCGTAAAGAACCAACCTTCCGTCATAAAACTTATCAGGCATATAAAGCGGGCAGAAAACCCACTCCGCCGGATCTGTTGGAACAGATGCCAATCCTTCGCGAAGTACTGGAACGGATGGGCATACGGGTGTTAGACTGCCCCGGCTATGAGGCCGATGACATCCTAGGCACCCTTTCCCGCCGGGCCGAAGCTGAGGGCATAGATACATTGCTGGTAACAGGGGATAGGGATGCACTGCAGCTGGTAACGGATTCCGTGCACGTGCTGCTGACCAAAAGAGGTATTACGGATACTGTAGAATACACGCCTGAAACGCTTTCGGAAGCGTATGGCCTGACACCAGCGCATATGAAGGATCTCAAAGCTCTCATGGGAGATGCTTCCGATAATATTCCAGGTATTCCGGGTGTAGGGGAAAAGACCGCCCTGAAACTTTTGGGGGAATATGGGGATCTGGAAGGAGTTTTGTCTCACGGAGAGGTCATCAAGGGAAAGTTGGGAGAGAAGGTGCGCAACAATGCAGAATCCGCACGGCTTTCCTATTGGTTAGGCACCATTTCGACGGAGGCGCCTGTGGATGTGGATCTGAACGGATGCTTTTTTTCAAAAGAATCCATGGCGAACGCTCGGGATGTACTGGAGAAATTGGAACTTCGGAGTATACTGAATCGTCTGCCGCAAGGTGTTGCGCTTGTTAGGGCAGTACCTGTCCATAAGAATGTTTCTCTGGACTCTCTGGAAGCGTTAGAAGATTTGGTTCGGGCACATATGGACTGCCAAAGCTTAGCTGTACTTGTTGCACCTTCTTTTTCCATTGCTTTTGACGGAGAGACGAGTTATGACTTTTCCTTGCAAAATGATTTATTTTCCGCTCCGGTTACGGGAGAAATGCTCCTGTCGTCTCTTTCTCCGTTGATGGAGAAGGCGCGTATATGGACTTATGATGGAAAAGCACTCCTTCACAGTATGAATAAAGCTAAAATGCTTTTGCGTACGGTGCATTTTGATGCGCGGATCGCTGATTATCTGTTGGCAAGCAATCGGCCTTCCGGCAGCTTTGAAGCCTTGTGCAGAGAACGGCTGGGAGGGGAGATGGGCGCTGCAGGGTTATTCTTACTCCAGCCGCAGATGGAAGCGGAGCTTAAAGAGAAGGGGATGGAGGAACTGTACGCGCACATGGAAATGCCCCTCATGGAAGTACTCTTTTCCATGGAACAGGAGGGCTTTGCGCTGGATGGCAATGTGCTGAAAGCCCTGCATTGTGACTTTTCCGCACAGCAAAAAGAACTGGAAGAGAAAATATACGCTCTGGCCGGGGAAAGGTTCAATATTCTCTCTCCAAAGCAATTGGGTGGGATTCTTTTCGACAAACTTGGATTGCCTCACGGAAAAAAGACAAAGTCCGGGTATTCCACCGATAGTGATACACTGGAAGCCATTGCCAACAGACATCCTATTGTGCCCCTGATTGGGGAATACCGTTTTCTTAGCAAGGTAGATGCCACCTTTGTGGAAGGACTGCTCAAGGCCACCGGAGCGGATGGAAGAGTCCATTCTTCCTTCAATCAATGTGTGACCGCTACAGGGCGTATTTCCAGCACGGAGCCTAATTTACAGAATATCCCCGTGCGAACGCCTCAGGGGGCACAGATTCGCAAAGCGTTTGTAGCTTCTCCAGGTCATGTATTGGTAGGAGCTGACTATTCCCAAATCGAACTGCGGCTGCTGGCGCATATGAGCGGAGACCCTGGACTGATCAATGCCTTTAATACAGGTGAAGATATTCACCGGCATACAGCATCCGAAGTGTTTCATACGCCGTTGGAACTGGTAACCAGGGAGCAGCGCAGTGCAGCCAAAGCCGTCAATTTTGGTATTGTATATGGTATTTCCGACTTTGGTCTGGCTCGAAACCTGAATATTCCTGTTAAAGTGGCAGGAAGCTATATAGACATGTACCTGGATCGCTATCCCGGGGTGCGTGCCTATATGAAAGAAAGTGTGGAAAAAGCTAAATCCTGCGGGTATGCGCAGACTCTTTATGGGCGCCGACGTCCCTTGCCGGAACTTAAAAGCAGCAACTATAATACCCGCAACTTCGGGGAACGCGTGGCTATGAACATGCCTATTCAAGGGAGTGCTGCTGATATTATCAAGATCGCTATGGTACGAGTTTACGCAGCTTTAAAAGAGAAAGGTTTGGCTGCTCGGCTGATTCTGCAGATCCATGATGAATTGCTGGTAGATGCACCGTTGGAAGAAGCGGAGATGGTCAAACATATGATGGAGGATACTATGGAGCATGTGGCAGAGCTGAAAGTAAAGCTTATTGCACAGGCTTCCTGTGGAAGCAGCTGGTACGATACAAAATGAGCGGATATGTATGTGCCGGATTAACCGGGGGCATTGCTTCCGGAAAATCAACGGTTTCGGAACACTTTGCCTCCATGGGCGCTTATATCGTGGATGCGGATGAGATATCCCGGCATGCACTGGATGCGGGTACTCCATGTTATAAGGCTGTGGTGAACGCCTTTGGTAAAGAGATCCTTTTTCCAAGCGGAGACATAGATAGAAATAAGCTGGGGAATATCATATTTAATGATACAGAGAAGCGAAAGCTCCTCAACGGTTTGGTTCATCCCTATGTGCGGCGTGAAATGGATCTTCTTTCCAAAGCAGCCTATGAAGAAGATAGAAGCCGACTGGTCATATGGGATGTACCGCTTCTGCTGGAAAACGGACTGTACCATCAGGTAAAGCGGGTGATAGTAGTCACTGCCCCGGAGGAAGTGCGCATTGCCCGGATGGAAAAGCGCAACGGATATTCCAGGCAGGAAGCGCTTGCGCGTATTCACAGTCAGATGCCGGATGATGAAAAATGTAGGCTGGCGGATTATGTTATTAACAATGATGGGGATCGGGCATCCCTGTATGCACAGGTGGAAAGAGTATATGGAAAACTTATGCAAGACCTCCGGGCGGAATGAATCCGGTGCGGGGAAAAAGATTCTTTTGGGAATAGGGATATTGATTGCTTGCGTGCTGCTGGCAGCGGGGTATTTCCTTTTTGCCAGGCCTGCTTTGCTGAAATTACGCTATAAGCTGGAGTATGAAGACGACATTTTGCATCAGGCAGAGGAAAGTAATCTGGATCCAGCTCTGGTGGCCAGCGTAATTTTTTGCGAAAGCGGCTATGATAAAAATGCCAAAAGCCCGGTAGGGGCCCGTGGGCTCATGCAGCTTATGCCAGCTACGGCTCAGGAGGTGGCTGGGTGGCTGGAGCTAGCCGGTTATTCGGAAAGCATGCTTACGGATCCGGAAGTGAATATCCGACTTGGATGTCGATATCTTGCTTATCTGATAGAAGAGATGGGATCGGTACGGGCGGCGGTCTGCGCCTATAATGCCGGGCCGGGAAAAACACGCAGCTGGATCAGAGAATACGGCGAGGATAAGGAAGGCGGCCCACTGTACATTCCGTATCCGGAAACTGAAAAGTATGTGAAGAAGGTTCTAAGTACCTGCCGTGTATATCGGAATCTGTATCCGGAACTGACAGCAGCTCCCACTGCAGAATAAGGAGGAATTATATGGAATGGATCGTTGCCATATTGGTACTTGTGATCGATCAGCTGAGCAAGGTATATGCCGCTCAAGTACTTTCTAAAAGCACTCTGGTGCTTATTCCTGGCGTTCTTGAACTGACATATGTGCAGAATGAAGGCGCTGCATGGGGCATGTTTCAGGGTGCACGGATCCCATTCGTTGTGCTGACGTCTGCCTTTTTGGCTGTATTACTCTGGTTTTATTTTAAAAACAGAAAGCAGATGCGTTTCTTGAGCAGATGCATCCTGCTTCTGCTCTTTGCCGGCGCTTTGGGAAACCTTGTAGACCGGGTACTACTTGGCTATGTGCGGGATATGATCTATGTATCTCTTATTCAATTTCCGGTGTTTAACATAGCCGACAGTTCCATTGTAATTGGGGCAGGGCTTTTAATTATTGAGACATTGTTTCTTAAAGATGGAATTTTTGATCTGATGGAAAAGAAAAATAAAACAAAACAGCAAACCTCTAAAGAAGCAGAGAACCAGAAGGACGAGGATATCCGGCATGGGGCTTGAGACCATCCCTGTGGAGGAGGCCTATAAACGTTTGGACAGCTGTCTGGCCGCTTTGACACCTTTATCCCGTTCTCGTGTACAAACACTGATCGAGAGTGAACAGGTCTGGAAAAACGGAAAGCCATGCAGAAGCAAGGATCCCGTTAAGGCTGGAGATGTGTTAACCTACGAATTGCCGGAGACCCGTGATATAGGCCTTGTTTCGGAGGAGATTCCGCTGGACATCGTCTATGAAGATGAAGATATCTGTATTCTTAACAAGCCCAGAGGATTGGTAGTGCATCCGGCCCCCGGACACGAACGGGGAACACTGGTCAATGGTCTGATGTATCATTTCGGAAATCTGTCTACCATCGGTGGGGAAAACAGGCCTGGCATTGTTCATCGTATCGACCGTATGACCAGTGGCTTGCTGGCGGTAGCAAAGAATGACATGGCGCACCAGAATCTTGCGGCTCAGTTTGCCTGTCACAGCGCCGGTAGAAGCTATGTAGCGCTGGTCATGGGGAATATACGGGAGGATACAGGCACCATAAATGCTCCTATCGGCCGCCATCCTGTGGATAGAAAGCGCATGGCGGTAGTCGACAATGGACGTCCGGCGATAACGCATTTTCAGGTATGGGAACGTTTCGGCAGTTATACTTTGTTGGAATTGCATTTGGAAACCGGGAGAACCCATCAGATTCGGGTACACTTGGCCTATAAAAAGCATCCGCTTCTTGGGGATACGGTCTACGGAGGTGCAGATCCGTACCATTTGGAAGGACAGGCTTTACATGGATACAAATTGGAGCTGACGCATCCTCGGACGCATGAACCATTGAAATTTACAGTGCCCATGCCGCCAGAACTGATGCAGGTACTCAAAAAACTTCAATGGACGGGTGTAGCTCCTGTAGGCGCCTGCTGATATAAAAAAGAACCGGTAAACATACTTCAAACTTGACAAAAGCAGGGAACATGGTATAAAGTATTAAATAAAACGTTGAAAAAGAGGAGTACGTTCATTTTCCCCTTCAGAGAGTGGTTCGGCTGGTGAAAGAACCTCGGGGCAGGGAGCGGAAGTCGCTTTGGAGTTTGAGAGGTAAAGCCGGCAGGTGTGTAGTCTCTCACGCAGACGCTGCGTTATGGCTTAAAGTGGACAGGAAGAATTTCTTCCGTCAACAAAGGTGGTACCGCGAGCGCCCGCTTCGTCCTTTGACGAGGCGGGCGTATTTTATTTGGAGGTACTTTTCATGAAAGACATGCCTAAAAGTTACGACCATCTTTCCGTAGAAGAAAAATGGTACAAGAACTGGGAGCAAAACGGTTATTTTCATGCTGCGCCCAACCCTGATAAAGAACCATTTACCATCGTTATTCCTCCGCCCAACATCACCGGAAAACTACATATGGGGCATGCACTGGATAATACCCTTCAGGATTCCATCATCCGTTATAAGCGGATGTCCGGATACGAGACTCTTTGGCTGCCCGGCACAGACCATGCTTCCATTGCAACAGAAGTGAAAATTGTGGAAGCTTTGGCTAAGGAAGGCAAGAACAAGCTGGATCTGGGGCGTGACGGCTTCTTGCAGCGAGCTTGGGACTGGCGGAATGAATACGGAACCACCATCGTGAAGCAGCTGCGCAAAATGGGGTCTTCCTGCGATTGGGAGCGGGAACGTTTCACCATGGATCAGGGCTGCAACCGGGCAGTGAACCGTTTCTTCAAAGGCCTTTACGACAAAGGGCTTATTTACCGTGGAGACAGGATTATCAACTGGTGTCCCTGCTGCAAAACCGCTTTGAGCGATGCAGAAGTAGAGTATGAAAGTCAGGCCAGTCATTTATGGCATATCCGGTATGATGCGCCGGATAAATCCTATTCCATTACGGTGGCTACCACCCGTCCTGAAACCATGTTGGGAGATACGGCCATTGCCGTGAACCCGGAAGATGAACGGTATAAGGATATCATTGGAAAAACCGTTGTTATCCCCGTTGTGGGCCGTGAGATCCCCATTGTGGGAGATAGTTACTGCGAAATGGAATTCGGCACCGGCGCGGTAAAGATCACACCGGGACATGATCCAAACGACTTTGAGGTGGGCCAGCGGTGTCATTTGCCTGTTATGCGGGTATTTGACGACGAAGGCCATATTAACGAACTTGGCGGCAGGTATGCAGGACAGGATCGTTTTGAATGCCGCAAAAATCTGGTCAATGATCTCCGGGAGAGCGGGAATCTGGTCAAGATCGAAGACTACACCCATAATGTGGGAACCTGCTACCGCTGCCACACCACCATTGAGAGCATTGTTTCCAAGCAGTGGTTTGTGAGCATGAAACCTTTGGCCCAACCTGCCATCGAAGCGGTGCGCTCCGGGGAGATTCAGTTTATTCCCGATCGTTTTGCCAAGTCCTACTTCAACTGGATGGAAAATATCCGGGACTGGTGCATTTCCCGGCAGCTTTGGTGGGGGCATCGGATTCCAGTGTGGTATTGTGATGCCTGCGGCAAAATGTTCTGCGAAGAAACTGCGCCGGAAAAGTGCCCCTGCTGCGGCGGTCATCTTCATCAGGATGAAGATGTACTGGATACATGGTTCTCCAGCGCTTTATGGCCATTCTCTACGCTGGGCTGGCCGGATAATACAGAAGAGCTTAAATACTTCTATCCCACCAGCACACTGGTAACAGGGTATGATATCATCACTTTCTGGGTTTCCCGCATGATCACCGCCGGCATGGAAGTCATGAAGCAGGCACCCTTCAAGAAGGTGTATATACATGGCCTGGTGCGGGACAGTCAGGGACGGAAGATGAGCAAATCTCTGAACAACGGTATTGATCCTCTGGAAATCATTGAAAAGTACGGAGCAGACCCGTTGCGCTTTTCTCTGGTAACGGGCAATTCTGCTGGCAACGATATGCGTTTCTATTGGGAAAAGGTAGAAAGTGCGCGGAACTTCTGCAATAAGGTCTACAATGCAGCCCGTTTCGTCCTCATGAATACTCCGGAGGAAGGTGTGCTTCATATACAGGAAGAATTGCTGGATACAGCAGACAAATGGATCCTGTCAAGACTGAATACGGTGATTCGCGAAGTTACGGGGAATTTGGATAACTATGAACTGAACCTGGCTGCCGAAAAAGTCTATGATTTTATCTGGTCCGAGTTCTGCGACTGGTATATCGAAATGGCCAAGCCTGCACTGTATTCCAACGATGCTGCCAGAAAGGAAACCGTTGCTGCCGTTCTGGTGCATGTGCTTACCAATGCCATGAAGCTGCTGCATCCATTTATGCCTTTTATTACCGAGGAACTATATCAGCAGCTGCCTGGTCACGAAAAGACTATCATGCTCTCCTCCTGGCCCAAAGCGGAAGATAGCGAGCTTTATCCGAAGGAATGTGCACATATGGAAAGAATCATGGAACTGGTGCGTTCCATCCGTAACATACGTGCTGAACGGAAAGTACCTCCCGCTCAGCGGATCAGCGTGCGTATCGTCACGAAGGATGCCGCAAGTCTGGAAGGAGCGGATGCCTATCTGGGACGGCTTGCAGGCGTAGAACATACGGAGATCACAGCCCAGAAGGGGCAGGAAAAACCAAGTGATGTGCATATAGTCTTTAACGGCGGCGAAGCATATATTCCCCTTGCTTCTCTGGTAGATATCCCGAAAGAGAAGGAACGTTTGGCCAAGGAGATCGAACGTGTAAAGGGAGAGATCAACCGGGCGCAGGGTAAACTTTCTAATGAAAGGTTTGTCAGCAAAGCACCGGAAGCCGTTGTGGCTGAAGAGAGGAAAAAGCTGGCAGTGGCAGAAGATATGCTTGCAAAACTGTTGGAACGGCAAAATGCACTGATGGACATGTAATATTTTTCCGAAAAAGCACCCGAAAGATTTGCTACGGACTAATAACGAAGTATTGAACACAATGAGTTATCAGGCGTAGCGAGGGCAAGGAAAAATCACCAAGATTAGTCTATTGCAGACTTTTCTTGGTGATTTTCTTTTATTCGCACATTCGATTTTCGTTATTCCTCCCGCTACAATGATTGCAGAAATGCAAAGGAGGAACTGCGTATGAAGCAGAAATACTATGTGGAACTGAACCGCCAGGAATGGCGGCTTATCATTGAGGGGCTGAACCGATTCCGCAATAAGCTGATTGCGGCGGGGCTGTACCCGGATGCCGTAGATGAGGTGCTGATTAAAGTTGCCAAGGCAAAGCCTCAGAAATTGGGATTACAGGGATGGAGGCACTGATGATGGAAAGGTACATTACCGATGAACGCACGGGACTGAAGTATGAATTGGTCGGTGACTACTACCTGATTGCAGGAGATGATGAGCCGGAAGGAGGTCAGCCAATCGGAGTATGGGGGCAGCGGCATCTCCGCTATCTTAAGAGGTGCCACCGTGGACGATATGCCAATTTGCTGACCAGCAGTGAATTGAATGTCTATCTTGCAGATATTGACCGGCAGGCAGAGAGCCTTTTTCTTCGGCTGGTAAAACAAATGGCAGATACAGAGGGCATTACGGAAACGCTGAAAGCCAACAATCAAATGGAATGGGTCAGGCGAATGAACAGCATCCGGGACCGAGCTACAGAGATCGTAAATGCAGAACTGATTTTCGCATAAGAATATATGAGCAAGGGCGGCAGGGAGTACCAACTCTCTGCTGCCTTTTCTTGTATTCGCAACAATTATGTAAGAATATCCCAAGCACAGCGGAAGCACCGAAGCCCGATGGGGAACAGGAGAATCCGTACACAGCACACAATCCCGAAGCAGCAAACGATAATTGCACATGGGAGTTTAATGCAGAGCCATATTATTGCCGCAAGCAGCGCACCCGTGATGTGATATCCGATCCATAGTAGTATGGTTAGGATTGTCAAACAAAGTATAATCATAAATGGTCCTTTCTCAGTAGCGCTATAAAAGCAAAATTCTCTTCGACTACAATTTTATTATACGCACTTGCCCCATCCGGAAAAATGACTGCAAGTGCACAATAACGGCTTCTATTTTATTCGTTTCAGAGCAAACGCCGTGCTGCATTCAAAAAACCAGTCTGAAATTCGGTGATGATAGACTATGGATTATCCACCGAATACTGCAAGGAGGTTAATGCATCTCAGCTAAAAACTGCGCTTTGCGGAATATGGTCTGCTGTCGGTGGGATTGCAGCAAAGCCAGCACCGCAAACTGAAATCAAAGAATGTGAGGGAACAGCAATGAAAAAAGCAATATCCTTGCTATTGGTCATCGTAATGACGACCATAGCGCTTGCCGGGTGCGGCAGCAAATCTGAAAATCCTGCCGGAAATGCGGACAGCAATCAGCCCGCCGACGAATCCATTACAATCAAGAACTCGCCTGACAAATACACGTGGTACATCAAAAACTATGTCGGCAAGAACTGTGCTTCAATTGGGTACACCTCTATGGGCGGCGACCGCATGGATCACTACGGAGCTGGCTACATTGAACTGGTTATGGTCACACCGGACGGAGCATATATTGACATTGAAACGAATGATGATCTGAAGCAATATGTCGTCACCGCTCAGAGCTATGCTCCCAATACGGAGCTGAAATATGTTTTTGACACGGACGGAGACGGAAACGAATACGAAAATCTCGTCCAATCACAGAATATTGAAGAAATCGTACTGTGCGTAAAAAAGGTCGGCACCAGAGAGGAAATCTCCCTTGGCCTGACTGAAATCACACCCTCCCCGGATAAATACACTTGGTACATCCGAGATTATTCCGGCAGAAACCTCGCGAGCTGCGGCTACCTGTCCATGGGCGGCGACCGTATGGACCATTACGGGGCTGGATACATTAAATTTGTGATCGTGTCTGATGATGGCAGCTTTATCGATCCGGAAGATACGGAACTGCTGAAAAACTATGTCATCATCGCCCAAAGCGTTTCGCCGAATACCGAGCTGAAGTATGCCTTCAGCACCGACAGTGAAGGAAATGAGTACGATAATCTTGTTCAGTCTCAGAATATAGAGGAGATTGAGATCACGGTAAAGCCGGTAGGCGGTAATTAAATTCTGATTGACTATTTAAGGAGATGTTAAAAATGCAAATGTACCCATTTTATGATAAAGTTTATAATGGGTTTGAATACAGCCACAGCCCGTATTGCTCCGGCGAATTGCAGGAAGACACGAGCCCTCGACCTTTTAAGGTTTGTCCTAACTGCGATGGCGTTATGGAATGGGATGGTTGCTGGAAGTGCTTAAATTGTGGCGAGGAAGTTTATTCCGACGAGGATGATAATGACGGCACAATAGAAGGCTAAATAGAGTATACGGCAAAAGGGAGACGGTGATAAACCGTCTCCCTTTTATCGCTTGTCGGAAATTAAAGATACTGATGTAACCAGTCCGGCAAATCTGGACTGTCCGTTGCCCAAGATTCAACGATTTCTTCATCCTCTTGCCATTCGTTTTCGTCGCCGTCAAAAAACTTTTGCCGGTGGCACTTGTACTTTACAACCGTGCTGCCCTCAAGCCGATACTCGTTCCAGTAGTAATTCTGCCTGCCGTAGCCCTTCCATTCATTGGTCTGATAAATAGTCATATGATAATCTCCTTTCGCATTCATCCATTTTCGGACTGTTAGTCTTATACTTCGTCACTTTTTGCATGTGGGGATTTGACTGTCAGCCAATCACATAAATACAACTTCGTATCCCGCAAAGCATCCAAGGAAATTCGTAATCAGGTTCTTAGCATTCTGTTCAACCGTATCATAAAGGCCGTTCTTCTCAGCCTCTCGCAGTCCCTCTGCTTTGATATCAGAAATCAGCGTCTGGTACTGCTCGAAATCAATTGGGTTCAAAATGTTGTTTTTCTCATTACACTCCATACTGCTGTCCCACATAAGCTGATTGCTGTTGATTTTAGCCTCCGGTAGGGACACATAGATTTTTTGACTGTCATTGTCTACCTTAACCACAATGTCCTCTAGGTCGTACCCTGCCTTGACGCTGCCAGCGCAGGTAAGCTCAATGTGATTTGTGGTTCCCGGAACCGGAATATCATCCAGCATATAACGGGTAAAATCCTGTCCCTTCGTCACTACGTAACTGCCTTCGCAAGAGGTCAGTTCGCCAATTTCCTGTATTTTGGCTCGGACTTCATTTACAGTGACAATAGTCTTTTCAACTTCTCCGGGAAGCTTTAAGTCAACGCCATCGTTCTCTGATGGCTCAATTATCTTGGCATCTGCCGTTGGCAACTTTCCGACATAGTATCCTGCGCCAAATACAGCTGCAGCAATTATGACTACGGCAACAGTATTTTTGAGTACTTTCCAGAAACTTTTCATCCTGCCCTCCTTACAGCCATGCTGTAACTAACACAAGCAGGTAGAAGGCGGCGGCTGCGCCAACAATGGCCAATGCGATTTTTCCAAGCTTTTTCATTTTTTCTCTCTCCTTTTCTCTCTTTTGCGATTTTGCGGTTTTATCTGTTTTTTCGGTATGAGGAGTCAAAAAAGCCTGCATGACGCAACTTTCCAACTGCGTTTTCGTGGCCAACGAATACGAAAGGCCGATACGACCTGCATATGCAGTATTCTGCCTTGCTTTCTCAACTACTCTGGAGGCACGGACCCTTTCCTTGACCGTCATAGGAGCACCTCCTTCAGAAAGTCCTTATCTCCTTTGCGTGATTATATTATAAAGCCTCACCAGTTCTGGAAAAATGACTGCAAGTGCAAAATACGATGCCGTATTTCCTCTATTACAGCAAAAACCACTTCGGCAAATTGACCGAAGTGGTTTTCAACGACTATGTTTACCTATTTGCTCTTAGCCGCATTGTAAGCCTCGATATCAATCGATCCATTGGCCAGCATCTGCTCTGACCAAAGCTGAAGCGTTTCCACGGTGATAGAGATTTTTTCAAGTTCCTCCTGGATATGTATGAAGTCCTGAATCTCATCGCCTGTAATCTGTCCGTCAGCTGTTATTTCGATCAGCCGCTCCTGCTTTTTGTGCATGGCATTCAAAGATGCCAGCATTTCAAGGACTATCTGTGAAAGGTCTTTGATCTTTACCTCGGGGACATATTGCTGGCCTATCGGACATTCCTTGGCGCAGTAATGGTTACACAGATTGGGGTTCTTATAGCCGATGGACATCTCCAAAACCTCATCAGAGCGAGGGGTAGACTTTTCATTTTCGATTTTCTCAATTCGTTCCGGGGAAATCCATCCCAGCACTTCGCTGGCCTTTTCTCTGGAATAGCCAAGCGCCTCTCGGCTAATCTGATAGCCGGTTTTATTTTCTTTTGTAGATATTCGTCCCATAAATACGATCCTCTTTTGAGTTACAATTCGATATATTCCGCCAATGACCCGCAGAGTTTTCGAGGCTTTATATGAGGCGCTGTTTGGTAAACGGCCCCACTTCTGTCCTGCCATAGAACAATACCGTCGATATTGGCCTGCTCCAGCACATACCAATCCAACGGAACAGTAGTGTTGCTGCGTTCCTCTAAGGTAACAGGCACAACATTCAACCGTTTGGACCCGCAAACGCCTGTTAGCTCATGCCCAGCAAAAGATGCCGCTCCAAAGGCAGCGACATATTCTCGATAGTCTTGTGCAAATTGAAGGCCAAGTGTACTCTCTGCATTTTGAATGTTTTTATCGGAAGCTCCATTTAATGCGCAGAAATTCTCTTTGCGTTGCATTTTCGTTGCAATGTCATTCATAGTTATGTGGTACCTCCCATCATTTTTGCTAACTGTTTCCAGAATTGCTGGCGTTGTAAATCCCAGGTATTTCCTGCGCCATGCACCTCAGTAGGCTCACCAAACACATGCCATATTTTGTTGTTACCGCCCTGCATATGTTCGGCCTTGGTTAACACTGCCAGTGTTGAGTCTGCATGCTGACCGATGTGATGTAATTCATACGATGTCCCGGATGGATCAAGTGCTGCTATTCCTTGCTCCATTCTCTGTAGATTTGTCCTCCCCATATCATCGACATAATTTAAATCTATTTTCCGGATGAGAGCCATGTTACCATTGACCATATGTGGAGACAGACCAGCTGATTGGCAAATCTGATACTGTTCTATACTGGAAAATTGCTTGATGACATCCAGCGGATATCCAGACTCTTTTTGGATCAGGGCAGCCTCATTCATTGTCAAGCCATTCAGTGTAGCACCCTTTAATGCAATCGCTTCGCCGGCACATCCGGCAATCGTGCCTGAAATTGCGCCCCATTTGAAGCCTTCGCTGCCTGCCAATGCCGCAGCCCTCATAGATTCATTTAGATCACTGGTTTCAATTCCTTTGACAACACCTGCGGATACGCCACTGAACACACCGGATGAGAGTGCCATAATTGTGCCCGTTTTGGCAGAGGCCGCAAAAATCATACTGACAGCCGGTGCACCTGCGCCATAGGTCACAATAGAAACCGTAACACAAACTAGAATAACGCCTGTTCCGATCGCAACATTCTTGAGTATCTGATCGTAGGTATCGTCGTATTTTTGGAATTCTGTGACAACGGTTTGTCCGTCGTCGCCAAGGGTAAACACATATCTTGTTCCCTGAAAGTAAGAATCCAGTTCTGATAGCGTGTAGCCAAAGTAGATGTTTTCCTGCGAATTGTATGCGACCTCTTCCAAATACTCTTTTGAGATATATATGGCATTTACATTTTCTACGAAGTAGTCTTCGCTATTGAGTGCCGTTACAAGCTCGGAATAAATGCTATCCTCCAAATATGGCAGAAGATTCACATCAGCAAGGTCAGAGAATTCTGGCGGCTCTTCTTCGGTAAAAGAATATACCGATTCCGGTTGACTCGTCGCTGGGGCAGTCGTCTCCTCTTGACTGCCATCGCTATTCGTTTGCGGTGCACACCCGGTCAATAAAGCACACGCAAGAATCAGGGCAATCAATCGCTTCATCAAACATCACCCCCATTATCGGCGTCGTCCGCTGATTCTATTCGTGAGATGTTTTTCGCGCGGTGCTTTTTCTTACGTTGGGCTATCGTAATTGCTGAGCCAATAACTGCCGCCAAAAGTGTACCAGCTCCTGCATATACCCAAATATCTGCTGGAATGTGTCCTTTTGGTTCATCATCAGATGAAGAAACCTCATTGTGAGGTTTCTCGCTGTGATTATCTTCGTCTTTTGTCGTTGTATCAATTTCTTCATTCGGGTTCGCAGGCTCAGCAGGTGGTTGCGACTGCTCAGATGCTGGGATCAGCGTACCATCTGCCGCAACAGTTGCTCCCATTGACAGTTGATATTCTACATCCGAAATGGAAAGTCCTGTTGCAACGTGAGCTTTGAGTACATCATCTGTTCCGACGTAGATAACTTTCGTAGTTGTTTGATTTGTATATTGATTACTTACGGTAATTGTATAGATGCCCTCATCTGTATACTTCTCGCCATCTTTGGCAGGCTTATTGAAGCGGACATCTTCGGTTAGTCCCTCTGCGCCATCCTTGCGTACTTCTTTCTTAATATCAATGTTAAGGTATCTGGATTTTGCAAGATCAAGGTAGAAACCGTTTTCGGTAATCGAACTATTTGTTAATTCGGCTCCTGTAACAACATCAAATGGATAAACCATACAATTACCATTGCGGACAGAAAAGCGGAAGAAAATCCGGTAGTCATTGTATGATGGAAATGGATTCCAACCGAACAAATCGAGATTGTTTTTACGCAACTCATAATCCAAAGCAACCTCATAATCCCCTTCCTCACAGAGCTTTACCTCCACGGCAGCATTCTGTGATGCAGTTGCCGCCAAATAATCAGTGTAGATTACAGGGTCTCCGGCATGATTTTGGTAATCTGTATGGCGAATAATCAATGTGCCACGCCCCATATCAGTCTTTTCAATACCGAAGTACTCGTCGTGGCCGTTGGCATCATCGTTGATCGAAAGCGTCTCATCTCCATTGAGCTTTGTAATGTCCTGCTCCAGTTTAAACCACAGTGTGACTGTATCACCGACTGTTTTCAAAAAAACTGGAGTGCCATTCTTGTCTTCTGTGACACGTGTGTATCCATTTATGTAGAACTCGCCAAGTTTCCACCCGAAATGAGGATCGTTCTCAGAGATTGCATTGTTTTCGGAAAAACCGGTATCGTGGCCTGCATTCACAACAGTACCCAAGTAGTGTTTGGATTCGTTCGATTCTTCGGTTGCATACGCAATAGGTGGCGAAATCGCCATCATTGCTATCACAACGGAAAGCAGCAACGCAAAGAACGGTTTAGAAGATTGTACGACTTTTCTCATAATCTTCACCCAGTCATCCGGGCAAGTGCCGGACCCCTTTCTTTAAGTAATAGGAGAAATGCTGTTTGAGGGTAGCACAAAATCACATTGGAATGCTTTTTACAACGCAAGGATCTCTTTCTTCTTGGCATCAAACTCATCCTGAGACAGAATACCCTCATCGACAAGCTGCTTCAATTTACGCAGCGTTTCGATTTTCTCGTCATATGAGATCAATGCGTCGTCTGTCTCTTTTGCGGGCTTTTCGCTCTTGATCTTGTTCAGCAAGGAGACAGCCCCGGAGGACGCCTTTTTCCAGCCCTCCTGCATGCCGCCTTTTGCCGTGCTTGCGAACCGAGAGAGCTTGCTTGGCTGTGCGTTTTCGGATGCTTCTGCATCGATGCTTTCGACCATCTCAATATCCGCAGCCATTTCCTCCTCAGAGTAGTTGAAACAAGCCTTATCCAGCGCTGCATTGAGGCGGTTTGCCATCGGCATCATTGACACATAATTCAGACTCCCCGAAATCACGCCGCCCACAATGGGAACCGCCTTGGAAATTCCCTGCGCTACCGTGGTTTTTGTTACCTTCACGCCAATGGCCTTACCGATCTGCTTGATGATCGGATACCAGAAGGTTTTTGTCAGTGCCTTCTGCGGCAGCTTCTTCAGTGTTGTTTTTGCAATCTGTGTGGAAAGGACCCGCACGCCTGATACAGCACCAGACACGCCGAACATCACACCGCAATACAAGATCAACTGGTTCCTGACTCGCTCGTCATCAAGCTGGTCCTCTGTCCACAGATCCGACGCACCATATAAGTAAGACAATTCTTGTGCAAGGCGCAGAGCCATGCCGAAAAATTGTGCCACATCTGCCGGGATTGTCGCCGCCATCGCAAATCCGCCGGGGATACCGGCAACAAAAGATGCCACAGAAGACTGGCTGGTACGAACGAAAATCAGTTTCGTGGCGGCTTTCTCAATACGCTCTTGGGGAATTCCGGCACTGACCGGCCCCATATCAATGATGGTCTGCAAATCGATATCGTCGCCTGCGAAGATCTCTGCAAGGAATTTGCTGCGGTTGACCTTCACGCCGGGTATCTTGACTGCATTGGTAATGATCGTTTCCAGTGCTACGGAGGTCGTTTCGTTTTTAGCCTGTTCCATAATTCTCATTCCTTCCTCTCCATTAAACCTGTGATTCTGCGTTGCTTTCCGATGCGATGAATTCCCGTATTTCCTCCGACACATAATCCTCAAAATGCAATGTGCCGATTTTACGAACCTTTTCGTCGATCTTATCTATCACCGCCCGGCATTTGCCGTAATCTCCGGCGTGGTAGTACACCTCCAGCAAATGCCCCAGCAGCTCGACCTGCCGTCTTGCATAGGCGGCGATCTCCAAGTGATCTCCACAGATCAGAATGGAGCGGAGCAGGTACAGCTCCGCATGATCGTATTGCTGCCATTCCAGCATCAGATTGGCCATCGGGCAAAGCTGATCGTCGATTTTGGCAAGCTCCGAGGTGCTGATAATGTTTGTGATGTCGTAGGCCTTGAACAGATAGGCACAGGTCTGCGGATAATTCTCCTCCAGATAGGTGTAGTACCACGCCATCGTCAGATCGTAGTCCCGCACCAGCTTGGAATTGGGCTGGGCATATTTGTCAACCTGCTTCCGGACCTTTTCCAAGATTGTCTTCACTTGTTTTTTCTTTCCGGTGCCGCTGCGGATCTGGACAAGGGCCTTCAGCCGATAGCACTCACCCAGAAGAATGGCGGAATCTCCGGCATTGGAAATGGACAGCCAGTGGATGGCCTTATTTACTGATTTAAGAAGAAGGCGGAGAAGCTGCGTTTCTTCTGGTGTCTGTGCATCGTAAGCACCGCTCAGCTTCGCATCATAAAATCCCGCAAGGATGTAATAGAGTCGTCCCCAAAGCACCGGACTGCGATTTTGTGAGATGGCGGTCCGCATTTGCCGGATTTTCCGCTCCGCTTCCGAGAAACGCCTGCGATCGTACAGAATCTCCAGCAGGATTTGATAAACCTTCAGGAGCATCCGCTCATTGCCCGGAGGAACCACGGCAATGAATTCCGTACTCTTTTCCAGAAGAAACTGTTCATTCTCATAGGGCATATTTTGAATCGCATAATAGAGCAGTTCTATATAAATATCCGAAGAATATATCTGAGGTTCCCGCTTGCCGCCTTTCAATACAGCCGCAGCCAGCCGAAGAATCTCCCGAATCTCGTCGTGATCTGTTGCGGTGCTTTCTGCGTAGCTGCCGATTCGGTGAAGGTAGGATTCTCTTGTCCAGCCGGAACCATCTTTCGCCATCATTTTTTGCAGCCTCCGGTCAAGAAAGCCGCCGGGAGCATTCTCTTGAACCTCGTGAACCCGCCGGAGACTGCGGAGAAGATGCTTCGGATATTCCTCTTTCTGCGCTTCAACCTTCAGCCGGATATCCAGATACTGAAAGACTCTGTTTGCTGCATCCAGCGCCGCCTCCGTGAACCCCCAGTTCGTTACGACCTCCTCGATAACCGGGTGCATTGTGAGGATCGTGTCATTTATAGCAATCCAGCCTTGCCGGTAAAGAGCTCCGATATCGTCTCTGTTTGGTAAGCGGAGCATATCGCACAGCCGTTCAATGGAAACACCGGTTCGGCCAAACAGAGACAGGGCTTTTATCAGAGCGTTCTGCGTTTCCGACAAGGTCTCTGCCGCAAACAGGCCGGAGATTATTTGCCGAATGGTCTCCTGATGCAGCACCGCATCCCGCTGGTATCCGACCTTTTCGGGTGCAAGGCTTGTAAAGCCGTGCTCTGCAACGATTTGAGCCGCCTGCACAAGAGACAGCGTGCAGACGGGACTGCCGATCTGCTTGGCAATCAGCTCAATGACCAATGTGTGACCAGCTGCATTTTGAATGATCGAGGCGGCATAATACCGCTCTTCCGCACTGAGCCGGTGACCGATGTTCTTTTCAAAAAGGAGCAACGCAGTTTCTTCGGAAACGGATTCCACTTCAAGGGTGTCATACCCCTGCGCAAGCGCCTTGTCTCTGGTTAGAAACAGTAAACGCCAGCCCGTTTGCAGGAGCTTCGGGATACCGGTGCCGCTGTCGCCGGTGTAATTGTCCATAACCAGTACGCAATTTTTACCGTCGCCAAGTTCCCGGAGAATCCCCAATTTTCGCTCAAAGTAGGCTTCTTCTGTTTCTGATTTGTCCTTTTGAACGCCGTGAATCTGTACAGCGTAGTCGTCGCAGATGGTTTTCTCGATCGTGCCCTGATAATCCAGGTACAGAACAGAATCGATTCTCGACATACACTGCCTGATGCAATGCTGGGCGAGAACGCTCTTTCCGATACCGCCCATTCCCACAAGAAAGCTACAACCGCCGGAGGTATCCAGAAGCCGCTGCGCCAGCCATGCCGTCTCCTGTTCTCTCCCAAGAAAGAACTCGGGGCCATAGATTTTGGATCTTACCACATAGCGGGCGGACAGATCCGCCAGAGCTTGAAGCTCCGATAGCTTTTCGACCACGGTTTCCATATTGGAAAACCGATCCAGATAATAGTCCGCAAGGGTATGATGAAAGAAATCCGTCAGGCGGAAGGTCAGCGTATCCCAATATGCGCCGCCTGAGAGCTTGGACCTTGAAAAATCATACCGGGCGCCGGCATCACATTCAAAGGCATCCGGTACACGATCAAAAAGCATATAGAACAGCAGTGCACCGATCCCATACACATCCGTATGCGTTCCGATTCGTTTTCCGTCACCTCTTTGCAGTTCCAGTGCCGCAAAGCCTTTGGTAAAAGAGATTTTATCCCCCAATTCCGGAACGTCGGAGATTGGGACGACCGTGTCGAAGTCAAATAACTGGATCAGCTCCGTGGTGCCCTCCAGCGTCAGAATGTTGCTTGGTTTGATGTCGAGATACAGAAAACCCTTATTGTGGATTTTAGAAATGGCAGTTGCCGCACTTTTTACTGCAGCAATGCTGTCCTTGACAGAGGAATAACGATCATAGGACAATTCCTGCCCCTGAGCATACACAGAAACCACATACAATGTGTGGTTTGCCTCATAAATATTATAGGTATTGGCCGTCAGGTTCGTCAGCCCATCCGCTGCAAAGAATTCATTGCCCAGTTGATAAGCCCGCCGAATCTTCTGCTTTGTCTGCGCGAACAGCTTCCGCTCTGTCTCCGGGATCAGCAGACTTCCATCCGACGATCTTCGCAAATTGCATCTGAAGGGGTAACATTCCTTGATTCTTACAGTTTTTCTCGTTCTCAGATTGTCGATGTAATAAGCATTGTAAACGATGCTCGACCCGCCACGGGCCAGCTCATCGGTGATTGTGTATTCCCATCCATCATTGAATCTAAGCGTAGTGCCTGCTTTAAGTGCAGCTCTAGAGTCCATTTTCTCACATCCTAACCTTGCTCGCATATTGCAACGCTTAGATTCTAACACCGAAAATTTAGAAAGCGGTTTTTTCAGTGCAGGGCATTCTCAGGAGCCATTTTATTCAGATAGGCCTCCCGCATAAAGGAACGGAACGCATCCAGCGGGTAGGCATCCTGTGAGGCATAGAGGAAAATCCAGTCATAGGGATTTCCCTCATACAGTTCCGGATAGCTGGCGTCCAACAGCAGTCGGTTGATGGATGCAATGCATCTCGGGCCGTCATACGGCTTTGCCGCATATTCCGGCTCCGTTCCCTTGAGAAGCAGTCCTGTCCAGAAGCGATAGAAGGCCAGCAGGATCATTGTTTTTCGGACGACCTCATCCGACTGCCAGTTCCCGCCGATGATGGCCTCCAAGCCCTGCCGATCTGGGAACGATTTGCTCACAAGGGGATGGATCATGGCGTTTGCTTTCAGTAAGCGAAAGTCTCTTTTGGATAGCGGTGCTTAAATTCCTGAACAGCCAGTCCATTTTCACCGGCAATTCTTCTCCAAAGTTCACAGATATATTTCTTCGCTGTTGCGTTGTTATAGCCAAACTGGCTGCTGTTCGCCGTTAAAAACGCAAGCAGTTCTTCCGGACTTTGAAACCGGTCCAATTCCTTGACAATCGTGCCGGTAAAGAGAACATCGGAATGAAGATCAACCGGCCCTTTTCCGCTCTCCTTCGGGGCTTTTTCAATCAGTGCCTGTGCCTCGGAATAGGATAGCCGGTGGCGAATGCAATAATAGTAAATCGCCTCACGAATCGTGTGACAGTCCAGATTCCGCTGCAAATACACACGGCGAAAGAAATCCTTTGTTTCCTCCAGCGTCAAGTGAAATACAAAGCAAAATTGAATCGCATAATCCCGTTTCTCGGCCTGTGTGTGCTTTTGAAACCAGCCTTTCAGAATGCGTGCTTCTATCGGGATGCCAGCCTCATCAAATTTACACTTGATAAACCTGACTTTGGCATCCGTGTCTGCAAGGTTGCCGGTATAGCCCTTCTGCACAATAAACTCATCCAGTGCGGCGTCAAATGTCCGGAAGGAACTGGCTATCTCAAGCAGCTCCTGTATGTAGTTCTCATCCTCTGGAGAAATGCTATTGCCCTTTTGGGACAGAAATTGCGTATAATCTCCCATGCCCATCCTCGTTTCCGCTGTATCTCAGCATATTTTGAATCACTCTCTCTTGTCCTCCGGCAGGACATCCATAATATCTTCGATATGACAGTCCAGCGCATGACAGATCCGAACCAGAACGTCCGTTGTTACATTGTCGCCACGGTTGAGCTTCCGGATGGTATAATCACTGATATTCGCTTTTTCCATCAGATCCTTTTTCTTCATATCTTTATCAATGAGAAGATGCCATAACCGTTTGTAGCTTACCGACATAGTGGAACCCCCCATAATTTGTAATTACCACACAATATTACAAATACATTATACCGCATAATATGCCGAATTTCAACGGATAGCAGAGAGAACGCACGGATATTCTTAGATTTTGTTTCGCAACACCTTTGTATGGCAGTGAATTGTGCATCCCGTTCTTTAGAAAATGTTTTTGAAGCATTTCTCTAATGAGGGATTTTTATTGGACAGTAACTATGCTAAAATTATTTTTGAAAAGCAGGAACAATCGGCGCTTGCTCGTGCCGTTAAAAATAGAGGGCGCTGGCCCTCTGGAAAGGAGACGATAAAAATGCCAATTATGCTGACAAGAAAGGACGGCCCGCCTACGCCGTTCCGCAACGCAGAGTACATCCCGTTCTACTACTTCATCCCGAAAAGCATCCTGTCCCGCTGTGGAGCAGAGTTGAACGCCATTCCACGGAATCCGCAGGAGCTGTTCCACAACCGGACAGCCTGCGAATTTGTGGAGAGTGACCTGTTTCGCCTGCTCATCATCGATGCCGTGGCCTTTATGGTCTGGCCGTATATGGGCTTTGACGAGTATATGGAGGTTTACTCCGGCTACGATCCGGCGTGGCGGTTTGCCCACTGCCCGGACTACTGGATCAAGGAATTGGAGGACGAAGGGATTCTGGCATCCACCGGCGAATTCTTCCAAGGCTGTCATTCGGAATTAGGATATGTGCCGGAATGGCAGATTGACATCTATCTGCGCTACATCGTGCCCAATGTGATGAAAAAGCACCGGATGGACGAGATCATCCAAGTGGCACGAGAGTACCCCTGCTTTGAGGACTTTGACTTCCGAAAGAGCAATCAGAAAACGGACTTCATCCGCAAATGGTATCACACCCGCACCAGGCACCCGATGATCTCTCTGGAGGAATTTCAGGAGGCCTATGCCGACGCCCACGGCGGACAGGAATACGAGGAGCCTGACCCGTCGCAGAATGTGGAGGAAACAGTGGTAGCACAGGCACTGGTGGATCAGTTCAAAGCTACGCTCAGCGAAAAGGATATGCAGATCCTTGAACTGCGTATGAGCGGCGACACGCTGGAGGAGATTGCCGAAAAGCTGGGCTACAAAAATCACAGCGGCGTGCTCAAGCGCATCCGAAAGATCGGACAGGCCTATGAAGCCTACACCGGTGTGGACTACGGCTTTGAGAGCGGCAAAATCATCGGATAACACCTACTGAAAATCGGTAGGTGTTATTTTTATGCCCAAACGGAGGTAGAGAGTATGAAATGGAGAATATACCCGTCCCAGCGAGGGCGGGTCAACAAACTGGTGCGCCGGCGATGCTGCTGCTATGACCACGGCAACTGCATTCTGCTGGATGACGGAGAGCCGCATCGCTGCGTGCAGATCATCAGCCGGAGCGGTATCTACTGCAACTATTTCCGCCGGGCGGTACTGCCGTCCGACAGTGAGCTGTACGCACAAATCCGAGAGCAGAACGAATGAGGAGGATGAGGAAATGAAAACAATCCACAACACGATAATTATCGGCATCGACCACGGGTACGGGAAAATACACTTGCCTTTGCTATGCCCGGTTGTCGGAAAGGAGCATTTTACTATGGCAACAGCAAACAAAACCAAAGGGCAAAAGGAAGAACTCATTACGGCGCTGTACTGCCGTCTGTCCGTGGATGATGATAATAAGGATATGGAGTCGAACTCCATTACGAATCAAAAGCAGATTTTGCAGGACTTCGCCCGTCGGGAAGGCTATCGGAACACGCAATTCTTTGTAGACGAGGCTGTAATAATAGGACTAAAAACATTAAGGCTCAAAAAGTGCTGAAAATACGGCGTTTTTG
>ERZ1026860.101-NODE-101-length-65726-cov-11.912336_pt1 | contig 65726 bp, 60 predicted proteins | sample MGYA00380160_ERZ1026860 | MGnify/ENA primary metagenome ERZ1026860 (study PRJEB33269, sample SAMEA4719796) | human gut metagenome | biome: human-associated habitat; feature: organic feature; material: feces | place: Cameroon | collected 2013-10 ... | reverse complement strand
GTAATCAAGGTTATGTCAATCCGATAACCCTATTTTTTTAACGAGGGGGAAATAAATGATGAACCACAAAAATTTCTGGGATCTGCTGAACGAAAAGCAGGGCTCCCTTACCAAGTCCGGCACTATTATTGCCGACTACCTTACAAAGCACGCACAGGAAGCACAGTTTTTATCCATTTCTTCACTCGCAAAAGCCTGTAACATGGCAGAAGCAACCATTTACCGCTTCTGTAAGCAGCTTGGATTTGAGGGCTATAACGAAATGAAAATCTCGCTTGCCCAGGCAAATGTGACACCACCTGCGTTTTCTTCCTATTGTCTGGATCCTTCCATGACGACATCCTCTTTATGCGACACGGTATATGCATCCTTTCAGGCTGCAATTACCAGCACCATGAACGTGCTTGATTATACCGCAATCGATGAGGCCGCATTGCTTTTGCAGCGTGCCACCTCCGTCTACTGTCTCGGTCAGGGCGGAAGCATGGTTCTTGCAAACGATATCTGGGTACGTTTTGCGACCATCTCCAACAAATTCCGCAACTGCGGTGACAGTCACACACAGCTGGTAGCCGCCAGTCTTATGGGACCGGGCGATGTCATTCTGTTTGTATCTTACTCCGGTTCCACACACGACATGATGGATACACTGTCCGTCGCTAAAAAAGCCGGTGCAAAAATCATCCTGATCACACACTACCCGGATGCCCCCGGCACTGCACTTGCAGATGTCGTACTTCTGTGCGGAGCACTGGAATCACCGTTAGACGGCGGCAGCATCCCCGTCAAGGTCGCAGCACTTTTTGTTGCTGAATCTCTTCTCCTGCGTTATCTGCTTGATAATCAGGAGCTTGCCAGAATCGCACGCAGCAAAACCAGTCTCGCCATGACTGCAAAGCTGTTATAATACCCCGTTTAAAAATAAAGAGTTCGCCTGCGCATCCCTGCGGAGCTTTTTGCTTTATAGGAATTTCCTATAAAGCAAGATCGAGTAGGAGGGAGTGATTAGCTCCCGACCTCTCACACCACCGTGCGTACCGTTCGGTACACGGCGGTTCAATCAACTTAACAAGTAACACACCTTTCGGTGTAGTAATCTAACATTGAGACTAATCCAAATGAGGTTAGTCTCTTTGTACTTATAGCCTTTTGTATCCATCCATTGTGGGCGAGTCTTGCATATCTATCTCCGCTATACGCTATTTTAAATGCCGCCCATCTTGGTACATCAAGCTTCATAAGGTTCTTTGCTCTGTTTTGTGGAGTTTTCCAATGTTTCCAAATGCACATACGAAGTCTGTATCTGATGTTACCATCTAATTCTTGGCAAAGTGTTTTCATACTACCTATCTTGAAGTAGTTTATCCAACCTCTTATGAGCTGATTAAGTTTCTCCACTTTATAGCTGTTGCTAACACCCCAGCTACGGCATGTGAGTTCTTTCATTCTCTTCTTAAACTTCGCTACTGATTTTGCATGTGGTTTTGCCTTAAACTGATGTGCTCTTGTGTCAAAGTAGAACCCAAACCCAAGGTATTTAAGTCCGCTTGGTCTGTCTACTTTACTCTTTGTCATGTTGACCTTGAGACCTAGTTTCTCCTCAATAAATCGAGATATGTTTCTCATTACCCGATTTGCAGACATTTCACTTCCAACCATGATAATACAGTCATCTGCATATCGCACAAAGTTAAGCCCTCTCTTTTCCATTTCCTTATCAAGTTCATTGAGCATGATATTTGCCAACAACGGCGAAAGATTTCCTCCTTGCGGTGTTCCCACAATAGAATCCTCATATTCATCGTCAATCATGATTCCGCTGACAAGATATTTCCTTATGATAGAGATAACATCTCCATCTTTTATAGTTCTTCCTATGGTAGTCATAAGCTTGTCATGGTTTACTGTGTCAAAGAACTTTTCCAAGTCAATGTCTACAATCCAATCGTTACCAACATTCATCATGTCAAGTGCTGTTAGGATTGCTTGCTGTGCGCATCTGTTCGGTCTGAATCCGTAACTATGTTCATGGAATTGTTCCTCGTAGATTGGTGTTAATACCTGTGCGATAGCTTGCTGTATGAATCTGTCTGTTACTGTTGGTACTCCTAGGTTTCTGACACCGCCATCAGGCTTTGGTATCTCCACTCTTCGTACTGGCTGAGGTTTATACTTTCTCGTCCTCAACTGTTCCTTGATGATTTCGCCGTTCTTTGCAAGGTATTCTTTGAGTTCTGTGTACTTCATTCCGTCCACTCCCTCTGCACCTTTATTTCGTACGACTTGCAGATATGCTCTGTTGAGATTATCGCTGGATAATATCTGTTCCATTAGACTACTTGTGTCCATGCGTTCTTTCCTTTCCGTCTCGCTTGATTTGACCATCTTTTACCCGATTGGTTACGGCAGATGTTGCCATTTCTGCAATACGAGACATACTCAAACTTATTGATTGTTCGCCCCTTCGCTCCATTTCCATTACAGAAACTTCTTCACTACTATGGGCTCGGCTGACTTCTCACAGTTCGTTGTTACTAGGCTAATGGAACCTCTGTGAGACCTCCACGCTTAAGGTGCACGCTCTTTCTCTCCATATATCCGCCACATTTACTCTGCTACTACAAAAGTGATAGTTATTAGACTTCGTTGCTTCTAGCCAACTTATCTCTCATAGCCTAGCCTTATATGTGATTTCTGTCCGTCGGACCGGAGATTTGCTTACAGCTTCCTTCAGATTCCATCTCACGATGGACACCCTTGCTGTTCAACTATACACTTCCCACTATCTGGGCGTGTTCGGGACTTTCACCCGTTAGAGTGCGCCCATGGCGCGCAAACCAGAAAAACCCCTGACCTTTATGGTCAGGGGTTTTGTCACTTCTGTCATATCATATATCTGTAGTGTGCAATTTCAAATCGCACCGGAAAATCATTGTTTTTTCAATCCATCAAAATATACCTTGGTTTCAGCAACCACAACACCGCTCAATGCAACCAGTGCAATCAGGTTCGGGATCGCCATCAGTCCGTTGAAGATATCAGCAATGGTCCATACTGCACTTACCGTCATGTAAGGTCCGATAAAGATCGCAAGAATGTATATCCAACGGTATACCTTAACCACCTTCAGCCTGCCGCCGCATAAATACTCCAGGCATCTTTCACTGTAGTAATCCCATCCAAGGATCGTAGTGAATGCAAAGAATACCAGACAGATCATCAGGATAAAGGAACAAACCTGATTGGGAAGCGGAAGTCCCATCTGGAATGCTTTATCTGTTACGGATACACCTTCCAGTCCCATATCCCATGCACCGGTAATAACGATGCAAAGTCCGGTCATAGTACAGATTACCAGAGTATCAATCACGGTTCCCATCATGGAAATCAGTCCCTGACGGGCAGGCTCTTCTACCTGAGCTGCGGCTGCGGCAATCGGTGCACTACCAAGACCGGCTTCATTTGAGAAGATACCTCTTGCAATACCCTTCTGCATGGCAATCATCATGGCACCAAGTGCACCACCTGCGGCTGCCCTGATACCAAATGCTCCCTGAACGATCTCAACGATGGCACCTGGAATCTTGGTAATATTACAGATCAGAATAATAAGTGCCACTACAACATAAAGAATTGCCATGAAAGGTACAATGACCTCTGCCACCCTGGAAATTCTCTTTAAACCACCGATAATAACAAGCGCTACACAAACCGTAATGATCAGACCCGCAATAATCACTGCGATGGAATAGTCGGCTCCGAAAGAGGACATTCCAAACAGATGAACGGTATGTACACCATCCGGATCAAAGAAGTTCTGAACTGCACTGGTAATACCATTCACCTGTGTAAAGGTTCCGATACCGAAAAGACCAACGCCGACGCCAAAGAATGCAAAAATCTTTGCAAGCCATTTCCAGTTCTTTCCCATACCCTTTTCTATGTAATAGAATGGTCCGCCGATGATATGTCCATCCTCTGCTACCACACGATACTTAATGGATAACAGACACTCGGAATACTTGGTTGCAGTTCCAAGCAGGGCTGCCAGCCACATCTAGAATAAAGCTCCGGGACCTCCGGCTACCAGAGCCGTTGCAACACCGACAATGTTACCGGTACCGATGGTTGCGGACAAAGCCGTACACAGTGCGCCGAAGCTGGATACTTCACCGTGTTCACCGGTCTTCTCATTGTCTCTGATGTGCCGGATGGCCATAGGCATCTTCGTGATCTGCAATCCCTTTAACCGGATGGTCAGATAGATACCTACTGCCAGGATGAGGACGATCAACGGGATACCCCACACAAAATCGTCAATCGTGGTTAATACGTTACTGATTTTTGCTAACATTTTTCTTCCCTCTCATTTCTATGAATTTTTAGAAATAATAAAAAGGACTGATTCTCATCAGCCCTCTAAAGAGTAGAACATGCATATAGAATGCTCTGTCCTTTTGCCTGAGAGATTGGCAGGATTCCTGCCGTACACCTTCGGCGCCCTTCATCAGGGACTCTCCAGAGTGTTGGTAGCTTCGCATTTTCATACCTCTTTGTACTTCAACGCTTTAGCACATCAACATACAGTACTATAGCATATCATTTTTCCATATGCAAGACTATGTTTTAAAATAAATTCGAAAATTTTCGTAATCAATCTTCTTTCTCTGTCCTCGGTACTCCACCACGTGAAATTCCGAACTTCTCACGCATGGCAATCAAACGGTCAACCTGCTCTTTGGTAAAGCAGTTCTGCTTTCCGAGAATTTTCCCCGTAATCATCAGGATATTGGCATAATATTCCATGGATTCCAGACGATAATACGCGGCATAAGCATCCTCTGCCCAGGTAACGGCTCCGTGGTTGGCAAGCAGTACCCCGTTATGGGTATGACAATACGGCGCAATCACCTCTGCCACTTCCTTCGTACCAAGCTCTGCGTAGGGCGCAATCGGAACATCCCCTAATGTAATCACGGCCTCTGCCAGTACCGGGACATCCAGTGGAATTCCCGCTATGGAAAAGCTTGTGCAGATCGGCGGGTGCGCATGACATACGGAACGCAGATCCGGGTTTTCCCGATAGGCACGCAAATGCATCTTCAACTCCGAAGACGGCTTATGGGTTCCCTCTAAAACGTTGCCCTGCAAATCCACCTTTACCAGCATCTTCTTATTCATAAATCCCTTGGAAACCCCCGTCGGTGTTGCCCAGACCTCGTTTTCACCTGTACGGACGGAAATGTTGCCATCGTTTGCCGCTACAAAGTTGCGGACATACATTCTCTGTCCGATATCCAGAATTGCTTCTTTTGCTTCCTTTTCGGAAGGATAAAAGCGGTTATTTTCTTTTTCTCTGTTCAGATCGTGCTGCTTCTTTTGTTGTTTCTCTTTTTGTTTTTTCATACAGATCTCCATATTCTGAAATTAACGTCAAAATTCTTCTCTATACCGATCTATTTTCCATACCGGCAGTCGTTCATTCCTGACCATTCACAAGCTGCGCAGCCTCTTTTTTCTTGCGGATCTCTGCGAGAGATTCTGTAAACGGAGCGCGTGCAATTCCATATTCTGTGACAATTGCGGTAATTAAGGAATGGTCGGTTACATCAAACGCCGGATTAAAGACCTTCACGCCCTCCGGCGCCATCCGCTCCTTGTACCACATTTCTGTCACTTCCTCCGGCTTACGCTGCTCAATCTTAATCTGATCCCCTGTAGGACAGTCATAGTCAATGGTGGATGTCGGTGCGCAGATATACATCGGTATGCCATACTGCTTTGCGACAGCAGCAACGACCGAGGTTCCGATCTTATTAGCTGCGTCCCCGTTAGCCGCAACACGGTCACATCCTACGAAAACCGCATTCACCCATCCGTTTTTCATTACAGTTGCAGACATGTTATCACAAATCAGCGTCACATCTACCCCCGCAGAATGCAGCTCATAGGCGGTAAGTCTTGCTCCCTGTAAAAGCGGTCTTGTTTCATCCGCAAATACATGGAAACCATAGCCTCTTTCCTGTCCTAAATAAATCGGCGCAGTTGCCGTTCCATATTTACAGGTTGCCAGCTGTCCCGCATTGCAGTGTGTGAGGATTCCATCCCCCGGTTTCACAAGAGAAAGACCATTCTCCCCAATAGCCTTGCAGACAGCAATATCCTCTTCCTTCATCCGGAAGGCTTCTTCTCCAAGAAGCGTTACGATCTGTTCGACACTCTTTCCTTCTTCCTGCGCCTTCCGGAGAACCTTCTCCATACGGTTCAACGCCCAGGAAAGGTTCACTGCCGTAGGACGCGAGGAATTTAAAAACTCCTTCTGCTCTAAGAACTGCTTTTCAAATTCTTCATAGGAAATATCCTTCCGGTTCTTCCAGATTTCAAAACTGAGCTGGTAAATACCAAAGGCTGCAGCCACCCCAATCGCCGGTGCGCCACGTACCTTCAGCAGATAAATGGCATCCCAGATCTCCTGTGCTGTTTTTAGCTGAATAATCTCTGTCTTTCCAGGAAGTAAGGTCTGGTCAATAATCACCAGACAGTTTTCTTCCTTATTAAAGTCTACGGTTTCGTAATCCAGTATGGTTTTGTTCGCGGAATCTTTCATTTTCTGTCCTTCTGTTCTGTTACTGTATTTTATTTGTTTTGCTGTGTTTTTATGTTTTGTTTCTTGTATTTTAATTTCTTCCGGGGTTCTATGTTCTGTTTCTTGTGTTCTTTTTCTTGTTCTCTATGTCTTGTATTCTGTTTCCTGTGCTCTGTTGCTTATATATTCTGCACCATATTTTTGCACTTACTTTTTTACTTTATTTTTGTACTATATTTTCCGTGCTGCATGAATCAGCTTTTTCCTGTGTCTTCTTCGGGTAGCGCTGTCTGCTTTCTAAAAGGCCATCCAGAACCATGATCCCTGCTCCCAAAAGAAAAGCCACCACCGACAGTATCCGGTCTATTCTTCCTGCTGCCTTTTCTTTCTGTCTTCCCTTCTGTTTCACGGCTTTTGTCTTATACTGCATTTTAATTCTGGCGATCTTCTCCCTGCTTTTGGCACGCGTCTTCTCTCTCCTTCGCAGCTCCATCCGGAAGCGCTGTGCCGGAGTCTTATGTAATGGTAATTTGATCTTCTTACGAAAGCTTCGTCTTCTTTTCTTCTGCATGAGATCCCTCCCATCTCAAACCGTTATGACCATTCTGTCATGTCATTCCTAAATGAACAAATCGCATCACATAGATTTGCTTGCTACAATTACAGTGTCTCATATTTTTCTGAAAAAAGGAAGCGGTTGTTGCTTTGCAAAACTTGCGGTAGAATTGCAATTGTAATATACTGTACCTATCCAGAGCCATGCAATATCTGATAAACAGGATCGGAATGACTGGCTTAATAAATATACGGAAGAGGTACTTATCCTTATGGCCAAACATTACACAACCACATTTAATACCCGTCAGAATATGCTCAGACAGAATCTGGAAATCTTCTATTACGAAGACACCAATCTCCAGCCGGTGTCCAGCCACCGTCATGAGCATTATGAAGTGTACTTCTTTTTAAGCGGACCGGTGAACTGCCTGATTGATGACAAGAACTATCCGCTTGCTCCGGGTGACATCTGTCTGATTCCTCCCGGAATCTATCATCGTCCGGCATTCCGTAATGAAAAGGAAACCTACCGCCGTATTGTTCTCTGGATTTCTTCTGATTACTTAAACCAGTTAAAGCGTACCCATTCACAGATTGACTACTGCTTTCAGCTTGCACTCAATAGGAAGCAGTACCATTTCCGGAATGATTCAGGGACTGCTCAGATTCTGTTTGGCAAGCTGTTTGATCTGCTGGAAGAATATCATTCAGAAGGAGCCTTTCACGAACAGCTTCTTGCCTGCTATACCAGTGCCTTTCTGCTGCAGTTAAACCGGATTGTGTCCGAATACTCTTCCCCGTCCGCATACCGGAAGCCCAAGGCTCTTTTTTCACAAATTTGTGATTACATCCATTCCCATCTGGAAGAAGATCTGTCTTTGGATGTTCTTGCAGAGAATTTCTATGTAAGCAAATATTATATTGCACACAGCTTCAAAGAAAATATGGGCGTTTCTACCCACCAGTATATTCTGAAGCAACGGCTTTATGCCAGCAAATCAAGTATTCTTGCAGGCACTCCCTTAAGCGAGGTCTGTGCAAATTACGGCTTCACCAACTATACCACCTTTTTCCGCGCATTCAAAAAGGAGTTCGGTGTCTCTCCCCGTGATTTCAAGGATTCCTGTCAGAGCCAGTCCGGCATGACTGATAAAGAATAGCCGGTTTTCCGTTCGGTATGCAATTTTTGTAATCTTTTTATCAATTCCGGCTATATGTAACACCAATCGTCTATGCTACCATAGGTAATATCAGAAAATACTGAAATTGGAGGTATTCTTATGGAAATGACATTACGCTGGTACGGCAGCAAATCCGATTCCGTTACATTGCAGCAGATCCGTCAGATTCCGGGTGTCACCGGAATTATTACCACCCTTTATGAAACTGCTCCCGGCGACCTTTGGAAACGTGAAGATATTCATGTACTAAAGGAGGAAGTGGAGGCTTCGGGATTACATATTTCCGGTATTGAAAGTGTAAACATCCACGACTCCATCAAGATCGGTTCTCCCGACCGGGACCAGTATATTGACAACTATATTAAGACCTTGGAGCATCTTGGGGAAGAGGACATTCACCTGGTCTGCTATAATTTCATGCCGGTCTTTGACTGGACAAGAACCGAACTTGCCCGCGTCCGTCCGGACGGTTCTACCGTGCTTGCCTACAGCCAGAAAACAATCGACAGCATCGATCCGATGAAAATGTTCGATTCCATTTCCGGCGATTCCAACGGCTTCGTCCTTCCCGGTTGGGAACCGGAGCGTATGGCACGGATTAAGGAACTGTTCGAGCTTTATAAGGATGTCGATGATGAGAAGCTTTTTGCGAACTTAAAGTACTTTCTCGAAGCGATCATGCCGATATGTGACAAATATGACATCAACATGGCCATCCACCCGGATGATCCTGCCTGGAGTGTATTCGGTCTTCCGCGCATCATCATCAACCTGCCAAATCTGCAGCGCATGATGAGCATGGTAGACAATCCGCATAATGGTGTGACCTTCTGCTCCGGTTCCTACGGAACCAATCCCGATAATGATCTGCCGGGTATGATCCGTGCCCTCAAGGGAAGAATTCACTTTGCACATGTCCGTAACCTGCAGCACAACTTCCCGGGTGACTTTGAAGAATCCGCTCATCTTTCTTCTGACGGAAGCTTTGATATGTATGAAATTATGAAAGCCTTATATGATATTGATTTCACAGGACCGATCCGTCCCGATCATGGAAGAATGATCTGGGGCGAAGTTGCCATGCCCGGATACGGTCTGTATGACCGCGCACTCGGAGCTACCTACTTAAATGGACTCTGGGAAGCTATTGTGAAAGGAGAAGCACGCCATGGAATTAAGTAAAAGGGGAATTGCAGACCGCACTGCCTTTGAGCAGAAAGGCTATGCCCTGCCGCAGTTTGACCGTGAGGAAATGATTGCGAAAACGAAAAAAGCGCCACACTGGATTCACTTCGGTGCCGGCAATATCTTCCGTGCCTTTCAGGCCAATGTAATGCAGGAGCTGTTAAACAAAGGAATTATGGATACCGGTCTTCTGGTGGCAGAAGGCTTTGATTATGAAATCATTGAAAAAATGAACCGTCCACACGATGACTTAAGTATTCTGGTCACACTGAAAGCTGATGGCAGTATTGAAAAGACCGTAGTCGGAAGTATTGCAGAATCCCTGATCTTAGACAGTCACAGAGAGGCGGAATTTGCACGCTTAAAGGAAGTGTTTGAAAGTCCTTCCCTGCAGATGGCAAGCTTTACCATTACCGAGAAGGGCTACAGCCTTGTAAACGGAAAAGGTGAACTTCTTCCTGCCGTATCTGCCGATTTTGCAAATGGACCATCCCGGTGCGAAAGCTATATTGGCAAGGTTGCTTCCCTTCTTTATTACCGTTATCTCCATGATAAGCTTCCGATTGCCATGGTCAGCATGGATAACTGCTCCCACAACGGCGATCAATTATATGCTGCCATACATTCCTTTGCGGAGCAATGGACAAAGAATAACTTAGTCCGCGATGGCTTCCTTCGTTATATCGAGAATCCTTCTCTGGTTTCCTTCCCCTTAACGATGATCGACAAGATCACTCCCCGCCCGGATCCAAAGGTGGAACAGCTCCTTTTAAAGGATGAGATCGATGAGTTGTCTCCGGTAATTACGCAGAAAAACACCTATGTTGCTCCGTTTGTAAATGCCGAGGAATGCCAGTATCTCATTATCGAAGATCTGTTCCCGAACGGAAAGCTTCCCCTCGATGAAGCCGGCATTATTTATACCAACAGGGAAACTGTGAATAAAGTGGAAAAGATGAAGGTATGTACCTGTCTGAATCCGCTCCATACCGCTCTCGCGATCTTTGGCTGTCTGCTTGGCTACACGCTGATTTCGGAAGAAATGAAGAATCCGTTATTAAAGAAGCTTGTAGAAACGATCGGCTGGAAGGAAGGCATGCCCGTAGTCATCAATCCGGGAATTCTCCGTCCTGAGAATTTCCTTACTGAAGTTCTGACGGTACGCATCCCGAATCCTTTTATGCCGGATACTCCGCAGAGAATCGCAACCGATACCTCCCAGAAGCTTCCGATCCGTTTTGGGGAAACAATCAAGGCGTATCAGGCATCCGATACCTTAGACCTTGCAGATCTTAAGATGATTCCGCTTGTTTTCGCCGGATGGCTGCGTTATCTGATGGGAATTGATGATACCGGGGCAGCATTTGAGAGAAGCTCTGATCCACTGCTCGATGACCTGACACCGTACCTCACCCAATTTACGTTAGGAGTCGTTCCATCCACTGAAGATACGGACAACATCCTGTCCCCGATTCTTCACAAAAAGGAAATCTGGGGCGTGGATCTGTACACCTGCGGACTTTCCAATCCTGTCATTTCCGGTTTCCGTGAAATGCTCGCAGGTCCGGGGGCTGTAGAAAGCACTTTAAAGCATCATGTGTAGCGCATGAGTAAAAGGCAGGCTGCCTGACTGCAGTTTTAGTCCAAAACCGTCCGTATACTCTTTTCAGAATATACGGACGGTTTTTACCTGAGTTCTATCTGATAATCGCAGTTTGTAACTGTTCAGTACCTTCACAGTTACGATGCAAAATCCATTCCAAATCGGCTTCGCCGATGGGATTTTGCATTACTGAATCATCAAAGCCAGCCACGATATTAAATCCTTTTTTGGCTAATCCCCATGACATTCCACCACATCCACAGAACAAATCAAGTACATTGTATTTTTCCACTAAACAATCCTCCCATTAATCTGTCTTCCACTAAAACATTTATTGTTTATCGTTAACAAAATCAACAATATCTCCGATTTCACACTCAAGCGCTATACAGATTTTTTCCAATGTCTCCAATGAAGTCCTTTCATTTCTGCCCAATTTTGCAACTGCATTTGTACTTATTCGTGCAGCTTCTTTAAGTTGTGATTTATTCATTTTTTTATCTACTAAAAGCTTCCATAGTTTTGAATAATCAACAGACACTACAAAGTCCTCCTCGTCAGTAGTCCTTTTAAGATACCACGCGCCTTGATATATGTCAAGAATTTCTTGATATTAACATCATATCGAGATGTTTCGATACCTTTTAATCCTGACACCTTAGCCATGGTTTTATTATACTTTGTATAGTTTTTATATGCAATCCGCATAGTTTCTAATATTTTTTCACAAAGAACGTGCAACACAGACAAAAAAATAGTGCGATGTGCAACAAGATTATTTTTTATTGTTGCGCACCGCAAAAAACCCCTGACCGCATGGTCAGGGGTTTTAGTAACTCTGCAAAGCCCAGTTAAAGAAGCTTATTTAGCTGCTGCTAATTCTGCCTTCAGCTTTTCGGTTAAAGCAGGAACAATCTTGTTCAGATCTCCTACGATTCCGTAATCAGCTACATCGAAGATCGGAGCGGTTTCATCCTTATTGATTGCAATAATCATATCAGACTCTTCCATACCGGCTACGTGCTGAATTGCACCGGAAATACCGATTGCGAAGTAAACATTCGGACGAACGGTCTTACCGGTCTGTCCAACCTGAAGATCCTTCGGCTTCCAGCCTGCATCTACAACAGCACGGGAGCAGCTTACGGTTGCACCAAGAACCTCTGCGAGGTCATCAAGAAGCTTGAAGTTCTCTGCGCTTCCAACACCACGTCCACCGGATACAAGGATCTTAGCGTCCATAATATCAGCAACATCAGATACAGCCTTAACAACCTTTAAGATTTCTACATACTTGTTATCCGGAGTAAATCCAGGATTGTAATTGATTACTTCTGCCTTCTTACCAGCTTCTCTGGGTGCCTTCTGCATAACGCCGGGACGAACGGTAGCCATCTGAGGACGGAAATCCGGACAGGCGATGGTAGCGATTGTATTACCACCGAATGCAGGACGGGTCATCAGTAACTGGTTATGACGCTGTTCCTTGCCAGGGATCGGGTTGATCGGGAAATCACCGATTTCAAGCTGTGTACAGTCTGCGGTCAGACCGGTATGAATTCTTGCAGATACTCTGGGGCCTAAGTCACGGCCGATTGCTGTTGCACCTACCAGGAAAATTTCAGGCTTGAATTCGTTAATTACAGATGCTAATGCATGTGCATAAGGCTCTGTTCTGTATTCCTTTAATTCAGGATCGTCTACAACAATTACCTTGTCTGCGCCATATTCAGCGAGCTCATCAGCTAAAGCTGCAACATCAGAACCAACTAATACAGCGGTAACTTCTGTTCCTAAATCTTTTGCAAGTTCTTTTCCCTTGCCAACTAATTCCAATGCGATTCCGCTAAGCGTATTGTCTACCTGCTGAGCAAAGACAAATACGCCCTTATAATCTTGAATATTCATGTTCTTCCTCCATTATATTTCAATATGCTTAAGATCTACTATCGAAAGATTAGATTACGTGTTTTGCTTTTAACTTCTCAACAATGTAATCAACAGATGCAGCGGGATCCAAGTTTACTTTTTCTCCTGCACCCTTTCTTACCTTATCGGATGCCTTAGCGATCTGTGTCGGTGAACCCTTAAGACCAAGGTTAGAATCTTCCACATCCTTAAGATCTGCTCTTCCCCATACGGTGATGTCAGCCTTGTATGCATCGAAGATTCCGCCCGGAGTCATATATCTGGGCTCATTTAATTCAGCAAGAGCTGTAATTAAGCAAGGCATTTTAGCCTTTAATACATGATATCTGTCATCGAACTGACGCTCAACGATTACGCTGTCGCCTTCTACTTCGATCTTCTGAGCATAGGAAATTACAGGAATTCCAAGATGTTCGGAAATCTGGGGTCCAACCTGTGCAGTATCACCATCGATAGCCTGACGGCCTGTAATGATGAGATCATAGTCAAGATTACGGATTGCTCCTGCAAGAGTCTGGGAAGTAGCCCATGTATCTGCTCCACCTAATACTCTGTCTGTTACAAGGATTCCCTTGTCAGCGCCCATAGCCATAGCTTCACGAAGAACTTCTTCTGCCTTGGGAAGTCCCATTGTTAAAACAGTAACTTCTGCGCCATACTGATCTTTTAATCTAAGAGCTGCTTCCAGACCAGCCTTATCATCAGGGTTCATGATGGTAAGCATTGCAGCTCTGTCAAGAGTACCATCGGGGTTAAATTTAACGCCACCTTTTGTATCAGGTACCTGTTTAACACAAACAACAATTTTCATTGTATTTCTCTCCTTATTTTAAAATTAATATTATATCATAGTAAGCCGGCACTCGAAATGCTTCGCATTTTCTCCTGCTCTTCTTACTTCTCTTAAGTAAGACGGCACTCGAAATGCTTCACATTTCTCGTTCGCGGTGCTGCGCTGCACCGCTCTGTCTTTCGTCCTGTCCATCTGCTCCTGCAAGCAGGGCAGCTGTCCAGTCCAAAATCCATCCGTCTTACTTAAGCAGGTTCGCGGAGATTACCATTCTCTGAACTTCGGAAGTTCCTTCGTAAATCTCAGTAATCTTAGCATCTCTCATCATACGCTCTACATCGTACTCTCTGATGTATCCGTATCCACCATGAAGCTGTACAGCCTTGGTAGTAACTTCCATAGCAACCTCTGCTGCACAAAGCTTAGCCTGTGCTGCTTCTACAGAATAAGATACCTTAGGGTTCTTTGTATACTCGTCCTTCTTGCAGGCTGCTGCATATACCATGAGCTGAGCTGCTTTTGTCTTGGTAGCCATATCAGCCAACTGGAACTGGGTATTCTGGAATGCACCGATTGCACGGCCAAACTGCTTTCTTTCCTTAACGTATTCAACGGTTCTGTCAAGAGCGCCTTCTGCAAGACCAAGAGCCTGTGCAGCGATACCGATACGTCCGCCATCCAGAGTATGCATTGCGATATTAAATCCTTTGCCCTGTGCTCCTAACATATTTTCCTTAGGAATACGGCAATCGGTAAAGATCAGTTCGTATGTGGATGAACCACGGATACCCATCTTGTTTTCCTTGGTACCAAAGGTAAATCCGGGAGTTCCTTTTTCTACGATGAAAGCAGAGATCTCTTTCATCATCTTGCCTCTCTTCTCGATCATACCGGTAACAGCGAAGATCACGTATACGTCAGCTTCCTTACCGTTGGTGATGAAGATCTTGGAACCGTTCAGTACCCATTCGTCACCATCTAAAACAGCCTTGGTCTGCTGTCCCTGTGCATCTGTACCAGCACCGGGCTCGGTAAGACCGAAAGCACCTAACTTCTCACCCTTTGCAAGGGGAACAAGGTATTTCTGCTTCTGTTCTTCTGTACCGAAGGTAAGAATCGGGTCACAGCAAAGAGAGGTATGAGCGGATACGATAACGCCTGTTGTACCACAAACCTTGGATAATTCTTCTACGCACATTGCATAAGTAAGAACATCTGCTCCCTGTCCACCGTACTCCTTCGGAATCGGAATACCCATAAATCCTGCCTTAGCCATCTTTTCAACAGTAACACGAGGGAATACCTCTGTCTCGTCTACTTCCTGTGCAAGAGGCTTAACTTCTTTTTCAGAAAACTCTTTGAAAAGAGTTCTTACCATTTCATGCTGCTTGTCTAACATAAAATCCATGTTTTATTTCCTCCATTATATATGATATTGGAATCACATTTGATCCAATTATATTTACTGTGCATCAACAGGGGTCTTTGTTCTGTCTGCATTGTAAACATAGAATCCCTTACCGCTCTTAACACCAAGGTTACCGCCACGAACCATCTTACGGATGAGAGGACATGCACGATACTTGCTGTCACCGGTCTCATTGTAAAGAACATCCATAATAGCAAGGCAGATATCAAGACCAATGAAATCTCCAAGTTCAAGGGGTCCCATCGGATGATTGGCACCAAGCTTCATAGCTGCGTCAATACCTGCAATATCAGATACACCTTCCATCTTAATGAAAGCTGCCTCGTTAATCATCGGAACAAGGATACGGTTTACTACGAAGCCTGCTGCTTCGTTAACCTGTACCGGTGTCTTACCGATTTCTTCAGAAATCTTCTTAATGGTATTTACAGTCTCAACAGGTGTATTTACACCGGCAATTACTTCAACGAGCTTCATACGGTCAGCAGGATTGAAGAAGTGCATACCGATCATCGGACGGTTTAATCCGTTACCGATCTCTGTGATGGAAAGGCTGGATGTGTTGGATGCAAATACACATTCCGGCTTTGCAATCTTATCAAGCTCTGCAAAGGTATTCTTCTTAACTTCCATATTTTCAAATGCTGCTTCTACGATCAGATCGCAGTCTGCACAAAGGTCTTCCTTTAATCCAGGAGTGATCTTTGCGAGAATTGCATCAACAGCTTCCTGTGTTAATTTTCCTTTTTCTACAAGCTTTGCATAACCCTTCTGGATTTTTGCTTTTCCGCCTTCTGCCCATTCCTGCTTGATATCGCAGAGAGCAACTTCATATCCATCAACCTGGGCAAATGCCTTGGCAATGCCCTGTCCCATGGTACCGGCACCAATAATACCTACTTTCATTTCTTTTCCTCCTAAATTTTCTTAAATCTTATTCTGAACAGCGGCTTACTGCCCGCAGGCAGTACTCCCACTGTCATTTACATTCATTATAAACCAGAATTAGCAGTTTTTGAAAGGCTCTTTTACCTTTTCCTTATTCTTATCAAGGAAGAAAGCCATTCCGTACTTCTGATCTTCTGTTTCAAAGCAGTCACCGAAGAGCTTTTCTTCGATCACGATTGCCTGATCCATATCCGCATCCAGGCCTTCGTTAATTGCTTTCTTGCAGTTGCGGACAGCGATCGGTGCATTCTTTGCAATGCCTGCTGCCATCTTCTCTGCTGCGGGAAGTAATTCTTCCTGGGTATATACTGCGTTTACAAGTCCGATACGATATGCTTCATCAGCCTTGATGTTACGTGCGGTATAGATCATCTGCTTTGCCATGCCTGCTCCAACAAGACGGGCAAGTCTCTGGGTTCCGCCAAATCCGGGTGTAATTCCAAGACCAACCTCCGGCTGTCCGAATACAGCATTATCAGAACAGATTCTGATATCACAGCTCATGGAGATCTCACATCCGCCGCCTAATGCAAATCCGTTAACGGCTGCAATAACCGGGATCGGGAATGTTTCAAGCTTACGGAATACGTCATTTCCCTTCTTACCGAAAGCTTCTCCTTCTGCCTTTGTCAATGTGCTCATTTCAGCAATATCTGCACCTGCTACGAAGGACTTCTGTCCTGCTCCGGTGAGGATTAAGCATCTTACCTCATCCAGATTAACCGCATCAAGTGTTGCATTTAACTCGTCAAGCACCTGGGAGTTTAATGCGTTCAGTGCTTTTTCACGGCTGATGGTGATGATGCCGTATGCACCCTTCTGTTCATATACGATGAATTCCATTTTGTTTCCTTTCTGTGTCGTCTCTGACACCCTTACCTTTAATTTGATAACTGTTCCGTAACCTTCACAGTTATGTGTAAACATGCTTCTAGGGTGGGAGAACCCACCCTGGAATTATGTTTTCTTTTTAGTTGATTAATCCATCTTAACAATGGTAGAACATCCCATACCACCGCCGATGCAAAGAGTTGCAAGACCGGTCTTGGCACCCTTAGCCTGCATCTCATGAAGCAGTGTAACAAGGATACGGCATCCGGAAGCTCCAACCGGATGTCCAAGAGCGATTGCGCCACCGTTCGGGTTCAGCTGCTTGTCTACATCGATTCCAAGATCCTTACCTACTGCAACAGACTGTGCTGCGAATGCTTCGTTTGCTTCGATGATATCGAAGTCTTCAATCTTCATACCGGTCTTAGCCATTACCTTCCTGGTAGAAGCAACAGGTCCGATACCCATAACCTCAGGTCTTACACCTGCAAGTGCGCCAGCTACGAAAGTAGCCATCGGCTTAACACCAAGTTCTTTTGCCTTTTCTTCGCTCATAACAACAACTGCTGCTGCACCGTCGTTGATACCGGAAGCATTACCGGCGGTAACGAATCCGTCCGGGTTAATGGTACGAAGCTTTGCAAGTCCTTCGATAGTGGAGCCGTGACGAGGTCCCTCATCTACCTTGAACTCGATCATTTCTTTCTTTTTCTTAACCATTACAGGTACAATTTCCTTCTCGAAAGCACCGGTCTTCTGTGCTTCCTCTGCCTTTAACTGGCTCTTTAAAGCGAACTCATCCAGTTCTTCTCTGGTAAGTCCCCATTCTCTACAGATGTTATCAGCAGTTGTAATCATATGGTAATCATTGAATGCATCCCAAAGGGCATCCTTGATCATGCAGTCAACTAATGTACCGTTGTTCATTCTATATCCGTAACGAGCCTGAGGAACTGCGTAAGGAGCCATGGACATGTTTTCCATACCACCTGCTACTACAACATCCGCATCTCCTGCCAGGATCATCTGTGCTGCCTGGTTCACACAGTTCAGACCGGAACCACATACAACGTTCATGGTAACTGCAGGAACTTCGATCGGAAGTCCGGCCTTGATGGATGCCTGACGTGCTACATTCTGTCCAAGACCAGCCTGGATAACACAGCCCATATAAACCTGATCTACAGCTTCAGGTGCAACACCTGCTCTGTTTAATGCTTCCTTAATAACAATTGCTCCTAATTCTGCTGCCGGTGTTGTGCTTAAAGAACCACCCATGGTTCCGATTGCGGTACGGCATGCACTGGCGATAACTACTTTCTTTGCCATTTCTCATTCCTCCGATATTCGTTGTTTTCATTTAATTTACGGGCTGAAAATGATTGTTAAATTTTTATCATTTTCAACGCAATTATTATATCATAGGGTATTTATTTTTGCAATGGATTCCCTCTCGATTTACAAAATTTGCAACAAATTCAAGTTATCTTTCATGGAAGAAAAAGAAGCAATGTGGATATAATGTTATCAATATTGTTATTAAATGTACATCAGCACGCAGCTATACAAGCAAATACGGAAGAGTTGACAAAAGAATTGGGAAAATTTTTTGCTTCTAATCTCCAATTTATGTAACGCATTTATCAAAGCTATTAATTCAACAGACAGTGTCTGTTAATTTCTACTTTCCTCTATGAACGATTATTATTGTCAGAAGGAAAGGCAGGCAAGCTCACGCCAGAAGCTGTTTTTAGGGAAATGGCACAAGGGAGAAAAAAATAATCATAGAAAAAACGGGACACATCAGCTAACGAATAGCCACTATGCCCCGTCTTTTTATAAAGTAACATGAATGGTAAATCTGGGTGCTGCAGCAAGCGGAAAATCTTCTTTTTGTTCCTTTTTAAACGGATCCTCTATTATCCAGCCAGTCAGATCATACAGTCCTGGCTGTTCGGGTGCCGTGATCATTACCGTTCCGCTCATAATGTTTTTATCTCTTTCTTTGAACACCAGATAATTTTTATTATCAACCAAAATCTGCTTCATATCCAAAGATAGCAGCATTAATACCTCTTCACAATTACCAAGCCCGCCAATCTGATATTGCAGCTCGATCTTTTCCCCCGGACTGCACTGTATTTCTTTCGGAGGGATCGTTCTTTTCAATTCCGTTATATCATTATTAATCAGTAATCCATTCCACATGTCCTGATATTCTTTTGTTGGTGACTGATATTCTTTTTCCTTTAAAAATAACTCCTGTTCCTGATTAAACTGCAGTATCCAATCATATGCCAGGGAATATACATTGGTTGGCGTTCCCTCCGTATCACATTCATGCAGATCCGAGGATACCGTCATGCATGTCACCATTTTATGACTATACTGTTCATTTACTTCTATTCCAAGCTGAAATGGAATTTCTTCTGAATACCTTTCACCAGCATTAATGTAATATGTAAAATATGGACTTCCATCTACAATAATAGGAATCTGTTCATAATCCATAAAAACTTGTACTGCTATCTGCCGTTCCATTCCGGCACTTTCTATCATCAGATAAAGGGAATCATCTGCATGATTCATTTCAATTATGTTGCTCTTTGTTTTTCCTTTTGTAAGATCCGAATCAACTCCAAAGTAATAGCCATATGTATTACTTTCATATAAATGCTGCATTCCCTCCATTTTGTCATCCCCAGCTACCGATACGGTATAGCTTTCCTGCCTAGCACATGCCATAAGAAGAAATAATCCTATTATGGGTATAATTACTTTTCGTCTCATATTTCCCTCCAATCAGATTTTTCAAATGAATATATCCGTTTTTCACAAATACAGAACAAACATCTATCATTAATGTTATTCCATATTTTTTTCTTGTCTATAGTCCATTCCCCAAACGACAATTTTTGCGTCTTTTTGGTCTTTTCATCCTGCAGCCATTGTATTACTGCCTCTTTTTCAGTAAAATGAAATTGCAGATATGAGGAGGGGACAATGCGGATTTTAATTTGTGATGATGATGTTATGATTCAACAGGAACTGACAAAATATCTTTCCGAATATTTTCACAGACATAATTTGAGATTACCGGACATTTGCCGCTTTCATACCGGACATGATCTATTAATGGATTCCGGAAATAAAGACATTGTTTTTTTAGATGTGGAAATGCCTGGGTTAAGCGGCATTTCCGTTGGCACCTCTCTTAAAAAATCCAATCCGGATGTCATCATTTTTATTGTGACTTCTTATTCCGAATATCTTGATGATGCCATGCGTTTTCACGTTTTTCGTTATCTGAGCAAGCCCATTGACAAGCAGCGGCTCTTTCGCAATTTGAAGGATGCCTTATCACTGTATCACTCTTTACATATAAGAATCCCGGTCGAAACCAGACAGGGAATTTATTCCATTCCAGCAGCCAATATTGTCTGTGTGGAAGCCGATCAGCGAAAAGTAATCATACATACTACCACGGATCATTTTCTTTCTGTTCACACGATTCAATATTGGATCCAGACTCTCACCATGAATTGTTTTATCCAGACTCACCGGAGTTATATTGTCAATATGGCACATATTACTCATTTTGATCATCAGCTCATTTATTTTGATATAAACCTCACGGCCTATTTAACAAGAAGAAAATACCGGGACTTTAAGGAAGCCTATTTACTCTATTTAGAAAGCATCCAATAAATGATCCATACCATTACGAAAGAAGCCTTTACCATTATGAAAACTTTTTTATGCTACATTTTTTCTTATCTGATTGAAGCCTTTATTATCTGGCAGTATGCCAGTCATCTTTTTCAACGAAAATCAAAGAAATGGATCACCTGCTCTGTCCTGATTATTTTATATGGCATTTTATTTTTCCTTTCTACCCTGGATCTTTTCTGGTTAAATGCAATCTCCTTTTTTACCATAAACTTTATTTTCATATTCCTGTTTTTTGAAAGAAACATTCCATCCTGTGCTTTTCATGCTGGAATTTCTCTCATTATGATGGGATTGGGAGAACTGATTGCCGGCGGTATGTTTTCTGGTTTTTTAAATCACTTTTATACTGCCCGTTCCGACACGACCTTTTTATTTCTTTACGCCATTTTAACCAAGTCGATCTATGGCGCATTCATGTATCTGCTTTTACACCTTTTATCACGCTCTGAAGAATCACAATTTTATAGCAGTAAGGAAACCGTATGGCTTGTATGTGTTCCATTTGCCTCTTTTGGACTAATTATGTCCCTGTTAGTGATCTGCCACACTACTCCCGCTACGCCACTGACCGATCACATGATCCTTATCAGTGCATTATTAATTCTATGGATAAACATGCTGATCTGGATTATCTACCACTATATTCAACGTAAAAATAAAGACTTTACAGAAATGCAGCTTTCCTTGCAGAAAGAAAATGCCTCTACAGAATTTTATCAGATGTTACTCACGCAGAATGAACAGCAGAATATTTTAATTCACGATATAAAAAAGCACCTGCAGGCCATTGCATTATTAAATGACCAGGGGAATTCTGCGCAAATCACACAATATATCTCACAAATTACCTCTTCCTATGATCTTCACAGGACAATCCGCGTTTGTGACAACGATTTTCTTAACATTATATTTTCCAGATATAGTCAGGAATGTAGCAGCCATAATATCTCACTTCACTTTGATATCCGTAATCATACCGTATCCTTTCTCCTGCAAAGTGAACTCACGTCCCTGTTCTGCAATTTACTGGATAATGCCATGCGCGCTACTGCTGATTGCAGTAACTCCTATATCGAACTCAAAGTGAATCGTAAGCCCAATACTCCATATGTCATTTTAACCATGGTAAATTCCTGTATGGAAAATCCCTACACTCCCGACGGAATTCTGGTTTCTTTAAAGCAGGATAAGTCCCGGCACGGCTATGGCATGAAAAGTATTCAGCGAATCGTTACCAGATATCATGGGGATTTAAAATCTTATTATCAAAATGAGGATCATACGTTCCATACAATCCTCACTTTACAGACTCCTATTTAAATATGATATCTCTTTCCCTATCCTGCCTGATTTTATGAATTAGTAGAAAATCTGTGCAATCGGGGAGGTTTCATCAATGATCAGCGTCTTATTGTTACCGGTCATGGTTTTCTTCGCTGCATCTAAGGAGCGCAGGAAAATGTAGAAATCCGCCTTATCCGGATCGTTGTAGGCATCACTTAAGATCCGCATGTATTCCGCTTCGCCCTTTGCAATAATCTCGGCGGCCTGAGCATCTGCCTCGGACTGCATGACAATAATCTCAGCTGTCGTATTATTGGAAATCTGCTTGGCCTCCTCCTGACCTTCTGCCTGATAGGTTGCGGCAATGTTGTTCCGCTCGGAAATCATACGCTCATAAACCGCATTCTTATTTTCATCCGGAAGATCCAGAGACTTCGTTTCCACGGCAAGAAGGGTGATGCCGTACTGCTCGAGAGTGTCACCGATATTAGCAACAATTGCTGCTGCCAGCTCCCCGTCACGGCCGCTGATCACTTCCTCCTGGCTCTTGCTGCTGATTACGTTTTTCAGACTGTTATAAACAATCGTATCAATACGGAATTCCGCATTGCTCTTCTGTGCACTTAAGGTCTGCGTATACTTATACGGATCGTCAATCTTCCATAATACAAAGCAGTCCGCAATCATGGACTTCTTATCCTTTGTCATGACATCACTGACCGCAAGGTCATACAGCAGCACTTCGTTTTCTATCTTTTCCGCAGTCTGGATTACCGGAATCTTCATACTTAACCCCGGTGTCTGACGGATATCCACAATCTTTCCAAACTGCTTGATTACAGTATATTCATTTGGATAGGTCACTACCAGAAATGAGTTGGCTGCCACAAAGATTCCCACAAGAATCACAGCCAGAATGATCCACTTTGATTTTCCCTTTTTCATGCTTACTCCTCCGTTCCCTCTGCACTGCCTGCAGAATTTCCTGACTGATTACCCTGTGCTGTGTTAAGATCCGCAAAGGATTCTAACGGCAGCATCGTCTGTGTGCTTCCGTCACTGCGCTCGATAATCACCTTCATATCCGGAAGAATCTCTTCCATGGTTTCATAGAACATTCTCTGTTTCGTAATAAGCGGATATTTCTGATATTCTGCATAAAGCTCATTGAGTCTTGCAACCTGACCCTTGGCTTCGTTCACCCGCTCTTCTGCCTGTGCGTTGGCGGTCTTTACGGTTTCATCAGCCTGTGCACGGGCTGCCGGAATGTCTTCGTTCCGCTTCTGGTTTGCTTTATTAATGGAGGTTTCCTTGCCCTGCTTGGCATTCTCCACATTTTTAAACGCATCAATGACCTCGGTTGTCGGCGGCTCGGCATCCTGAATCGTGATGTTTACAAGCTGCACACCGATGTCCTCGGTTTCAAGACGGTTGATGATCTTCTGCTTGATGGATGCCTGGATCTCATTCTTTCCCGTTGTAATTACACTGTCCACATCATAAAGCCCGATCGTATCACGGATATAGCTCTGTGTCAGGTTCTTTAAAATCGAAACCGGAGCCTCCGATGCATACAGATATTTGGTTGGATCGGTCACTCGGTATTCCACATAAAAGTCCACATTTACAAAGTTGTAATCTCTGGTAATCATGAAGGATTCCCGGTCGATGTATTCGCCGGTGCTCGAATCATAGCCGATTGTAAATCCATTGATGGTCTTCGGTACCCGGCTCAGCTCCTGTATCACCGGAATCTTCACATGAATACCGGATTCCTCTACTACCTTCGGAACTCCGAAGGTGGTAATCACCGCATATTCATTTTCCTTCAGGGAATAAAAGCTGCCTCCTAACAGAATCAGAGCGAAGATCACGATCACAGCAATACTGATTCCCCCGGCAATCTTCTTTCCTATGTTTTCTTCCCGGAAACGTTCCGGTCCGCTACCTGGCTGTTGTTGTTTTTTGCCAAACATGATGTTCTCCTTTTTATTGTTATTTCATAACTGTTCAGTGCCTTCACAGTTACGATGCAAAATCCATTCCAATTCGGCTTCGCCGATGGGATTTTGCATTACTGAATCATTTTCTTACGGTCTCAGCAGTAAATGCTTCGACCTATACTGAATGGTTACGTTATTTCATAACTGTTCAGTGCCTTCACAGTTACATTATTTCATGATGATTTCCAACACCGTATCCACTTCATCGGGGAGATATGGCGAATCACTGACCTCCACGAATGCCACATCCGGATAATTATTCACCATCCAGTTATCCTGCAGCTTCCGCTCACTTCCATCAGAAAGCAGCCGGATTGCCTGAACCTTCCCCGGTTCAATTCCGTACAACGGAACGCTGCCGATGGCATTCTCCATAATATGATAATAAAAACGGTTCCCCTTTCCGGTGATCCGTCCGTTTTCGGGCTTTGGAAGACCGCTTTCCCCACAGCCGTAAATGGAAGCGGAATTTTTATTCATCCATTTCCCGATCTTTGCAAGAATCTGAAGGGATTCCTCCGGAATATTTCCCCGTGCATCCGGTCCTACATTCAATAGCATATTACCGCCCTTGCTGACACATTCCACCAGCTTGCGGATCAGCATATCGGCAGGCTTAAAATTCTGATCCTTCGAGCAGTATCCCCAGTGATCGTTCATCGTAATGCAGGATTCCCATACCAGTGGTCTTCCCTGTTCGTCCCTTAATCCATTCGGCGGAATGATCTGCTCAGGACTTACGAAATCCCCGCTGTAATCGCTTGGATGGTCTGTTGCCAGCGATCCAAAGCCTTCCCCGCTCACTTCAAGACGGTTATCAATGATCACATCCGGCTGATACGTCCGGATCATCTTCACCAGCTCTTCCGCGTGCCACTTTTCCCCGGTCATATCCCCATAGGAAAAGTCAAACCACATCACGTCCAGCTTCCCATATTCCGTACAAAGCTCCTTCACCTGTCCATGCAGATAAGCAAGATACCGCTCAAAATCCCTGCCTTCGTTTGTTTCCGCTTCACAGTTACGCATCGGATGATGCCAGTCTCCATAGTGCGGATAATCCGGATGATGCCAGTCAAGCAGGGAATAATACAGCCCAACCTTCAGGCCCTCTGCCCGGAACGCTTCCAGATATTCCCGTACCAGATCCCGTCCTGCTTTCGTGTTCGTGGATTTAAAATCCGTCAGCTTACTGTCAAACAGGCAGAAGCCATCATGGTGCTTCGCAGTCAGCACCGCATATTTCATTCCTGCTTCCTTCGCCGCTTTCGCCCATTTTGACGGATCATAATCCACCGGATTAAATTCTTCAAAAAACGGCAGGTAATCATCTTCCGGCATTTCCTCAGTGCTTCGTACCCACTCACCCCTTGCCGGAATGGCATACAGTCCCCAGTGGATGAACATACCGAAACGGTCATGCTGATACCATTCTACCCGCTTTTCATATGTCTTTCTGTCAAACATAAATAATCTCCTTTGTATACTCTGAATAGTCTCAGTGTATCATAAAATCCGGTCTTCCGTACAGAAAAAAATCCAACCCTTCCGTTCCTCTCCATTCCTGTACTTTTTTATCTGCCGGCTTCATATACTTCTGTAACACCACCTGAAAACCTTCTGCTTATGTATCATAAACCCTGTTCCCTATATTTGAAATTATTATTTCTTGCCCTGTGCAGTACTGCTGTTATCTTAAGTGTCCACGAAATCCTTTCCCGCTCTGACGTATCCACAGATCCTTATGACGGTGATTCCGCTATCGAGGTAGCCGCCGGAGTTAATGGCAATTATATCAAATGGGTGGATTTCACGGTAAGCTATGATGCACTCTGCACCGCATATGAACTGGATGTAGCAAGCCATGAAAGCGCTCATCCCTTAAACTGGATTGAGCTGCTCGCCTATACAGCTTCCAGAACGGGCGGCCGATTTGACAAGAAAAGCCTCTCCATTCTAAATAAGCTTGGAAAAGAATTATCCGATGGCTCCGTGACCCTTAAGGAGCTTACCCGTGAAATGGACTATTATGATTACTATTTAGAAGCTTATGAAGCCGTGCTTGGCGGCATGGTCGGCGAATACGAAATGGAGACAGAAGCCGAAGACGGCACACGCAGCTTTGAAACACGCTATGGCCTCAAAGCCTTTTCCCCGATTGCACGGGGTTTTGACTACAGCGATTATGATGATTTTGGATCTTCCCGGAGCTATGGCTATAAGCGTCCCCACTTGGGACACGACATGATGGGCCAGATCGGTACCCCCATCATCGCGGTGGAGTCCGGTTACGTGGAAGCCCTTGGCTGGAATCAGTACGGCGGCTGGCGCATCGGAATCCGCAGCTTTGATAAAAAACGTTACTACTACTATGCACACCTTCGCCAGAATTTCCCTTATGCACTGGATTTAAAGGAAGGAAGTGTGGTAACCGCCGGGGACGTCATCGGTTACATGGGGCATACCGGCTATAGTGCCAAAGAAAATGTGAACAACATTGAAACCGTGCATCTGCATTTCGGCTTGCAGCTCATTTTTGATGAATCGCAGAAAGAGGGCAACAACGAGATCTGGATTGACTGCTATGACCTCACCCGGTTTTTATACAAAAACAGATCCCTCACGGAAAAGAATGCGGAAACCAGGGAATGGTTCCGTACCTTTCACATGAAGGACCCTTCAGTAACCTCTTATCTGCAGTTAAATCCGGATTCCCCGGTATTAAACAACGGGAACTAAGGAAGTGCTTCTTCCATATAAAGTGTTTCTGCCGTATAAAGCATTCCTTCTATATAGAGGTGTGTCGCATGGGCTTCCTCCATCAGGTGGAGAAGCTCTTCACGGCTCACCTCTGAAAGATCCACATTTGCATACATCACAGACACCGGTGCCGCTTCGAAGTTCAGGTAAGTGTTCCTCACCCAGCTTACATCGGAGCTGTCACGCACATACAACACCCGGGTTATTTCTGAATCCGTTCCTGCACCGACCTTTTCTGCGAATTCATATGCGGCATCGTCCAGAATCTCTTCGCGCTTTGTAAGCTCCTCCTGTACACCCGTCCGGTATCCCCAGATCGCACGGTACGCACTTGCATAATCGGATGACAACAGTACCACCAGTGCACACAGGTAAAAACCGCGGTTGTCCGGAAAGCTCTGCATAACATAATAAGCAAGCAGATACAGTCCCCCGATCGTAAATGGCGCTCCATACCGTGAAATGGAGCTTACCATGCCATACGGCTCGAGATATTGTGTTTCCACCGCAAAAACGGTCAGGTGGCTGATCAGTACCAGCGTATAGAATAAAATTGCTGTTATTACCGTATAAATAAGCAAAAACCGTCCCATTCTCCGGTTCAGCTTCTTACTCACGATCAGCAGAAAATAAACCGCCAGTAAAAATAACAGCAATACAAGCGGGCTGAAATCAAACAGCCACGTGGAGCTCCGGTGCAGCGGCCATTTTAAGAACGCTTCACCAAAAGCCTGAAGCATCTGTTCCCTAGTCTCCGGGATATTCATGCCTCCGGTTGCCATCTGTACGGCTGCTCCTGTAAGCTTTGCCACCCGGCGGTGCAGATAACAGAACACAAACCAGCCTCCGCCACTCAACAAAGGCAGGGCCATCACCGAAAGTGTTCCCCATACGGCAGTTCTTTTCTGCCACAGGTCTTCTCCCATTCTCCGATTTAAAATCTGAACCCCGATGGAAAACAACACCGCAAACGCATACCAGACAAATCCGGTATTTTTGCAGAGTACAAGTACCATCAGATACAACGCCTGTCGTCCGTAATAAAGCCACGGTAAAGTTCCCTTCCTTTCAATGACTGCCACCAGAAATGCGCCATACACCACCGCCATGGAAAAATCCGCACAGCCTCCATCGCACCAGAATACCTCCGTCATCGTTGGGAAAATCCAGAGCAATATTGCTCCCAGCGTCATGCTAAGCGGCGTTTTCTTCCGGATGTAGTGTAACAACGGAAGCAGGAAGGACAGGTTAAACACATAATATCCTGCAAATAAAAGTCCCTCCCGGAACTGTCCCGGCGAGAAATGCAGGAACCACCACTTCATCATCTGAGTCCCCGGAGGATAATCTCCAAACTCCGGTGCTGCATTGGCATACTTATCTGCAAATCCATTCCGGTAAAAGATTGACTTCACATCCGTTGCCCAGAAGTTATAATCATCCCACCAACTTACCACCTTGCCGGATACTCCGATCACTACCAGAAGCAGCAGAATAAGCCCTGCTATAGCCGACGGATCCTTCAGGATTTCAATACATCGTTTTAACAGCGCCTTCCGCTGTTCTCTTTTTCTCGTAAAGAAATAAAGAACGACTCCGCAAAGTAAAAGTGGTGCAATTCCATCGATCCAGTCCAAGTGTCTGCCAAAACTGAGTACGTACAATAAAAGTACCAGACTGCTTATCCCTACCGGCAGCATTTCCACAAAGCTTTTGCGGAATACACAGGCCAGCGTCAATATGAAAATAAACAACATTATAATATGAATAACAAACATAGTCCCAGTATAACAAAAAGATGTGTGGAGTGCCACACATCTTTTTGCTTTTATATTCGTAACCGTTTAATGCCTTCACAGTTATGATACATCATGCATTTAAAATTAACTCTTTACAGTTCGGGTTCAATCAGACCGTACGTATTGCCCTTTCTCTTGTAAACCACGTTCACCTGATCCGTTTCTGCATTACAGAATACGAAGAAGCTGTGACCTAACAGTTCCATCTGAATGCAGGCATCCTCCGGATACATCGGCTTAATGTCAAACTTCTTGGAACGGATGATCTTAATCTCTTCTTCATCCTCGAATTCCTTCTCGATGAATTCCTTCTTGAATACACTGGCCGCCTGTTTCTGGTCCGCTAATTTATTCTTATATTTCTTTAACTGTCTTTCAATGATTTCCTCTACCAGATCGATGGAAACATACATATCGTTGCTTACCTGCTCCGAACGGATGATACTGCCCTTTACCGGTATGGTAACTTCTATCTTCTGTCTGTCCTTCTCAACACTCAGGGTTACGTGAACCTCTGTATCCGGATTAAAATACTTCTCGAGCTTGCCGATCTTATCCTCGACCGCTGCCTTTAACCCCGGTGTAACCTCGATGTTCTTGCCAATAATAATAAATTTCATACTCATCACCCTTTCATAACCTGTCCGACAGGATTATTGTATAAACATTATAACACACTTATTTTCATTTTTGCAACAATTCAATTCTATTGTTTTCGGATTTGAATAGTTTTCGGACAATTCTTTTTTTACAAACAGGAACTCTTTTTGTCTGATTTTTGCTTCTTCTTGTCGTATTTCACAAAACACCCGTTCCTGTTCTCACTGATTTTTCCGTTCTGCGCTCGTTTTTTTGTTAGTGGATATTGTGGATAACTTCGTGTATAAATTAGTTTTTGGCTGTTTTACGGGATTATTTCTGTGGATAAAATTTTCTGTCATCGACGGAATAACATTTTTCCACAAAAGCAATGACGTTTTCTTTTAGTTAACATGTATAAGCTCCTGTTTGTCAATGCTAAAAAACCGCAAAAAAGAATTCAGACTTTTCTATGAAAATTAGTGACAAAAGAAAAATAAAAATGCAGCCTGCCTGAAGTTCCCTTCAAACAGGCCGCGCTTCATTTTGTTATTTAAAATCCGGACAACGATTCGGAATTAGAAGATCCGGCGGACACCAAGCGGTGTACGGTAATTCACATCCGAAATCTTAATACCGGTCTTGGCGGTGGATGCATGAACAATCTGTCCATTACCAATGTAAATTGCCACATGTCCGGAGTAACAGATGATGTCACCCGGCTGTGCATTCGCAAGTCCGTCTACGGCGGTTCCCACGCTTCGGTCACCGGATGAAGAATGCGGCAGGCTTACGCCGAAGTTCGCATAGACACTCATTACGAATCCGGAGCAGTCCGCACCATTCGTAAGGCTCGTTCCACCGTATACATATGGGTTGCCGACGAACTGGCAGGCATAGCTTGCAACACTCTGTCCAAGTGCGCTTCCACCTGTTGCATAAACAACCGGAGCTTCACTGGTAGTAGCAGAGCTTTCACTCTGTGCTGCCTTACGGTTCTTCTCCTCTGCCTTCCGTGCAGCCTCCAAAGCTGCCTTACGTTCTGCTTCTTCCTTCGCAAGACGGGCTTCCTCTTCTTCCCTGGATTCTGCTTTTACAAATTCGGTAGACAAGGTAACATAGTCGAGGGATACATAGCCATCACCTTCCTCGATATTAACCTTAACCCAGTTGTCTAATTCTTCCGTAACAAGGAGCTGATCCTGAATCGGAACAAGACCAAGTACGGTTGCATCTAACGAAGGCTCTTCACGAACCTTTAAGGTAGTAGTCGTAACGGTTGCAATCCGGTTACCTACTTTCTTCGCAAGGACAACGGCATCATCACCGGTAACACAGTATTCTGCCTTGACATAACCGGTTACTGAGCCGGATGTAATCTTATACCAGCCGTTGTCTTCTTCAATAAATTCTCCAACGGACTTATCATAAAGCTTGCCAAGGATCTCGCCTTCTTCGCTCGGAATGCTCCGTACATTCACATAGTCATTCACCTGTGCGATAACAAGAGACTTAAATCCTTCTTCTTCTTTCTTATTCGCAATTTCCCGTTCCTTTTCGTTAACGGTCTTTGTTGTGGTTGCTTCAGCAGTTTCCTTTACTTCCTTCCGGGAAGTTTTCGGAACACTGTTATTGCTGACGGTATCGTCCTTTTCATCCTGTATGTTCTTAACGCTTGTTCCTTCGGATGCCAGATAAAAATCCACTCCGGCAGAAGGAAGTCCGTTAGATTCTTTCGCTTGTGTATCTATCGTCATGCCGTTTAACAGAAGCATGGATGCAAAGCCAAATGCCATAAAGCGTACCGGCATTTTTCTCTTTCTCTGTTGCATGATATCCTCCATAATTTTCATAAACCCGGTTATAATTGTTACAAAATTATTACGTTCGTTAACAAATATAACACTTTTCCTCTTCCATGTCAAATGCTGGTAAAATGTTCCAGCACTTACTATGCCGGGAAAATACTCCAGTACTTGCTTATGATTACTTATGATTGAGGAAAGCTTCTACAAAGGTAATGGCATTGGCTCCATCGGCAACGGCTGTCACAATCTGGCGGAGCCTTTTCGTCCGGATATCACCTGCGGCAAAAATTCCCGGCTTCTTCGTCATGCCGTCTTCTCCTGCAATGAGATATCCCTTTTCATCGCAGACATCCATTCCCAAAAGCAATCGGCTTACCGGCACAATGCCTACGGCAATAAATACGCCGTCCACCGGAAGCTCCTGTGTTTCTTCCGTTTTCACATTTTTTAATGCAAGCGCTTCCACCTGATCTTCGCCTTTGATTTCCGTTGCTACCGTATCCCACAGGATTTCCACATTGGGAAGTGCCTGTAATGCCTCCTGTAAGGACTTCGCAGCACGAAGCTGGTCTCTTCTGTGAACAAGATAGACCTTCGCACAGTTTCTTGCAAGAAAAATGGCATCCTCGACTGCCACATCACCGCCGCCGACAACCGCCACCGTACGGTTTCTGAAAAAAGCGCCATCGCAGGTTGCGCAATAGGATACACCCATTCCGGCAAGCTCTTCTTCTCCCGGAATATTCAGCTTTGCATGCTCTGCTCCCATTGCTGCCACAATGGTTTTCGTTTTTAATTCGCCCTTGGAGGTTGTGACAAGATATCCGTCTCCGCTTTCTTCCACACGGAGCGCCTCTGCCTCCTGAAATTCACAGGAAAGCCCGTCCGCATGCTCCCGGAAGCGCATTCCCAGATCAAATCCATTGATTCCCGGAAACCCCAGATAATTGTCCACCTCATAGGTTGTTAAGACCTGTCCGCCGCTCATGGTGCTCTGTTCTACCGTAACAGCACTAAGGCCCGCTCTTTTTGCATAAATCGAAGCGGAGAGTCCCGCAGGACCGGCTCCGATAATTACTACATCGTACATGTTTTTCCCTTTCTTACTCAAAAATGATCCACTGGATCATTTTCTCATATGCATGGCAACTAAATCCAGCCGCCATCCATCGTGATCACCTGACCGGTCAGATACGCCGGTGAATGAAGCACCTGTGAAATCATTTCTGCCGCTTCTGCGCAGGATCCCATCCGGTCAGCCGGGATCTCTTCCTTTAATGCGCGACGTTCTTCTTCCGAAAAACAACGGTTCATCTGCGTATCAATCACACCAAACGCCACCGCATTGACCTGAATATTGCTCGGTGCCAGTTCCTTGGCAAGTGCCCTCGTAAAACTGTTGATTCCGCCTTTGGAAGCACTGTATGCAACTTCCATGGATGCACCGACATTTCCCCACACCGAAGAAACAAAAAGAAGCTTTCCTTCCTTGCGGTGTACCATCTGCGGAATCAGCTCATGACTTAAATAAAAGCAGGAATTGAGATTCGTATCGATCACACGATTCCACTCTTCCAGCGTCATATCACTCAAAAGCCCGATATGGGAAATTCCGGCATTGTGAATCAGTACATCAATCGTTCCTGCCTGCTGCAGCATGGCAGTAACCTGCTGCGGATCCGAAACATCACAGGCATAAGCCTCACAGGAAATACCGGATTCTGCTTTCAGTTCTCCGGCAAGAAGCCGGAGCTTTTCTATGGAATTTTTACACACCAGACAAAGATCATAGCCTTCAAAGGCAAGACGCCTTGCCACTGCCTCTCCGATTCCTCTGGATGCCCCTGTAATCAACGCTCGTTTCTTCATACTGCCTCCCGGGACTGCCTTTTTACTTCCGCATATTGTAACTTATTCAGAACCCCATTCGTAAAACCTGCTGATCTTTATCGTTTTAACTGTGGGAATACATCAATTTCTTCTATATAATTAACCCATCCCAGGTGATATGCCGTAACCGGTGAAAGCTGATTCTGAATCTCACTGCTGTTCAGGCGTCCTTTTTCATCTTTTACCGTGTACATAATCTCATCCGGATAGGCCTTTTTCACGTATTCGCAGACCTCTTCTGTATACTCCGCATCCTCGTACAGGTCATGCGCCCCGAAAAGATGCAGAATTTCATGTGCATAAACTGCCGGAACTTCCCCTGCAAACATCACAAGGCTTTCCTGCGGATTATCCACACCATCATAACAGATTGCATAGGTGCTTCCCTTATGATTGACAAAAACAATCGTTGCAATTCCTTTTGCCTTATATTCCTTAGTGAGTGCTTCATAATCAATCTGATCTTCGAGCCATCCGGCAATTTCTTCATCCAGTGCTTCTTCGTAATCTTCTCCATCCTTTAGGGAAAAATGAATGCGTGCATTTCCTGTCAGATCTTCGTTTTCTTCAAAGTCAACCACAAGCTCTGCTTTCTTATGGTAGTCCTTCGCTTCTGCTTCAATGTATTCTTTGGCAATTTCAAGATTCTTTAATGCTTTCTTCTTATCCCGGTCTGTCCATTCCGCATCCGGAGTATCCACAAAGAGACTGTAAATTAAATTCTTCCCCTCAAGGCTCCTTGCACTTCCAAGCTTATAGCTGCTTCTCGGATTTCCAAGCTCTCCCGGCTCCGGTGTCGCCAAGGGCTCCTCACTTACAGCTGCTGCCTGTGGCTGCCTGCCACTATCTGTACTGCTCTTTCCATCGGCCAGTAACGGCATTCCACAGACTACTCCTGCGGTAAGAACCACACCTAATTGAAGTGCAGCTATTCTGATTCCTGACATAAATGTTCTCCCTAAAAAAATGATCCCTTCGATCATAACAAAATGCCGTCCGGAATGCAACTGATAAAAACCATCGGTCAGCTCCGTGCAAGCTCCGGATCAGCTTTGACGGTTTAAATTTTCTATTGTTTTTGTCAGCGTGCTCAGATTATTTTTAATCTTCTCACTGGCATCCGCCATATCCCTGGCAAGTCTTTGAACCTCTGTTGCCACAACAGCAAACCCCTTCCCCTGATCTCCTGCTCTTGCTGCTTCAATGGATGCATTCAATGCCAGGATATGCTGGCGTTTACTATAACCCTCAATCTGCTGCGTCTGCTCATTTGCTTCTACAATCTGCCGTGCTGCAGTCGCTATTCCGTCCTTCAGTCCGGAGATCATATTATTATTCTCTTTACCTGTATAGCTGGCACGGACAAACATATTAATCACATCACCAAGCAGGCTTGCCGATGCCTCAATCTGCTCTCTTGTTTTCACGCTTACCTTTCCAAGCGCGCTGATATATTTTTCCTCATCAATTCCCAGCTCCTGTGCTGTTTTACGAAACTTCATTTCATCCGGATGTTCCGGAAGCACCTGACCGCCGATCACACTGCCAAGCACTGTACCGTCCTCAAGTGTAATCGGAATACCGAAGTCTACCAGCCCTGCATGGCAGGCATATACCCCCTGCCCCTCACGGTCACATTTCTCACATCGCCTTTTGCCTTCCGCACTTCCTCTTGTCAATTTAATACAAAATTCCGTAAAATTATAGCAATCACTGATGTATTCTCCATCTGCTCCAACCGCCACGGTTGCAAGCCCTGTACTCTCCGCCCAGTTTTTCATGATCTGTTCAAATTTATCCATATCACAAAATTCCTGAATCTTCATAAAACACATCCTCCTTTATATTTACAGGCCGGAATGAAAACATACATCTGTATCATCCGGCCTGCTGTTTATGTTTATCTGATGGTGTGAGATTCTGTCTTCCAACTCCTGCATGAACCTGTATCATGCATCTGTTTTACATGATCTTACGATAAAGCTCCTTTAGGTCTTCAACGCTTGTGTCTCTCGGATTACCGGGACAGCAGGCATCTGCAAAAGCATCAGCGGCAAGCACATCCAGATCTTCCTCACGAATCCTGTCATTCTTTACCGGGATTCCGACATCTGCGGACAGCTTCTTAACCGCATCGATAGCAGCTTTTCGATATTCCTCCTGCGTCATTTCATCAACGCCTTCCACTCCCATTGCTCTTGCCACCTCGCGCAGTCTCTCTCCGGTATATTCCTGATTGTACTCCATAACAATAGGAAGCATCATTGCGCAGGCAACTCCATGAGGCGTATCATAATGCGCGCCCAGTGTATGTGCAATGGAATGTGCAATTCCAAGTCCGACATTAGAGAATCCCATTCCGGCAATATACTGTGCCATTGCCATTCCCTCCCGGCCTTCAGGTGTATTCTCCACTGCGCCCCGGAGATTGCGGGAAATCAGCTTAATCGCCTCTAAGTGAAACATGTCCGGAATCTCCCATGCTGCCTTGGTGGTATACCCTTCAATCGCATGTGTGAGTGCATCCATACCGGTTGCTGCCGTTAATCCCTTCGGCATAGAGGACATCATTTCCGGATCAATCACTGCCACCTCCGGAATATCATTCTCATCCACACAGACAAATTTACGCTCCTTTTCAGCATCCGTAATCACGTAATTAATCGTAACCTCTGCTGCCGTACCTGCTGTGGTAGGAACCGCAATAGTCGGTACTGCATGATTCTTAGTCGGTGCCACACCCTCAAGGGAACGCACATCCTCAAACTCCGGATTCGTAATAATAATACCGATTGCTTTCGCCGTATCCATAGAGGAACCGCCGCCAATTGCAATAATTGAATCCGCAGCGCAGGCCTTAAATGCTGCTACACCATCCTGTACATTCTTAATGGTGGGATTGGGTTTGATTTCAGAATATAATGTATACGGAATGCCTTCCTTCTCCAGAAGCTCCGTAACCTTAGCCGTAACCCCAAACTTTACAAGATCCGGATCCGAGCACACAAAGATATGTTTAAATCCCTTACTCTTTACAACCCCCGGGATCTCGTTAATTGCCCCCTTTCCATGATAGGAAACGGTGTTCAGTACAATTCTGTTTGCCATAAAAAAGCCCTCCTTCACGATATAACCGGTCTTTCCCTATCGAAAAACCTTTACTTATTTCCACAATCAACTCGCAAATCCGCACTTCGTGCTCTCCATCCTGCTTTGCAGGATATTTGCTCGTTAATGAGCCCCGAAAACCAAATGTCTGCTTTGCAGCCGCTTGCTTTTCTTTGGACTAATTACATTATATCATAGATTTTCCATTCTGTGTCCTTATATTTTGACCCATATGGGTAAACCCTGTCTACCGTCCATCAAGCCTTGCAGCCAGCTCGGCAACGACCTCCCGGATCATTTTTCCTTCACAATTCAAGGTAATATCGGCATATCTCTCATACAACGGAGTGCGCTCCTCATAAAGATCCCTTAACGTCTGTCCCTCCTTCAATGCCACTCCACGCTCCTGCAGATCCCCGAGACGCTCTGCAACCGCCTCACAGGAAAGCTGCAGATAAACCACACGGCCGATCTCCTTAAGATGTTCCATTGCTTTCGCACTATAGACCACGCTTCCCCCTGTTGCAATCACCGTCCTGTCGCAGCAAAGAGACGCATTAATCTCTCCTTCCACCGTAAGAAATCCCTCTGTGCCCTTTTCCTCAATAATTTCATGCAGCATCTTCCCGGTTCTTTCCTGAATTACCAGATCACTATCCATAAAGCGATAGCCAAGCTTTTTGGCAATTACAACACCTACTGTACTTTTGCCCGCACCGGGCATCCCGATCAAAACAATATTTTTCAACGTATGTCTGTCCTTTCTCTTTCTGTTTTCACTTTCGAACACTATGTTCCCAGTATAAACCATGTGGCTTCATGGCACAACTGTCCCTGCTGCACTTGTATTGTCACGCGACTATCTTGTATTTTATTCTGAATTTTGTTCCGTAGCATGTACGTTTTCTTCCGGATTGTGCTATGATGTTAATGCTTCAGAGCCAGGCCTCTGGGCAAATGAGTATAGAAAGGAAGTTTTCCATGGAACGGACACTTACCTACCCCATTGACAATTCCATATCTCCTCTTCCGGTCAGTCAGTTTTTGAGGCAGAAGGGCTTCTCCATGCAGAGCCTTACGCAGTTAAAAAAGGATCCTGCTGCCGTATTGGCAGACGGAATGCCCTGTTTCATGAATCATGTGCTGCAGCCGGGAGAGATACTGACGATTCACATTCTGGAAGATCATTCCTCAGAAAAGATTCCTCCGGTGGATCTGCCTTTGGATATTGTTTATGAGGATGAGGATCTAATGGTGATTAATAAGCCTGCCGGAATGCCAATCCATCCTTCCATGAACAATTACTATAATTCTCTCGCTAACGGACTGTCCTACTACTTTGCACAGCAGAACTGTCCTTTTGTCTTCCGCTGCATCAATCGTCTGGACCGTGATACCTCCGGACTTACGCTCATTGCGAAGCACTCCGTAAGCGGTGGAATGCTCTCCACAATGATTTCCAACAAGACTGTTTCCGGCATCACAAGGGAATATCTTGCCATCGTAAAGGGTTCTGTCACTCCGCCTGAAGGCACCATTACCGCGCCGCTTGCCCGAAAAGAGGGGTCGATCATTGAGCGGTGCGTGGATTTTGAAAAGGGAGAAAATGCCATCACCCACTACAGGGTTCTGGATGAAAAGAACGGGCACAGCCTGGTCTCCCTGATCCTGGAAACCGGCCGCACCCATCAGATACGGATTCATATGAAATATCTTGGCTATCCCCTCATCGGAGATTACCTTTATAATCCTGATATGGAACTGATAAATCGTCAGGCACTCCATGCCTGGAAATTGTCCTTCCGGCATCCCATCACCGGAGAAGAGCTGCATTTTATGGCTCCGCTACCGGAGGATATGGAGGCAGTGGCTGGAGAAGGCATATGGAAGAATTATTTTGTTTGATCAACCATTATAAGAACATGTTGGACAAATTCCAATGAGAGAATTTGCATGGTCGCATACCTGACTACAAATAGTACATACGCCCTCGCTCCATATATGATCACAAGTTTTATTACAAACTTTACATTTACCATTTGCCCATTCATGCCCACAGGTTACTCCACAGAACCTACAATGTCCATTTTCTGAATTCCATTGATGCTTTGTGTGCGGATTGTGGCACACCGTACACTCATTACTACCCTCATCAAACACACAAGATCCTTCCATTTCATTTTGACATGTGGCGCATCTACCCTTATGAATTGGTTTTCCAGCTTCTCCGGTACCAAGTTCATATTTGTACTGATGAGGCTCTGCATTAATAACTCCACCACAGTCTTTGCAAATCGCATTATGATAACTCTCATCAACAGAAACATAATGACCTACCTCACAACTTCTGGATGGATCTTCTGTCGGCTTTGGAGTTTCTGTCGGCTGCGTGGTAGCCTCTGGAGTCTCTTTTACCTGATCTGTGTCCAAAACGCCGCTTGGAACAGAATAGGACGAAAGATCGGGAACCTGTATTGGTGCAGGTCTCGCAATCACCTGTCCCTGCAGACCTGTTACAGTGATGCCTGCCCTTGTTGCAGCATCAACCGTTGTAAGCTTCCTGTTCTCATTGATACCATTGTTTGCATAGTGTACGTAGTATGCCACCAGATCATCCCCAAATGCATTCCGAAGATCGGGATAAGCAGAGATATAGGCAAACACATTAAATCCAGAATTGATCTGGGTCCTTCCTTCCTTGATGCCATGGGTAACATAGTGATTCCAGAGTGCTTCCCTGTCGTTTCCATATGCCGCAGCAACATCCGGATAAGCCTTCGCATACAGATTTGCATCGAAGATCTTCTTTAAAGCCTTGAGATCCTCCTGCGTATACTCAATCTTGAATTTTGAAGCCATATACTGCAATGTCCCTTTTGGTATTTTGGATGAGTTTTCATCCAGTATATTGTGGGTATCCAAAGCCCCCATTTTGTTACTGATGTTCATCGCTGCATTTGCAGTCATAGTTGTACCAAAGCACAAAGTAAGTGCAAGGGCAAGAACCAATAGTCTTTTTTTCAAATTTGAATCCTCCTTTTAACAATGAAAATTTTTCCTTTTACCGCAATATAATGTTACCATTTATTGAAAATCATGGCAATATTTTTGTTGCAGATGTCTTTGAAAAGCATACAAAGGGAAAAAGGAAAAAGTGTAATCGTTACATTCCTCTTTCAAAAACAGCCGAAGATTTGTTTCGTATGGAATACGAATTATGAACGAACACCAACGAAGATTCTTTTGTTTTCAGCCTTACCAATGGTTTAAATCCTGTTTCAGAAAGTCCCGTTTACAGGCATTTGCATAAGTTCTGTGGTGAAGCTGATGTTACCTACAGAATTCCACACAAAATGAGATTCTGGGCTGTAACGAAAATGTACGAAGCAGGAGTTGATCAGGCAAGAATTCAGTACACTGCTGGTCACGCCTGTCCAAGCACAACAGATCATTATAAACGTCCTTCCAGACTCGGACTTATTACGACAATGAAAATCAACGAGATTTTCAACTAATTCAAAGGGTATACCCCTTGGGGATTATTAAAAGAAATAGCGGAAGCCTTGATTTTACAGGCTTCCGCATCTAAAAAGGAAGAGCAGATGACGGGAATCGAACCCGCCTCCTCAGCTTGGGAAGCTGATGTTCTACCGATGAACTACATCTGCAATATGTTAGTATCATACCACGATTTTTCGAAACTGTAAATATTCTAACAATTCCTGACTTTCAGAATCGTAACAGTTCAGCCATGGACATTCATAAGCTGCCGGATTGTACAGATTGGCTAACAAATATACGTGCTTTCCGGCAACTTATTTCATGTCGGGCGTCCGCCCTATAGATCGTTTACCCGCCCCACAAACAGGATCATGCCGGTATCCTGATCTTCGATCACATAAACAAATGGCTGGTCAGCGACAAACGTATAGGTCTCTTCCGATGGCATGAGTGCGGTCTCTGCAATCATGATATCGGTTACTGCAGCAGCTTTTGTTCCATTTTCATCCACGATCACCTTTGCCTTGTGAAAGACGGAAGATACAGCAATATCATCTGCGATCCCGGAAAAATCTGCGGATTCATAGGCTGACCGGATTCCAAGGCTCTTCAGAATATCATCAAGACCATCTATTTCCTGCTCGTCGGTGAATTGGGGAAGCTGCACCAACTGTATTTCTTTATGATCTGCCGTATCCAGAGAATCAATCAATGCCTGCTTTTCATCACTGCTTAAAGCATCGAACAGAGTGGAGATCGTATCGCCCTCTTGGGATGGGATAAAGATCTTCATTACTACAGAGCCACCGTCGTAAGGAAGCATGATACCCTTAATCGAACCAGTGTCGATATACGAAAAATTTCCATCATACAGGTGCATCATAGGTACGGTAGACTCTCCATTTGTTCCGTAGAAAGCAGCATCATAGGTATCATCCTCTATAAAAGGTGTCTGCCATTTTCCTTCAAAATAAACCGCATTGATAAGCATCATAACAGTATCTGGCGAAAGCTGATCTACGATGGAGGGAATCATCTGATTCGTGTGTTCCTTTACCCAGCTGTTCACATCCTTCACAACCTGATCTGCCTGATTCGTAAAGTCTGCTTCGTATATTTCACCACGGTAATAGGTCTTTGCCGGCAGCAGAAAATCATCGGAGATATTCTCTGCCCAGTTTTTCTGATTGGTCATCCAGATGGAATTTGCAGTATTGACAAAGGTCTGTTCGGACCATTCCTTGTTCAGATAGCTTTGCATTTCATTATTCCAGTCAGAAAGCTCCTTAATGCCAAGTGCTGATTCCAGTTCCGTTTTCGTGTCACTTCCGGCTCCCTGATCCAGCATAGACAGTGCGCTTGAAATGCTGTAAGGAGAATAGAAGCAGTTGCTGTCTTTTGGCAGAGCATCATACAAATCAAATGCGAATTTGTTGACCCCGTTTTTCAGTTCTTCATAGGAATCAACCGTTTCTGGCTTCGCTCCGGCTGCGATATCGCTTCCAAGTTCTTCGACTGCCAAAGACGGCTGCCCGGTGATGGTTCCACTATCTATTTTTACATTTCCACATCCGCAAAAGATGGCACAAAAACATGCCCCGAGGAATAGACCGAGTAATTTTTTGTTCATAATAATCTCTCCATTTCTTTCGTGATCGTGCCAAAGCCACCAGAATGATTAACCGAGCATTTACCCCTCTATTTTCTGCTGAGTCATTAAGAATTTCTGCAGTTCCATCAGAGAATTAAATTTCTGATCGGCCAGTTCAAGGATTTCCGGTGTCGGCTCAAGAAGGTCCGGAACCATAATGGCTTTCATTCCGGCTGCATGTGCGGCACGAATTCCATTATAAGAGTCCTCAACCGCATAACATTCCTTTGGATCCACCTTCATAAGTTCGCACGCTTTCAGATAAATATCCGGATTTGGTTTACTCTTCGTCACCATATCCCCACATACAATCACATCAAAATCATCAAAAATGCCTGCAGCCTTCATCTGGCGGTATACCGCCTGCTGCTGCGTCGAAGAGGCCAGTCCAATCCGGTAATTCTGTTCCTTCAGATAAGCAAACAGCTCATGTACACCCGGTTTTTCCGGAATCCCCTGTTCTGCCTCCTGTCTGTAAAAAATTGCATTTGCAGCTCCCACGTAACTTTCGCACGGATACTTCTCACCATATTCTTTCTGAAACAGTGCTTCTGTCTGTGTGACGGTAATACCGATACATCTCCTGGCAGTCTCTTCTACATTAGGCAGATGCAGCTCCTCGCCCAGCTTCTTCCAGCATCTCATGAACACCGCTTCTGTATCAAGCAGTACTCCATCCATATCAAAAACTATATTCTTTATCATCCTGTTCTGCCTCCATTTTCCCGAATTTCTATTCGGTATCCGGCCTTTGTTTCATTTCCTTTTCTCTCTTCTTTACTTCCTTCCAAAGAGCCAGACTCTCTTCCGGCGTATCCGGCCTCTTCGCATCGCCAAATACGTGCGGATGCCGACGGATCAGTTTTTCAGAAAGTCCCTGAACAACATCCTGAAAATCAAATGCTCCACGTTCTTTTGCAATCTCTGCATTCAGGAGAACCTGCAGTAACACATCTCCCAGTTCTTCGCACAGGTTTTCATCATCCTTATGATCAATGGCCTGCATGACCTCTTCTGTTTCATCCATAAAACATTTTTTCAGAGACTCATGCGTCTGCTCCCTGTCCCAGGAACAACCATCCGGGCTACGCAGCACTTCCACAATCTCCAGAAGTTCCTGCATATCATGCGGTTCCTTCTCTATATAGGTCTTTCCGTTAATTTCTCTCATGCTGTTCTCCATTCGTTCAGTTTACATAACACAGTATTCAATCCGTTACTTTGATTTCTCTTTATCGTATTTCTTCCTGTCATTTTCCAAGACTAAATCAGTCATTATCTGTTGTTGTGCGGTAAATCAAATCCTGTCATACAAATCATACATTTTCTGCACCGAGTTCTCCAGAAAATAATAATGCCGGATATATGGAATCAGCAAAATAAATAACGTTGCCGTAACCAGAAACATAGCCGGATATTCTCCAACAATCGCGATCCCAATGGACAGAAAGGCAAGAATGGCAAACAGGATCGTCACCAGAAGATGCACCATGCGCTCATGCTGATAAAAGGAAAGGTGCACCAGATATTCACGCTGAAAATCCTCTCTCTCCTGCTGACTTAATGCTTCTTTTGTTTGAAGCCACTCTTCAGTTAATTGGATATACGCTTTTATTCTCTTTTTCATAACACCTAAAGTATACCATATGTTTTATTTCCAATAAAGGGCTACCTTTTCTTTTCCATATGCATATTTTAAAAGGCTACCCACCTAACCATAAGCGGGTAGCCTCAAAACTATGCTCACATGCCCGTGCTTCGCACTTCCTGTCTGACTTCGTCAGACGCATGTTCGCTAATAAGTGCAAGAAAACAAATGCCTGCTTCGCAGTCGCTTGTTTTCTTCTGCACTTGTAACTGTTCAGTATCTTCACAGTTATGATGCAAAATCCATTCCAAATCGGCTTCGCCGATGGGATTTTGCATTACTGAATCATTTTCTTAGGTCTTTGCAGTAAATACTTCGACCTGTACTGAATAGTTACCTGCACTTATTACAACATATGTGCTCTTAATTCTGCGCCGCTCTGTCTGCACAGATAAGCCGGTGCTACATCGAATACGGTCTTGCAGCCCTTCTGACCTTCTTTATTCATGCGGTAGGCAGCTCTTGCATAAGCAGTAAGTACACTGGCTGTAAACTCCGGATTGGAATCCAGCTTTAAGCTATATTCAATAATATGCCTGTTCTCATCATTCCATCCGGTAGATCCACTTCGAATCACGAAACCGCCATGAGGAATTCCCTTGTGGTCACGATCCAGCTCTTCCTGGGAAATAAAATGTACAGTAGTATCATAGTCTGCAAAGTAGTTCGGCATTTCCTTGATTTCCTTCTCGATTCCGGAAAGATCTGCTCCCTCCTTCGCTACCACGAAGCACTCTCTGGTATGCTTCTCACGGGTGGTAAGCTCCGGTGTCTCTCCGTTACGGACCTTCTCAAGTGCTTCCGGAACCGGAATGGTATACTGTCTTGCATCTGCAACGCCTTCGATCCGGCGGATTGCATCGGAGTGTCCCTGGCTTACGCCCTTGCCCCAGAAGGTATAGTCCTTACCATTGGTTAAAATGGCATTTGCATAAACACGGTTCAGAGAGAACATACCCGGATCCCAGCCTACGGAAATAATACCGACCTTGCCGGATTCCATCGCTGCACGGTTTACATTCTCAAAATGCTCCGGAATCTTTGCATGGGTGTCAAAGCTGTCAATAACGTTGAAATACTTCACATACTCCGGTGTCTGTACCGGAAGATCTGTTGCACTTCCACCACAGATGATTAACACATCAATTTCATCCTTATAAGCCAGAAGATCATTTACTGAATGAACCTCTGCACCGTCTGTCAGAATTCCTACAGTTGCCGGTGCACGCCTTGTAAAAACAGCCTTCAGCTCTAAATCATCATTGTGCCTGATTGCACACTCGACACCTCTTCCGAGGTTGCCGTATCCTAATATACCAATTCGAATTGCCATTGTTTTCCTCCTATAGTGGTACTTTTCAGGAACACTATACTACTTGTTTCGCCTTTCGTCAATCACCTTTCACCATTCCAGCCTGCAGATATATGAAGCATTCCCACCTGCAGATGAGGCCTTATCGGACTCCATCCTCCCACAAAATACTATGTTTCATTTCCACAAGCTGTATTTTCCATCGATAGTAAAAGTTCCGGTGATTCCTCATATAAAGAAAACAGCTTCCGCAATCCAGAACAAGTAATAATACCAGCAAAAGACTCACCACCCGGAGCACTCTGTTATCCACTCTCGTAATCCATTTCATGGCAGGGGTATATACAATTCCCATGAAAAATACAATCAGAAATGCAAAGGAAACACTCGTTGGAAGGGAGGTATATCTCGTGATATGCAGAGGCAGCGCCTCATAGCTCCAATAATAAAGACTGCATACCTTTTCCACCACATACCCGGTCAGAATTTCAACCGAACACACTACAAAAAAGGAGGTCAGAAAATACAGACTGATCCTCCCGTGCCTGGTCCAGCCCCTTGCAAACTGCAGTATCCCCGTAAGCTGCTCCGGGGTTCCCATAAACCGGTAAATCAACAGCACTATCACACCATATCCGATCAGAAACGGTGCATTCATATTCCGGTTATCCACAAACCCTTCGGTCAGAACGATCCAGGTGTTCTCGATCAGAAATCCCAGAAACGATACCAACGTGAGCATCACCGCATAGGCTGAAATACTATATGGAATTGTTTCCGTCTTTGCTTTTTGCTTCGCATCCATTCCCTTTTTCATCTTGGAATTAGGATGTGCGGAGAGTCCGGAAGTTATTCTTTCTTCTTAAATAATATCGTAACTATTCTATCTGAATGCTGGTAGAATCCCTAAAAAAATCGTAACTATTCAGAACCTCATTCGTAAAACCGCTGCTAACGCAACGTAGTTTACTCATATTCATGGCAACAGAAAGCAATCCTCTATGGCTTTGAATCATATTAAACAACATACCTCGAAATGAGATACAGCAAAAACAAATGCACCGGATAAAACGCATAGAAGAAATACTTCATCGAAAGTCCACGTTCTCCGTTATACTTCTTTACCGGAATCAGTGTAAAGAAGCTTGTAATTTCAATAAAATTGAATACCGTTAGCGCAATACATCCGGCAAGAACGCTCTTCACATGATTCTTACGAAATGCATACATGAATGTAATCGTCAGAATTCCGAGGGCTGAATAATCGGTATGTAAAAGATCTGCCACAAGCATTCCCAGCGCCAGAATCGTCACATCGGTGCAAAGCACCTGATAGGAAGCCACACTGTTTTTGCTGATAAAAACCGCTGCATAAAGCAGGACCGGTACAAGAATTCCGACACTCCAGCAGATCCTGCCAGGAAGTTCACCGATATAGTTCAGGATCATTGCCCGGATGACAACTGCCGGAAGTACAATACCCGTAATACGGACCACCCAGGCTAAAACCTTCGTTCCGATATTTTTTCCGAATTCTTCTGCATGCCGGCTTACAAATTCATAGCCGCACATGCACAGCAGTCCGATAAACAATGTAAAGAATACGTTCTGATAATAAGGATAAAGCACGCCGCCGATCTTTGGCACATCTCCCATGCCTCTTGTAATCGCCAGATCAAACGGGACCTCCGAAATCAGTGCAAAGAGCAACAGATTTCTCCCATATTTCAGGCGGCTTCTGGTATGAATAAATCCTTCAATCAGCAGAAAGCAGAAAATTGGAAATCCCATTCTTCCAATTAACCGCATGATCATGTCCATGAGATAAAGCACTCCATATTGCGCCATGAATTCCTGCAGTCCTTCCTGTGTCTGCATGGCCTGTGCCATTCCAAGGTCTGATAACTTTCCCTCCAGTACAACCGCCCCGATATGATCAATAAACATGGTAATAATCGCAATAATTTTAAGTGTACTTCCGGGGATTCCTTTTTCCCTGCTGACTTCGTTCGATATACTGACTGTCTGTTCCATTTTTCATTTCCTTTCCGGCTATTTGCCATTTATATGAGTAACTATTCAGAGCCATGCAAATTATGACAATATGGACGTCGAATGCTCGCATTCGTAAGGACATTTGACATAATTTATATGGCGAAGTAACCACATGAGTAAACTTAAGTTGCGTTAGCAACGGTTTTACGAATGGGGTTCTGAATAGTTACCATTTATATATAAATGATCTGTACTTCCCCCATGCTTACGCTTCCTGTCAGAATTACCGTATGCCCTCCGTCGGGCTGATGCATATTTTACTCTGAAACATTTCCCAGCATGGAGCTGATCTGATTTTCCACTTTCCATTCCTTAGGAAGAAAAATCTGTGTTTCCCCAAAGCTGTTGCTCACATCAATCGTTGCTGTTTCCTGCTGCATCAGGGCATTATCAAAATAAACCTTCATCTCTCCAAAGGAATTCTGCAATACAGCCGATCTGAAATTATCCGTATTCACATATTTACTGGTTGCACCAAAGCTGTTCTTAAAAATAAGCATCTCACCATTTACCTGATCCGTGGTTTCTCCGAAGGCCGTATCATAGACCTGCTGTCCCTGTCCATTCTGATAATGATCCGATTTAAAATGCTGATCGGAAAAATTGCTGTGACGCTTCCTCGCACGTTCCGTTCTTCTTTGTGAAGCCTGCTTCCCAAACAGCATGGAAAACCCGATTGACAGTAACGCTGCTGCTCCTAATACCGGAACCGGCGTAATGGATTCAATATGAAGCTGTGGCGCATACAGAATTCCAATGATTGCCAGTGAGAAGAACAGTCCCCAGAACGACAGCTCCCATAAGCTTCCAACTGCAACAACTCCCAGTAAAACCGCAGCAATCAGCTTTCCTGATACTTCAGGTATCACTCCCAATCCGCCTGCCAATATGAGAACTGCAATTCCAATAAACAATAATGCCCAGATCGCTTTCCCTTTTTTCATTCCTTTATCCTCTTTTCTTCTAATTTACATTTCAGTGGTTCATCATACTTTTCTTGCTTCTACATATTTATATTCTATTTCGAAAGAAATGTAAATATCCTTGCATCAAGAGTTAAGAAAAAGGTTACTGTTCACACAGCAGCCAGACACTTGCTGTCAGGCTGCGTAAGAACATGATTCAGGAGTGAGCAGGCTCCTTTTGCGAAGCAAAACTTCAAATGAGCCTGCGAATCGTTACTGGAACGAGGTACGAGTGAACAGTAACAGAAAAAGAGGGTAAGATGCATCAATCCTACCCTCAGTTGCATTTCTGTTTCCTGTTTTATCTCTTACAGATCGGTAATCTCGCTGTGAAGCTCCTGTAAGGATTTCAGTTCCTCCATTTTATGAGTCTTCACATAATGGATTCCTTCTGCCGTTGCCTTTGCAGCTGCAACGGTTGTAATATAAGGCACCTTCGCCTTAATTGCTGCCTTACGCAGATAGCTGTCGTCCTGTACCCCGCTCTTGCCGATCGGAGAATTTACGATGAGCTGGATTTCTCCGTTTGCAATCATATCAGAAATATCCGGGCGTCCCTCGTAAAGCTTGTTTGCCTTAACCGCAGGCACACCTGCCGCAGTCAGATAAGCAAAGGTTCCGCTTGTTGCAACGATCTTAAATCCATCTCCGACAAGGCTCTTTGCCACTTCAACCACTTCGTCCTTATCCTTATTATTCACGGAAATCAGAACGGTTCCTTCTAACGGAAGCTTGGACTGTACGGCTTCCTGTGCCTTAAAGAAGGCCTCCCCACAGGATACGGATAAGCCGAGAACCTCTCCGGTAGAACGCATTTCCGGACCCAGTACCGGATCAACCTCCTGGAACATATTGAACGGGAATACAGCTTCCTTTACTCCATGATAAGGAATGTTCTGCTCCTTTAATGCCGGTACCGGTGAAGGACGGCCTGTAATTTCAGAGGTAATAATATCAGTTGCAAGCGGTACCATGCGGATGTTGCATACCTTGGAAACAAGAGGCACGGTACGGGATGCTCTCGGGTTTGCTTCCAGTACGAATACCTTGCCTTTTTCAATCGCATACTGCATATTCATAAGTCCCTTGACATGCATCTCTTCTGCAATCTTACGGGTATATTCTTTAATCGTCTTTACATTCTCTTCGCTGATGTGTACGGAAGGAATGATACATGCAGAGTCACCGGAATGAACACCGGCAAGCTCAATATGCTCCATCACTGCCGGAACAAAGGCGTGTGTTCCATCACTGATCGCATCGGCTTCACATTCTAATGCATGATTTAAGAAACGGTCAATCAGAATCGGACGATCCGGTGTTACACCCACCGCAGCCTTCATATATTCTGCCATGCTCTCATCATCATAAACGACCTCCATACCACGTCCGCCAAGGACATAAGAAGGACGTACCATAACCGGATATCCGATGTTGTTGGCAATCCTGATGGCATCATCTACGGTGACTGCCATTCCGGATTCCGGCATCGGAATCTCTAACTTCTCCATCATCGTACGGAACAGGTCACGGTCTTCTGCAAGATCAATAACTGCAGGTGCGGTTCCTAAAATACGGACGCCGTTCTTTTCCAGTTCTGCTGCCAGATTAAGCGGAGTCTGTCCACCAAACTGAGCAATGACGCCGAGTGGCTTTTCTTTCTTATAAATGCTCAATACATCTTCCAGTGTTAACGGCTCAAAATAAAGCTTATCGGAGGTATCATAGTCGGTCGAAACCGTCTCCGGATTACAGTTCACAATGATCGTTTCAAAGCCAAGCTTCTTAAGTGCCATAGCCGCATGTACACAGCAGTAGTCAAATTCAATACCCTGGCCGATACGGTTCGGGCCGCCGCCTAAGATCATGATCTTCTGCTTATCAGATACCGGATCCTTGTCCGATGCATTGTAGGTAGAATAATAGTAAGCTCTGTCTTTCGTTCCGCTTACATGAACGCCTTCCCATGCTTCTTCTACACCGATTGCAATACGGCGGTTGCGGATTTCTTCCTCCGGAATCTCCAATAACTGACTTAAATATTTATCAGAGAAGCCATCCTTCTTTGCAGCGGTCAGTTGTTCATCACTGATCATTTCACCCTTATGCTTTAAGATCTCTTCCTCTTCTTCTACAAGCTCCTTCATCTGTTCGATAAAGTATGCCTTTACCTTCGTCAGGTCGAAGATTTCTTCCACTGAAGCACCTTTACGAAGTGCTTCATACATCAGAAAATGACGTTCACTTGACGAAGTTGCCAGTCTCTTTAATAACTCCTCTTTCGATAACCGGTCAAAGTTCTTTACATGCCCCAGACCATAGCGTCCGGTTTCCAGGGAACGGATTGCTTTCTGGAATGCTTCCTTATAATTCTTACCGATACTCATGACCTCACCAACGGCTCTCATCTGGGTACCCAGCTTATCCTCGACGCCCTTGAACTTTTCAAAAGCCCAGCGTGCAAACTTAATTACAACATAATCTCCGTCCGGTACATACTTATCAAGGGTGCCATACTTACCACAGGGGATGTCCTTTAAGGTAAGTCCGCATGCCAGCATGGCAGAAACCAGTGCAATCGGGAATCCGGTTGCCTTGGAGGCAAGTGCGGAAGACCGGGAAGTACGTGGATTGATCTCGATAACGATGATTCGGTCGGTAACCGGATCATGTGCGAACTGTACGTTCGTTCCACCAATCACCTGTACGGATTCTACAATCTTGTAAGCCTGCTCCTGCAATCTCTTCTGACATTCCTCGGAAATAGTCAGCATCGGTGCTGCACAGAAGGAGTCACCGGTGTGCACCCCGAGTGGATCGATATTTTCAATGAAGCAGACAGTAATGATGTTGCCCTCTGCATCTCTTACTACTTCCAGCTCCAGCTCTTCCCATCCTAAGATGGATTCCTCTACAAGGACCTGTCCGACAAGACTGGCCTGAAGACCTCTTGCACAGACGGTCTTTAATTCCTCTTTATTATAAACGAGTCCGCCACCGGCGCCGCCCATGGTATACGCCGGACGTAAAACAACTGGGTAACCAAGCTTTTCAGCAATAGCAAGTGCTTCTTCAACGGAATAAGCAACTTCACTGCGAGCCATCTCGATCCCCAGTTTGTTCATTGTCTTCTTAAATTCAATTCTGTCTTCACCACGTTCAATCGCATCTACCTGAACGCCAATTACCTTCACATTGTATTTTTCAAGGATTCCTGCCTTGTTCAACTCGGAACAGAGATTCAATCCTGACTGACCACCCAAATTAGGAAGTAATGCATCAGGCCGTTCCTTTGCAATAATCTGTTCCAGACGATCTACATTCAACGGTTCGATGTATGTCACGTCTGCGGTTTCCGGATCCGTCATAATGGTTGCCGGATTGGAATTCACTAAAACAATTTCATACCCCAGCTTCCGTAACGCCTTACACGCCTGTGTGCCGGAATAATCAAATTCGCATGCCTGCCCGATGATAATCGGACCGGATCCAATAATAAGTACCTTATGAATATCTGTTCTTTTTGGCATTGTTTTCCCTCCACTTTTGTTCACTGTGAATGATTCTATCACCTGCCATATAGCAGTGTCAATTGAATTTTAATTAATGTTCTTACGCAGCCAGACACTTGCTGTCAGGCTGCGTAAGAATAGTTACTCCGGAAGATACCACTGCAGGTTTCTGGCAGGAATGACCTCATACTGATCCGGTCCCTCGCCCTTGCGCAGGTACACGTTACGAATGCCTGCCTGTATGATCTGGCGGGCACATAACGGACAGGGTCTGGCCGGATGAATGGAATTATCCTCCGGGTTGATACTGGTAAGATACAGGTCTGCTCCCAGTGTCTGCTCTCTTGAGCAGTTCAGCAGCGCATTGGCCTCTGCATGAATGGCACGGCACATTCCATAACCCTCTCCCTGGTGCATGTTCCGCTGCATCCGGGGACATACCCCAATATCGCAGCAGTTTTCAAAGCCCCTTGGTGAACCGTTATAGCCTGTGGAAATCACCGCATCATCCTTTACAATCACCGCCCCATACTTTCTTTTCAGACAGGTGCTGCGATATGCAAAGTTTTCTGCGCTGTTTAAATACATATCTTCTTTGGAAATACGCTGCCTTCCCTGTGGTTTAATCATTGCTCAGTTTCTCCTTAAAAAATGCAATCATATTATCCCAGATTTCCTTCTGGAAGAATCGTAAATCGGCATGGTCTGCGCCATCTACTTCAAGTAACGTAACATCACAGCCTGCTTCCTCCAGGGCATCATGCAGACGCACTCCCTGCTCAAACGGAACACACTTATCATCATTTCCGTGAATAATCAGGAACGGAGGTGCCGTCTTTGTTACATAATGTAACGGGGAAAGCTTCATGGCATCCTTTTTAAAGTTATAAACATTCTTTCCCAAAAACATCGTCTCCCAGGTAAGCGCAGCCTCTGCCTCATTGTCCATGCCCGGCATGGTGGTAAGATCCACTACCGGATACCACGGGCAGGCTGCCTGAAGTGCACTGGATTCCTCCAGATAGGCTCCCACATCAAACTTCTTATCCGTTGCAAGTGCGGCAAGACTTGCCAGATGACCGCCGGCAGACTCTCCGGAAATACCGATATGCTTCTTATCTATATGGTAACGGTCTGCATAAGCACGCAGGTAACGGATTCCCGCCTTCACATCTTCGAGTGCTGCCGGGAACGGCTCTTCATTACTTGTACGGTACTGTACGCTCGCTACAACAAAGCCCTTGCGTGCCAGCCTGGAAAGATAAGCCAGATGCGCGGATTTGTCCATCTTCATCCATGCACCGCCACATACCCATACCACACAGGGGTATAACCGGGTATCATCCTCCGGATAAATAATATCCATCTTCAAATCCATACGGGTATGTCCGTACCAGGCATCCACCTGTGCAAATGACACATCCGTTGTCACAGAAAACTGCGGCTTTTTGACTGTAACTTCTATTTTCTTTCTCATCTGCTGTTTCGCTCCTTCTGTTCTTTCTATACTTTCTACCTCTATACGAACCTTTCAGCCATGCCCTTCATTATCATCAGACAGCACACACAGGCTGAAAATTTATATTAACATTATCTTAGCGTTTTCAGTAGAAGAATGCAACCGGAATATCCCCGCATCTCTGTCCCGGTTACTGTTCACTCCCGAATCAGCCCTGAATCATGTTCTGGTGAATCATGAATGAATCATGGGTGAATGAACCATGAGCTGAATAAACCATGTCCTGTCCTTTTTACGTCCTTATCTTTTTATTTTATCGTGTTTCGAGATTCTTTTATTGTTTTTCGATAAATAATTATTGACATTCATGTTTTTCGGTGTTATATCTATGATAAAGTGATTGTGCAGACTACTACCCGATTACCACAGATTACTTACAGATTAAGTGATTAAATGAGATTAAATAAAGCTGAAGATAAGCTGAATTGTTGCAGGCAGATGAAAACCAGAAGCCTGAAACATCAAAAAATCCATACAAACAACAGAAAGGAAACTTCTTTATGAAAAACAAACTTACTCTTTTTACCAAATGGCTGCTGGATTTCATGTATTATGCCGGGATTCTCACGACTGTACTTGTTCCTGTCATTATTTATTTTTACGGAAAGTACAACCCATATTTCAGCATACATATTTTATCCCTCAGCGTCATTTTCATGTTGTCCGGAATTCTCGCCGTCCTGATCATCCGTGAGCTGCGAAGGCTGTTCCTGAGTGTATTAAACGACAACTGCTTCATCCATGAAAATGTCCGGAGTCTTAACCGCATGGGAACCTACAGCTTTTTCATCGCCCTGATTACCTGCTGCCGCCTGTTTCTTTACCTGACTCCGGCTGTGCTGGTCATTATTCTGACCTTCGTGATTGCAGGACTGTTCAGCAAAGTGCTCTCTCAGGTCTTCGACCGGGCAGTTACCTACAAGCTCGAAAACGACCTGACCATATAAAAGCACCGGTTGCACTTTTCCCTATCAATGAACGGAGGTAAACAATACATGGCAATTATCATTAATCTTGACGTGGTGATGGCTAAAAATAAGATTGGCTTAACTGAACTGGCGAACGAAGTGGACATCACCCTTGCCAACCTTTCCATCCTGAAAAACAACAAAGCCAGGGCCGTCCGCCTTTCCACCTTAAATGCCATCTGCAAGGCATTAAACTGCCAGCCTGGTGATATCTTAGAATATGTTGACGATCCTGAGGAAGACGCTTCCTGCACTCCCCCGGATAACCAACACGAAATGTAACTGTGAAGGTACTGAATAATTATGAATCAATTTCCAAGGAGGAACTACCATGGAACCTGTTAAAACAAATGAAACTACAACACCTGTAAATCCCCTGTTTCCGGTTATGGGAATCGGCAGTCTTCTGTATGCCCTGCTTTATACGATCTGCCTGTACCATAATCCATCCGGAATCAGCTACCCTTTTTACATCGGTGGAACCTGCCTGTTTTTCTGCTTCTTTCGAATGAAGAGTTCACTTGCAGATTCTTCATGTGCAGGCAGTGTTGCAATGCAGTCAATTTCCTGTAAAGGAAATTACAATCGTATCTTAACCCCCATGACGATCTTCGATCTCAGCAGCCTGATGTTACTTGCACTCTCTGTCTGCTTCACGGATTCCTCCTATCTGATCCTGCTTGGGAAAACCCTGATCTTTTTTCTCCTTCTGCATTTATTTCTGTGCAGCTTTTATGAGGACCGGCACTGGGATATCTTTACTTACGTATGGGCAATGATCAAAACCGTATTTTCAAGCCTTGCCTTCCTTGCCCGTCCATTTACGGATCTTACTGCCTATGTGAAAAAACGTCGGAATATCCAGACATCCCATACAGACAACAGACGTGTTCTTTCTATTGTGATCGGATTGACGGTTGCGCTGCTTGCCCTTCCTGTCATCCTGTTACTTTTAGGAAGCGCCGATGCCGTTTTTGCCAATCTCTTTCAGGATGCGTGGAACGTCTTTGAAGGAATTATGATCCATGGAGATATTTTGACCATACTGGTCATGTTTCTTTTTGGCTTTTTCCTCAGCTACTGCCTCCTTTGCCGGCTGCAGACACCCAATCTGAAGGAAGCTCCTTCCTGTCAAAAAGAAGATCCCGTGATTGCCATAACATTTACGTCCATCTTCTCGGTAATTTACGTTCTGTTCTGTGTGATTCAGATTGTGTACCTTTTTGCAGGACTAGGCACTCTTCCTGAAAACTATACCTATGCTTCCTATGCAAGAGCGGGCTTCTTCCAGCTGGTATTTGTATGCCTGATTAATCTCGTTTCGGTATTGCTGTGCATCCGCCTGTTCCGTCCGCACCGCATTTTACAGCTCCTGCTTTCGGTGGTATCACTGTGTACCTTTGTCATGATTGCATCGAGTGCCTACCGGATGCTGCTCTATATCAGTGTATACCATCTGACAGTACTGCGTGTTTTCGTATTATGGAGCCTCCTGGTTATCAGCTTCTTAATGGTCGGAACTCTGATTCTGATTTATAAACCGGCCTTTCCCTTTGTACGGTATGGCATTATTGTCGTAACAGTGCTGTTCCTCTTATACAGCTTCTCCCGGCCGGATTACCGGATTGCACGTTACAATATTTCCCATGCCGCAAAGGATGATTACGCCCTTACCTATCTCTGCCAGCTGTCTGCCGATGCAGCCCCGGTGGTTCTTGGAAAACTCCCGGAGGAAAGCGATGATCCGGATGATTACTACCTTTCCAATCTGCGGCAGGAGTATGTGGATTATCTCTCCGATTGTACCTCAGACCTTTCCATCCGGAGCTTTAATTTTTCCCGTTGGAAAGCGAAAAAACTGCTTGGGAATTGATTTTTCGGCATATTATAGCTACAATGAAGGAGTGGCAGATCTGCCACTCCTTTTCTATGGAAGCAGTTTTAGCACCAAACATCGTAACTATATGGAGATTTATTATGGAACAGATCGAAATTGCAGAGTATCAGAAAATTCTGGAACGCAATCCTTTTTGCAAATTATTGGGACTTGAGGTCACCTCCGTTTCCGAAGGGCATGTGCAGGGACGTATCCCGTTCGACTCCCGCTTTCAGAATATGTATGGCGATTATCACGGTGGCGCACTCTATGCTGCCGCCGACACCTTCTGTGGACTGGCAGCCATCACTTATGGCAGTTATGTCACTACGATTGATGCCAATATGCAGTACCTCCGGGCGGGCAGAGACACCGAACACATCACTTATGACGCAAGTGTCATCAAACGCGGACGCACCATCACCGTCGTTCAATTCTCCTGCTGTGATGACAAAGGCACTTTAATTAACACCGGCACCTTCTCCTTCTATAGTAAGGAAAATGCCTGCCCGGCCGGCATATTTGAAAAATAAGCTTACTTCGACAAATCCTTTACAATTTCACCGGCGATCATCAGACCTGCCACGGCAGGAACAAATGCCGTACTTCCTGGAATGTCCCGTCGCTCTGTACACTTATGGGCAGCTCCCGGAGGACAGATACAGTTCGTCCTGCAGCTGATGGACATATCCTCGACCGGGCGGATCGGCTGCTCATCCGAATACACCACCTTAAGGCTCTTCACATTACGCTTCTTCAATTCCCTTCGCATAACTCGTGCCAGCGGACAGACACTCGTGTCATAAATATCCGCAATCCGGAATCTTCCGGGATCCAGCTTGTTTCCGGCTCCCATGGCACTGATGACCGGAACATTCTTTTCCTTTGCCCGCATAATAATTTCAAGCTTTGCTGTCACTGTATCCACGGCATCTACAATATAGTCATATTCTTCAAACGGAAAGTCATCTGCATTTTCCGGCAGAAAAAAACACTGATAGGTTCTCACATCCACATCCGGATTGATTTCCAGCATCCTCTCCTTCATCACCTCTACCTTGTACTTTCCAACGGTCTTACGCGTGGCAATAATCTGACGGTTCAGGTTGGTTAAACATACCTTATCATCATCCACCAGATCAAAGGCACCGACACCGCTCCGGATCAGGGCTTCGCACACATAGCCCCCGACTCCTCCGATTCCAAATACGGCAACTCTCGATTTTGCCAACTTCTGAATTGCTTCCTCTCCGATTAATAACTGTGTTCTTGAAAACTGATTTAACATTCTTTCCCTCTTTCTAACGCAAAGCCTCTTTGATCATATGGCTGTGTCTGGTCCATACCTGCAAACTCCGACCGGTAATCCGGTATCTGTAATTCTTTTGCTGCCATCGCAAAATAGATTTCCCTAATGTGTGGCCAGATACCTGTTTCTCCTGCTTCTGCTGATAATCGACCAGCCAGGTCAACAAGTGGTGCTGACCGGTTAATTCCAGTCAGCAGATTATGGATACTGCTGTTAACAAACCATCCCCCTGCTTCTAAGAGTCCCCGTTTTCTGATATCTCTTACCACTCTCGGCATATCATACGGAACCTTCAAAAACTCCGGCTCCCACAAATTTCCTTCACTGCATTCCTTTCCATGCAGAATCATACATTGCGCATACCCCTTATCCTCCATGGCAATGCCCACACATCCCGGATTGTAATACTGCTTTTTCCCAACCGTTTTCATTCCTTTCCGGTGCGTATGTGCACAGATCAGATAATCCGTCGGAATTTTCTGAAGCCACTTTGCAACCCTTTCTCCATCCAACTGCAGCAGTTCTCTTGTACTCTCTGGTGAGCCATGTGCACAGGTGATCGAAGGATACCCTTCTTTCTCATAAACAAAACTGATCGGAAGCCTTTCAAAGAATGCAAAGTCCTGTTCCGTCAACTGCTCATAAGTATAAAGAAGATTGCCACTTGCAGAATTATAAATCCACTTCTTCTCTTCCCTTCCTGCCAGCCGGTCCTCCCTCTGTGCCAGCATATACTCTTCCCGGTTGCCACGCAATAAATAACACACATGGCTCTGGATAAACTCATAAAGAAAATCCAGCGTTTCCCTGGTGTATGGCGTATCCGAAACATAATCTCCCAAAAGGAAATATTCATCACAGCCTTCTTCTTCCAGATAGTCCACGCAGGTGCGAAAGGCAACAATATTACTGTGTATGTCCGAGATTACTCCGATTTTCATGCTGAAATTTCCCTTCTGTTTCTTCCGGAATTAATTCTTTAAAATAAAATCCTACCCTTATCATTGTATATCGAAAATACAATTCGTCAACATCTTGTTTCTTCTTATTTATAATGCTATAATTTGTCGCAGGAATAAAGGAGGTAATATACCATGTATGAATTTACAGAAGATTGCATGATCCATATTGAACAGATAGACAATGAGCATCGTAAGTTATTTCAGATGCTTAACGAAGCCTTTACCATGGTTCAGGAAACTGAAGATGTTTCTGCCATTACCATAAGCCTTCTTTCCAATTTGAAGAATTATGCAATGACTCATTTTGCCCATGAAGAAGCTTATATGGAAAGCATCCATGATCCGGAGCTTTCCCTGCAGAAAACTCAGCATGCCATGTTTACCCAGAAGGTAAATTCTTTCGTTCCGGATACTTCTTCTCCGGAAGCTGCCAGAAAATCCCTGAACGACCTGTTGACTTATTTAGTCCGCTGGCTGTACCGGCACATTTTATGCAGCGATATGATGATCGGAAAATCTCTTTCAAGCACAGAGAGCGATCCTTTTGCCTTCACATCCAAATACATGACCGGCATTACACTCATTGATGATGAACATCGTCGTTTATTTGAAATTATTAAGGAAACCAATGATCTGATTCACGAGGAATTCCTCCATGATAAATATGATGAAATTGTAAGACTGATTACGGAATTAAGAGATTATACCGAATTCCATTTTTCGGATGAGGAAGCCCTGATGACCCGTATTCAGTATCCCGGTCTGGATGCTCAGAAGCGAGCACATTCTGCATTCATTGAGCGGCTTGTAGAGATCGACCTCAATGATCTTGATGAAATGGATGATCATCAGCAGGAATATCTTTTAGACCTGATCCAATTCCTGCTGGACTGGCTTACCAACCATATTCTTGCCTGTGATCAAAAAATCGGAGAATACATGCGTGAACATCATCTTTCCGAATAATTTATTGTTTCGGAATAGGAAATATGTACTATTTCATATTGATTCCTGTCACCAAATATTTTAAAATAATGGCAAGTAAGTTTTCACTTACTACTTACGTTGAGGTTATTATGAATTCCTTTATTAAAAATATGTTTTATAAACAGCGGCAGGAGTTTCAGGATGCGATTCCTGCCCGTGATACTGAATTTACATTTCCGGCAGACGTTACAGAAATCCGTAATGTCCCCTATGCTGAAAATTCTGATCCTGCACACCGCATGGATATCTACCGTGCTGATGCTTTTGCCGGCAAGGAGCTTCCTGTGATTCTGAACATTCACGGGGGAGGATTGATTCTCGGGTGCAAGGAATACAACCGGTATTTCTGTGCTCAGCTGAGTAAGCTGGGGTATCTCGTATTCAGTATTGAATACCGCCTCGTACCAGACTGCCTGTTCTTTGACCAGTGTGAAGATGTATTCACCGCCATGCGATGCATCAAGCGTAAGCTTCCGGAATACCAGGGACTGAAGGATCGGGTTTATGCCGTTGGAGACAGCGGTGGTGCGATGCTTCTGACCTATTGCGCTGCCATGCAGAACTCTCCGAAGATTGCGGGAACTGCCGGTGTCAGTCCTGCTTCCCTGCGCTTAAAGGCGCTCGGACTCATCAGTGGAATGTACTATACCACCCGTTTTGATAAGATTGGATTATTTCTTCCTTCTTATTTATATGGAAATCATTACAAGAAAAGCGCTTTTTCTTCCTATGTAAACCCAGAGCATCCGGGGATAGTAACCGCTCTTCCTCCCTGCTTTCTGACAACCAGTGCAGGAGATTATCTGCGCAGCTATACCCTTGATTTTGAAAAAGCACTTTCCAGATATCAGGTTTCCCATCATCTTTTGGACTTTTCCGAAAGAAAAGATCTCCCCCACGCCTTCAGTGTAATTGATCCTTTCCGCAAGGAAAGCATTGAACTGCTTGAAGACATGTCCGGATATTTTCAACAGTTCCAATGATACTGGATTTTAATTTACGGAGGTACTTATGAATTACGACGAATCTGTTTTCAAAGAAAAAGCCAACCGGCGGGCCAGAAAAATCTGGCTTATCTTTGCCATTCTGCTATCTGCCAATTACGGCAGTGATGTTGCCAACGGAATCCATGCTGTTCCTTACTACCTTACCTTTCTGGCTCTTTGCTGGTTCCCGATTCTCATTGGTGAAATCACACTTCGGGTGAAGGGATATGCCACAGAGCTCTACCGGTATATTTTAGCCATCGGATATGGTATTTTTTATACCTATGTCATCTGTACTACAAGTTCTCCGATTGCCTTTACCTATATTCTTCCTGTGACAAGTCTTCTGGTTCTTTATAAGAACAGGAAGTTCATGGTCACCTGTGGAATTGTTAATTCACTCATTATTATCGGAAGTGCTGCTTACCGGATTTCCCTCGGCTTTAATTCTGCAACAAATATGAAGGATTATCAGTTAGAGCTTTCCTGTATTATCCTCTGCTATATCTGCTATGTTATGTCCATTAAACATCTGAATGAATCTGACGGTGCAATGACCGACAGCATCCGTGCCGACCTTCACCGTGTAGTTACTACCGTTGAAAAGGTAAAGGAAGCCTGCAATTCCATCATGGATGGTGTTACCGTTGTGCAGGAACTGGCCTCCGAGAATACCCACGGTGCCAGCATTGTTGTCCGGAGTCTCCACAAGCTGCAGGACAATAATCATAATCTCCAGAATACCACAACCTCTTCAAACGAAATGACCTCTGATATTCACTCCCAGGTCAATCAGGTGGCCGAACTGATTAAGCAGATGGTAGCTCTTACCGCAACCTGCGAAGATCATGCCAGAATCAGTTCCACAGACCTGGACAGCCTGATTACAACAACTAATACCATGGCAGATCTTTCCGGAGATATTGAAAAGACCCTGCAGGATTTCAAGAATGATTTTGCAATGGTAAAGAAAGAAACCGGAACGATTGAACAGATTACCAATCAGACCAATCTCCTTGCTTTAAATGCTTCCATTGAAGCAGCAAGAGCCGGAGAAGCCGGTAAAGGCTTTGCCGTCGTTGCCGACCAGATCCGTTCCTTAAGTACAGAAACAAAATCCTCTTCCGGACAGATCTGGCAGGCTCTTCAGCATCTGGAAGAGACCTCCGATAAGATGACTTCTGCGATTGAAGAAACTTTGGAACTGATCCAGCTGACACTTGAAAAGGTAACAGCTGCCGGAAGTAATATTACACAGATTGCAAGTGATACGACTCAGCTTGGTGACCATATTCAGGTAATTGATACCGCTATGAAGGAAGTGGAATCCTCGAATGTTCATCTCGTTGAAAATCTGGAAGAAGTATCCCACATCGTGGATGATATGACGGGAAGCATCACCGATTCCAATGAAATCAATAACCGTATGCTCAGTAAATATGATGAATCTGCCAATAACATTAATGATATCGAGAATGTGATTGAAGCGCTCATGTGTGAACTTGGAATTGGCGGTTTTATGGGTACCGAAGATGTCCAATCCGGTATGAAGCTTTCCATCAATCTGAACGAACACTATTATGATGGCGAGATTCTCTCACGCGATGATAATTTATTGCATATTACTCTTCCTGTACCACCTGCTCTTGCCAAAACAACTGATTGTAAATTAAATGTAACCGTAGGAAATGTCATTTATTCCTGGGAACACACAAAGCTTGATCCTTCTGATACCAAAAATAAATTTACAGTATTGGTTGAATCAAGACCTAAGATCGTAAACCGTAGAAAATACCCTCGTGTAGATGTATCTAACAGTTGTACCATCACCGTTCCCAATGATAATCTCGTAATTCACGGTAACCTGGAAAATCTCAGTGCCAACGGATTTGCTTTTCTGACGAGTAGTGAGTATTTTACAGATCATAAAGGAGTTGCTGTATCTGTAGAAATAAATGATTTTGCTCTTCCAAAGCATAATCATCTGGAAGGACATGTCATTCGATGCTCGAATGATGACGGAGTATATATTGTAGGCTGTCAGATGCCTGCAGACGACTTCTTTATCCGCGAATATGTAAAAGAACGCTTAAAAGAAATGAAAGAAACGGAGAATGCCTGAAGCCTGGCATTCTCCGTTTTCTCTGTAAAATACTGCTGAAAGCCGATAATATTTCTATGTATCTCCACGGAAATTTCTTATTCCTGTTTCTCAAATTCTCTTGCTATATCCTCTAAAAGCTCACGAATCGGAAGGTGCTGGGGACAGATTGCTTCACATTTACCACATTTAATACAATCGGATGCACGATGTCCCAACGAAGTATGAACATCCCTGTATTCCCGTTCTGCATTTCTGTCCTGATGAATCTGTCTGGCATTCATTACTGTAAAAATATCAGGAATTGCAATCTGCTTTGGACATCCCTCCACACAATAACGACAGCCCGTACAACGTATCAGATCCATATGATTAAAAATGTTCTGTACCTCGTATACAGCTTTCAGCTCCTTTTCATTTAACGGTTTAAAATTCTTCATATAGCTTAAGTTATCCTGCATCTGTTCCATATTACTCATTCCGGAGAGAACCATCATTACCCCGGGAAATCCGGCCGCATAACGGATTGCATAGCTTGCAGGGCTTCCTCCCTGCAGCTTGTCTAATACATCACCGGCTATTTTAGGAAGGTTTACGAGACTTCCACCCTTAACCGGTTCCATAATAATGATCGGCTTGTTATGCTTTCTGCATACCTCATAGCACAAGCGGCTCTGAATCTTCGGATCCTCATAATCCAGATAATTAAACTGTATCTGAACCACCTCAATCTGCGGATATTCCGTCAGGATCTGATCCAGCACCTCTGCCGTATCATGAAAGGACATACCCACATGGCGTATTTTCCCTTCCTTTTTAAGCTCAAAGGCAGTTTCATATGCCCTGCAGGATTTAAAATGGGGGAAGTTTCCGGAACCCTGCGAATGCATCAGATAAAAATCAAAATAGTCTACGCCGCAGGCCTCCAGCTGACTCTCAAAAAAGGGCCGGATATCCTCTTCCTTCTTAAAATAATTACCCGTAAGCTTATCAGTAAGAATATACTGATCCCGCGGATAACGACTGGTCAGACATTCCCTGATCGCAAGCTCACTTTTTCCCTGAATATACCCATGCGCTGTATCAAAATAGTTAAAACCTTCCTTTAAAAATAAATCTACCATTTGTCTGGTCTGTTCAATATCTACATCCTCACCAATCATCGGCAGTCTCATGCAGCCAAAACCAAAATTCTTCTTAATCTTGTCCATACGCTCTTAACTCCTTTTAAATCATAATCCCAAGCTCAAAATAACTATCCTGACAACACAATTCTGCATTGCTTCGAATAGTTATTTATATTCTATCATATCTTACGAAAATTGTATAATTCCTATTACAAAAACAGGAAACACTGATTCACTCAATGTTTCCTGTTTTCATCATGCAGGTGGCCGGACCTGAACCGGCACGGTGTTGCCACCGAGGGATTTTTTCAAGGCTTTTTTACAAACAAACTGAAGTTCATCCCAATATGCAGACTTTTGATTATACACGCTTATAAATTATTGGTTCATCATATCCAAAAGTTCTCTTTCCATTAACTTCCATGCTTTCCGATACTTCCAGGAAATTGTTGGAGAACTTTTCCCAAAGTTTGAATGTCATTACCGGAGAGAACTGGCTTGTGCTGCCACCTTCCCAGATTCCGTCCTTTTCATGATAAAGTGCTGGAGTAAATTTTTCAGATTTTTCTAGTTTAGAGTAATCAACATTCTTCATAGAATCATATGAAAATGTATTTTTATCTTCTCCTTTTGGAATTTCATAAGAAGAAAGCAAAATTTCCTGTTCTATTTCCGTGATAAGGAAAAGATGTGGAGATGCATGACGTTTTCCATTAATTTCATAATAACTCTCTTCAACAACAAATTTTCCTTTGAAATCTTTAGGAAGGTTATTTATTTTGTCATTACAGATTGTATTTACATGTTCCGCATATGGATATATTTTCCCTTCTGCCTGCATCTTATTAAATTGATCCTTATTATCAAAATGTCCTGTCATCATTCCTACAAAATTTTCAAGTTTCATCATATACTTTATCTCCCATATCTACCATTACAATTTTTAATTAGCAATTAATCCCGACGTAGTGTAAACTTTCCTACCAGATCGTTTAATGCATATGCCTGTGCGGATAATTCCTCACTGGTAGCAGACGATTCCTCTGCTGCCGCAGAGTTCGACTGCACTACTTCCGATATCTGATTCACACCAAGTTCTGCCTGTTGCATCGCCTGTGCCTGCGCAGCAGACTCTTCACTCAATCGTTTTGCATCTGTCGCCATCTCCTTGACTCCCGTAACGATCTGCTCCAGAGATTCCGCTGCTGCCTCCGCTGCCTGGTTGCCATTCTTGATCTCCTGCAGCGATCCCTCGATCAGGCTTCTGGTATCTACTGCCGACTGTGCACTCTGTTCGGCCAGTTTACGGATCTGTTCTGCCACCACTGCAAATCCCCGTCCGGCCTCTCCTGCTCTGGCCGCCTCAATTGCCGCATTCAGAGACAACAGGTTCGTCTGACTCGCAATATCTTCAATGTCAGCAATAATATTCTGTATCTTTTTAGATGTTTCATTGATTCGATCCATTTCCTCCATCAATGACCTCATCTGCGTATGCTCTGCATCCGCCTGCTGTGCATAATTCTCAGCCTTTTCCGTCGTCCTCTGCAGTTCGCCGGCTGTACGTGACACGGCATCTGTGATATTCGTAATGGTTGCCGTCAGTTCTTCCACAGATCCTGCCTGCTCTGTTGCTCCTTCTGCCAACGCCTGGGCAGATTGTGCAAGATTCTCCGATCCGGCAGATACCTGCTTAGCGGCCTCTTCTACCTGCTGTAAGGTGCTGTTCATCTGTCGGTTCATCTTACGCATGGCATCTTTCAGTGCCACAAACTGTCCTACATATTTCTCTTCGATCTTAGTACCGATGGCATAATTACCCTCCGCCATCTGTCCCAACAATTCTCCTGCATCCGTAATGATCAGATTCAGGTCAGCAGCCATGCCTTTTGCGACCTGTATCATATAGGATATCTCATCTTCCGTGTTTCTGTCCGGGAATGCACTATTCAGATCTCCCTGTGCAAAAGTCTGAAGTCGATCTGCCAGCGCTATCATCGGTTCTTCGATATTTCCTGCCATTTTCTTGCCTAATACCACAGAACTCCAGAAAGAGATCACTACGATAACCAGAATCGCGATCAGCATAAAAAGCTCCATATGACGCAGATCTACCTCCGCCTGATCTCCTTTTTCGACGCACAGATTCATCAAGTCTACAAACTTCGCGTATATCCGTTCGTACTGTGCGGTCAGATCTCCGATATCCAGATCCTGCGCCTTCAGATATCCGTCCTCGTCATCGGAAGTAGCCAGTTCCAATACCTGTGCATCCAATTCCCAGTACCCGTCCAGTTCCTGCAATACTTTATTATAGGCATCCCTGCCTTCGGTGAATTTGATTGAGCGGTTCAATTCATCTATGTAAGTCTCAAACGCTGCCTTTTTCTGGTCATGCAGTTCAATCTGCTTGTCTATCACTGCTTTGTCATCATAGCCTACTACTGCACGTAATGCGCTCCGGCTCTCCGAAAATGCCGCGACCGCTTTACCGATATCTCCCTGTGTAAATCCGTATCGGCTCAATGCCTTTTCATACTGCATCGCTGCGATCAGTAGTGCTACGATTCCAATAACTGCCGCAATCGCACCGATTATTGCTACTTTCACAAATCCTTTCGTCAGTTGCTTTTTAATACCTTGTTGCTTTTGTGTGGCCATATAAAGCTCCCCCCTAGTTTATCCGTTAAATAAGCTGCCGTGATCGACATCTCTATACAATCGTAGCACATCCCCTTTCATTATTCAACTGTACGAGATGGGCGGTGTGAAATCAAAGTAAATTTTTTTATCTGCAGAACATTTTATGACTACATATCCTTCACACATGTACTTCGATAGTCACTTGGCGAAATTTTATATCTTTCCTTGAATACCCGGTTAAATGTCCTCTGGCTTTCAAATCCACTATCCAGGCAAATATTTGTAATAGAATCGCTCGTATTTTCCAAGCGATGACATGCATAGTTCAACCTTGCATCATTAAGATACTGATTGAAATTTCTATGAAAGATTTTGGAAAAGAGTCTGGATAAGACATATTTACTCACACCCAGGTCTTTTGCCATTTCTTCCAATGATAACTTTTTCTTGAAATTTGCTGATATATAGGAAACCGTCTGGTAAATAAGGTCTTTGCTCCCCACATGACTCTTCTCTACCAGATTCAGTTTTCCTATGCAGCGCGCAAACACAATTTGAAGATATGCCTGTGCAACAGTAATATCCGACTGTTCTGTCTCTA
>ERZ1026860.100-NODE-100-length-65908-cov-13.766890_pt1 | contig 65908 bp, 60 predicted proteins | sample MGYA00380160_ERZ1026860 | MGnify/ENA primary metagenome ERZ1026860 (study PRJEB33269, sample SAMEA4719796) | human gut metagenome | biome: human-associated habitat; feature: organic feature; material: feces | place: Cameroon | collected 2013-10 ... | reverse complement strand
GATAAACGCTGAAGGCATCTAAGCGTGAAGCCCCCCTCAAGATGAGATATCCCATGACGGAAGTCAGTAAGACCCCTTAGAGAGTATGAGGTAGATAGGCTTAAGGTGTAAGTGCAGTAATGCATTCAGCTGATAAGTACTAATCGGTCGAGGGCTTATCCAAGGAATTGCGGAAAGATATGAGATTTGATGTTCGGTTTTGAAGGTATGAAAACCGGAAAGAGTTAAGCATTGCTTGACTCTTTTTCTTTATATTGTAGTTGTTTCAGAAAACTATTTATGCTATAATCAAACATATGGTAAGCATTACCATGAATTGGCGAGGTGGATGTAAATGGATACAAAGATTCTTTTAGAAAATGGAACGAATGAGTTAGAAGTATTGGAATTTGAACTGGATGGTAATCCATATGGTATTAATGTAGCAAAGATTAAAGAGATTATTCCTTATCAGAGAGTTACACCGGTACCAAATGCGCATCCCAGTATAGAAGGTATCTTTATGCCGAGAGATACGATGATCACAGCAATTGATCTGAAAAACTGTCTTCAGAGAGGTGTATCAAAGGAAGGCGGACTCTTTATTATTACGAGCTTTAATAAGCTGGATATTGCTTTTCACGTAGATCAGGTGAGAGGAATTCACAGAGTTTCCTGGGAAAATATTATTAAGCCAGGTGCCACAGTTTCTTCAGCAGAAGAAAGCATTTCAACAGGTGTTGTGAAGATTGATGACAGACTGATCATTATTCTTGATTTTGAAAAGATAGTTGCAGATATTAATCCTGAAACAGGACTTAAGGTAAGCGAGATCGGTGAGCTTGGTAGCAGACCGAGAAGCAGAGTGCCGATCCTGATTGCAGAAGATTCTATCCTGCTGAATAAGCTGATCGTTGATTCACTGAAAAAGGCAGGTTATGATAATCTGATACATACCTGTGATGGACAGGAAGCATGGGATGTTATCTGCGAATGCAAGAAGAAGGGAACGCTGAAGGATCATGTTCAGTGCGTGATCACAGATATTGAAATGCCGATGATGGACGGCCACCGCCTTACGAAGCTGATCAAGAGTGATGATGAAACAAAGGATATTCCGGTTATCATTTTCTCTTCTCTTGTAAATGATGATATGAAGAAAAAAGGCGATGCTCTTGGAGCTGATGCACAGCTATCCAAGCCTGAGATTGGAAATCTTGTTAAAGTCATTGATGAATTAGTTGGTTAATTTTTATACAGGAGCGAAGGAGCCGGATTTAATCCGGCTCTTGTTATGTCAGGGATAGAGGAATGAAAGATAATAGCAGAGCAGAAATACAAAAAATCAGAGAAAATATAAAAGAGGCTGAACTGGTTCTTGTGGGAATTGGTGAAGAATTCAGTTTAAAGGAAACAGATGGCCGGTTTAAAAAGGAAGAATACGAAGCGAGAATGGCAGCTTATCAGGGACTGCAGAGACTGCTTCAGAATAAAAATTATTTCGTGGTTACATTATGTACAGATGGGATGATCAGACAGGCCGGATTAAAGGATGAAAGAATTGTCGAACCATGTGGCAGTTACTATCGTCTGCAATGCGCCAATAAATGCACAGATACGATTACTGTGCCTGATGAAGATCTGCAGAAAAAGATAAAAGGCATGTTTCAGGGAAGGGAAGAGAAGATGAATATCGAAAGGGATCTTCCTGTTTGTGGCCAATGTGGTAAAAAACTGATCTGGAACACGATAGAAGCAGAGAATTATGCAGAGGAAGGTTATCTGGAACAGTGGAAGGCTTATACGAAATGGCTGCAGGGAACCGTGAATCATAAGGTCTGTCTGCTGGAGCTGGGAACTGGCATGAAGTTTCCTACAGTGATCAGGTGGCCTTTTGAGAAGATCACTTATTTTAACAACAAAGCCAGCCTGATCAGGATTCATAGCAGGCTGTTCCAGACAACAGAAGAGATTAAAGACAGAAGTACAGGAATTGAATATAATCCGGTAGAGTTTGTAAAAGAATTGTCTATTGAAGTGTAATATGTTACACTTAAACGAGAATTTTGACGGGGAGAACAGATATGTCAACAGATGAAGAATATTTAGATAATCTGCTTAAAACAATGTCAACAGATGATACGGAAGAGAATGATGATAATAAAATCATGTCTCTGATGAATGAGACCGATCCTATGGAGAATGGGACGGCGCCGATGAGAAAAGAGGTATTTTCGGATATCAGACCGGAGGATGAGATACCGTCTGCAGATAAAAAGGATGATGTAAAAAAACCTGTGGTTGATGAAAGCTGGAAGGCTGAGCTTGATGAAATGCTGGCTAAAGCGGATAAGGGACAGGAAGCTTTGGAAAGTGTGCCTGAGGAGCCTGTGGAAAAGAAAAAAGAAAAAAAGAAAAGACATTTTCTGTTTGGAAAAAAGATAAAAGATAAAGACAGCAGAAAACAGGACAGTGCTCAGACAGAACCAGCTGAAATGGCAGATATCGATCAGCGGGATGGAACAGAGGAAGAAAAGATACAGTCAGCGTCGGAAACAAACAATGGATTGACTGGTGAAGACAATGACAACAGCACTGACTGGACAAGTCTGCTTGACAGCAACAATAACGACAGCAACAGTGACGATCAGGAAGGGCAGGAAAATGGAGAGCCTTTTGAAGAACCTGACTGGGCTGATGAAATTCCAGAGAAAAATGAGAAAAAGAAAAAAGGGTTCTTTGGGAATTTGCTGGAAACACTGTTCAGAGAAGAACCTGATATAGATATAGAGGAAGAAACAGAGGGTAAGCCAGAGAAGGGAAAAAAAGAAAAGAAAAAGAAAGAAAAGAAAGGAAAAAGCAAGGAAAAAGCCAAAGCCACAGAAGCAGAAGGTGGTGAAGAATCAGAGGGTAAGGGAACCGAAGACAAGAAAGCTGAGAAGAAAAGAGAAAAACAGCAGAAAAAGGAAGAAAAGAAGCGTAAGAAGGAACAGGAGCCGAAGCAGCCAAGGGTGCTGAACAGAAAATCATTGCTTACCTTGGTTGCCTTTGATGCAACATTGATTTCAGCAGTTTTGCTGCTTGGAATTTTTCTGCCGGATTATATTGACAGAAGAGAAGCCAGAAATGCCTTTTATGATGGTGATTATGTGACTGTTTATCAGAATCTGCATGGAAAGGGACTTGGGGAGAGCGACACAGTTCTTTATAACAGAGCTGCTGTGGTAGAGAAGCTTCAGAGAAAACTGGATTCTTATCAGATTAATGAGAGAACAGGAAACAGGGCACAGGCGCTTGATGCACTTTTATCCGGAGCTGCTGTATATGATGATATCATGGCGGCTGGAAATGCCTATGGCGCAGAGAATGAACTTGCTATACTTTATCAACAGATTATTGACACGCTTCAAAGTCAGTTCCAGGTTGATGAAGCAATTGCAAGAGAAGTAAATTCCTATGAAAGCGATGATGATTACAGTGAGGCAGTTTACAGCCTGATCAATAACGGAAAGCTTCCAGAGTCAGAAACAGAAGAAACAGAAGAGACAGGGAATGCGACGGAGCAGCTGCCAGATCTCCTTCCAGAGGAAGAGGATCTGATGGAAAATGTGGACAGTTCTTTTTAAAAAACCATAGATGACAGCAGGAGGATTTGCAGATGACAGCAATCATTGACTATGATGCCGGGAATATCAAAAGTGTGGAAAAAGCATTGCTATTTCTTGGAGAAGATACGGTTGTTACCCGGGATGAAAAGATCATCGAGCAGGCAGACAGGGTGATCTTGCCGGGGGTAGGCGCATTTGGTGATGCCATGGAAAAGCTTCACAGATACGGTCTCGTTGAAGTAATCAGAAAAGTAGTTGATGAAGGGACACCCTTCCTTGGAATATGTCTTGGAATGCAGCTGATGTTTGAAAGAAGCGATGAAAGTGATGGTGTCAATGGTCTTGCACTGCTGGATGGAGAAATCCTGAAGATACCGGATGAACCGGGACTCAAGATTCCGCACATAGGATGGAATTCCCTGACTTATCCGAATCCGGGAAGATTGTTTGTTGGTATTCCGGAAAATTCTTATGTTTATTTTGTACATTCCTATTATCTGAAAGCAAAGGATCAGGGGATCGTGACTGCAGAGGCAGAGTATGGAAGTACCGGAATCCATGCTTCCATTGAAAAGGGGAATTTGTTTGGATGCCAGTTCCATCCGGAGAAGAGTTCCTCTGTTGGACTTACTATACTGAAGAATTTTCTTTCACTGCAGAGGGAGGGCTGACAGAATGCATACAAAACGAATCATTCCCTGTCTGGATGTCAATAACGGACGTGTGGTGAAAGGAACTAATTTTGTAAATTTAAGAGATGCCGGGGATCCGGTAGAGGTAGCCAGAATCTATGATAAGGCAGGCGCAGATGAGCTGGTATTTCTTGATATTACAGCATCCTCTGATGCCAGAAATATTAAAACAGAAATGGTGAGACGTGTGGCTGAAACTGTTTTCATACCCTTTACAGTAGGAGGAGGGATACGGAGTGTGGATGATTTCAGGATGATCCTCCGGGAAGGGGCAGATAAGGTAGCTGTTAATTCAGCGGCAATCATGAATCCGTCACTGATCTGTGAAGCAGCTGAAAAATTTGGAAGCCAGTGTGTTGTTGTGGCGATTGATGCCAAGAGATGTCCGGATGGAAGCTGGCATATTTTTAAAAATGGCGGCAGGATTGATATGGGGATCGATGCTGTTGAATGGGCCATACAGGCAGAAAAGCTTGGTGCAGGGGAGATTCTTCTTACCAGCATGGACTGTGATGGTACCAAGGCTGGCTATGATATTGAACTGACAAGAATGGTAGCGGAAAGTGTGTCGATTCCAGTCATTGCTTCTGGCGGTGCGGGAACGATGGAGCATTTTTATGAGGCTCTGACAGAAGGAAGGGCAGAGGCGGCACTGGCAGCTTCTCTATTCCATTACAAGGAACTGGAAATTGGAGAAGTCAAAAAATATCTGCATGACAAGGGAGTATCTGTTCGATTATGGCAATGATAGATAATGACTGGCTGCCCTGTATTAAACAGGAATTTGCCAAGCCGTATTATAAGGAACTTTATACATTTGTGAAGCATGAGTATGATACAAGGATCATTTATCCTCCGGCAGAGGATATCTTTAATGCATTTCATTTTACACCATTAAGTAAAGTGAAGGTCATGATCCTTGGACAGGATCCTTATCATAATGAAAACCAGGCACATGGACTGTCCTTTTCTGTGCTTCCGACACAGAAGGATATTCCACCGTCACTTGTCAACATTTATCAGGAGCTGCACGATGATCTTGGATGTTACATTCCCAATAATGGTTATCTTAAAAAGTGGGCGGATCAGGGAGTGCTGCTTTTGAACACGGTACTGACTGTACGGGCGCATCAGGCAAATTCCCATCAGGGAAAGGGATGGGAACAGTTTACCGATGCTGTGATTGAGGCAGTCAATGCACAGGACAGACCAATTGTATATCTGCTTTGGGGAAGACCGGCACAGAGTAAGATACCAATGCTGACAAACAGCAAACATCTGATTTTAAAAGCACCTCATCCAAGTCCGTTATCTGCATACAGAGGATTTTTTGGATGCAGGCACTTCAGCCAGGCTAATGCATTTCTTGAAAAGAACGGAATTGAGCCGATTGACTGGCAAATAGAAAATATCTGACACAGGACAGCTTACGGAAGGAGAAGACTAAAGTAACATGAAAAAAGCACCATTTATTACAAAACAACAGGCAGAGGAGATTTCAAAGAAATATCCCACACCGTTTTATCTCTATGATGAAAAAGGAATCCGTGAAAATGCCAGAGCCGTTCAGGAAGCTTTTTCATGGAATAAAGGTTTCAAAGAGTATTTTGCAGTAAAGGCAACACCAAACCCGGCGCTGATCCAGATCCTGAGGGAGTATGGCTGTGGCTGTGACTGTTCCTCCCTGACGGAGCTGATGCTCAGTAAAGCAATGGGACTGCCGGGAAGCGATATCATGTTTTCCTCAAATGATACTCCGGCGGAAGAATATGCTTACGCAGACAAGATCGGAGCTATTATCAATCTGGATGATATCACGCATATTGAGTTTGTAGAAGAAATTCTTGGAAAGCTGCCGGAAACTATGAGCTGCCGGTACAATCCGGGTGGGGTATTCCAGATGAGCAACGGTATCATGGATAACCCGGGAGATGCAAAGTATGGATTTACCACAGAGCAGATGTTTGAAGGTTTCCGTATCCTGAAGGAAAAGGGAGTAAAGCACTTTGGCATCCATGCATTTCTTGCCAGCAACACAGTGACCAACGAATATTACCCACAGCTTGCAGGTGAACTTTTTGAGCTTGCTGTAAAGCTTGAAAAGGAAACTGGAGCAGATATCCAGTTTATCAATCTTTCCGGAGGTGTAGGGATTCCCTACAGACCGGAGCAGATGCCTAATGATATCCGGGTGATTGGGGAAGGTGTCAGAAAAGTCTATGAAGAGATCCTTACTCCGGCTGGTATGGGAGATGTGGCAATTTATACTGAGATGGGGCGTTTTATGATGGGACCTTATGGACAGGTTGTGACGAAGGCAATCCATGAGAAGCATACCCATAAGGAATATATTGGTGTAGATGCCTGTGCAGTTAACCTGATGCGTCCCGCCATGTATGGTGCCTATCATCATATCACGGTTCTTGGCAAGGAAGATGAGCCCTGCGATCATATGTATGATGTAACAGGCTCTCTTTGTGAAAATAATGATAAGTTTGCAATAGACAGAATGCTTCCGAAGATTGATATGGGAGATTATCTGGTATTGCATGACGCAGGTGCACATGGTTATGCCATGGGATATAATTACAATGGCAAGCTGAAATGCGCAGAGCTTCTTTTAAAGGAAAATGGTGATGTGACCATGATCCGCAGGGCAGAAACACCCAGGGATTATTTTGCAACGCTGGATGTCCTTCCTGTATATGAAAAAATCGATTTCGATGTGACAGAGTAGGGAATCTGGCAATAATTTTAACCTTGTAAATAGCAGCCGGATATGTTAATATAATATTCGGCTGTGAATACAGGTATTTACTTAATTGCCGGCATGTCGGAATGGCAGACGAGGCAGACTCAAAATCTGTTGTGGGCAACCACGTGTGGGTTCAAGTCCCACTGCCGGCACGAATCAGGATTTCTGACTGACCATCAGAAGTCCTTTTTTTATCAGATCTGAGAGGAAAGGAAGGTAAAAGGTTATGATCTGCAAAGAAATAGAAAAAATGATCCCTTCTTTTCTGGAGGATGATCTGGATACGGACGATCTGCGGGAGTTCATGGAACATGTGGAGAGGTGTAATGACTGCATGGAAGAGCTTTCTATCCAGTTCCTGGTAACAGAAGGCATGGCAAGACTGGAATCAGGAAGTGTTTTTGATCTGCAGAATGAACTGCTTGAAAGACTGGAGAATGCGGAGCATACGTTAAAGCTCCGTGAAAATATGAAATGGCTGCTTTTTGTGCTTCAGGGATTTGTCGCAGTAGAGCTCATAGCATTATTATTGTTATTTATCGTATTGTATTAGAAAAGGGCTGAGGAATTGATGGAAAAACTTGTTTTAATTGATGGACACAGCATATTGAACAGAGCCTTTTATGGCGTTCCGGATCTGACAAACAGCAGTGGACTGCATACTAATGCAATCTATGGCTTTCTGAACATCCTGTTTAAGATACTGGAGGAAGAGAAGCCGGATTATCTGACAGTGGCATTTGATGTTCATGCGCCTACTTTCAGGCATGAGATCTATAAGGAATATAAGGGAACCAGAAAACCCATGCCGGAGGAATTGAGGGAACAGGTGCCGGTAATGAAGGAAGTACTTTCTGCCATGGGAATCGCGACTGTAGAGAAGACGGGACTTGAGGCTGATGATATCCTGGGAACACTGGCTAAAAAATCAGAAAAACAGGGCATGGCTGTGTCACTGGTATCGGGTGACAGGGATCTTTTGCAGATTGCAACAGACGGGATCAAGGTCAGGATACCGAAGACCAAAGGCGGAAAGACGGAGATTGAAGATTATTATACGGCTGATGTAGTGGCACGTTATCAGGTAACACCTACAGAATTTATAGATCTGAAAGCATTAATGGGAGATACTGCAGATAATATCCCCGGTGTGCCTAAGGTTGGTGAAAAGACGGCTACAGAGCTGATCAGAACGTATCATTCGGTAGAAAATCTGTATGACCATATCGATGAGATTACGAAAAAGGCAGTTAAGGAATCACTGATCAACAACAGAAAACTGGCAGATTTAAGCAAGGATCTTGCAACGATCCGGACGGACAGTGATGTAGAACTGAATAAGGACAAGGCAAGAATTCGCAATTTTTATACAGAGGATGCCTATAAAATTTTTAAGAAACTGGAGTTTAAAAACCTGCTTTCCAGGTTTGAAAAAAGGGTTTCCCATGATGAGATCACAGAAAAATTCCATACAGTAACAGATCTGGCAGAGACAGAAAACCTGTTTGAAAAAGCGGGAAAGGAAGAAGAAACCGGTCTGTATCTTCTTTTGGATGAAAAAAAGAGCCTGCTTGCAGTCTGCCTGTCTTTTCCGGATGGAGAGACATTCTTCTGCAGGAGAGAAGGATTTCTGACAGAGGATTACCTTGCAGATAAGCTCAGAAAATTGTCAGAGACAGGAAAAATAGTCTGTGCCAACATCAAGGAATATTATGATTTCCTGCAGACAGATAATACAGATCACTATTTTGATATCATCCTGGCAGCATATCTGTTAAATCCGTTAAAAAATGATTATACGATCCAGGACGTAGCCAATGAATATCTTGGACTGATGCTGCAGGAAAAGACAGAGATGTTTGGAAAGAAAAGCCTTTCGGCAGCTTACGCGGAGATGGAAGAGGAAGTGATTTCATATATCAGCTTTCTTGTCTATGCCTGCGTTAAAGCTGCGCCGGTTCTGAAAAAGAAGCTGGAAGAGACAGGAATGGACAGGCTGATGAAAGAGATTGAAATGCCGCTGACCTGTGTTCTTTATGATATGGAGAAGGAAGGCATCCGTGTCAATCCTGAAAAGCTGAAAGCGTACGGAGATACACTGGCAGGCAGGATAAAGGAGCTGGAACAGGAAATCTATCGGAAGGCAGGATGCGAATTCAATATCAATTCACCAAAGCAGCTTGGAGAAATCCTGTTTGAAAGGATGAAGCTGCCGGGCGGAAAAAAGACGAAGACGGGTTATTCCACAGCAGCAGATGTTCTTGAAAAGCTTTCAGGCGAAGCTCCGATAGTAGCTGATATTCTGGAGTACAGAGGACTTACAAAGCTGAAGAGCACCTATGCGGATGGACTGGCGGTCTATATCGGAGAAGAAGACAGGATCCATTCTACTTTTAATCAGACGATCACCGCTACCGGAAGGATCAGTTCTACAGAACCAAATCTGCAGAACATTCCAATGAGAATGGAGCTCGGGAGACAGATCCGTAAGGTATTTATTCCAAGGGATGGATATCTTTTTACAGATGCGGATTATTCCCAGATCGAGCTGCGCGTACTGGCACATATGTCCGGAGATAAGCAGCTGATAGAAGCTTACAGAACAGATGCAGATATTCACAGGATCACAGCGTCAAAGGTGTTCCATACTCCGTTTGAGGAAGTGACAGACCTGCAGAGAAGAAATGCAAAGGCAGTCAATTTTGGTATCGTGTATGGGATCAGCTCTTTTGGCTTAAGTCAGGATCTGAGTATTTCCAGAAAGGAAGCAACGGAATACATTGAACAGTATTTTGCAACCTATCCTGGGATCAAGGCGTTTCTTGACGGAGCGGTGGCTCATGCAAAGGAAAACGGATATGTGACAACCATGTATGGAAGGAGACGTCCGGTGCCGGAGCTTTCCTCCAGCAACTTTATGCAGCGTTCTTTTGGAGAAAGAGTTGCCATGAATTCCCCAATCCAGGGGACAGCAGCCGATATCATAAAGATTGCCATGATCCGGGTGCATCAGAGACTGAAGGATGAAAAGCTTTCGTCAAAGCTGATCCTGCAGGTTCATGATGAACTTCTGATAGAAACAAAGGAAGAAGAAAAGGACAAGGTCAGGGAGATCCTGGAAGAAGAGATGAAAGGCGCAGCAAAGCTTGCTGTAGAGCTGGAGATCGATCTTCATACAGGCTATGACTGGTATGAGGCGAAATAAATGAAAGTAATTGGAATCACGGGGGGCGTAGGTGCTGGAAAAAGTGAGATCCTTTCTTACATCAAAGAGCGTTATAACTGCCGTATCCTCCTGGCAGATGAGGCTGCCCACAAGGTAAAGGAAAAAGGACAGCCCTGCTATGAAAAGCTGGTAGCACTTCTGTCAGATGAGATCCTGGATGAAACTGGAAATATCAATAAAGTAAAAATGGCAGAGAAGATTTTTTCAAGCAGGGAACTTCTTACTAAGGTTAACGGGATCATCCATCCGGCGGTAAAGGAACTGATCCTTTCTGCAATCCAGGAGGAAAGAAAAAGTAAGATACATGATTTCTTCTTTATAGAAGCTGCTCTTCTGATCGAAGAAGGATATTTGGACTATGTGGATGAAATGTGGTATATTTATGCAAGAGAAGAGGTCAGAAGAAAGCGTCTGAAGGAATCCAGAGGATATTCTGATGAAAAAATAGATTCGATCATGAACAGCCAGTTGAAGGAAGCTGATTTTCGGAGGTACTGCAGCGTGGTGATCGATAACAGTGACAGCCTTACAGAGAGCAGACGTCAGATTGATGAGAAATTGGGGGAATATCTGTGACAGAAAAGAACAGTTATATGGGACAGCTTGTTTTTGGACTGGATATTGGGACAAGAAGCATAGTAGGAACTGTAGGATATAAGGAAGACAATCGTTTCGTTGTCGTGGCACAGAGAGTCAGGGAACATGAGACCAGAGCCATGCTGGATGGACAGATCCATGACATAGGCAAGGTAAGTGAAACGATCAGACAGGTAAAGGAAGAGCTGGAAGAGGCAATAGGACGGAAGCTGACAGATGTCTGCATCGCAGCGGCAGGCCGTGTGCTCCGGACGGTGAACAGTCATGTGGAGTATCCCTTCGGCTCGGATAAGGAAATTGCAAGTGAAGATATTTATGCCCTGACTTCCTCGGCGGTGGAAAAAGCCTATGAAGAATTCCTGAAACAGCAGACAGAGGAAGATATGAAGTTCTACTGTGTAGGATATTCTGTAGTGCGGTTTTACTTAAATGGTTATCCAATGGGAAACCTGGAGGGGCATAAGGCAAGGACGATAGGCGTTGACCTGATCGCAACCTTCCTGCCGGAGGATGTTGTAGATGGTCTTTACCGGGCAGTGGAGCTTGCAGGCTTAAAGGTGGCTAATATGACGCTGGAGCCTATAGCAGCGATCCAGGTAGCAATCCCGGAACGTTTCCGCATGCTGAATATAGCACTGATCGATGTTGGAGCAGGAACCAGTGATATTTCCATTACCAACGATGGCTGTATCATTGCCTATGGCATGATCCCTATTGCAGGAGATGCCCTGACTGAAGTGATCGCAAGGCACTGTCTTGTGGATTTTGCGACAGCAGAAAAGATCAAAAGGCAGGCAGGGGAAGCCGAAGAGATCACCTATGAAGATATTATGTTCCTGCCACAGAAGATTAAAAGCAAAGAAGTACTTTCAGTGACAGCACCGGTTGTGGAAGATATGGCCAGGCAGGTGGCAGATAAGATCAAAGAGCTGAATGGTGGAAAAAGCGTAAGTGCAGTATTTGTAGTTGGAGGAGGCGGTAAGCTTCCGGGTTATACAGAAGCTGTTGCAAGAGATCTGGATATTGTTCCGGAACGTGTGGCACTCAGGGGTGAAGAAGTGATGCAGCAGATCGTTTTTGAAGAGGATACTGCCAAGGACAGTCTGCTTGTAACGCCGATCGGAATCTGCCTGAATTTTTATGAGCAGAACAATAACTTTATTTTTGTAAGCTTTAATAACCGCAAGGTGAAGATTTATGATAACAACAGGCTGACAGTGGCAGATGCGGCCATGCAGGCAGGATTTCCAAATGACGGATTGTTCCCGGGAAGAGGAAAGGCACTTCAGTTTACTGTCAATGGGAAACAGCGCATAGTCAGAGGAGAAGTGGGAGAAGCCGCTGTTATCACCGTTAATGGACAACCGGCAGATATTGCTACACCGATCCATGAAAATGATATTATCCGTGTGGAGCATTCTACGGCAGGAAAACGGGCAGAGATCCGGCTTTCTGAACTTACGGATAAGGAAGAGAGCCTGTTTGTCCATGTAAAGGGAAGCAAGGTAGAGCTGCCAAGGCTGATCATGGTAAATGATACCTTTACAGCACCGGACTATTCCATCACAGACGGAGATAACGTAGAGATCCTGAATTACTATCCGCTGCAGAAGCTGCTGCAGTATATGGATCTTGGTGCAGATGGCATGAGCAATATTTATGTCAACCATGAGCTGGCAGAGGCTGATACGAAGGTGTATGAGAATTTTACCGTAGACTTTGTGGAAGCTGATGTTTTCAGCAGTATGGCAGATGGGGAAGATGGCATGGCTGCCGGGAGCGGAGCTGGCGCAGAACCTGAAAAGATAAATGTGGCAGATGACAGCACAGGGGAAGCCGGGGCAGAAGCTGAACAGACGGCAGAAACACCGGTAACCATAGTAGTTCTTGTGAACAGGGAGCCGGTAAAACTTTCCGGAAAACCCCGATATGTGTTTGTGGATATATTTGATCAGATCCATTTTGACCTTTCCATGCAGAAGGGCAGATCGATCATAACAAAGCTGAACGGAAGACCGGCTCAGTATATGGAGCCGCTCCGTGATGGCGATACGATAGAGATATACTGGCAGGAGATTTAGAACATGAGACTTTGCAGCATTGCCAGCGGAAGCAGTGGTAATTGTATTTATGTGGGTTCCGATTCCACCCATATTCTGGTGGATGTGGGGATCAGCGGTAAACGGACAGAGGCGGGACTTAAGGAACTGGAGCTTTCCATGCGGGATATTGACGGGATATTCATTACCCATGAACATGCGGATCATATTGCAGGGCTTGGTGTCCTTTCCCGGAAATATGAGGTTCCGATCTATGCGACCAAAGGAACGATAGAAGCGATCCGGAAGAGTACCAGTGTGGGGAAGATCCCGGAGGATCTGTTCCATGCCATTTCCCCGGATGAGAAGCTGATGATCAAGGATATCTGCTGTAATCCCATGCGGATTTCCCATGATGCGGCAGATCCGGTGGCTTACCGGTTTGCTCATGGCAGGAAAAAGGTTGCCATTGTAACAGACCTTGGCAATTATAATGATTATACCGTAGAATCCCTGAAGGGAATGGATGCCCTTTTATTGGAGGCAAACCATGATATCAATATGCTGCAGGTAGGACCTTATCCCTATTATCTGAAACAGCGTATCCTGGGGGACAAGGGACATCTGTCCAACGAACGGGCAGGGCAGCTTCTGACCAGGCTGATTCATGATGATCTGCAGGCAGTACTGCTTGGCCACCTGAGCAAGGAAAACAATATGCCGGAGCTTGCCTATGAAGCGGTCAGGGTGGAAGTGACCATGGCAGATGAGAGCATCCCCATTCGGGATCTGCCCATGCAGGTGGCAAGAAGGAATGAAGTAACACCGGTAATACATATTGCATAGTAAAGTATTTTGCACTATACTGACAAAAAAGCACTGGAGGAAAATTATGAAAAACACAATTATCACCGTAGTTGGAAAAGACACTGTAGGAATCATTGCCAGGGTATGCACTTATCTGGCAGAAAATCAGATCAATATTGAAGATATTTCCCAGACGATCGTACAGGGATATTTCAATATGATGATGATCGTAGATACCAGTGCATCAGAGAAGCATTTCGGAACCATTGCTGAGGATCTGCACAGATTAGGAGAAGAGATCGGTGTTGAGATCAAGGCACAGAAGGAAGAAATTTTTGACAAAATGCATAGAATCTAGGAGATAAAAGATCATGATTAATTTACGTGAGGTCGTTGAGACCAATGAAATGATTTCCAAGGAAAATCTGGATGTCCGAACCATCACTCTTGGCATCAGTCTTCTTGACTGTATTGATTCTGATCTGAAAAGACTGAATGAAAAGATTTATCAGAAAATCTATGAAGCATCTAAGGATCTGGTGGAAACCGGCGAGAAGATCGCAAGAGATTTTGGCATTCCTATTGTAAATAAGAGAATTTCGGTAACTCCTATTGCACTGATCGGAGGAGCGGCCTGCAAGTCAGAAGAAGATTTTGTTGCGATTGCAAAGACTCTTGACAAGGTAGCCCATGAGGTTGGTGTAAACTTTATCGGTGGTTATTCTGCACTTGTATGTAAGGGAATGACACCGGCAGATGAGCTGCTGATCCGTTCGATCCCGAAGGCACTTTCTGTGACAGAAAGAGTATGCAGCTCTATCAATCTTGGATCCACAAGGACAGGCATCAATATGGATGCTGTAAAGCTGATGGGGGAGATCGTAAAGGAAACAGCCGAGTATACAAAGGACAATGATTCTCTCGGATGTGCCAAGCTGGTAGTGTTCTGCAATGCACCTGATGATAATCCTTTTATGGCAGGAGCGTTCCACGGAGTAACAGAAGCTGACAAGATCATCAATGTCGGTGTCAGCGGTCCGGGCGTTGTAAAGACAGCTTTAAGTAAGGTGCGTGGAGAAAACTTTGAGGTTCTTTGTGAGACGATCAAGAAGACAGCATTTAAGGTAACGAGAGTGGGACAGCTGGTTGCACAGGAAGCGTCCAGAAGACTTGGAGTTCCCTTTGGTATTGTGGATCTTTCACTGGCGCCTACACCGGCAATCGGTGACAGTGTGGCAGATATTCTTTGTGAGATCGGCCTTGAATATGCCGGCGCACCGGGAACCACAGCAGCACTTGCACTTCTGAATGACCAGGTAAAGAAGGGTGGCGTGATGGCATCTTCCTATGTAGGGGGCTTAAGCGGAGCATTTATCCCGGTCAGTGAAGACCAGGGAATGATCAATGCGGTTGAAGCCGGGGCGCTTACCCTGGAAAAGCTGGAGGCCATGACATGTGTATGTTCTGTTGGTCTTGATATGGTGGTTGTGCCGGGAGATACTTCTGCAGCAACACTATCCGGTATGATCGCAGATGAAATGGCGATCGGTATGGTCAATCAGAAAACAACGGCAGTCCGTGTGATCCCGGCCATCGGCAAGAAGGTAGGAGACAGGGTGGAGTTTGGAGGACTTCTCGGTCATGCCCCTGTTATGGCAATAAATCCCTATTCCTGTGAAGCCTTTGTAAACCGTGGAGGAAGGATTCCGGCACCAATCCACAGTTTTAAAAACTAAGGAAAAACTAAGACAGAAAAGATTGTTTAGCCTCATATACTATGCTATAGTTTTAACAGATAAAATGAAGCATGTATATGAGGTATTTTTATGAAAAAATTTATGACAAAAGAAGGAAAGAGAATTCTGGCATTTCTTTGTGCAGGCCTGATGGTGGCTTCTCTTGCAGGCTGTGGTAAGAATAAGACACAGACAGATTCTGCACAGAAGGAATTTTATTATGTACCGACGTATAAGGACTTTAAAGCTGATGCCGAATATTTTTCGGCGATTCTCCAGAATGGAGATAAACTCCTGATGGTAGGAAATAAGTGGGATCAGGCTGTTGAAACGAGCAGCAATGCTTTGTTCCAGTATGATTTTTCAACAGAAGAGCTGCAGGAAAGATATCTGGATCTGCCGGAAAATGCATCTGTGCGGCAGAGTTTCCTGAATGAAGAAGGAAATCTGATAGCTGTTGTGGACTGGTATGAAGGCTCGCAGACTACAGCTGACGGTGATGAAGCAGAAGGCTTGGCAGATACTGAGGAAGCGGTTCTGCCAGATGAACCTATAGATCCCGGATTCACTGAAGGATCTGAAGCAGAGTATACTTATCATACAGATCTTTATGTGCTTTCCACAGAGGATGGATCTGTGATCAGCACAGAAAATTTTGATGTGCTGGATGAAAACAGTTATATTCAGTATATGCTGACAGATGGAGAAGGTCTGATCTATCTGATAACAGACCAGTCGATCGAAGTGATCAGTACGCAGGGAGAGAAGAAAACCAGTATCGATCTTTCAGGTAACTGGGTCAACAGTGCATTTACAGCAGGCGGAAAGATATATGTCTGCATGTGGGGTGGCGAAAGCTTTGAAATCTATCCGGTTGACAGTACGATGAAGACAATTGGAAGTCCCATAAAGAGTGATTCCCTGAATAAAAATTACGGACTTAATTTTTATGAAAATGATGGTACACAGGTGCTGGTAAGTGATGGAACTACGGTATATTCCTATGATCCTGCAGAAGATAAATCGGAAGCACTGTTTGACTGGCTTGACGCGGATATCAATTCAGATGATGTACAGGATATCGGGAAACTGTCAGATGGCAGATATTATGTGTTGACACGGGCTTATTCCGGTGATTCTTCTTATGATGCCAGCTATTCACTGGTACTTCTCACGAAGACCCCTGCTTCTGAGGTACAGCAGAAGGAGGAGATCACTGTTGGTGCACTGTATATCAATCAGGATCTTCGAAAAAATATCATTGATTTTAATAAGAGCAGTAATAAATATCACATTACAGTGAAATCCTATAATACAGATGATTATACGACAGGCGTGACTCAGTTCAATAATGATATTGTAAGCGGAACAGGTCCGGATATCATAGATATTACCAATATTGATTACAACCAGTATGCCAGCATGGGTGTATTTGAGGATCTATATCCATATATGGACAAGGCCGGGATAAATCGTTCTGATTATCTTGAAAACGTATTTAAGGCTTACGAAATAGATGGAAAACTCTATGCGGTCATTCCACAGTTTGTGATCAGCACAACCATGGTAAAAGCAAGTAAGCTCAGCAGTCCGGGATGGACCTTAAGCGAAATGCTGGATTTTGTAGAGCAGAATAATGTGGAGAATGTCTTTGATTATGGAAGCAGGTCAATGGTGTTCTATTACTGCATATATAATAATATGAATGAATTCATGAACTGGGAGACTGGAGAAAGCTTTTTTGATGGGGAAGATTTTGCCAGAGTACTGGAGTTTGCAGCAAAATTCCCGGATGATGAGGACATCAATTATTCTACTGAGGGTGATGGCATCAGTGCAAAGATCCGTGGAGATAAGGTGCTTCTGATGCAGACCTCCTTTGATTCTGTGCAGGAATATCAGATGTATAATGGTTTGTTTGGAGAAAAGGTAAACTTTATCGGATATCCTGATGTGGACAGAAAGGGAAATATGATCACCAGTACCAGTGGCAGCGTGGCCATCAATGCATCCTCAAAGCATAAAGATGGTGCATGGGCATTTGTGAGTACGCTGCTTTCTGATGAATATCAGGAGGGACTGGTAGCTGAGAACAGTATGTCTTGGGGATTCCCGGTAAAGCGGTCTGCACTGGAAAAGCAGTTTGCAAAGGACATGGAAAAGGAATATACGACCGATGCCAATGGTAACCAGGTAGAGCAGATGAAGACGAGCTGGGGGTATGATGACTATGAAATAGATATTTATGCAGCAACCCAGGAAGAGATTGATGCAGTCAGGACTATTATTGAGTCGGCAGAGAAAGCATCCACATCTGTAAACGAGGAACTGATCAACATTATTACAGAAGAAACCGGTGCCTTCTTCAAGGGACAGAAGTCAGCGAAGGAAACGGCTGATATTATCCAGAACCGGGTTCAGATCTATATGAAGGAGCATAGCTAAATGCTGCACGGGCAGAAGGCAGAAAATAAGCAAAAAAAGAAGCATAATAAGCTGACACAGAGGGCAAGGCGTGGCACACTGATCAGCTGGGGGTATCTTTCCCCCAGCCTGACCGGTGTACTGCTGTTTTTTGTATTACCCTTTTTTGTTGTCATTTATTATTCCATGGTGGACAATCCCATTAATCATGAGTTTGTATTCCTGGATAATTTCGTAAAAGTGGCAACCAACAAGGCATTTCAGCAGGCAGCTGCCAATACCATGAAATTTTCTCTGGTGGCAGTGCCGCTTGCTGTAATCCTTTCCCTGCTCCTTGCCATGATACTGGACTTTAAGATTCCTTTCAGGAGCCAGTTCAGAACTTTTTTCTTAAGTCCCATGATGGTGCCTGTGGCATCGGTTATCCTGATCTGGCAGGTGCTGTTTCATTATAACGGCATTGTCAACGACTTCATTGGTCTGTTTGGAGCAGACAAGATAGACTGGCTGAAATCTTCCCATGCGCAGGTGGTTATCGTCATCCTGTTTCTTTGGAAAAATCTTGGCTATAATATGATCCTGTTTATGGCAGCTCTTTCCAGTATCCCAAAGGATATCCTGGAGGTAGCAGTGCTGGAGAGCGCCACGCAAAGGCAGATATTCTGGTATATCAAGATACGGTATCTGTCTTCCACGATTTTATTTGTAACGATTATGTCCCTGATAAATTCCTTCAAGGTTTTCAGGGAAATCTATCTGCTGACAGGAAACTATCCTTATGACACGATTTATATGATGCAGCATTTTATGAACAATGCGTTCAGCCAGCTTGATTATCAGAAACTGTCGGCTGCAGCAATATTGATGTCAATTGTCATGGTTATTATCATAGGAGTATTGTTTCTGACGGAAAATTATTTTGGAAAGGATGTGGAGGGCTGATGAATAGTAACAGACACTCATCCAGGGTATGGAATCCGGCAGAAAGAAGAGCCAGAAGGAACAACAGAAAAAAGCGGAGGAGACTGATCGTCAAGACAGCGCTGATCACCATGTTTGCTGCCTGCTTCGCTGTCCTTTTCCTGATGCCGATCGTATTGACAGTGACCAATTCCTTTATGTCTGCTTCTGAGATATCAGCCAATTATGGACAGGTCTTTGCCACATCGGATACAGGCGGTAAAACCTATATAGCCAGCAAGGTAAACCTGAAATTTGTTCCGGATATGGTATCCTTCAGCCAGTATATCACAGTGCTGTTCAAGAGTCCGGAATATCTGTTCAAGTTTTGGAATTCAGTGATTCTTGTAGTACCGATCGTGATCTTCCAGCTGCTGGTAGCAGCAGGAGCCTCCTATGGATTTGCCAGATACAGAGGCAGGCTGAAGGAAATCATTTTTTTTGTTTATATTATCCTGATGCTGATGCCTTATCAGGTAACGCTGGTACCAAACTATCTGGTCAGTGAATGGTTGAATATACTGGATACTAGGTGGGCTATCTGGCTGCCGGGCATTTTTTCTCCCTTTGCGGTATTTCTTCTGACCAAGTATATGAGAAGGATCCCGGAATCGGTGATGGAGGCAGCACAGATCGACGGGGCAGGAGAATGGCAGATTTTTAAAAGCATATGTATGCCTCTCTGTAAAGGATCACTGTGCTCGGTAGCAATCCTGATCTTTATTGATTACTGGAATATGGTAGAGCAGCCGCTGATTCTTCTGTCGGATACAGAAATGCACCCGCTGTCCGTATTCCTGTCGAAGATCAATGAGGGAGAAGTAGGATTGGCCTTTGCTGTTGCAACGATTTATATGGTACCGCCAATTCTGGTATTTCTGTACGGTGAAGATTATCTTGTAGAGGGAATCACTTATCAGGGCGGAATTAAGGGATAATAAATAATATTTCAGATAGATGCCGTTTAATGCGGCAGAATGTGAGGATAAAATGGACGAAAAAACAGCTTCCAAACGAAGAGACTGGGTGAAGAATGCCGCGATCATTTTTCTTGCGGTAATGCTTGTACTTACCTTTTTTTCTAATACGATCATGAATTATTCACTGCCGGAGGTTGCTACCCAGTATGTGCAGAGAGGAACTATCACAGCCAAGGTACGTGGAACCGGTACGGTAGAAGCCACAGATCCCTATAATGTAATGGTCAAGGAGTCCCGTGTTATCAGCAGTGTAGCGGTAAAACAGGGAGATACGGTAGAGAAGGATCAGGTCATTTATTATCTGGAGGATGCAGAGAGTGATGAGCTGAAAAAAGCAGAGGATGAGCTGGAGGATCTGGAGCTTGCTTATATGAAAGGACTTTTTGGAGGAACGGTTTCTCCGGAGATCATCAATAAGGTGGCAAGCGGCAGGACGGATACCTTTGCAACCTATCAGGCAAAGGTGACAGATATGGTAAATCGTCTGGAGGCGGCCAAGGCAAGGGTGGATGAGTGCCAGAAAAATGTGGATGCACTCACGCTGCAGAGCACCAAGGACACCAACAATGCCACGGTCAATACCAAGCCGGATGAATTGAACCGGGATCAGGCAACCACCGATCTGGCAAGTGCACAGGAACGCTTTGAAAGGGATAAGGCAGAGACGATTGCAGAGCTGAATGCACAGATCTCAGAGCTGACATCCCAGATTTCAGATTTAGAAAAACTAATTTCAAATGCACAGTCATCAGCAGGAGGAGCAGCTGGAACGAATCCAAACCCGAGTGCGTCACCAACAGTTGCACCAAATTCTTATAATGCACAGAAAGCGACGGCTGTAGGAAATTTATATGATAAGATGAAACTCATTTTCGATGCTGCAGCTCTAGATAAAGACATTGATACATCAAAAATAATACCTGGTGACAGAAAAGTTGATACATTTGAGAATGTTCAAACAACATTATCAACAACAAAAACAGCATTTAATCAGCTCCAGACAGCTATATATAATGCTACAGGAAATAAAGCAGAAAGTTATACCACTTTATTTGCAGATTATAATGCAGCGTTGATTAATGTTGAAAATATTGAAAAAAACAGTTCGGATTTAAATAATTACACAAATAATCAGGCAACCCTAGCCGATAAGAAAGCAAAGCTTGCGAAGCTTCAGCAGAAGCTTGCAGAAGTCCAGGCGATCACAGCCTCCTCAGATGGCGGTGTCCAGGATGCACAGAACCGTTTAAATCAGGCGAATAAAAACATCTCTGAGATCACGGCAGCCAACAGTCAGGCAAGCGTTGCGTGGCAGAATAGGCTGGCAGACGCCAATGCGGCTTTGAAGGCGGCTCAGGCGGTTTATGATCTGTTAAAGCAGGAACAGACCGAGCTTGCGGCAGATATTAATGCAGAACTGGATCTGTCCAAGGCAAGTAAGGATATTCAGGAGAAAAAGGATGAAATTGCGAAACTGAAGGAGAAGTCAGAGGGCAGTGCCATTGTAGCACCGGTAGCCGGTACGATTTCAAATCTTGCCTATGTGGCAGGAGAGACGACAAAGCCGGAGGAGGCTGCAGCGGTTATCCAGGTAGACGGTAAGGGCTATACGGTAAGCTTTTCTGTTACAAACGAGCAGTCCAAGAAGGTACAGGTAGGAGATGTGGGAGAACTGCAGAACGCCTGGTATTATGATGATGCCATGGTGACACTGGCTGCTATCAAGCCGGATCCGGAAAGCAACGGACAGAAGAAGCTGCTTGTCTTTAATGTGACGGGAAGCAGTATCCAGGCCGGACAGTCTTTAAATATCTCTGTAGGACAGAGAAGTGCGGAATATGAACTGACTGTACCTAACAGTGCTATCAGAGAAGATAAGAATGGTAAATTTATTCTGATCGTCGAGTCAAAGAGCGGGCCGATCAGCAACCGTTATATAGCGACGAGAGTAGATGTGGAGGTGCTGGCTTCCGATGATAACAACACAGCGATCTCGGCCGGACTTTATGGCTATGAATATGTGATCACCACATCCACAAAGCCTGTTGAGGCAGGCAAGCAGGTACGTCTGAACGAAAATAACAGTTAAAAAAGGAGAATACAGTGGCAGGCTTGAAAAATTTTCTGAAGCATTTGTCAATAGTACAGATCATCTTTTCCCTGATCGCGGTGATTTCACTGATCCTGTATCTGATCCTGACGCTGTGGTGGAGGGGTCAGGAAAAAAAACTGACAGACCAGCAGGCAGCGGACAGATGGGGCGGCAGGGAGTATGCACAGGTGAGCTGCTTTGTGACAAGAGATGTAACACTGGATGACTTCAGCATCCGTAATTTTGAAAATCAGCTTACAACGGCTCTTGCGGATGCAGCAGTGACACTGGATGAGGAAGAGGGAAGCGTACAGGGAAACCAGCAGGAAACAGAAGAATCAAAAAGACTGTTTATTGATGCCTACAGTGCACCAGGAAAGATCACACTGGTCAGTGAACAGGCAACACTGGAAGCAGATGCAATCGGCATAGGAAATGATTTCTTTTATTTTCATCCACTGCAGCTTGTGGATGGCCGGTATTTCTCGGAAAATGAGCTGATGACAGATTATGTGATCATTGATGAGGATGCTGCGTGGCAGCTTTTTGGTTCCAATGAGATCTCAGGAATGACAGTAACTATCGGTGGGGTACCACATACCATTGCCGGTGTGGTGAAGCGGGATGAAAGCCGGATGGCAAAGAATGCCGGATTGACAAAAACGCTTGTTTATGTTTCTGTAGAAACACTGGAAGACTATGGAACCAGTGAAGGTGTGAACTGCTATGAGGTAGCAGCACCGAATCCGGTAAAGGGATTTCTGGCAAAGACTGTACGGGAAAAATTTGGGCCTACGGAGGAGCAGATGAAGGTAGTGGAGAATTCCTCCAGGTATACAGTGGAAGCCATGATTCCGGTGATCCTTGATTTCGGGACAAGATCCATGCAGAATGCGGCGATTCATTATCCCTATTTCGAGAATATTGCAAGGGGCTATGAGGACATCAGGGCAGTTGTCCTGATCTTCCAGTTCCTGTTTCTGCTGATTCCCGGTGTTATTATTCTGGTATTCCTGATCATAAAATGGAAACACAGAAAATATACTACCAGGGATCTGATTTATATCCTGATGGATAAAAAAGACAAAGCACTGGAAAAAGCAAGGGTTTTTAAACGGTAAGGAGGGAGAATTATGAAGAGGAGAATTGTAGCAGCAGGAATGGCAGCTGTCATGATGCTGATGGCACTCAGCGGCTGTGGAAAGAGTAAGGATGGCGGTAACAGTGAGGCGGCGGCATCCAGCAAGAATTATGTGTATAAAGTGACGGATGTAAATGTTGATTTTGGAAATGACAGTATTCCGACACTGTTTGGTGAAGACAATACACTGATGGCTTATGGTTATGATTATGGAAAAGAAGGCGAGATGACTGTACATTTTGCCAGCCTTGATGAAAATGGCGACATAATAAAGAAAATGGCACTGGATATAGAGGATAATGTCAGTATAAATAATCCGGCCTGTGATAAAGAGGGAAATATTTACTATGTGAAGGATGTTTATGCAACAGAGCCGGATGAAAATGATAATTATATAGATACGTATTATCTTGAGAAGATCAATATGGATGGAGAACAGCTTTTCAGCATCTGTATTAACGAGCTGCCGGATGTACAAAAACAGATAACGGAAAATGGCGGCTGGTTTTATATGGGCAGAATTATGCTCTATCAGGATATGATTTATGCACAGATCATGGATAATATCTGTCTGTTCGATCTGAATGGTAATTATCAGAAAATGATTGTAACAGGTGACAAGGAAGATGCGGTTGACGTTAGTAATATATATGCTCTTGCAAGCGGTAAGGTGGCTGGGATCGGCTGGGATGATAATGGAGTAAATATCGGCTATGTTGACATGAATACAGGGACTCTGACAGATACGACCAAGCTTCCCGGTTATTCCTATGACTATTCTATTTATCCGGGCAATAGCAAATATGAGCTGTTTCTTGTAAATTCGATCGGATTATACGGATACAATATGGGTGATACGGAGACACAGCTTCTGATGAATTTTGTAGATTCAGACATAGCCGGTTATTCTGTCTACAATGTGATCAGTATCAATGATGATGAATTTTTTGCCATGTATGATGCAGAGGATGGAAATGCACTGGGAAGATTTACCAAGGTGCCTCCGTCAGAGGTTAAGGACAAAAAGACTCTGGTCCTTGCCTGCAATGGAATCGATTATGATGTAAAAAACAATATCGTAAAATTCAACAAGAACAATGATGAGTACCGCATTACGATCCAGGATTATGCAGCATTGTACAATACGGAAGATGATTATCAGGCTGGCCTTAATCGTCTGAATGCAGATATCGTTTCCGGAAAAATCCCAGATATTCTGGTTATAGATGATAATATGCCAGTGGAAAGCTATGTTTCCAAAGGCTTGTTTGAGGATCTGAAGCCTTATATTGAAAAGGATGAGGGACTTGACATTGATAATTTCATGCCCAATATTCTGGATGCCTTTTCTGTAGATGGTAAGCTGTACCGTCTGGTGCCCTCTTATATGATCAGTACACTGATTGCAAAAACTTCTCTGGTCGGGGAAGAGAGAGGCTGGACAATCGGGGAGGTAAACCAGCTCATGAGTGGAATGCCTGCCGGTACCAGCTTCCTTCCGAACATGGACAGGGAAAGAATGCTTCTTAACTGCATGACTATGGCAGGAAATCAGTTCCTTGATTTTGATGCTGGTACCTGTAATTTTGATTCAGATGCCTTCATAGAGATGCTGGAATTCTTAAAGCAGTTTCCGGAGCAGACAGATGATACGGTTTATGATGATTCTTACTGGGAAAGCTATGACACCATGTGGAGAGAAAACAGGGCAATTGCCATGGCCTATAGTGTGAGCGGGTTTAAAGATTATAATTATACCAAGAAGGGAACCTTCGGAGAAGATATCACACTGATCGGTTTTCCCTCCAGCAATGAGGACGGATCCTCTATTATGCCGGCCATGCAGCTTGCCATGTCTTCCAAATCAGCGAATAAAGAGGGTGCCTGGCAGTTTATGAGAGGGTATCTGACAGATGAATATCAGGATAAAATCACCTATGGATTTCCGGTAAGCATCAGGGCACTGGATGCCATGGGAGAGAAGGCAATGAAGGTGGATACCTATATTGATGAAAATGGAAATGAAGTGGAAAGCCCCGATTATTATTACATGAATGGTGTTGATGTCGAAATTAAGCCAATGACGCAGGAAGAAGTAGAGAATCTGAAGCAGATGTTGTATACTTTTAGTCAGGTATATACTTATGATCAGGAACTTATGAATATTATTTCTGAAGAGTCAGCAGCATTTTTCAGCGGACAGAAGAACGCGAGGGATGTGGCATCAATCATCCAGAGCCGCGTGCAGATCTATGTAAATGAAAACCGTTAACAGAAGATGTCTGACTAACCTTACAGGAAAGAGGACTGTCTATGGAACAGGATAAAGCAAAGAAAAAACTTTACCATCAGCTGCTTAAGATCACACTGCTTCCTATCTTTCTCCTGACGGCTGTCATTATCACGATCAGCATCAGAAGCTACGCAAACGCCATGAATAATGAAGTCAGACAGGGACTTATGAACCAGAGCTTTACGATCATTACCATGTACGATAAGCTGTATCCCGGAGACTACAAAGCATTTGAGGGAGACGACGGACTTTATCTGCTGAAGGGGGATCATCTGATCAATGGGGATTTTTCTATTATTGATACCCTGAAGGAAAATACTGGCGTAGATATTACTGTTTTTTATCAGGATGTACGTGTGATCACTACGGTCCGCGGAGAAGACGGGGAGCGTATCATTGGTACGAAGGTAAGTGCAGTTGTTGTAAAGGATGTTCTTGAAGGCGGCAGGGCTGCCTTTTATCCAAATGTGTCGATCGGGGATAAAGATTATTTTGCCTATTATTCACCTCTTTTAAACGAGGACGGAGCCTGTATCGGTATGCTCTTTGTGGCAAAACCTGTAGAAACAGTGATGAATGATCTGTTCCGCGTGATCCTGCCGATCGTTTTCCTTGGAATTCTTGCAGTTATGATCGCTGCACTGCTTACAATCAGGTATTCCTGCAGACTGACAGAGGCAATCGGGGAAATAGAAAAATTCCTTGGAAAGGTAGCAAATGGTGAACTCAATGAACAGCTTGCCTATCCTGTAGGAAAGAGAAAGGATGAGGTAGGGGAGCTGGGCAGACATGCGGTAGATATGCAGCGTTCCCTGCGTGAGCTTGTGGAGAAGGATGCCCTTACGGGACTTTATAACCGCAGGTATGGAGAGAAGCGTCTGAAACAGGTGCAGAAGGACGCTGACAGCTATGGCATGCCGTTCTGCATTGCAATCGGGGATATTGATCACTTTAAACATGTAAATGATACCTATGGCCATGAATGGGGTGACAGAGTGCTTACACAGATTGCAAGGATCATGGCAGAACGGATGAGAAGAGAAGGATATGCAGCCAGATGGGGTGGAGAAGAATTTCTCCTTGTATTCATAGATCAGGGATTGCAGGATGCTGCGGAAACACTAAGGAAGCTGCAGAATGAGATACGGGATACGGAATTTACATACAATGAAAAGGAAAAGATCCGTGTAACAATGACCTTTGGAATCTGCGAAAGCTCCGGTGAGAACACAGATGAGCTGCTCAGGTGTGCAGATAACAGACTTTATGCCGGAAAAAAGGGTGGCAGAGACAGAATCATACAGGAATAAAAAGAGCCTGAACAGATACCGGAAGAAAGAATTTACAGGATGACGGGGGATTGCTGATATTCATTCAGCAGTCCCTTTTTTGCTTCTGCAAAACAGGATGGATCATTATTCGCAGCGGTTTTCTGATGAAAATCTGTGGAAGCATATTTAAGGAAAGTGGCAGATTCATACAGGGTGGATGCCATGATATCCCCGGAGAGCATCTGGTAAGCTTCTTCTGAAAGTAGGGTCTTGGCATCTGCCAGCTTGGATACCAGAGGGATATCGCTGTGCTTTTTGATAGAAGAAAGAAGCGCGGCTGAAGCCTTGCGGAAACCAAGAAGCCTTACATATGGTGTCTTTAGATGGCGTTCAGAAAAAGAAGGCTTAAAAGAGACCGGTGTCTTCTGATTCAGCAGGATATGGAGCAGAGTGCGGCTGATTCTGGTATAGGTAAATTCACGGCTTTTTAACAGGGTGCAGAAATCTGTATAACCGGTAAAGGATGACAGGTGTTTGCAGATCCGGTCAGAAAGAGCTGTGCTGCAGTCAAGGTAATCAGAAAAACCACAGTCTTTTTCCGTGAGCAGCTTATAGAAGAGCTGGGGAGACAGATCGTCTGCAGTCAGAAACTGGCTGGAGGTGCTGGCAGTGATCAGGGAACGCAGGGCAGAAGCAGACGGATACACAGAAGAATCCTCCGGCAGAAAAGGATCATGATAACCACTGCCTTTTCGGAGCAGGGTAAAGGGCTTTATGGAGCTTTTCAGCTTCTTTAGGGTTTTGCAGTATTCCAGGGCAAGGATGTTGTTAGGTGAGGAAAAGAAAGCAGCATCTGCTGAAGAATACTCAGGAAAGAGAAGAGAGACAGCTCTGCTTCTGGCCTTTGGATAGGATAATCCCTGACGCAGCAGCTCATTTACTGTGCTGAGAACTGTTGCTTCCTTTCTGTTAAGCAGCTCAGCAAGAGGAAGGAAATCTTCCAGCTTTCCGGATTCACTGCCAAAGGAAAGAAAATCGACCATCTGCATATGGTCGAGCAGTGTTACAGCACCTTCTGCGAAAAATTCGGCACTGGAGGTGGCATAGAGAACCGGAAGCTCAAGGACTGCATCGGCGCCTCCAAGAAGTGCCATACGGGTTCTGATGTATTTATTGTAAATGGCGGGTTCTCCACGCTGCACGAAATCCCCGCTCATAAGGACAAGGATATAGTCTGCTCCAGTTGCTTTTCTGGTTTCTTCAATCTGATATCTGTGGCCTTTATGGAAAGGATTGTATTCGGCAATAATAGCTGCTGTTTTCATAGGATCTCCTGATATTTTCTCTTTCGCTCATGATAGCATATTGTTTGTCATTTTGCACAATTTTTTTGCGTTTTCCACTTGTGGGAAAAACAGGTATGCGTTAAAATTTTTATGTACATGTGTATCGCACATGATCTGCGAAAGGAGAAAACAGAATGTCTTATATCGATATTATCAAGGATAAGGCAAGAATGGACAGAAAGACCATTGTTTTGCCGGAGACAACAGACAAACGAACATTGATTGCAGCAGCACATATCCTCAAGGAAGGAATTGCCAATATTATCATGATCGGTAATGAAGAAAAGATCATGGATGGTGCAACGTGGCTGGAGATTGAACTGGATGGTGTTAAGATCATAGACCCTGAAAATTGCGAAAAGCTGGACGAATATGTGGAGCTATTATATGAAACAAGAAAAGCAAAAGGGATGACTATTGAGAAGGCAAGGGATATCCTGCACAAGGATCCGCTTACCTTTGGTGTTATCATGGTTAAGGCCAATGATGCAGATGGCATGGTGGCAGGTGCCTGCCACGCAACGGCAGATACACTGCGTCCTGCACTGCAGATCCTGAAGACGGCGCCAGGAGTTAAGCTGGTATCGGGGTTCTTCCTGATGTGTGTACCGGATTGTGAATTTGGTGATAATGGAACTTTTCTGTTTGCAGACTGCGGTCTGAACCAGGATCCTACTGCAGAAGAGCTGGCAGCTATCGCAGATTCTTCCGCTAAGAGCTTTAAGAGTCTTGTAGGCTCAAAGCCGATCATTGCCATGCTGTCACATTCTACAAAGGGAAGTGCAAAGCATATACTGGTTGACAAGGTAGTGGAGGCTACGAAGATCGCCCATGAACAGTATCCTGGACTTTGCATTGACGGCGAGCTGCAGCTGGATGCAGCACTTGTTCCGGCAGTTGCCAAGTCAAAGGCACCCGGAAGTGAAGTGGCTGGTAAGGCCAATGTCCTGATCTTCCCGAATCTGGATGCAGGAAATATCGGTTATAAGCTTGTGCAGAGACTTGCCAAGGCAGAGGCTTACGGTCCCATGCTTCAGGGGATAGCAAAGCCGGTAAATGATCTGTCAAGAGGATGCTCCTGGCAGGATATTGTCGGTGTAGTGGCGCTGACAGCAGTACAGGCACAGCTTGTATAGAAGGAGGATTATCATGAATATTTTAGTTATTAACTGTGGAAGCTCATCTTTAAAATTCCAGCTGATTGATGCAGCAACAGAAAAACTGATCGCCAAAGGGCTCTGCGAGAGGATCGGAATTGATGGCAGCCAGATTTCCTATACACCGGCAGGAGGACAGAAAGAAACAACAGTCACTCCCATGAAGGATCATACGGATGCGATCCGCCTGGTACTGGAGGCACTGACCGGAGAAAAGACCGGTGTTGTAAAGGATTTAAAGGAGATCGGGGCAGTCGGACACCGTATAGTTCATGGTGGTGAGAGATTTGCAGCATCTACCGTTATTACAGATGAGGTTATTGAAGCAATCACCGAATGCAATGATCTTGCACCTTTACATAATCCGGCTAACCTTATTGGTATTGATGCCTGCAGAAAGCTGATGCCGGGTACTCCTATGGTAGCTGTTTTTGATACGGCATTCCATCAGACTATGCCAAAGGAGGCATATCTGTACGGAATCCCTTATGAATATTATGAAAAGTACAAGATAAGAAGATATGGCTTCCATGGAACAAGCCATTCCTATGTATCACACAGGGCTGCAGAGATTCTTCAGAAGGATTACAAGGAACTTAAACTGATCGTCTGCCATCTTGGCAATGGAGCCAGTGTTTCTGCTGTAAAGAATGGAAAATGTGTAGATACCTCCATGGGACTTACCCCGTTAGAGGGACTGATCATGGGAACCAGAAGCGGTGACATTGATCCTGCTATTATTGAATTTCTCTGCAATAAGGAGAATAAGAGTGTGTCTGAGATTCTGAACGAGCTGAATAAGAAATCAGGCGTCCTTGGTTTATCCGGCGGTTTTTCTTCCGATTTCAGAGATCTTGAAGATGCCTACGAAAAGGGAGAAGAATTTGCCATAAGAACTATGGATGCCTTTGCATACAGGGTTGCCAAATATGTCGGCGCCTATGTGGCAGCCATGAACGGTGTGGATGCAGTCTGCTTTACCGCGGGACTTGGTGAAAACAGCGGCTTTATCCGCGAAAAGATCTGCGCATACCTGGGATATCTTGGTGTTTCACTGGATCCGGAGCTGAATGCCAGAAGGGGAGAGGATCTTGTGATCACTACGAAGGACAGCAGAACCAAAGTACTGATGATCCCTACTAACGAAGAGCTTGCAATCGCAAGAGAAACCTTCGCTCTCGTAAAATAAAAATATTTCAGGAGAGGTATTGACAAATAAATATCTCTTCTGTATACTTAATCAAGTGTGCAGGGAGTTCTCTGTGCATATTGGGAGTTTATTATGTTATTGAATCTGACTGATGTATTTACATCTGAGGGAAAAGTGAAAGAGCTGTCTGTTCCGTATGAAGAGAAGACCTTTTCCTATATGGGAAATGAGTACGAAATCAAAGGGGACACAGTGGCAGACATGAAGCTGTCGAATATCGGGACAGGAACTGTTCTGGTGGAGGGCAGTGTTACGGCTGTGATGATCATTCCCTGTGACAGATGTCTGAAGGATGTAAAGGTTTCCGTATCTGCGGATTTTGCACATCAGGTTACATCTCCTGATCAGGAGAAAGGTGCCACAGAGGAAGCATCAGATGATACATCTGATGAGGAACAGAATTTTGTATCTGGCTATGAACTGGATACAGATGCTCTCATAAGCAACGAAATCTTAATTCATATGCCAGTCAAGGTATTATGTAAGGATGACTGCAAAGGAATTTGCTCTGTTTGCGGACACGACCTGAATGAAGGGGAATGTGGATGTGACAGATTTGTCCCGGATCCGCGAATGGCAGCAATTAAAGATATCTTTAACGCGAATAAGGAGGTGTAACGATGTCTATTTGTCCTAAGAATAAATCTTCCAAAGCAAGAAGAGATAAGAGAAGAGCAAACTGGAAAATGAGTGCTCCTACATTAGTAAAGTGCAGCAAATGCGGCGCCCTGATGATGCCTCATAGAGTATGCAAGAAGTGCGGCTCCTATAACAAAAAAGAGATCATCAGTGTAGACTAATTCCAGAAAGCAGAAAAGCAGTCAGAGGTTGCTTTTCAAAATGAATGACAGAGAATTAAGGGTTGGGCAGATTAGCTTAACCCTTATTTTTTCGCACAATTTGTCCTTGATTTTTGCAATATGGTCTAGTATAGTTAAATGGGTATGAAATGCGGAGGTGAAATATGGCAGAATTTGTTAAAGTAGCAGTAGACGCCATGGGTGGTGATAATGCACCGGTTGAGATCGTCAAAGGTGCGATCGAAGCTGTGAATGAAGATCACCGTGTTAAGGTTTTTCTTGTTGGACAGGAAGAAGTAGTAAAAGCGGAACTGACTAAATATACTTATCCTGAAGAACAGGTAGAGGTGGTGAATGCAGCTGAGATAATCGAAACAGCAGAGCCTCCTGTTATGGCTATCCGTAAGAAGAAAGATTCTTCCCTTGTGAAAGCCCTGTATCTGGTGAAGGATGGTACCTGCGATGCTTATGTATCGGCGGGCAGTACCGGAGCCACACTGGTAGGCGGCCAGGTGATCGTAGGCAGGATCAAGGGCGTAGAGAGACCTCCGCTGGCACCGCTTATCCCGACAGCAAAGGGATGCTCCCTTCTGATTGACTGTGGAGCGAATGTAGATGCCAGAGCTTCCCATCTGATCCAGTTTGCCAAGATGGGATCTGTTTATATGGAATATGTCATGGGAGTAAAGAACCCGAAGGTAGCGATCGTTAATATCGGAGCTGAGGAAGATAAGGGAAATGCACTTGTGAAGGAGACATATCCACTCCTGAAGAACTGTCCTGATATTAATTTTGTGGGAAATATAGAAGCGAGAGATATTCCAGAGGGCAAGGCGGATGTTATTGTATGTGAGGCCTTTGTTGGAAATGTGATCCTCAAGATGTATGAAGGTGTTGGCGGTGTTCTGATCAAAAAGGTCAAAGAAGGCATGATGACCTCACTCAGAAGCAAGATCGGTGCATTGCTGGTAAAGCCGGCTTTGAAGAATACACTGAAGGCATTTGATCTTGAGCAGTATGGTGGAGCACCGATGCTTGGACTCAATGGTCTTGTGGTTAAGACACATGGAAGCAGCAAAGCAGTAGAAATTAAGAATTCTGTTTTACAATGCATTACATTTAAAGAACAGAATATTAATGAAAAAATAAAAGAAAAAATTACTATGGAAGAAAGCTAGGAAAGGAATCAGCAGGAAATGGAATTTGAAAAGTTAAAAAAGGTAATTGCCGACGTTCTTAATGTCGACCCGGAAGAAATCACTATGGAGAGTACATTTGTAGATGATCTGGGAGCAGATTCACTTGACGTATTTCAGATTATCATGGGTCTTGAGGAAGTATTTGACATCGAGATTCCGGCAGAAGAAGCAGAGAAGATTACTACCGTAGAAGAAGCAGTTAATCTGATCAAAAATGCAGTAAATCAGTAAAGCGCCGAGAAATTAAAACGGCTTATGAGAAGTTTGAAAAGCCCTTTGTACAAAGGGCTTTTTATATATCAGATAAAGACAGGTAAAAATATGCTTTCACAAAACAGTAAAGAATTAGAAGAGAGAATAGGGTATCATTTCAAAGACAAGGCTCTTTTGAAGCAGGCACTGACACACAGTTCTTTTTCAAATGAACAGAAGGTCAACAAGCAGAAAAATTACGAGAGGCTTGAGTTCCTTGGAGATGCTGTGCTGGAACTGGCTTCCAGCAAGTTCTTTTATCAGCAGCATCCGGAAATGGCAGAAGGACAGCTGACGAAACTGAGATCCTCTATGGTCTGCGAACCTGCACTGGCTTTCTGTGCCAGAGATATTGAGCTTGGAAAGTATATTCTTCTTGGTAAGGGGGAAGAGGCTACCGGAGGAAGAGAGAGGGATTCCATCACTTCAGATGTCATGGAAGCTGTGATTGGGGCTGTTTATCTGGATGGTGGTTTTGAAGAAGCAGAAAAATTTATACTGAAGTATATTCTTTCTGATCTGGAAAACAAGAAGCTCTTTTATGATAGCAAGACAATATTGCAGGAGAGAGTGCAGAAGGATGGAAGGGAACTCCATTATGTACTGGTGGAGGAAAGCGGTCCGGATCATGACAAGCTGTTTACCGTAGAAGCTGTTATCGGTGATGAAACAGTGGGCAGTGGAACTGGAAGAACTAAAAAATCAGCAGAACAGCAGGCAGCCTATGCCGTTTTGCTCAAGTGGGGGAAACAGTAGTTTTATGTATCTTAAAAGTATTGAAATTCATGGATTTAAGTCCTTTGCCAACAAAATCGTATTTCAGTTTCACAATGGAATTACTGGTATTGTAGGACCGAATGGAAGTGGTAAGAGTAATGTTGCAGATGCCGTGCGCTGGGTACTTGGTGAACAGAGGATCAAACAGCTGCGAGGAGCATCCATGCAGGATGTTATTTTTTCCGGTACAGAACTGAGAAAGCCACTTGGGTATGCATATGTGGCGATCACGCTGGACAATTCCGATCATCAGCTTGCTATTGATTATAATGAAGTAACTGTGGCAAGAAGAATTTACAGGTCTGGTGAAAGCGAGTACCTTCTGAACGGCACACCCTGCCGTCTGAAGGATGTGAATGAACTCTTTTATGATACCGGTATCGGTAAGGAAGGATATTCCATTATCGGGCAGGGACAGATTGATAAGATCCTGAGTGGTAAACCGGAAGAGAGACGTGAGCTGTTTGATGAGGCAGCCGGTATCGTCAAATTTAAAAGAAGAAAACTGGCAGCCCAGAAGAAACTGGAGGATGAACAGCAGAATCTGGTGCGTGTGAATGATATATTATCCGAACTGGAGAAGCAGATCGGACCGCTGGAAAAACAGTCGGAAACAGCAAAGATTTATCTGAAAAAGAAGGAAGAACTGAAAACACTGGACGTAAACATGTTCCTTCTTGAGAATCAGAGACTGCAGGAGCAGTTAAAAGGCGCACAGGAAAAATATGATATTGCCAGTGAAGATCTGGAGAATACTTCTAAGCAGTATGAAAATATCAAAGAAGAATATGAAAAAATAGAAGGACAGATCACACTTCTTGATGAGACCATTGAGAAGAACCGATCAGCACTTACGGATACCAGTATGCTTCGAGGAAAGCTGGAAGGTGAGATCAATGTCCTGAAGGAGCAGATCCATTCTGCCAGAAATAATGAAGAGCATTTGAAACAGCGCAGGGAAGCTGTTTTAAATGAGATTGCAGCAAAGAATCAGGATAAGGAAGGCATACTTTCTGACAAGGGACAGATCGATGAACAGGTTACTGAGATCGAAAAAAAGCGGGATGAGGCGAAAGCTGCCCTGACAGCAGTCCAGAGCTGTATTGAAGAACTGAATAATCAGATCGAAGGCGGTAAGAATGCGATCATCGAGGCTCTGAATGCCAGAGCAACAATCAAATCCAAGCTTGGCCGGTATGATACCATGACGGAGCAGGTAAATATCCGGAAAGCAGAGCTGACATCAAGGATCCTTCGCATGAAGTCAGACGAAGCACAGCAGGAAGAGACTCTGAAGGCATTAAATGATGAGTTTGAGAAGATCAATGAAGAGATCCGTACTTTAAATGATGCTGTGGAGTCCAAGGAAGAGAAGCTGACACTTCTTCGGGAAACACTGGCTGACAAGGACAAAAAGCTCAGGGATACCCAGGTAAGCTATCATCAGGAAAAATCCAGACTGGAGGCACTTTCGAACCTGACAGAACGCTATGAGGGCTATGGTGGAAGTGTCAAGAAGGTCATGGAGCGCAAGGAGCAGGAAAAGGGTATCGTTGGTGTTGTTGCGGATATCATTAAAGTAGATAAAAAGTACGAGACAGCCATTGAAACAGCACTTGGCGGTAATATCCAGAATATTGTTACAGATGATGAAGAAACCGCCAAGCGTATGATTGGTTATCTGAAACAGACGAAGGCTGGAAGGGCAACCTTCCTTCCTCTTACCAGTATTACCCATCCGCAGGAGTTCAAGAATCCGGAATCCCTGAAGGAAAAGGGTGTGCTTGGCATGGCAGATGAGCTGGTACATGTCGATGAGAAATACCGTAATGTGGCAAAGGCCATGCTGGGAAGGATCGTTGTTGTAGATCAGGTGGATAATGCCGTCAGGATCGCACGAAAGTTCGATTACGGGATCCGCATGGTCACACTGGAAGGAGAACTGCTCGTTCCAGGTGGTGCTATCAGTGGTGGTGCATTTAAAAACAACAGTAATCTCCTCGGAAGAAGAAGAGAGATGGAGGAGATGGAAGCCAGAGTCAAAAAATACCTGAAAGAGGTGGATACCCTGCTTCAGGAGATTGAAGATACCAAAGCAGAAAGAAATAAGCTACGGTTAAGCCTGGAGGAGGACAAGGCTTCCCTGCAGAAAAAGTTTATCGAGCAGAATACGGCCCGTCTTAATGTTATTAAAGCAAAGGAGCGGAAGGAAGAGGCTTCGGAAAGCTCACTCGAGCTGAAAAACGAAGAGAGGGAGATTGAAAGCCAGATCCAGGAAATCCGCCTGAGTAAGGAAGAGATCAGCAGGGAGCTGCAGGATTCAGAAACTCTGGAAAAGCAGACGGAAGGGAAGATCAAAGAATGTCAGGTGCTTCTGGATGAAAAGAGAAGTGAAGAGTCAGAAAACCTTGCAGGTGTGAATGCGCTGGAAGTAGAAGTAGAAAAGATGCTCCAGCAGCAGGGCTTCCATCAGCAGAATGTAGACCGTATCAATGCTGAGCTGGAACGTTCGAAATCGGAGCTTTCAGAGATCGAGGAAGGGCTTCTTGGCAATACGGGAGACATCGAGCAGAAGGAAAATAATATCCGGCAGATTGAAGAAACCATACAGGCTTCCCATACATCACAGACCGATACTGAAAAACAGCTTCAGGAAGATATTACAAAGAAAGAAGAGCTTTCTGCAAAACAGAAGAATTTCTTTAAAGACAGAGAAGCACTTTCTGAAAAGATGGCAGGACTTGACAAGGAAGTTTACCGTCTGAATGCCCAGAGAGAAAAGCTGCAGGATATGACAGAATCCCAGATCAATTATATGTGGGATGAGTATGAGATCACGCTTTCTGATGCAGCAGGCATGAGAAATGAGGAGCTGAATGATCTGCCTGCCATGAAACGGGATATTTCCACTTTAAAGGATCAGATCAAAAAGCTTGGTGATGTCAATGTCAATGCGATTGAAGATTATAAGAATCTGATGGAGCGTTACAGCTTCTTAAAGACGCAGCATGATGATCTGATCGAGGCGGAAAAAACACTGGAGGGTATCATTACGGAGCTGGATACAGCTATGAGAAAACAGTTCCACGAAAAGTTTGGTGAGATCAGCCGGGAATTTGACAAGGTATTCAAGGAAATGTTTGGCGGTGGTAAGGGTACACTGGAGCTGATGGAGGATGAAGACATCCTGGAAGCAGGTATCCGGATCATTGCACAGCCTCCGGGAAAAAAGCTGCAGAATATGATGCAGCTTTCCGGTGGAGAGAAGGCACTGACAGCAATCGCGCTGTTATTTGCCATCCAGAACCTGAAGCCTTCTCCGTTCTGTCTTCTGGATGAAATTGAGGCAGCACTGGATGAAAGTAATGTATCCAGATTTGCAAAATATTTACATAAGCTTACCAGGCATACCCAGTTTATTGTTATTACGCACAGACGTGGAACTATGGAGCAGGTAGACAGGCTGTATGGTATTACCATGCAGGAGAAGGGTGTTTCCACTCTGGTAAGTGTAAATCTGATTGACAAGGAGTTAGATGACTGATGGCAGGTTTTTTCAGCAGATTAAAAGAAGGTCTGACCAAGACGAGAAATAATATTGTCAGTGGTATAGATGCTGTATTTGGCGGATTCTCTACTATTGATGAAGACTTTTATGAGGAATTGGAAGAGATCCTGATCATGGGAGATATCGGTGTGAATGCTGCCGAAAAGATCCTGGAGCGGCTGCGGGAACAGGTGAAGGAAAAGCATATAAAGGAACCGGCTGCCTGTAAGGAGCTTCTGATCGAAAGCATCAGGGAGCAGATGCAGGTCGGGGAAACAGCGTATGATTTTGAAAATGAACAGTCAGTAGTACTTGTGATCGGTGTAAATGGTGTTGGTAAGACGACTTCCGTCGGTAAGCTGGCAGGGATCCTGAAGGATCAGGGCAAAAACGTCCTGATCGCTGCAGCGGATACTTACCGTGCGGCTGCCGGAGAGCAGCTTCTGACATGGGCTAGCCGGGCCGGTGTTCCGATGATTGGCGGCAAAGAGGGGGCAGATCCTGCAAGTGTAGTATATGATGCAGTGAATGCGGCGAAGGCCAGAGGAGTGGATGTACTTCTCTGTGATACAGCAGGAAGACTTCATAATAAGAAGAACCTGATGGAAGAGCTGAAGAAGATCAACCGGATCATAGAAAGAGAGTTTCCGGATGCCCACAGGGAGAATCTGGTAGTTCTTGATGGAACAACCGGACAGAATGCCTTGAATCAGGCGAGGGAGTTTGGGCAGGTAGCAGACCTGACAGGTATCATCCTGACAAAGATGGATGGAACGGCCAAGGGAGGTATTGCTGTAGCTATTCAGTCAGAGCTTAACATACCGGTGAAATATATTGGCGTTGGAGAACATATAGAAGATCTTCAGAAATTTGATCCGGAACAGTTTGTAAATGCACTGTTTGATGTGAAGGAAGAGGATCTGGCAGAAGAGATGACAGGAGGAAACGAAGATGGAGAATAAGATGCTGACTCTTGAAAAATTCGAAGAGGCTTCAGAGGTCGTTAAACAGGTTACCCAGGAAACCAAGCTGGTTTACAGTGATTTTTACAGTGTACAGACCGGGAATAAAGTATATCTGAAACCGGAAAACATGCAGTTTACAGGTGCCTATAAGCTCAGGGGTGCTTACTATAAGCTGAGTACCCTGACCAAAGAGGAAAGGGAAAAGGGACTGATCACAGCCTCTGCGGGAAACCATGCACAGGGTGTTGCTTATGCTGCAAAGTGCTATGGAGTAAAGGCGGTTATCGTTATGCCTACGACAACTCCTCTTATCAAAGTCAACAGAACCAAGAGCTATGGCGCTGAGGTTGTTCTTTACGGAGATGTTTATGATGAAGCATGTGAGCATGCCTATGAGCTTGCAAAGGAGCATGGTTATACCTTTATCCATCCGTTTGACGATCCTGTAGTTGCGACCGGTCAGGGAACAATTGCCATGGAGATCTTTAAGGAACTGCCTCTTGTGGATTATATTCTGGTACCTGTTGGCGGCGGCGGACTGGCTACCGGTGTTTCTACACTGGCCAAGCTCCTGAATCCGAAGATCCAGGTGATCGGTGTGGAACCCGCAGGGGCAAACTGCCTGCAGGAATCCTTGAAGGCCGGAAAGGTAGTAACATTGCCAAAGGTAAGCACGATTGCAGATGGTACAGCAGTTAAGACGCCAGGAAATGAGATTTTCCCATATCTTGTAAAAAATCTGGATAATATCATTACTGTTGAGGACGAAGAGCTGGTAGTCGCTTTCCTTGATATGGTTGAGAATCACAAGATGGTGGTAGAAAATTCCGGACTTCTTACGGTAGCGGCACTGAAGCATCTGAATGTAAAGGGTAAGAAGATTGTTTCTATCTTAAGCGGCGGCAATATGGATGTGATCACGATGTCTTCTGTTGTACAGCAGGGACTGATCCTGCGTGACAGAATCTTTACCGTATCTGTGCTTCTGCCAGATAAGCCAGGTGAACTGTCCAGAGTGGCAGATGTGATCGCAAAGCAGAACGGTAATGTGATCAAGCTGGAGCATAACCAGTTTATATCCATTAACAGAAGTGCTGCTGTAGAGCTTCGGATCACGCTGGAAGCCTTCGGATCGGAGCATAAAGCCCAGATTATTAAGGCATTGGAAGATGAAAACTACAAACCGAGACTGGTTCGTACAAATATTTAGTAACTGTCTTTAAATTTCCAGGAAAAGCCGTATACTATAGGTAGTATATGGCTTTTTTGTGAGTGGAAGATGTGAGGGGAAGCAGAAAGAGGATGCACCGCACGGAACAGGAGGTCTTGGGTGAAGAAAAAGGGAATCAGATATATAAAAAAGTACACTATGCTTACAATTGCCTGTGGTATTTTTGGCATAGGCGTTGCGTTGTTTGTAGATCCTAATGATCTGGCTCCGGGTGGCTTTACAGGACTTGCCATCATGATCAACCGGCTGATCCCGGTGAGTACCGGTATGCTGTATCTGATCTTAAATATTCCGGTCATTCTGCTTGGAATCCGGAAGTTTGGATGGAAGTTTACGGTTTCTACCCTGTATTCCATTCTTGCGGTTTCCCTTTTTACAGATCTGTTCCATCTGATGTCACCAGTTACCTATGATCCCCTTCTCGGTGCGGTATTCGGCGGAGCGCTGATCGGTGTGGGAATAGGCCTCGTAATGAGAAATGGAGGAACAACAGGAGGGGCAGACATTGTGATCAAATGTCTGAAGATCAGGATCCCACATATGAAAACTGGGACATTGATGCTGATGCTCGATGCTGCGATCATTGGAATGTCTGGGATCGTATTTGGCAATTTTAATGCAGTGCTTTATGGAATCTTATCCTCGGTAGCTACGTCAGCCGCTTTGGATTTCGTGCTGTACGGAGGTGATGAAGCGAGACTGATCTATATCATCAGCGATAAGGCAGAAGGAATCGCTGAAAAGCTGCTGGAAGATGTGGATATCGGCGTAACCTTTCTGAATGGAAGCGGTGCCTATCACAATACGGAGAAAAAAGTGATCATGTGTGTGGTAAAAAAACAGCTTGCACCACGGGTAGAAGAAGTGGTGGAAAATGATGACCAGGGAGCGTTTATGATCATTACCAACGCATCTGAAATTTACGGAGAAGGCTATAAAAGCTTTTTTGCTGACAAAGGAAGATAGCTGCGAAGAATACAGGGGGTTTTTCGTTTCTGATTAATGTGATAGAATAGAGCAAAAAGATAAAGGATAACAGGAATACCGGTATGGATAACAACAATAGAGTACGTAGAAGAAGAAAACAGCAGAGAAGGAGTATGATCACCAATATTGTCATGTGTCTGATCACACTTTCCGCACTGACCGCATGTATCGTGCTCGTGCTGAAGAATTATGACCTGAAGAGCCAGAGTGAAGAAGCAATGGCACAGCTTAAGAGCTTTGAAGAGGAATCTGAGCATTATATTTATACCCAGGCAGATCTTGATTCCTATCTGGAAGAAGCAAGAGCAGATGCACAGGAAGCGGGAGAAAATGAGATCCTGTCTGAACTGAAAAGCAGAATGGATGGCGGTTCCAATACAGCTGCTGTCCTCAGAGATTTTTTCCCTGAGGATGTAGTTGTTTATGCAGATGGCAGCTATCACTTTTTCCCGATTGACGAGAAGCTGAAGAAACACAGCTATGTTTATGATAATTTCAAACAGCTTGAAAACGGACAGATTGAATATGTGGATGATACTGATGTGGTACTTTCAAAGAAAGGGATTGATGTTTCCAGATTCCAGGAATCTATTGACTGGAAAAAGGTGGCAGATGACGGTGTCAGCTACGCTTTTATAAGGACTGGTGTCAGGGGCAGTACAGAAGGGCGCATGATGGCCGACGAACGATTTAAGGAAAACATGGAAGGGGCGCTTGACAATGATATTCAGGTAGGAGCATACTTCTTTACCCAGGCGATCACAGAGGAAGAAGCGGTAGAGGAAGCAGAGTTTGTACTGGATATGCTGGAGCCATATGATGTTACTTATCCGGTAGTATATGATCTTGAGGAAGTGACAAGCAAGAATGCAAGAACTGAGGATCTTACGAAGGAACAGTATACAAAGAACTGTATTGCTTTCTGTGAAACGATCAAAAAGGCCGGTTATACACCTATGATCTATGGAAACCTGAAAACATTTCTGATCATGCTGGATATGTCCCAGCTTGAGGAATATCATAAATGGTTTGCATACTACAATACACCAGTATATTTCCCTTACGAATTTGATGTCTGGCAGTACAGCTCAAGGGGCAGCATCAGCGGGATCAAGGGAGATGTGGATCTGAATGTCTGTATGACGGATTTTGGAGATGGGCAGGAGTAAAAGGATGAAAGAACTTTTACAGGAAGCAGAGACCATAAAAACAGGATATCTGCTGGAGGATTTCCGGCTGTTTCATTTAAAGGATAAGAAGCCGATCGATTATCCGTATCACTACCATGATTTTTATAAACTGATCTGGTTCCGGGAAGGAAATGTGGAGTATCATATTGAAGGGAAAGCGTATCAGCTGAAGCCCTATGATATCCTGCTTGTTGGGAAGGGGCAGATCCATAAGCCTTTTATAGGAACGGATGTACCTTATGAACGTTACAATTTTTATATTTCAGAGCAGTTTTTAAAGAAGTATTCGTCAGAAGACTGTGATCTGAAACAGTGTTTTGCGCTGGCAGACAGAGAAGAAAGCTGTGTGATACGGTTATCGCCCGGTGACAGCAGCAGGATATTTGAAAACAGCAGGCTGATTGAAGCTGCAGAAGAAAATAAGGAGTATGCATACAATACCTATGAAAGACTGCTTCTTATGAAATTATTGATCGAACTCGCCAGATGCTGTCTGGACAATCCGGATGTTTTTCATAAGATGGCAACCTATGATCATAAGACTGTGGAGATCCTTCATTATATCAACGGGCATCTGAAGGCACCGCTGTCCATTGATGAACTTGCAGAACAGTTTTATATCAGTAAATATCACATGATGCGTAAATTCAAAGAAGAAACCGGATATTCCATGCACCAGTATATTCTGGAGAAAAGGATCCTGCTCGCAAAGGAAATGATACAGGCAGGTGTTCCGGCTACGACGGCATGTCTTGAAAGTGGATTTCATGATTATTCCACTTTTCACAGAGCCTGTAAAAAAATACTTGGGAAGCAGCCATCGGCATTCTGAGAAGTGGAATGAAAAATAAAATCATATTGTCAAGTAAAAATGCTTGACAGTGTGATTTTTTTGTTGTATTCTAGCAAAGGTGATTGCATGGAAAGAATTGTTGAACAGGGGCTTTTGTATGATTTTTATGGAGAGCTTCTGACAGAGCATCAGAAAAAAATATATGAGGATGTGGTGTACAATGATCTTTCCTTAAGTGAGATCGCACAGGAAAATGGAATTTCCAGGCAGGGAGTCCATGATATGGTGAGACGGTGCAATCACATGCTTACAGAGTATGAAAATAAGCTGCATCTTGTTGAACGTTTCCTGAAGATCAGAAGCGGGGTAGATGAGATGAAGCATCTGTCAGAAAATACCGAACTGACAAAGGAAGAAATTCTTGGCAGAGTAAACAGCCTGTGCTGTGAAATCTTAAAGGAGCTTTAGGAATGGCATTTGAAAGTTTAACAGATAAACTCCAGAATGTATTTAAGAACCTTCGCAGTAAGGGAAGGCTTACAGAGGATGACGTCAAGGCGGCATTGAAGGAAGTCAAGCTTGCTCTGTTAGAAGCGGATGTTAATTTCAAGGTAGTAAAGCAGTTTATCAAGGCAGTAGAAGAAAGAGCCATCGGCGCAGATGTGATGAACGGTCTGAATCCCGGACAGATGGTGATCAAGATCGTAAATGAAGAAATGGTTGCACTGATGGGATCGGAAACCACAGAGATCGCATTCCAGCCGGGAAAGGCCATTACCGTGATCATGATGTGCGGTCTGCAGGGTGCAGGTAAAACAACTACTACAGCCAAGATTGCCGGTAAGCTGAAGCTGAAGGGAAAAACCCCACTCCTTGCAGCCTGTGATGTGTACAGGCCGGCGGCAATCAAACAGCTGCAGATCAATGGTGAGAAGCAGAAGGTAGAGGTTTTCTCCATGGGAGAAAATCAGAAGCCTGCCAATATCGCAAAGGCTGCTATTGAGCATGCGAAGAAGAATGGAAATAACGTAGTGATCCTTGATACAGCCGGACGTCTTCATGTTGATGAAGAGATGATGGAAGAACTTCAGGAGATCAAGAAGGCAGTTGAGGTCCATCAGACGCTGCTTGTTGTAGATGCCATGACAGGTCAGGATGCCGTTACGGTAGCCAAGACCTTTAACGATCAGATAGGAATTGACGGTGTCATCCTTTCCAAGATGGATGGTGATACCAGAGGTGGTGCGGCACTGTCCGTCAAGGCAGTGACTGGTAAGCCGATCCTGTACGTCGGTATGGGAGAGAAGCTTTCTGATCTGGAGCAGTTTTATCCGGATCGTATGGCTTCAAGGATTCTCGGCATGGGAGATGTACTTTCCCTGATCGAGAAAGCACAGGAAAATATCTCCATTGATGAGAACAAAGAGAAAGAAATGGCTTCCCGTATGAAGAAGGGAAAGTTTGATTTCGATGATTATCTGGAGAGCATGAAGCAGATGCGGAATATGGGTGGTCTTGCCAGTATCCTGAAGATGCTTCCCGGCACAGGTGGTAAGGGCATGGATCTGGAATCCATGATCGATGAGAAGCAGCTTGCCAGGACAGAGGCCATTATTTTCAGCATGACTCCTGCAGAGAGAAAGAATCCGAAGCTTTTGAATCCGAGCAGAAAGCACAGGATCGCCAGAGGAGCAGGTGTTGATATTGCGGTAGTAAACAGATTCATCAAACAGTTTGAGCAGTCTCAGAAGATGATGAAGCAGATGCCGGGACTTATGGGCGGCAAGCGTGGCCGTGGCGGTTTCGGCGGTATGAGATTCCCTTTTTAGGGATATGACAGTGTTTTGAATTTCAATTCAAATATAAACAAAATTTTTCGGAGGTGAAAAAACATGGCAGTAAAAATCAGATTAAGAAGAATGGGTCAGAAGAAAGCTCCTTTTTATAGAATCGTAGTAGCAGACTCCAGATCCCCCAGAGATGGAAGATGTATCGAGGAGATCGGTACTTATGATCCTAACACAGACCCCAGTACTTTCAAGGTAAATGAGGAGCTTGCAAAGAAGTGGCTTGCAAACGGAGCACAGCCTACAGAAGTTGTCAGCAGAATTTTCAAGCAGGCAGGTATTGAAAAGTAGGAATTGTTGGCGGCCTTTGGAGGTAGACTATGAAAGAATTAGTTGAAGTAATTGCAAAAGCGCTTGTTGAACATCCGGAAGAGGTTACAGTGACAGAGAAGGAAGAGGGTAAGCATGTTACACTTGAGCTTCACGTAGCTGCAGCTGATATGGGAAAGGTGATCGGTAAGCAGGGCAGGATCGCAAAGGCTATCCGTTCTGTTGTGAAAGCTGCATCATCTAAGGAAAACAAGAAGGTTGACGTGGAAATCGTCTAATGTGTATGAGAAGGGGAGTCCGCATAGGACTCCCTTTTTTATAAAGGATAGGAGACATGATGGAAAATATTCTGCAGGTCGGCATTATTTCCTCCACTCACGGAATCCGTGGAGAAGTGAAAGTATTTCCGACAACAGATGATGTGAATAGATTTAAAAGGCTGAAGGAAGTGCTGCTGGATACCGGTAAGGAGACGCTTCCTCTTACCATAGAGGGAGTGAAATTCTTCAAACAGTTTGTGATCCTGAAATTTAAGGGGATTGACAATATCAACGATATCGAAAGATACCGGGGAAAAAGTCTCTATGTAACGAGAGAGAATGCGGTCAAGCTGAAAAAGGATGAGTATTTTATTGCTGATCTCATTGGCCTTTCCGTAGAGAATGAGGATGGAACCTTTCAGGGAACATTGAAGGATGTACTGGAAACCGGTGCCAATGATGTCTATATTGTAACAGATCAGAATACAGGAAAAGAAGTGCTGATCCCGGCGATCAAAGACTGTATTTTACAGGTAGATGTGGAACAGGGCTTTATGAAGGTACATCTGTTAGATGGACTTCTTTCAGAAAAGTGAGGCAGCTATGTTTTTTCATGTACTGACATTATTTCCGGATATGATCCGTGATGGTTTTACAACCAGTATCCTCGGACGAGCCGCTGAAAAGGGAATATTATCTCTGGAAGCAGTAAATATCCGGGATTATACAAAGAGCAGACATAAAAAAGTAGATGATTATCCGTACGGAGGCGGTGCCGGCATGCTGATGCAGGCACAGCCTGTTTATGATGCCTGTCAGGCGGTAATGGAAGGAATACAGACAAGAAAGAAAACTAAAGGAGAGGAAAAAGTCAGAGTCATCTATTTAACCCCTACAGGACAGGTTTTCTCCCAGCAGCTTGCAAGAGAGCTTGCCAGAGAAGAGGATCTGATCTTTCTATGTGGACATTATGAAGGGATCGATGAAAGAGTCCTTCAAAGGATAGTGACAGATTATGTTTCTATTGGTGATTATGTGCTGACTGGCGGAGAGCTGCCGGCTATGGTAATGATGGATGCGATTGCCAGAAATGTGCCTGGTGTTCTTGGAAATGAAGAATCTGCACAGACAGAGAGCTTTGATGATGGGCTCCTTGAATATCCACAGTATACAAGACCGGAGATCTGGGAAGGGGAAAGGGTGCCTGAAGTACTGTTGTCAGGAGATCATGCAAGGGTCGAAGAATGGCGGCTTGAAAAATCCCTTGCAAAAACAAAAGAGGTCAGACCAGAGCTATATGAGAGCTGGGCAGAGTCCAATCAGGAGTATTTCGTGAAAAAGGCAAAAAAGGAAGAACGACTTAGAAGAAAGCTTCTGAAGGAAGCCAGAAAAAAAGCTGCGGAGGAGCATTTTTGAAAAAATGATGAAAAATACCCCTGAAAAAGCAAAAAACACTTGCTTTTATATAGGTTATATGATAAATTATTAACGTTGCAAAAATGAGATGGTCCTCTGTTACCAAGGTATTAAGAACATCCAGTTGATTCAAGGAGGCAAATATGAACGAAATCATTAAGAACATTGAAGATGCTCAGTTAAAGGCTGAAGTAGCAGAATTCAACGTAGGTGATACCGTAAGAGTACACGGTAAGATCAGAGAAGGTAACCATGAAAGAATCCAGATCTTCGAAGGAACTGTCCTGAAGAGACAGGGAACCGGCGCAAGAGAGACCTTCACCGTAAGAAAGTCTTCCAATGGCGTAGGCGTAGAGAAGACATGGCCTGTACATTCTCCTAACGTAGAGAAGATCGAAGTTGTTCGTAAGGGTAAAGTAAGAAGAGCTAAGCTGAACTACTTAAGAGATCGTGTTGGTAAGAAGGCAAAGGTTAAAGAGATCGTTAAATAAGAAGAGCTTTCAGAAAGACAGCTGCTGAATGGTGGCTGTCTTTTTTTACTCTTTCTTTATCTTTTGATGTATGTTAAAATAATCTGTAATGGCCAGGGAGGAAAATGGCATGGCAAGGAAAAAGGGATTGACCTTTTATGAAAAGGAAAAGAAAATTAACAAATCTACGATCCATGAGATCCTTTCCACACTGTTTTATTGCGGAGTGGCAGTTTTTCTTGCTTTTGTGCTGGTATTTTCTGTTGGCATGAAGATCAGTATGGTAGGAGTTTCCATGGAACCTGCCCTGTATAATGGCCAGGAAGTACTGGTTAACCGTTTTATTTATAAAATCACATCACCGAAGCGGGGAGATGTGATAGCATTTCTGCCAAACGGCAATCAGAACTCCCATTATTATCTGAAGCGGATCGTGGGATTGCCTGGGGAAAGCGTACAGATCATAGACGGGTACGTATACATCAATGGAGAGAGACTTCCAGAGGATGAATATGATAAAATGGCAGATTATGGAATTGCCGAAAATGAGATACAGCTTGGCAGTGATGAATATTTTGTTCTTGGTGACAACCGGAATATGAGTGAAGACAGCAGATCCGGTAATATCGGAGCAGTAAAGAAGGATACGATCGCAGGAAAAGCATGGTTCCATCTTTCCTGTGATGAGGAAGGGACAGGGTTTGTAAATTAATGAATTATCAGTGGTATCCGGGGCATATGACGAAGGCTGTCCGGATGATGCAGGAAAATATAAAGCTGATCGATCTTGTGATCGAGTTAGTGGATGCCAGAACCCCCATGAGCAGCAAGAATCCGGATATCGATTCTCTGGCAGGTAATAAAGCAAGGGTGATCCTGCTGAATAAGGCAGATCTTGCTGATCCTGCAGGAAATGCGGCATGGACGGAATATTTTAAGGAAAAGGGCTTTCATGTTCTTGAGATCAACGCAAGGACAGGAGCCGGTGTGCGTGCTGTACAGGGACTTGTGCAGGAGGCCTGTAAGGAGAAGATCGAAAGAGACAGAAGAAGAGGTATTAAGAACAGGCCTATCAGGGCTATGGTGGTTGGTATCCCAAATGTGGGGAAATCAACCTTTATCAATGCGTTTGCCGGGAAGGGGTGTACCAAGACCGGTAATAAGCCAGGTGTAACCAAGGGAAAGCAGTGGATCAGACTGAATCAGAATCTGGAACTTCTGGACACACCGGGGATTCTCTGGCCAAGATTTGAAAATCAGCAGGTAGGTGAAAGACTTGCCATGATCGGCTCCATCAATGATGAGATACTTCATGTGGATGAGCTGGCAGCTGCTATCCTTATCTATCTGCAGAAGCATTATCAGGGGAAGATCCATGAACGATATGAAACAGAGGAATCCGGGGATGCTTATGCCATGTTAAAGGAGATCAGTATTCAGAGAAAATGCTTTCTGAAGGGAGAAGAACCGGATCTTCTAAGGACTTCCCGTATCATCGTAGATGATTTCAGGGGTGGTAGACTTGGCAGGATCACGCTGGAGAGTCCGGAGGAGTGGAAGTGAAAAACAATACGTTAAAAGAGATACTCAGCACCAGTATTTATTTACTGATCGTTCTTGTCCTTACGTTTCTTGTAGTTACTTATGTTGGACAGCGGACGAAGGTCAGTGGTGCTTCCATGGAGCCGACACTTCATGATGGGAACAATCTGATCGTAGATAAAATTTCCTACAGGTTTTCTGATCCGGAGAGATTCGATATTATAGTATTTCCATTCCGCTATGAGGATAAGACATATTATATCAAGCGCATTATAGGCCTTCCGGGAGAGACAGTTTATATTGATGAGAATGGTACGATCTTCATTGACGGTGAGGAGCTTGATGAACACTATGGAAAAGAGGTTATCCTTGATCCTGGCCGGGCTTATGAACCGATCACACTTGGGAAAGATGAATATTTTGTCATGGGTGATAACAGGAATAACAGTTCTGACAGCCGGGATCCTGTGGTGGGGAATATCCATCGCAGTGAGATCATAGGAAAAGCATGGATGCGGATCTGGCCACTGGATCAGATGGGACTGATCCGGCATCAGTAAAGGAGCAGAAAATGAGTGAAAGCATTGTAGAGATAAAGAAACAATTACAGGCAGCCAGTTTACCGGGGCTGCCTGATTTTTTAAAGGATCACGAAACATTTATCAGAGCTTATGAAACAGATGAGAGAAGCGGTGTAAAAAAGCTGGTAGAACAGGCCAGAAAGCAGATAGATGCCTATGAAAGGGAACTGGAACGGACGGAGTCGATGAAACGCTTTGAAAAGGAATATGACAGTTATTCCTATATCTGTGGAATTGATGAGGTAGGAAGAGGACCACTGGCAGGACCTGTGGTAGCAGGGGCTGTGATCCTGCCAAAGAACTGTGATATTTTATATCTAAATGATTCCAAGCAGTTATCCGAAAAAAAGAGAGAAGAGCTCTATGAGGTGATCATGGAAAAGGCGGTCAGTACGGGACTTGGCTTTGTGACGCCGAAGAGGATCGATGAGATCAATATTCTGCAGGCTACCTATGAAGCTATGCGTATGGCTATAGGAGAACTCAAGCCTGCACCGGATCTGCTTCTGAATGATGCGGTTACCATACCTGAGGTAACGATCAGACAGGTACCGATCATCAAGGGAGATGCCAAGAGCATTTCCATAGCGGCAGCAAGCATCATTGCCAAGGTGACAAGAGACCGGCTGATGACAGAATACGAGAAGACGTATCCGGGCTATGGCTTTGCAGCCAACAAGGGCTATGGATCCGCAGAGCATATTGCAGCCATACGGGAACTTGGTCCGACACCAATCCACCGGAGGAGCTTTATCAGGAACTTTCTATAGGAGGCATTATGAGGCTTTCTTCTTTATTTACACAGGGAAATCAGCAGATACAGGAGAACAGTCGTGATATGTCCTTTTCCGCACTGGAAAAGGGTCTGAGAAACGGCATGAAGGAGATGGAGGGCAAGATGCCCGGGCAATTTGTGACGGGAGAGGTCATAGAAGCAGATGGACAGGATATCCTGCTTGCAATAGGGAAAAACCAGCTCCTTCGGGCAAGGCTTTCACTTGCCATGGATGTGGAGGTAGGCCAGCAGCTGACCTTTGGAATTAAATCCATTGGCGGGATGAAGGTGGTCTTAAGTCCGCTTTTTGAAAATATGACATCCGGCTCAGGAGCAGAGAAAGCACTTGAGCTTGCAGGGCTTCCCAGAAATGAAGAAACCATGAAGATGGTGGAAGCCATGATGAAGGAAGGAATGAAGCTGGATCCGGATTCTCTTTCTTCCATGTACAGGACTGTGAATGCCCATATGGATGCAGATATTACCACACTGGTACAGCTTAACAGGATGGGACTTCCGGTGACGGAAGAGAATATCACGCAGCTTCAGTCCTACAAAAATTATGAAAGCCAGGTAACAGAGGGGGTAAAAACCCTGATGGGAGAGGTGGCAGAGCAGCTTTCTTCGCTGGCTGCTTCAGATAATCCGGAGGATGTATTTACATTTTTGAAAGTAGTCCTTGGTGAGCCTTCCGGGACAGAGGATGTACAGACAGAGGAAAATATGGCAGGAGATGACAATGTCATTCAGGCCTTCAAAAATGCTGTAATGACAGAAGCTCCAGAAGAAAATGCAGGGAAGGAAAAGCTCCCGTTTATGCCGGGCATGGCAGAACAGGCAGGAGAGAAAGGCTTAGGAATGGCACTTTCAGATGCCCTGCAGAAAGCCGGATTTTCTGAAGAAACGGTAAATGCCTGCCTGAAAGGGGAACTGCCGGCAAAGGAGCTTCTTACAGAGCTTGGCAGGCTGGTGAAGGATGGCAGGCTGTCAATCGAACAGAAGAATGGTATCCTGGAGCTGCTTAAGGATAATGGGTTCCTTGAAAACCTGAAAAAGGGTCTGACAGAGAAATTCCTTCTGACACCGGACGAGGTTGGAGAGGATGGTCAGGTGGAAAAGCTCTATGAGAGACTGGACAGTCAGCTTTCACGGATGAATCAGGCACTGCAGGGAATGGCAAAGGGAAATCCTGCACTGTCCCAGTCAATTCAGAATCTTTCTTCTAATGTAGAGTTTATGAATCAGCTGAACCAGATGTTTACCTATGTACAGCTTCCACTGAAGCTGTCAGGGCAGGAAGCTGCTGGGGAGCTCTATGTTTATACCAATAAAAAGAATCTTGCAAAGAAGGATGGGCAGGTCAGTGCACTCCTGCACCTTGACCTTAAGCATCTTGGTGAGATAGATATCCATGTCAGCCTGAGAGACAGCCATGTATCAACGAAGTTCTGCCTTTCAGATGAAAAGGCACTTGATCTTGTGGCGGCCAATATTGATACACTGAACCAGAGACTGATGAAGAGAGGATATTCCATGGACGCTTCTTTTGAACAGAAGGACAAGGCACAGCATCCAATAGATGAAATGCTGGACAGGGATAAAAAGGTATCATCAAAGGAAAAGGTTCTGATATCCAGCAGCTCCTTTGATGCCAGAGCATAGGAGACAGGCTATGAAAGAAAAGGTAAAACAGGCCATTGCCCTCTCCTATGACCCTGCAGAAGAAGCACCGAAGGTCATTGCGTCTGGAAAAGGCGTGCTGGCAGAAAGGATCATAGAGAGAGCAAAGGAGTCCAAGGTACCGGTACACAGGGATGATTCTCTGGCAGAAACGCTGTCAAGACTGGAAATCGGAGAAATGATCCCACCGGAGCTTTATGAGGTGGTAGCGGAGATCCTTGTTTTTGTGGATGCCATGGATAAGATCAAGGCAAAAATGGATAAGGTACGATAGGAGAAGGATTGAACAAAAGAGAAACGGGAGCGGTTTATGAGGAAAGAGCCGCAGCTTATCTGATACAGCATGGGTTTCAGATACTTGAAAAGAATTTTTACTGCAGACAGGGAGAGATTGACCTTGTTGGTATCCACGGGGAATATCTTGTATTTGTGGAAGTAAAATACAGAAAGAGCAAAGGAAAGGGACTTCCGGAGGAAGCAGTAACTGCAGCCAAACAGAAAAAGATATGCAGGGCATCTGATTTTTACCGAAGCAGGAACCGCCACTTTTTCAGATACCAGGTCAGGTATGATGTGGTGGCTATACTTGGAGAAGAAATCAGCTGGTATCAGAACGCGTTCCCCTATACAGGGGCATGTGCCTGGTAGATTAAGCCCGGATTCCGGAAAGGGTATAGGTTATGTTATTAGAGGAAACAGCTTCCTGTTATCCGGTTATAAGGATTGGGGAAGAGGAGATATTACAGCAGAAAAAATATGGTGAACTGGAATATTTATGTTTTCCGCAGCTTGCAAAAACCGGTATTGCAGACCATCTGTTTACAACAAGAATGGGCGGTGTCAGTACCGGCATTTTTTCTTCCTTGAATCTCAGTTATACAAGAGGGGATGAAGTGGGAGCTGTAGATGAAAATTTCAGGAGAGTGGCAGCCATTTTCGATGAGACACCGGACAGGATTGTATGCTCCCATCAGACTCATACGACAAATGTACGGCTGGTAACAGAGGAAGATGCTGGGAAGGGTGTCACAAGGGAAAGAGAGTTTACGGATGTGGACGGACTGATCACGGATACACCGGGGCTTTTACTTGCCACCTTTTATGCTGACTGCGTACCACTGTTCTTTGTGGATGTCAGACATAAGGCAATCGGACTTTCCCATTCCGGTTGGCGGGGCACGGTAGAAAGAATGGGGGAAAAGACGCTGCTTGCCATGAAAAACGCTTTTGGAACAAGACCGGAGGATGTGTATGCTGCCATAGGCCCGTCAATCTGTGCAGACTGTTATGAGATTGGCTTTGATGTGGCAGAACCCTTCTTAAAGGAATTCCCGGAGCAGAAGGGAATTGTTCTTCCGGGGAAAAGAGAAGGAAAATACCAGCTTGATCTCTGGAAGGCGAATGAAACGGTACTTCTGGATGCCGGGATTTTAAAAGAGCATCTGGAAATTACTGATATCTGTACCTGTCATAATCCGGATTATCTGTTTTCACACCGGGCAAGTCATGGAAAACGGGGGAATCTGGCTGCTTTTATGGAATTAAGAAAATCTTAAAGAAATTCCCTGATAATACTTAACAATCCTGTGTTTTACTATAAACACAGGAAGCAAAAGAACGCCCTGCGGGGCAGAAGGAGAAAAAGATGATGAATATTCTTGTCTGCGACGATGACAGGGAGATTGTGGATGCCATTGAAATTTATCTGAACCAGGAAGGATATCGTGTGCTGAAGGCCTATGACGGAGAGCAGGCTCTTGAGGTACTGAAAACAGAAAGCGTACAGCTTGTGATCATTGATATCATGATGCCAAAGCTGGATGGGATCAGAGCTACCATTAAAATCCGGGAATCCAACAGTGTGCCGGTTATCTTCCTTTCAGCCAAGTCAGAGGATACTGACAAGATCCTCGGGCTGAATGTAGGGGCAGATGATTATGTGACTAAGCCTTTTAATCCGCTGGAGCTGGTGGCAAGGGTCAAGTCCAATTTGAGACGGTATACCAGTCTTGGCAGCCTGAATGTGACGAATAATGCTCTCTTTGTCGCTGGGGGTCTTTGCATGAATGATGATACCAAGGAAGTAACGGTGGATGGGGAACCGGTGAAGCTGACACCGATCGAGTATAACATTCTGCTGCTTCTTGTAAAAAATCAGGGAAGGGTATTTTCCATTGATCAGATCTATGAAAATATCTGGAATGAAGAAGCAATCGGCGCTGACAACACGGTTGCGGTACATATCCGGCATATCAGGGAGAAGATCGAGATCAATCCCAAGGAACCACGTTACCTGAAGGTAGTCTGGGGTGTTGGCTATAAGGTGGAAAAGCAGTAGATCCCCTGCGACAGAAGAGGGAGTGTAAATGAAAAAAGAAAACGAAGAAAAAAAGGATAAAAAGGTCAGAAAGAAAAAGAAGGGTGCTTTAGGCACGCTGCATCTTCTTCAGCATATCTGTTTTGCAGGAGCAGCCTGTCTTGCAGCGGTGGTGCTTCTTTCTTCCTTTGTTACGGTGGAAGGCAGGAAAGATACAGAAACCTTCTTTTTTGATATGGGGGATACCAATACGGAGTTTGAGGATTCCATGGTATTCAATAAGCTTCTTGGCAGGGACATATCAGATATCATCTGCTATGGGGCAATCCGTTCGCAGATGGAAACTGACGGGAAGTTTGATCCGAAGAAGGTCATTGATGTAACTGCCTTTGATAACAGGTATTCCGGAATCGCTGGAGAATATATTACAGCAAGGTATTATCTGGAGGATCTGCTGAAGTGGGCACAGTATGGATTTGAAACAGAAGAAACCTATATGACAGGGGAAGAAGCAGATCAGTTTCTGAGCCGTACCAGAGAAGTCACTTATGTAGAGGGAAATGTGGATGGTGGCAATTATCTGAATACGGATCTGGAGCAGAAGGTAAGAGTGGTAGATGTATCCGGCAATGTGCTTTCTGACCCGGAGAATCCAATCCGGGATAATGTGACAGTTAATATACTGAAGAATCGCTATCATACAGTGGATGGTAAGAATATTGAAGATTATGTTTCTTCCTGGGAGGAATATACAGCTCTCCGGGATCATGTACAGTCAGCCGCAGAGGATCTGCTGATCAACTATAATGAATATCTGACCTATCAGGATTATTATGACAGTGGTAACAGCAATTTTGTTTACTTTGTCCGCAGAACCACAGGAGATCAGACTGTTGTCTACAGCAATGAAAATATAAAGAATAAAAGCATGGATGCACTGGCAGCGCAGCTTCAGGAGGAATGCAGCAGGTATCTGATCTATGATCCACAGAATATGTCCTTTATTACTAATACCAAGGTACAGGAAAAGACACCACGTTATGTGCTGAATGGCTATTCGTATGCTTACCCGGATGATACCCAGATCCTGGTTGGCGTGAAAACCGGATATAAGGAGGCAGACGCGTTCCAGACTGCGAAAAACGCATACAGCCAGTATTCTCCTTATCTGTGGCAGTATCTGATCGGGATTGTACTGCTTGGTGGATTATATCTTCTGCTTATGGTGGTGCTTACTGCAGCAGAAGGAAAAGCAGTCATGCTGGAAAACGGAGAAAAGAAGGTGCTGCTGAAATGGGAGGATAAGATTCCTACAGAGATCATGCTGGTATTGGCGGTTGTGACAGGAGAGCTTCTTGTGATCCTCGGATATCAGGGAACCAGACTTCTTAAGACAGTGACAGATGAATTTGCAGAAGGCAGGCCACTGACCTGCGGTCTTGCCCTGTTATATGCGCTGCTTGTAAGCGGTGGTTTCTCCTTCTTTTATTTCAGCCTGGTCAGGAGGATCAAGGCAGGAACACTGTGGAAAGACAGTCTCCTTGCAGAGCTGGTAAGGATAAGCCGGAGGGCAGGCAGCTATCTGTACGGACATGCAAATACAACACTACGGGTGCTGATCCCATCAGGTGTGCTCCTTATGGCAGTACTGATTTCCATACTGATTGCCTACAGGGCAACTGCCGGTACGACGGCGGTGCTTATAATGATGCTTATCCTGATTGGTATTTTGGTGATTATTTCTCTGCTGCGTGCAGCGGTTGGCAGGGATAGGATCCTGACAGGGATCAAAAAAATGAACGCAGGGGATATGAATTATCAGATTCCGGAGGAAGGACTTACCGGAGACAATCTGGTTCTTGCCAGGGAGGTGAACCATATTGGAGACGGGATCCGGGAGGCAGTAGCGATCAGCATGAAGGATGAAAGACTGAAAGCGGATCTGATCACCAACGTATCCCATGATATCAAAACACCGCTGACTTCGATCATCAATTATGTTGACCTGCTGAAGCGTGAGAATATAGAAGATGAAAAGGTGAAGGAATATATTGCTGTTCTGGATGCCAAATCGCAGCGGCTCAAGCAGCTGACAGATGATCTGGTGGAGGCTTCCAAGATTTCTTCAGGAAATATTATACTCCACTTCGAAAGGATCGATCTGATCGAACTGCTGCATCAGTCGATCGGGGAATTTTCGGAGAAGTTTGAAGGCAGAGGACTGATCCCCGTACTCCGTACCGAAAATGGAAGTGCCTGTATTGAGGCAGATTCCAGAAGGATCTTCAGAGTCATTGAAAATCTGTTTAGCAATGTAATCAAGTACGCTCTGCCAGGTACAAGGGTTTATATTGATGTAGAAGATAAGAACAGTGAGAGTGGAACATTGGTACAGGTAGCTGTTAAGAATATTTCAGAAAACCCGGTATCTGTCAGTGGGGATGAACTGACAGAACGCTTTATCCGCGGAGATGAATCGAGGACTACAGAAGGAAGCGGACTTGGACTTTCCATTGCGAAGAATCTGACGGTTGCCATGAATGGACAGCTGAATGTGAAGGTAGATGGTGATCTGTTCAAGGTGATACTGCAGTTCCCGAAGCTGGAAGAGCAGAAGGAGACAGAACAATAACTGGAAGCGAAAGAAAAGGACGGACTCCGAAAGGAACCCGTCCTTGATTTTTATAGTATTTTTACAGATGATGCTGACTTAAATCTTCCCGGCGGTTATAGGCATCCAGGATCTGATGGATCTTTTCTGTGGATGTATATACGTTCGACATGGATGAGTCATGGTTCATAAAGTCAACAATAGAGGCAATCAGCTTACTCATATCAGCTTCTACATAGTAAGGTCTTTCTTTTAGTTCAGGAAGCTGGTAGGTAAGGTTTGTGGTAACAATCTTGTCAAAATAGCACTTTTCATAGGCTTCATCGAATTTTGCGAGTCCATCGGTAAACAGACCAAAGGTTGCACAGATGAAAACACGGTTTGCATTCATTTCCTTAAGCTGTCTTGCGGTATCGATCATGCTGCCTCCGGAAGAGATCATATCATCCATAATGATGACATCCTTACCGTCAATATTGTCACCAAGGAATTCGTGGGCAACGATCGGATTCTTGCCATTGACAATTTTGGAATAGTCCCTGCGCTTGTAGAACATGCCGGTATCGACACCAAGGACATTGGCGAAGTAAACTGCTCTGTCAAGTGCTCCTTCATCTGGACTGATGACGATCAGATGATCCTTGTCAATGATCAGATCTTCTTTGGCACGAAGCAGAGCTTTCATAAACTGAACCGGAGGGGTGATATTATCGAAGCCCCGTAAGGGCTCTGCATTCTGCACACGGGGGTCGTGTGCATCGAAGGTAATGAAGTTGTTGACACCCATATTGGCGAGTTCTTCGATGGCGTAGGCACAGTCAAGGGATTCCCGCCCGCTGCGCTTATGCTGCCTGCCTTCATAAAGGAAGGGCATGATGACATTAACACGGTGTGCCTTGCCATTTACAGCAGCGATTACTCGTTTTAAGTCCTGATAATGGTCATCGGGGGATTTGTAATTGGTATAGCCGTTCATGGTATAGGAAATACTGTGGTTACATACATCAACAAGAATAAAGAGATCTTTACCTCTGACGGATTCAGAGATGACAGCCTTGGCTTCTCCGGTACCGAAACGATAGCAGGTAGAGTCGACAATGTAATTATCGGATACATAGCCTTCAAAGGCGGGATCATTTTTGGCAATATTCTTAATGTCTCTGCGGAAACCTACAAGATAGTTGTTGATCTGATTGCCGAGTCTGGCGGCAGAATCCAGTACGATAAGCTTTAAGGGAGCAACAGGAATGGCTGCTTCCAGTTCATGTAAATTAGGCATGATAACCCTCCAGCGTGAAAAAATATGATAAAACTTCATTTAATTTATATCATTCTGCTAGTGACACGTCAAGAAATTTATAATAGAATAAGAGATAGCGGAGTAAAATAACATGAACAAAAGTAAGGGACATTTGATCAAAAAGATCCTTCCGGGAAGTATCGCAGAGGAATTTGAACTGGCACCGGGAGACAGGCTGATCTCAATAAACGGGCATGAGATCGAGGATATTTTTGATTACCAGTTTTATGCAGAAGATACTTATATAGAAATATTAATAGAGAAACCAGACGGAGAGCAGTGGATCCTGGAGGTAGACAAGGAAGAGGACGAGGATCTTGGAATCGAATTTGATAATGGCCTGATGGATGAATACAGATCATGCCATAATAAATGTATTTTCTGCTTCATTGACCAGATGCCAAAGGGGATGCGGGATACCCTGTATTTTAAGGATGATGATTCCCGGCTGTCTTTTCTGCAGGGAAATTATGTGACTCTGACGAATATGTCTGACCATGACCTTGACAGGATCATCCAGTATCACCTTTCACCCATCAATATTTCCTTTCAGACCATGAATCCGGAGCTGAGATGTAAAATGCTGAATAACAGATTTGCCGGAGAAGCACTTAAAAAGGTTGACAGATTAAATGAAGCAGGAATTGAGATGAATGGTCAGATCGTACTGTGTAAGGGAGTCAACGACGGGGAAGAACTGGCATTCAGCATCCGTGAGATGATGAGATATATTCCCAATCTGCAGAGTGTATCTGTGGTGCCGGTCGGGCTTTCGAAATACAGGGACGGACTGTTTCCGCTGGAACCGTTTACAAGGGAGGATGCCAGAGAGGTACTTTCTACGATCCATTATTACCAGAATGAGAGCTATCAGAAATATGGAAATCATTTTATCCATGCCAGTGATGAATGGTATATTCTGGCAGGGGAAGAACTGCCGCAGGAAGAAAATTATGACGGCTATCTGCAGCTCGAAAATGGTGTAGGCATGATGCGGCTTCTGCTTAATGAGTTTGAAGAAGCGGTGAAGGAGCTGCAGGAGAAGATCAGTGCAGGTGCCCTGGATTTTTCGTCAAGGGAAATATCTATGGCAACAGCCAGACTGGCATATCCCTTTATCCGTGATATGGCAGCACGTATGATGGAGATGGTTCCCGGACTTATGATCCATGTCTATGAGATCACAAATGATTTCTTCGGAGAGATGATCACAGTATCCGGACTTCTGACGGGACAGGATCTGATCGCCCAGCTTACCGGCAAGGAACTGGGAGAAGCCCTGTATCTGCCACAGAATGTCTTAAGGAGCGGCGAAGAGGTGTTCCTGGATGACGTAACTGTTACAGAGATGGAAAAGGCTTTACAAGTGAAGGTAGATATTATAAAATCAAGCGGACGTGATTTTGTAAATGCAGTGCTTGACAGAGCATAAAATAATGGAGGTACTACATGAGTAAAAGAAAGGGAAAGCCTGTTGTTGCAGTAGTAGGCAGACCTAATGTGGGCAAATCGACCCTGTTCAATATGCTGGCAGGGCAGAGAATATCAATCGTAAAAGATACACCGGGAATCACAAGGGACAGGATCTATGCCGATGTCAGCTGGCTTGACCGTTCCTTTACCCTGATCGATACTGGCGGTATCGAACCGGACAGCAGTGATGTGATCCTGTCCCAGATGAGGGAGCAGGCTGAGATTGCCATCAACACAGCAGATGTGATCCTGTTTATGGTTGATGTGAAGCAGGGACTTGTGGATTCAGACGCCAAGGTGGCAGATATGCTGCGCCGTTCCCACAAGCCGGTGGTGCTTGTGGTAAATAAGGTAGATAACTTTGAAAAGTATATGGCAGATGTCTATGAATTCTACAATCTTGGGATCGGGGAGCCGATTCCTATATCGGCAGCCAATCAGATGGGAATTGGTGATATGCTGGACGAGGTCATCAAATATTTTGATGAGGACAGTACAGAAGAGGAAGAGGATGACAGGATCCGTGTGGCGATTGTTGGAAAGCCAAATGTAGGAAAATCTTCCCTGATCAACAAACTGCTTGGGGAGAACAGACTGATCGTATCTGACATTGCCGGTACGACAAGAGATGCGGTGGATACACCGATTGCCCACAATGGTAAGGATTATGTGTTTATTGATACAGCCGGGCTGCGCCGGAAAAACAAGATTAAGGAAGAGCTGGAGCATTTTATGATCCTGCGTACAGTCAGTGCCGTAGAGCGTGCAGATATTGTTGTACTTGTAATTGATGCAGTCGAAGGTGTAACTGAACAGGATGCCAAGATCGCAGGAATTGCCCACGACAGAGGCAAGGCGACGATCATTGCTGTGAATAAGTGGGATGCTATTGAGAAGACAGAAAAGACGGTAAGAGAATATGAAAGCAGGATACGCGAGGTACTGTCCTTTATGCCGTATGCCAAGATCACCTTTATTTCTGCCAAGAGTGGGCAGCGTCTGGTGAAGATGTATGACCTGATCGACACGGTCGCAGAGAATCATGCCATGAGAGTTGCGACCGGTGTACTGAATGAGATCATGGCAGAAGCCGTTGCCATGCAGCAGCCTCCTTCAGACAAGGGAAGAAGACTCAAGCTTTTCTATATTACACAGGCGTCTGTGAAGCCGCCTACCTTTGTTATTTTTGTGAATGATAAGAACCTGATGCATTTTTCTTATACCAGATATATTGAAAATAAGATCAGGGAGGCCTTTGATTTCCAGGGGACACCTTTGAAATTCATTATAAGAGAAAGAAAGGAAAACAAGTAAAGTGGAACGTCTGTATTGTATTTTGATCGGCTATGTATTTGGTCTTTTCCAGACAGCCTTTATATACGGAAAGCTGCATGGGATCGACATCAGAAACTATGGAAGCGGAAATGCAGGAACTACCAATACCTTACGTGTATTTGGCACAAAGGCAGGGCTGCTTGTTCTGTTTGGTGACATAATAAAAACTATTCTGGCGGTTGTACTGTGTGGTGCCCTGTTTGGCAAGGCACATCCAGAGGAGCTGTATCTGCTTAAGCTGTATGCGGCAACTGGAGCGATCCTTGGACATAATTTCCCTTTTTATCTTCATTTTAAAGGAGGTAAGGGAATCGCAGCGACGGCAGGCCTGGTACTTTCCTTCCATCCGACCTTTATTCCTGTAGGTGTGGTTCTGTTTTTTGGTGCATTTTTGCTGACGCATTATGTTTCCCTTGGATCACTGCTGGTCTATGCAGGTATTATGATCCAGATGGTAGTAAGCGGACAGATGGGGCTGTTCCATACATCGCAGGGGATACTGGATGAAATGTATATCATCACAGCGTTTCTTACGATCATGGCTTATTATAAGCACAGAGAGAATATTAAGCGTCTTCTTAAGGGCGAGGAAAGAAAGACTTATCTGACAAAGAAGAATAAAGAAGCGATCAAATAGTTTATTACATAGAAAGGATAGAAACCGGAGATTATGGCTGAAGTGGGAATCATAGGGGCAGGAAGCTGGGGAACAGCACTTTCCCTGCTTTTGTATAAAAACGGAAATCAGGTAACTGTCTGGTCAGCGTTGGAAAATGAGATTCAGATGCTGAAGGAGGAACGGGAGCAGAAGGATAAGCTTCCAGGAGTGAAGCTGCCGGAGGATATGATTTTTACAACCAATCTGGAGGAAGCAATAAAGGGGAAGGATGTGCTTGTGCTTGCAGTACCATCGCCCTTCACCAGAAGCACTTCTGCAAAAATGAAGCCTTATGTAAAGGATGGACAGATCATTGTGAACGTGGCCAAGGGAATCGAGGAGACCACACTGATGACACTTTCTGAGATCATAGAAGAAGAGATTCCACAGGCAAATGTGGCAGTGCTTTCAGGACCTTCCCATGCAGAAGAGGTAGGAAGAGGACTGCCGACAACGATCGTGGCAGGATCTAAAGATAAGGCGACAGCAGAGTATCTGCAGAATCTGTTTATGAGTGAGGTTTTCCGTGTTTATACCAGCTCAGATGTGCTTGGCATAGAGCTTGGTGCAGCACTTAAAAATGTTGTGGCTCTGGCTGCCGGTATTGCAGACGGACTTGGCTATGGTGATAATACCAAGGCTGCACTGATCACCCGGGGTATCGCTGAGATCGCAAGGCTTGGTATCGTAATGGGCGGAAGAATTGAAACCTTTTATGGGCTGACAGGAATAGGAGATCTGATCGTAACCTGTGCTTCCATGCATTCCAGAAACAGAAGAGCCGGTATCCTGATCGGTAAGGGGGCAACCATGGAAGAAGCCATGGCAGAGGTCAAGATGGTCGTGGAAGGGGTATATTCCGCTAAGGCCGGTTATGCACTTTCTAAAAAGTATCAGGTAAGCATGCCGATCATTGAACAGGTAAACAAGGTACTCTTTGAAGGAGCAAGTGCAGCCGATGCAGTAAAGGAGCTGATGCTCCGTGACAAGAAGGTAGAAAATATTGATCTCAGGAATCTGTATCAGAACAGTGCAGAAATATCCTGGTAGGATAGTGATAACAGAGGGAGGAACCTGCAGGTGAGTGACGAACAGAAAAATGATTTTTGGAGTTCATCATCCAATGATGATTTCTGGAATAAGCCGGTCGGTGATGACTGGTTAAAAAAGGACGAGCCAAAGCCTGAAGCAAATGAGCCTTCCTGGAATGAAAACCCGTATTACCAAAGCCATGTCCATGAGGATGAGGTAAAGGGCAGTGTTTTCCATGAGGAAAATGCTGACAGTGTTTACCGGGGCGAGGCGAAAGACAATGTTTACCGTGAACAGAAATCGGACAATATTTATACCGGAGAAGTGCCGGAGCCAAAGAAAAAGGTGCATGTACATACCATTATCTGCCTTGTCAGTATAGGTGTTATGGTATTTGTCATCCTGGCGGTTGCAGCGGCAACAGCTCTTACCAGAAATGTGCAGAAAAAGGAAGCCCATGCAGTATCCTACACAGAAGAAAAACTCACTTCACCGGTATTTGATTATTATGATAATAATACGGTAACACTGGAGGATAACTGTTATATTATTGTAAACCATGATGTTTATGCGGGATTCCCGGAAGATTATTCCCTGATTGCCGTTAAGGTAGATGTGGAGAGCAGCGGCTATATCCGGAGTGCCTATGTCATGAAAAACTGCTATATCGGGTACCAGGGAGAGGAAACGGTGGTTTATAAGAAACCACTGGGAAAGGATGTTTATTATCCCTATGTGGCAGGTTATGGGTTTGACAGCAATAGCTTTCTGACAAATTACGGATGCGGCAACGGAACTGATATTACCGGTTATTTTTTCTTCCTGATCCCGGAAGAGGTACAGGAAATTACACTGTATATGGAAAAATATGATCTGCAGTATGATACGATAGACAAAATAGAAACGGTTATGTCATGGAACATGGGTGTTCTTCCTTATGATGAGGAAATCCCAGGCAGACTTGCAGAAGAGGGAGGATACCATTATGAATAAGGTACTGAAAAACGGAATTACCGTACTGGTTGTGGCAGTCTGCGGCTTTGTCTGTCTGATCACACTTCTTCTGTTTGCCTCCGGAGAACTGAAATATGCATCTTATGAACTGGAGTTGGCTGTGACACCACAGCTGGTTTCTGCAACGGCAGAGCGTGTAGACAGTGGAACGCTGAAAGATGTGCGGGATGACCGTGACTATTACAAGGTGAAGATGACAATACAGAATAACAGCAATTACGGATACTGGGACAGTGCATTGTATTTTGTATATAAACAGGTGGACAACAGCAGAGCCTATATCAGGGAGATGGAGAATACGTCAGTCTTTGACAGATGGCAGGATGGACGATACTTCCCGGCAGGGAAGGCAGCTGTCAGTGAACGGATCATAGAGGTAGATAAGGATTGCAGGGAAGTGAAGATCTCCCAGCGTGGAGATGACACAGCCCCTGTTACAGTACAATTACAAAAATAAAAGGGAGCAGACAAAACGATGACAATTTTTGATGAATTAAAAGCAAGAGGACTTCTTGCACAGCTTACAGATGAAGAGGAGATCAAGGAGCTGATCAACAATGGAAAGGCCACCTTTTATATCGGGTTTGATCCTACCGCAGATTCTCTTCATGTTGGACATTTCATGGCACTCTGCCTGATGAAGAGACTGCAGATGGCAGGGAATAAGCCAATCGCGCTGATCGGCGGTGGTACCGGTATGATCGGTGATCCCTCCGGCAGAAGTGATATGCGTACCATGATGACACCGGAGACCATCCAGCACAACTGTGACTGCTTTAAAAAGCAGATGAGCCGTTTCATTGATTTCTCAGAGGGCAAGGCACTGATGGTCAATAATGCAGAATGGCTGATGGATCTGAATTATATTGAATTTTTAAGAGAGGTAGGACCTCACTTCTCAGTTAACAATATGCTGAGAGCGGAGTGCTACAAGCAGAGAATGGAAAAGGGGCTTTCTTTCCTTGAATTTAACTATATGCTGATGCAGAGCTATGATTTCTATGAGCTGTTCCAGAAATACGGCTGCAATATGCAGTTTGGCGGTGATGACCAGTGGAGCAATATGCTTGGCGGAACTGAACTGATCAGAAGAAAGCTTGGTAAGGATGCCTATGCCATGACCATTACCCTGCTTCTGAATTCTGAGGGCAAGAAGATGGGTAAGACACAGAAGGGGGCTGTATGGCTTGATCCAGAGAAGACTTCTCCGTTTGAGTTCTATCAGTACTGGAGAAATGTGGCAGATGCAGATGTACTGAAGTGTCTGCGTATGCTTACCTTCCTGCCTCTTGAGCAGATTGATGAGATGGATCACTGGGAAGGCAGCCAGCTCAATCAGGCCAAGGAGATCCTGGCTTATGAGCTGACAAACCTTGTACATGGTGAGGAAGAAGCAAAGAAAGCGCAGGAAAGTGCAAGAGCACTGTTCAGTACTGGTGTGGCAGCACAGATGCCCACCTGTGAGCTGACAGATGAGGATATGGAAGATGGAAGCATTGATCTGATCTCTGTACTGTGCAAGGCAGGACTGGTAAATACCAGATCTGAAGGCAGACGTGCTATCGAGCAGGGCGGCGTAACAGTAGGTGAGGACAAGGTGACTGATGTAAAGGCAGCTTATGCAAAGGATGCTTTTGCAGGAGAAGGACTTGTTGTAAAACGTGGAAAGAAGAACTTCCGCAAGATTATTGTGAAATAAGGACAGTATGCAGTATCAGTTAATCAAAAGCAAACGAAAAACGATTGCCATCTCTTTTGACAGGGGTGGCAATCTTGTTGTGAAAGCGCCCTGGTTTGTCAGCGACAGGGAGGTAGAAAGATTTGTGCAGAGCAAGGAGGAATGGATCCTTGCGACAGCAAAACGGCTTGCCATGCAGGAAAAGAAAAAAGAAGCAGTGCGGCTGCAGCTTGTGAACGGGGATCAGCTTCCTTTTCTTAACGAGCATCTGACACTGTCAGTTTTTCGGGAGGAAAGCAGCAGATGCCGGGTAAAGAAGGCAGGAGACAGACTTCTTTTATTTGTTCCCTATGAAGCAGACTATGAGATCAGGAGAATGGCCATAGAAAAATGGTACCGGAAGATGGCTGCGCAGTGGATCAGGGAAAGGGCCATGCTTTATGCCGGAATGATGCAGGTAAGCTTTTCTGAGATCCATATCAAGGATCAGAGAAGCAGGTGGGGGAGCTGCAGTGGTCTTTCCAACCTGAATTTTTCTTTCCGCCTCATGCTGGCACCGGCAGCTGTGGCAGAGTATGTGGTGATCCATGAGCTGTGCCACCTGCGGTATATGGATCACTCGCAGAATTTCTGGCAGATGGTCGAAGCCTTCTGTCCGGATTATAAAGTCAGGAAGAAATGGCTGGCAGAGCATGGAAATGAGCTGTATCTGTTCTGAGCTTCAGCCGGGGAGATGATTATGGGTATAATGCAAAATACAGACGGTTACAGACCGGGAGAGGAGTGCAGTCACTGCAAGGGGCGCTGCTGTCGGGAAAAGGGCTGCAGCCTTGCACCTTCCGATCTTGAAAGAGCAATAGAAACAAGAGAACTTACTGGAAATGAGAGGGAGAAGATTCTTTCTCTTTTACAGGAGGAAGGGAACCTGTATGCCATTGACCGATTTCATCTGGAAGGAAAAGAGATTTATTATATGAGAATGCGGCATCATGCCTATACCTTTGTCGGAGAGGATGCCATAGGGATCTGTGCTGCACTGACTGCTGCCGGCTGCATATTATCAGAAGAGGACAGACCAAAGGGCGGCAGGTATCTGGAAAGCAGACCGGATGGCCACTGTATCCAGCATTACGGGGCAGATGAGATGGCAGAGGACTGGCTGCCTTACCAGGAAAGCCTTTCTTCCATATACTGGGAATACTTTCAGAAGTTTAAAGAGGATGGCACCTTTGATAAGTGTGATGAGGAATATTTCAGGTTCCTGAGGACATTCAGGGAAGGATGAAAGAAAGAATAAAAACGGACGATAAAGGTCCGTTTTTTAATTGAATCATTTATGAATTCAATTATATCAAATTGGATTAAAAAGATATAATTGAATTGACAATGATATAATTGAATAATATAATTAATTATGTTAGAAAGTATTAATTTAACATATTCATATGATTTATGAGGTATTGAATGAGACACATTAATTATATAGATCAATGGGGGAAAATGCTCACTCCAGAGATAGTAGGCATATTAACAAAAATCCACGAATTTAAAGGAGAACAGAATTTATTTGTTGAAGCTCATGCAGATGAACTTAC